>Ga0315900_10004124_pt1 | contig 20647 bp, 16 predicted proteins | sample LakEriMetagenome_FD_203521 | JGI IMG/M metagenome (GOLD analysis project Ga0315900, IMG submission 203521) | Freshwater fungal communities from buoy surface, Lake Erie, Ohio, United States - Buoy 12 MA114 | ecosystem: Environmental > Aquatic > Freshwater > Lake > Lake biofilm | place: USA: Lake...
ACGGCGGAAACCAAAGCCTCCACCACCTCATCTTCCACCATATTGGCGCGGTTGCGCGCGGAAGCTGGGCGCGGGTAGCGCCGCCACTTGTCAATGATTTCCTTGTCTTTCGCGAGCGTATTCGTGATCAGCGTAAACAACCGACCTTTTTCGGCGAAGGCGGCCGAAACCCCCTTGGCCGCGGCTTCGCGCACCGCGCGATCCCCATCCGAAAGCTTGTTCAGCGCGTCCGAAACCGTCAGGCTTTCCGCGCCACTCGGCAGCGGCACACTCACCTTCATGGTGGCGATAGTTTCATCAAACAGCCGATTCCAGGCGGACCGGCCCGTCACTTCCTTTTCATGCAGCAGCTTTTCCACCTCATCGGAAAGCTGATGCGGGCGGAAAACGCGAAGGTCGCGGAGCCAGGGGCGGAAGCGCGCCAGCGCGGCGGAATCGGCGCATTTGCGGTCCAGCACCACATCTTCCAGCCGGTTCAATTCCAGCGTGAAGAAGATCAGATGGCTGCTGATCGTGGTCGCGCGTTCCTGCATGGTTTGATAGAAACGCCCATTGGCCGGGTTTTCCGCATCGCCGCTGAAAACCAGCTGCGCATAGGACATAACGCGGCCGAGTACTTCCTCAATCGCCTCATATTCGGCAATCGCCGCCGCCAGGTCATTGCCTGAAATGGCGGTAAGCTTGCCGGCAAGCCGCGCGGAAAAGGCCCGCGCCTTGGCCTCGGCGCCGTCCAGGTCGCGCGTGAGCGCCGGGTCATCCGGCGCCTTGTACAGGTCCGAAAGATCCCAGACGGGAAGGTTGGCAGCAGCGGCGCCGCCATCAAGCGGGGCGCGGAGCGGGGAGGGGATGTTGTTTCTGGTCACCCCTCTCATATAGACCGAAGCGGCGCGCGGCCAAGCGCCCAAGCGGGAGAAGGGGAGGCGAATGCCCTATACGGATCAAGGATGGCCCAATCTGCCGGCCATGATGCTGGCGCGGGCGCGGGAATGGCCGGCCAAGCCGCTGTTTCGCTTCTGGCGCGAGAAGGCGTGGCAGAGCCTGACTTGGGCGGAATTCGCGGGCCAGGTCGCGGCGTTGGCGGCGTTTCTGCGGACGCATGGCGTCGCGCCCGGGGACCGCGTGCTGCTGGTTTCCGAAAACCGGCCCGAATTCCCCATCGCGGATACCGCCATCATGGCCATCGGCGCCATTACCGTGCCGACCTATGTCACCAATCTGCCGAGCGATCACGCCCATATCCTGCGCGATTCGGGGGCGCGTTTCGCCATTGTCTCCACCACTGCGCTTGCGGACCGCGTATTGGAAGGCGCTGCCCTGGCGTATGGGCTGGATGGCTTGCTCTGCTGTGAGGCCCCGCCTGAAGCGCCGGGAATCGCGCGCCATCTCTGGGGTGATGCGCTGGCCACCCCCGCCGACCCCTTGGCGCTCGAAGCCGAGACGCATCAGATCGCCTCAGAAGCCCTGGCTTGCCTGATCTATACTTCCGGCACCGGCGGCGCGCCCAAGGGGGTGATGCTGCCGCATCGCGCGCTGCTGGCCAATCGCCATGGCGTGCTGCCGCTGGCCGAGAAGCTGGAATTGGACGGCAAGCCATACCTGTCCTTCCTGCCGCTATCGCATAGCTATGAACACACCGTGGGCGGTTTCCTGCTGCCATCTTATGGCATGGAGGTGGTTTATTCGCGCGGCGCGGATCGGCTGGTGCAGGAAATGGCCGAAATCCGCCCCGCCATCATGACCGCGGTGCCGCGGCTATTCGAAGTGCTGCGCGCCCGGCTGCTCGGCGCGCTTGAGAAGGAAAAGCCCATCAAGCGCAAGCTGTTTGACCGCGCCTTGCTGCGCGGGCAGCAGCGCATGGCCGGTGCCTCCTTGGGTGTGATCGGCGGCATTGAAGATGCGCTTTTGGAAAAGCTGGTGCGGGAGAAGGTGCGCGCGCGTTTTGGTGGCGCGCTGCGCGCCCTGGTCTCCGGCGGCGCGCGGCTCGATCCCGACCTGGCGGCGTTTTTCATCGCACTCGGCCTACCTGTGCTGCAAGGCTATGGCCAGACCGAAGCCGGCCCGGTGGTGAGTGTGAACCTGCCCTGGGCCAATCGGCATGACAGTGTCGGCAAACCGCTGGAAGGCGTTGAATGCCGCATCGCCGCCGATGGTGAAATCCTGATCAAGGGTGATTTGGTGATGACCGGCTATTGGGCCAATCCGGAAGCGACCGCATCCACCTTGAAGCCCGAAGGCGAAGACCCGCGCCCCTGGCTGCATACCGGCGATATCGGTGAAATGCGTGATGGCTTTCTCTACATCACCGATCGCAAGCGCGATTTCATCAAGCTTTTGGGCGGCGACATGATCAGCCCGGCTAAGATCGAAAGCCTTTTGATGGCCGAACCCGAAATCCAGCAGGCGCTTGTCGCGGGTGAGGGCAAGCCCGGCCTGGTCGCGCTGATTGTCCCCGCCGAGGGCCAGGAAGATGGCGTCGCCGCCGCCGTTGCGCGGGTCAATGCCAGGCTTGCGGTGATTGAACGCATGCGCCGCCATGCGGTGACAGCGCCCTTCACCATTGAGAATGGCCTGCTGACGCCCACCATGAAGCTGAAGCGCCGCGCTGCGATTGAACAACGCGCGGCGGAGATTGAGAAGCTTTGGGAGTAGCGCGCGCTATCTTGGCGCCCAGTGCAAGCCGGCGCGGATATCATCGCTATCCTCACCCGCCGCTGGCACGCCGCGCGCCGGTTGCGGGCGCACACCTTCAAAGCTGATCGGCAGACCAATCGCGCGCACCGGCAGCCCTGGCACGGGGGCGACAATGCCAAGCGCTTCCACCTGCCGATCCACCGCGATTTCGCGCATGGTATTGATCGGCCCGCAGGGAATGCCGGCGGCTTCCAATAGCGGCAGCCATTCTTCCGCCGGGCGCGCGCGAAAGGCCGGTTCCATCACCGCCATTAAGGCTGGCTTGTTGGCGACGCGCAGCCGATTGCTGGCAAAGCGTTCGTCACTACCCAGTTCAGAAAGCCCCATGGCATCGCATAATTTGCGAAACAGCCTGTCATTGGCGGCGGCCACCATCACTGGCGCGGTTGCCGTTTCAAAAGACTGAAACACCACCGTATTCGGATTGCCCGAAAGATTGCGCGGCGGTGGCCGGCCCGAGACAGTGAAGCCCGCGAAATGCGGCCCCATCCAGCCAAGCGCGGTTTCCAGCAGCGATGTATCCACCACCCCGCCCTTGCCCGTCCTGTGGCGGCGTTCGATTGCGGCCAGAATGCCAATCACCGCCCACATACCTGTGCCGAGATCAAGGATTTGCACGCCACTCCGCGTGGGCGGCCCGCCTTCCGCGCCATTCATCATCATGAGGCCCGAATAGCCTTGCAGGATCGGCTCATAGCCCGGGTGCAGCGCCTTCGGCCCCACTGCGCCAAAGGCGCCGAGTGAGGCATAGATCAGCCGTGGAAAACGTGCGGTCAGCGCCGCACCACCCAGGCCCAAATCCTCCAGCGCGCCAGGGCGCATGTTTTGCACAACCACATCCGCTTCGCCCACCAATTCCATCAGCAAAGCGCGATCGGCATCATTGCGGAGATCAAGGCTGAGCGATCTTTTGCCGCGATTGACAGCGATGAAGGTGGTGGCGGTGCCTTCATGCATCGGTGGCCCCCAGCCGCGTGCATCATCGCCACCTTCGGGGCGTTCCAGCTTGATCACCTCGGCCCCCAGCATGGCGAGGATCTGGCCCGCGAAAGGCCCCGCCAGATTCTGCGCGATTTCAACAACCCGGATACCGGCCAAAGGTGACATGCGAGCTTCCTCAACCCGCCCTAACCATGACGCGCCAGCAGTTAGGGAGCAAGCTTCGGATGAGCGTTGCCATTCGCTGTTGCACCGACGCAGTATCGCACGGAAGGGAAAGAACCACCGGATAGCGGGCTATTCCGCCTCCGGCGCGTCTTGGTAAGCCTTGTTGCCGTACCAGCGAGGCATCTTTGGCCGCGCCACTTTGGGAACAAATACGCGGCATTTCAGCCCCATGCCAGGTTTCGGACGCGCCGGCGGTTGCATAAGGGCCGTGCCGACGCTGCCCCGCACGCCCAAGATCGTAATGGCGCCCGAAAGGGGCAGGCTGGCCCAACCAGTCCGGCATGGTTTCAGCGCAACGCCCAAGATCCTATATGGAAATCATGCCAAACTTCGCCCGCGCCCTGTTGGTATTATTCCTCGCTCCCTTACTGGGCGCGCCGGCGGAGCGCTTGCCAACGCCAGACCCCTTGCGCGCCGCTGGCTGGCAGAAGGGCGGCTGGCCAGGCATCAAGCCCGCGACCTTCGAGGCCTTATCCGATGGTAGCTTGCGCATTACCGGCCTTGGGCAGGGCAGTTTCGTCTGGCGGAGCGTCACCCGGGCCGATTCCTGCCTTTATTGGCGCTGGAGAGTGGATCACGGGCCGCCGCCAACACCCCTGGATCGCAAGGGCGGCGATGATCGGGCCATTGCGCTCACTGTTGGTTTTGATGGCTGGCCACCGGATGCCGGTTTTTTTCAAAAGGCACAGCACACCATGGCGCAGACCATGGCTGGGGATCACCGCCTACCGCGCAGTATGCTTGTCTATGTCTGGGGCGGCACGGGTCATGAACCGCGCCCCTTTCCAAACCCTTATGTGGCGGGCCTTGGCAAGGTCCATGTCTTGCGCGCTGCGACAGCCCCACGCCAGCAATGGTTTGACGAAAAGATTGACCTCGGGCGGGATTGGCGCGCGGCCTTCAAGGGGGCAAGCGTTCCGCCGGTGCTGGAAATCATGATCGGCACCGATGTGGATGACACGAATTCCCGCCTGGATGCGCGGATAGAACGCATCCGCTTTGCGCCCTGTTGAAATAATGGTGCCGCCATGATCCGGCGCAAAAAAAGCGCGTCATGACAATGGTAAATATCGGCGCGACACTTGGAGATTAATATGACCGACCCGCTACCCACCATCTGGAACCCGGATCAGCGCATCGGCGATATGCTGAAGGGCAAGCGCGGGCTGGTGGTGGGCGTTGCCAATGCCGATTCAATTGCATTTGGTGCTGCAGCAAAGCTCCGTGCCTTTGGTGCTGACCTTGCAGTAACCTGGCTGAATGACAAGGCCGAACCCCATGTGCGCCCCTTGGCCGAACAGCTTGGCGCGGAAATCACCATGAAGCTGGATGTGGAAACGCCTGACGAAATGGAAGCCGTGTTCGAACGCCTGACGCGCGATTGGGGCAAGCTTGATTTCGTCATCCATTCCATCGCCTTCGCCCCGCGTGCCGATTTGCATGGCCGCGTGATTGATTGCTCGGCGGATGGTTTCGCCCAAGCCATGCGGGTTTCCTGCTGGTCCTTTTTGCGCATGGCGAAGCTCGCGGAACCCATCATGGCGGCGGGCGGTGTGCTGGTGACCATGAGCTATTACGGCGCCGATAAGGTGGTCGCGAATTACAACATCATGGGTCCGGTGAAGGCCGCGCTTGAAGCCTCGGTCCGCTATGCGGCGGCGGAACTTGGGCCAAGTGGCATCAGGGTTTTCACGGTCTCGCCCGGGCCGCTCCGCACCCGCGCCGCCAGCGGCATTGCGCAATTCGATGAATTGATCGCGGAAGCGAAGGAACGCGCGCCAGCACAGCGGCTTGTGGATATTGCGGAAGTTGGCCGCGTGGTGGCCTTTCTGGTGAGTGGTGCATCATCCGGCATGACGGGCGACACGATCTATGTGGATGCGGGGCTGCATAATGTCGCCTGAAGCAAAAACTGCGGCGCTGCTGGTGCTGAATGCGGGATCATCATCGCTGAAATTCGCGGTGTTTGCCGTTGAAGGGCGCGGATTGACGCAGCGCTATGATGGCCAAATGGAAAGCATTGGCGCGGCACCGCATTTCAATCTGCGTGATGCCGCGGGGGCGCGCATTGCTGAGCGCCAGTTTGCAGCCGGCGAGGCACCCAAGGGCCATGAAGGTGCGCTGAGTGTCATTTTGGGCGCTCTCACGCCACTGCTGGATGGTGCCACAATTCGTGCCATCGGCCACCGCGTGGTGCATGGCGGGCGGCATTTGAGCGTGCCGGTGATGATCACCGATGCCATCATGGCAAAGCTTCGTGCGCTGGTGCCTTTGGCGCCCTTGCATCAGCCGCATAATCTGGCGGGCATTGTAGCCGCCGCGCGGCATTTTCCGGGTGTTCCACAAATCGCCTGCTTCGATACAGCCTTTCACCGCACGCAAAGCTATGCTGCGGCGAGTTTTGCGCTGCCGCCACGGTTTTTTGATCAGGGCATCCTGCGCTACGGCTTTCACGGCCTGTCTTACGAATATATCGCGCGGCGCCTGGAGGCTGAGGATGCGGCACTTGGCCGCGCAAGGCTGGTTGTCGCGCATCTTGGCAATGGCGCATCGCTATGCGCGATTGAAGGCGGGCAAAGCCGCGCCACCACCATGGGCTTCACCGCCTTGGATGGCGTGCCCATGGGCACAAGAAGCGGCCAATTGGACCCTGGCGTGGTGCTGCATATGCTGGATAGTTTGCAGATGACATCTGCCGATATCGCGCATCTGCTCTATCACGAGAGCGGCTTGAAGGGCATGTCCGGCATATCGCAGGATGTGCGCGCGATTGAAGCCGCCGGCACCGAAGCGGCTGAGGCCGCGCTTGATCACTTCGCCTTTCGCGTGCGGCGTGAAATCGGTGCTCTGGCCGCTTCCATCGGCGGCATAGACGCCTTGGTGTTCACCGCCGGCATAGGCGAGAATGCGCATGGGGTTCGTACGCGCATCTGCGCGGGGCTTGGTTTTCTTGGGATCCATCTTGATCCTGAAGCCAATGTTGCCAATCGCCCGGAGATTGGACGAACTGGCGATCCCGTGCGCGTGCTGATCCGCCATACGGATGAGGAAGCGATGATTGCCGAGCATGCCTTGGCGATGATCAATTCCTGCTGAGACTTTGCTGGCCTGTATAAATTTGAGCGCGTGTGGCGTGCCTGGCGAGGTAGAAACCCAGGGATTCCAAAGGCCCGGGATTTCATCGCCGCCATAATTCATAGCACGCTCTAGTGGTGCGCGGGGGCTTTTTGGGGCAGGGGATAGGTTAGCAAGAATCGCACCACTAGCCTTGTAACGGAGCGTAGGGCCACTGGAATAGCCGCAGTCAAATCAGGCGTGCGCGCAGCCGTGTCACCAAAACTTCTGCCAGGATCACCACAACAAGAATAGCGAGCAATATCGTCGCCACGCGATCCCATTGAAAGAAATTGATTGCATCATCCAGCACAACGCCAATGCCGCCGGCACCAACCAGCCCCAGCACCGCGCTTTCCCGGATATTGATATCCCAGCGGAACAGCGCCACGCCCCAGAAGGCCGGCGCGATTTGTGGCCAGGCGCCTTTCAGCAGCACATGGCTGGCGGGCGCGCCAGTGGCATTCAGCGCTTCCAACGGGCCTGGGGAGATTTCCTCCAAAGCCTCGGCCAGCAGCTTGCCGACAAAGCCGATACTGCGAAAAGCGATAGCGAAGGTGCCGGCGGCCGCGCCCGGACCGAAGATCGCCACAAAAATCAACGCCCAGACCAGTGAATTGACGGAGCGTGAGGTCACCAACAGAAGCTGCGCAAAAGCATTCAACCCGCGATAGGGGCAGATATTGCGTGCCGCCAGCAAGGCAAGCGGCACGGCGAAGATGAAGGAAAACAGCGTACCGAGTGAAGCGATATGCAGCGTTTCCACCAGGGCGTGATGTACCGCCGGGTGATAATGCCCCAAAACAGGCGGCCACATGCGCTTCAGCAAATCAAGCATCTGTTCCGGCGCATCAATCAGAAATTCTGGAATGATCTCAACATTGCGGACCGCCCAAACCAAGGCCAGCACCAGGGCGAAATATACCGCCCAGCGCGTAAAGCGTTCCGTTGGGGTAAAGCGCTCCCATTCGCGCATCAGCGCATTCATCTGAGCAGCGCCCGGATCCAGCCGGAAATGAGCTCGGCCAGGAAAATCAACGCAATGATGGAAAGCAGGATGGCCGCGACAAAATCATAATCAAAGCGCTTGAAGGCCGCGAAAAGCGTGCCGCCAATGCCACCCGCGCCGACAATACCGACCAGCGTTGAATTGCGCAGGTTGGAGTCCAATTGATACAGCGAAAAGCCAATGAATCGCGATGCCACCTGCGGCAGAACACCATAAATCAGCACGGCGCCAAAGCCTGCACCGGTCGCGCGAATGGCTTCCACCTGCTTCATCGAGATTTCCTCGATCGCCTCGGCAAACAGCTTGGCGATGAAGCCCATGGAAGCGATGGTGAGTGCGGCCACTCCCGCCAAGGCACCAAAGCCGATGGCCTTCACGAAAAGGATCGCGACAATCACGTAATGCAAGCTGCGGCAGAAGGCGACAAAACCGCGCGTGGCAACCGCCAGCGGCCAGGGTGCGAGATTGCGCGCCGCCATCAACCCAAGCGGCAACGCCAGCAGAATGCCAAGTGCGGACGAAATCACCGCGATTTGCAGGCTTTCCAGCAAGCCTTCAATAAGCAATTCCGCGCGCGAGAAATTGGGCGGCCACATGCGCGCCAGAAAACGTCCGGCTTCCCCCAAGCCAATCACTAGCCGAGCCCAGGTGATGTCCAATTGGCCAAGCGCATAAATCGCATAGGCCACCAGGCCAAGCGCCGTGGCGCGCGCGCCCCAATTTGGCGGAAAGGCGCGCCGGCGCAGTGCGCCTGCGCTCACAGCCAATCCTCGCCGCCATAGATCTGGCGAAGATGGCTCGGCTCCAAGGCCTCGGGCGGGCCATCAAACACGATCTCCCCACCCGCCATGCCGATGATGCGCTGAGCGAAACGCCGCGCCAGATCAACATTATGGATATTCACCACCAAGGGAACATTGGCTGATGTGGAAAGCCCTGTCATCAGATCCATGATCTCAACCGCCGTGCGCGGGTCGAGCGAAGATGTCGGTTCATCCGCCAGCAGCAATTCTGGCTGCTGCATGAGCGCACGCGCAATGCCCACGCGCTGGCGCTGCCCGCCGGAAAGTGCATCGGCGCGGCGCGTCGCCTGTTCCGGCAGGCCAACGGAATCAAGCAGGGAAAAGGCACGCGCGATATCCGCTTCCGGATAGCGCCGCATCCAGGCCTGCCAGAGCGAGACATAGCCAAGCCGCCCGGACAGGACATTTTCCATGACCGACAGGCGCTCAACCAAATTATATTCCTGAAACACCATGCCGATCCGCCGCCGCGCCATGCGCAAACCGCGGCCACGCAAGGGCACCAAATCCTGCCCGTTCAGCAGGATCTGCCCGGCGGTGGGCTCCACCAGCCGATTGATGCAGCGGAGCAGCGTGGATTTGCCAGTGCCCGAAGGCCCAATGACAGCGGTGATGCCTTGCGGCGCGATGGCAAGGTTGATCCCGCGCAAGACAGGCTTGCCCGGGACATATTCCTTGACCAGACCTTTGATAACAAGGCCTTGCATCGCGCCCGCTTGCATCACTGCGGCCGCGCTGGTGCCGGCGCCTGCTGCTGTTGTTGCTGCTGTTGCTGGCGCTGCTGATTGCGGCGCTGTTCGGCTTCCAATTCACGCCGGCTTTCCGCATCAAACGCTGCGCGGTTATAGGGCGCGTTCACTGCATCTGCCACCGCGCGTACCGGCGCCCAATGTTCGGAATAGGTCGCGGGCCAGAAGCGATCATTGCCACCCAGATCACGCCGCAGCGATTCCGGGAAGCGATAATCAAAAAAGCACTTGCGAATACGCTCTGCCAATTCCGGCTTCAAATCATGCGAAAGCGCGAAGGAGGATGTCGGGAAGGGATCTGATTCCCAAATGATGCGGAAGTTATCGCGCCGCACCTGGCCACGGGCGATCATGCGGTTGAAAACATCTGATGCGACCGGCGCCGCATCATAATCGCCCGCATTCACGCCCATGACGCTGCGATCATGACCACCCGAATAGACCACGCGGTAATCCGTATCCGGCGTCAGACCAAGGCCGGGGAAGAAAGCGCGCGGCGCGAGATTGCCGGAATTTGACGTGGCCGAGGTATGCGCAACGCGCCTTCCCTTCAGATCGGCAAGATTCTGAAATGGACTATCGGCACGCACCAAGGTCACAACACGGTAGCTTTCAAAGGCATCCTGATTGCCCTTGATGGCAAAAGGCACCGCGCCGGCCAGATTTACGGCGAAAGCGGTCGGGCCTGTCGAAAACCCGGCAATATGCAACCGGCCGGACCGCATGGCTTCAACCTGCGCGGCATTGCTGGTGACCTGGAAATACACCACGCGGCGGCCCACGCATTGGCCAAGATATTCAAGCAGCGGGCGGAATTGCGTGGCATAGAGTGCCGGATCTTCCACCGGCGTATAGGCGAAGACCAGCGTGGAAGGATCACGCTGCCGCGCCGCATCGGCGGGCACATCGGCGACCATATTGCGATCAGCATCGCAATAGGACTCATCCAAGGAACCGCGGAAGGCGCATGGCGTTTGCGCAGCGGCATCACCCGCCAATGTCGTGACAAGCGCCGCGGCAAGGCCGATGGCGCCAAGGCTTTTCCGGAACACGGTGCTCTCCCTAGGCTGATGGTTTGAATTGAAGGGTGATTTGGCCGCTTTGCGCGCGCGCCGCAAGGCTTTGGTCACGGGCGGACCAGGACCACCCCTTCCGGGTCCAGCGTGACCATGACTGCGCTACCTGCGGCGCGGCGCTGCAACCTATCCGGGTGAATGGCGAAAAGCTCCCCAAGCGGCGTCGCGATCAGGTATTCGGTATGCGCACCCATATAGGTTGCGCGCGCAATCTGGCCGGCAATGCCAGGGCCGCTATCGGCAAGCCTGATGGCCTCTGGCCGGATCACCACATCACATGGCCCAATCCCCAGGCCACGATGCGGCAGCGCAAGCGACAGCGCATCAAGCGCCACCTGCGCGGTATCGCTAATGATGCTTTCGATGGAGCCGCGCACATGGTTGGCTTCCCCCATGAAGGTGGCGACAAAGACATTCTCGGGGCTCGCGTAAAGCGCCTCTGGCGTGCCGCTTTGGGCGATTTCGGCATTGCGCATCACAACGATCTTGTCGGATACCGCCAATGCCTCTGACTGATCATGCGTGACATAAACCACGGTCAGGCCAAGGCGCTGTTGCAGGGCGCGGATTTCCTCGCGCATGCTGCGCCTAAGCCGCGTATCCAGATTGGAAAGCGGTTCATCAAACAACAGCACTGCCGGTTCCAATACCAGCGCACGCGCCACCGCCACACGTTGCTGCTGCCCGCCTGACATTTCCGAAGGCAGCCTTGCGCCAAACCCGCGAAGGCCCACGGTTTCCAAGGCGGCTTCCGCCCGCGCCGCGGCATCTTTTTTACCAAAGCCAGAGGAAATCAGGCCGTAAGACACATTCTCCAGCACGGTCATATGCGGAAATAGCGCATAGCTTTGAAACACCATGGAGACATTGCGCTCACCGGCGGAAAGCAAAGTCACATCCCGCCCGCCGATGAAGAGCCGCCCGGCGCTTGGTTGTTCCAATCCGGCAATCATGCGGAGCAGCGTTGTCTTCCCGCAGCCCGAGGGACCGAGCAAGGTCACCAGCGTGCCGCCTTCAATAATCAGGTCGAGCGGCTTCACCGCCTCCACCTTGCCGTAGCGTTTGGCGATGCCTTCAAGCCGGACCTCGGCTGCCTTATGAGTCATGACGCGCGTCCCCCCATCGGCGCGGCGGCCTGGCGCCGGCCAAGACGCCGGCTGCCGACCAGCAGATTGATCAGCCCAATCGCCGCCATCATCAGCACGATCAGCGCGCTGCAATAGGCAATGGCCAAGCCGTAATCGCCATTGATGACGCGGTTGATGATAAAGACTGTTGCCATTTCATATTGCGCCGAGACCAGGAAGATCACGGCAGACACCGTCGTCATAGCGCGCACAAAAGCATAGACCAAAGCGGTGACAATCGCAGGCTTCAGCAGCGGCAGCACTACGGTGCGCAGGCTGCGGAAGGTGGAAGCGCGCAAAGTCACCGCCGCCTCATCCAGGGATTTGTCCAATTGGCTCATCGCCGCAACGCCGGAACGCACACCAACCGGCAAATTGCGGAAGACAAAACAGGCGACCAGGATCATCGCCGTACCGGTGATTTCAAGCGGCGGCAGATTATAGGTCAGGATATAGGCAACGCCGATCACCGTACCAGGCACGGCGAAGGTCAGCATCAGCGCGAATTCCAAGGCGGTGCGCCCAACAAAACGCTGCCGCGACAGCACCCAGGCCGCGAGCAGCCCAAGTGCCGCCGTAATGGGTGCTGCAATCGCCGCAAGCTTGATGGTGGTGAACAGCGAATGCCAGGCGCCGCCTGCGAAAATCAGCGCACCGGCCGGGCTCCATTCCATTGCAAAGGCACGTTGGAAATGGGAGAAGGTCGGCGTCCAATCCCGCCCCCAGACGCGCACGAAACCGCCCGCCAGCGCCATGGTATAAACCGTGATGGTCAGCAGTGCCCAAGGAAGCGCAATAGCATAGGCGATGCGTCGCACGGGCGTTGGCAGCGGTGTCGGCAGCCCGACATCGCCCTTACCCGTCAGCGAGACATAGGATCGGCTGCCAATCACCGCGCGCTGAATCATAAAGGCGCACAACGCGATCACCAGCATGATCCCGGCCAATACCGCGGCGCGGCCGAAATCCTGCTGCGCGCCAACGACCGCAAAGAAAATCTCGGTGGAGAGCACGCCAAAGGACCCGCCCAGCACAATCGGGTTGCCGAAATCCGCGAGGCTTTCAACGAAAACTACCAGCCAGGCATTGGCGATACCCGGTAGCATCAGCGGCAAAGAAACCGCACGGAAAGTCCGCATGCGGCTGGCGCGGAGTGTGGAGGATGCTTCCTCCATGGCTGGCGAAATGCCCTCCACCACGCCGATCAGCACCAGAAAGGCGGTCGGCGTGAAGGAGAAAACCTGCGCCAGCCAAACGCCATTGAAGCCATAGATCCAGCGGCCGAGTTGCAGGCCGAACAGGCTATCAGCCAATTGGTTCACCACGCCAGAGCGGCCGAAAATCAGAATCAAGCCCAGGCCAATCACGAAGGGTGGCGTGATGATGGGCAGCACCGTCAGCAGCCGCAAGGCGCGGCGCGCGGGGAAGCTGGTGCGTGTCACAATCAACGCGAAGCAAAGCCCAAGCAAGGTTGCCGCGGTTGCGGTGGAAGTCGCGAGCACCAGCGTATTCCAAAACACACCGCAATTCACTGTGGAGGTAACGCAAGCGAGCCCCCAGATCTTGCGATCAAACAGGCGCGCCGCCATGGCATCCGCAACACCAAGATCACCCTGCGGCGTGAAGATTTGCGCGAGGATGGTGCTGACCGGCCAGGCAGTGAAAATCAGGATGCAGGCGATCAGCACGCCAACCGCGCCGGAGATAAAGCGATCACCCTTGAAATAGCCACGCAGCGCCAGGCCATCCGTCAGCAGCACCAGAAAACCGATGAAGGCAAGCGCGCCGCCAAGCCCCATGCCGAATTGCCGATCCTGTAATTCACCAAAGGCCGCTTCAAAAAAGGGATAATTCCAGCCTTGAATGCCGACAGCTATGCCCTGCGCAATGATGGCCAATAAGCCAAAACTGCCCGCCATGATCAGCACACGCCCGCGCATGCGCGCATTGGCAAAAGGCAGCGCGCCGGGCAAAGCCAAAACCAAGGCAGCAATCACCGGCCAGAACCAGAAGCGGCCGAAAGAGAGCGCCTGCCACAGCGCAGACGCTGCTTCCGCATCCGGCGCGCCAAGGCCCATCAGCGTCGCAAGGCTGACGCCATCCTGCTGCATATGCCATGGCAGGATCAGCGTGCCCAAGGCAGCGATCACCCAGAAAAAGAAGCTGCTGCCAAAGAACATTGTCAGGGCTTCAGCGCGGGAGCGCGCCGACCTCCCTATCCCAACGCGCCAGCAACCGGCGGCGTTCCGCACTCGCGCCAAAGCGGGCATTGTCATAATCAATGATGCGCGCGGTTGCCATGTTTGGCGCGCCACCCGTCAGTGGCACGCCGCGATTGGCCATGGTTTGCAGCTTCTTCGCTTCCTGGGAAGCCGTAAGCTGAGCCTCGGCCGATAGCGCCCAATGATAGAAGCGCTGCGCCGCCGCCATGTTCCGCGCGCCCTTGATGATGGACATGGACCCGATTTCATAGCCCGTGCCTTCGCAAGGAACGGCATGACCCACCGGAAACCCCGCCGCGCGTTCTTCCGCCGCGTTATGCACGAAGGAAATGGACAGCGCCGTCTCGCCACGCGCCACTGCGGTAATCGGCGCCGTGCCAGACCGCGGATAGGCATTGATGCTGCCATGCAGCCGACGCAGAAAATCAAAGGCCGGGTCTTCGCCCATCATCTGCACCAGCGTGGCAATAACGATGTAGGCTGTGCCGGAACTATTCGGATTGGCCATTTGGATTTCGCCGCGATATTCCGGCCGCAGCAAATCCGCCCAGCAAGCAGGTGCCGGCAGGTTCTTGCGCGTCAGCAATTCCGTATTGAAGCCAAAGCCGAGCACACTGGCATAAACGCCCACGGTGCGCCCCTGGGTCTGGCGCCATTGCGCCTCCGCCCAATCATGCAATTCGGCAATGCGCGGGCTTTCATAGGCTTGCGTAAGCCCTTCCTCACCTGCCGCCACATGCGGATCACCTGTGCCGCCCCACCAGACATCGCCGCGCGGGTTGCGCGCTTCGGCCCGCAGCTGCGCCAGCATTTCGCCAGTGGATTTCTGCGCAAGGGTCACGCGGATGCCGGTTTCCCGCTCAAACCCGCGCGCGATGGGCTGGCACCATTCAATGGTAGCGGAACAATAGAGATTGAGACTGCCCTGCGCCCACCCCGGCGCAGACCACCCCAACAACACGACAATGATAAACCCCAGAACGCGCTGCATGTCTTTCTCCCGGATCTTAGCGCGGCAGCGAACCGATCTCCCTCTCCCATCTTTGCAGGATTTGCCGGCGCCGATTGCTCTCCCCGAAGGCCGCGAAATCATAATCAATCAGCTTCACCTGACTAAGGTCCGGGATGCGTGGATCGGGCGTGGCACCCTTATGCGCCGGCACATGCCATTGGTTGGCCTTAGGCCCGATATCCATCGCCGCCGGTGTCAGATACCAATCATAAAAGCGCCGTGCCTGAGGCAGGTTGCGCGCGCCACGAATGATGGACATGCAGGCCACTTCGTAAGACGTGCCCTCCGAAGGATAGACAAGATCAATCGGAAATCCTGCCTGCTGCATGGAAGCCACTTCCATATTGAAGCTGACAGCCAGCGCGGTTTCCCCGCGCGATACCGCCTGCATCGGTGCCGCGCCGGAACGCGTATAGGCATTCACATTGGGATGCAGCCGGCGCAAATAATCGAAAGCGCGGTCCTCATCCCAAAGCTGGATCAGCCCGGCAATGATCGTATAGGCGGTGCCGGAAGAATTCGGATTGGGTAGTTGGATTTCGCCACGATAGGCCGGGTTAAGCATATCCGCCCAGCTTCGCGGCAAAGGCAGGTTCTTGCGCGCCATCAATTCGCGGTTCCAGGCAAGGCCAATGGCGCCGGATGAAACACCAACGCAGCGCTCACCGGACATGGCATGTACGCGCTTCGCCCAATCATGCAGCCCCGCCATATTGGGCGAGGTATAGGGCTGCAGCAGATTAACCTCAGCCGCGGAAAAATGCGTCTCGGCCGAAGCACCGAACCAGATATCGGTCCGGGGGTTCTGTGCCTCGGCCCGGATTTGTGCCAGGATTTCACCCGATGATTTGCGCGTCATGGCCACGCGAATGCCGGTATCGCGCTGAAAGGCGGCGGCAATCGCCTCACACCAATCGGCCGCCGGCGCGCAAACCATGGTAAGGCTGCCCTGCGCCGCCGCGGGCATGGCAGAAAGGACCAGGGCCGCGAAGCCGGCCAACAGGCGAAGGCTCGTTTTCATGGCGGTCCCCCCGCGTCAGCGTGGCAGGGCGCCGACGTCACGATCCCAGCGCGCAATCAGCCGGCGCCGTTCCGAAGCTTGGCCAAATTTGGCGAAATCATAGTCAATCAGCCGAATCTTTGAGAGATCAGGTGCATTGGGCGGCAGCGGTGCATTGCGGTTGGACGGGGTTTGCAACTGGCCACCCGCATCAAAGCCAAGCTGCTGCGCCGGCGCGGTCAGCGCCCAATCATAAAAGCGGCGCGCCTGCGGCAGGTTGCGCGCGCCACGAATGATGGACATGGACCCGATCTCATAGCCCGTGCCCTCGCAAGGCGTAGCATATGCAACCGGGAAGCCGGCATTACGTTCCGTCACCGCATCATGCACGAAGGAAAGCGACACGCCGGTTTCGCCCCGCGCCACGGCCTTGATGGGCGCGGTGCCGGAACGGGTATAGGCATTCACATTGGGATGCAGGCGGCGCAGGTAATCAAAGGCCGGGTCCTCACCCATCAACTGCACCAGGGTCGCAATCACCACATAAGCCGTGCCCGATGAATTCGGATTGGCCATCTGGATTTCGCCCCGGAAGCGCGCATCCAGCAAATCCGCCCAGCACGCAGGCGGCGCGATATTCTTGCGCGTCAGCAATTCCGAATTGATGCCAAAGCCGATGGCGCCCGCGTAAACACCAATCGCGCGCTGCTGGGATTGGCGCCATTGCGTCAGCGCCCAGGGCTGCAATTGGGCGTTATTCGCGCTTTCATAGGCCTGGGTCAGGTTTTCCTCGCCCGCCGCCAGATGCGGGTCCCCGGTGCCACCAAACCAGACATCGGCGCGGGGGTTCTGCGCTTCGGCCCGGATGGCGGCCAGGCTCTCGCCCGAACCGCGCTGCGTCATATTCACCCGAATGCCCGTGTCGCGCTGGAAATTGGTGACAATCGCCTGGCACCATTCATTCTGCACCGAGCAATAAAGGTTGAGCGAACCCTGCGCCGCCGCGGATTGCCCGAAACCGAGCACGCCCAAGGCAATCGCCGTCAAAGCCAGTTTTCTGGTGAACATGGTAAGCTCCCTCAGTTTATGTGACGCTTTTATGACGGTCTTTTGGCAAGAGGGAGAGCGCTTGGCAATCTACGGCGTGGGCGCCCAAGAGATCTCACGCCATAAATCTTCCGGTTATGCCTCAGGCCGCGACGGCGGCCTGAGATGTGCGGCGCATGCGCCGGCGCAGTGAAAACGCCATCATCGTCGCGCCCGCGAAAAGCGGGATATAGGCGAAGCTTGGGTTCACCATAACCGTGCGGGCATTGGCCATTTTCAACATGGTCTGGCGCAGGCCAGTCCAGGGGTCCAGCGCCATCATGAAGCCGATCAAGGCGGGGGCAAGCGTCAGTAGAATGGCGATCACCGCCGCCTGTTCGGCGTATTTTTCGATGGACGGGATCACCCGCGTGGCCAGCGCCGCCGCCATGGCAGCAAAGGCAAGCGCGCTCATGATCGGCAGCTTGCTGAAGATGGAAAGGCCATACACCGCCGCCCCGCGCTGGCCAGAGAAGGTCACCGCCGGCAGGAAATAGGCCACAAGTACGGCCGCGATGCCGGCCAGCAATAAGCCCATTTCAACCCCATCGGACTTACCCTTGAGTTGATCTATCATCCCTTATCTCCCTGTTTTGCCCCCGGGTCAGACGCCCGCTCCATGGGGGCGACATGACCGGAGTGTGACTCATATGTAATTAAATCGCCTCGGACAAGCGGAATCTTACGCCGGAGTTGGGGTCTTCGGGGCAGTATCCCCCGGCGCCCCGCACGAGGCGCCCGCCTTGGGGATAGGCGATGATGGCGATCCTTTTTGACGAGGCGGCGAGCCTTCCGAAGTGTTTTAATTCTCGCCAAGTCTTAAGAATCAGCTATCATTTTTGCAAAATCCAGCACTCAACCAAGGGTTGCAGTAATGCCCAACATCTTTGGAACCTCAGGCAGCGACACGATCACGCCGGGCTTTACGAGCGCGGGCGTCACTGGTGGCTATCCTGGTGATGGCGATGACAGCATTCGTGGGCTTGACGGCGATGACTCCATTATTGGTGGCGGTGGTGATGATACGATTGTTGCCGATCTGTCGGGCGGTGGTTTTGATCGCGTCAGCTAAGCCGGTGCCTCTGGTGGTGTCACGGTCAATATGGGCACGGGCAGAAGTTCCGGTGCGGCGGGCAATGACAGCCTGATCAATGTGGATGAGGTTTATGGCAGCAGCCACGATGATCTGCTGCTGACGGGCAATAGAACGGATCTGAGCCTTCTGGCTGGTGAGGGCGGCAATGATACAATTTCTGCCGAGGGCCGACCTTCCGGGGGAATACTTTATTACCTCCGCGGTGGCACGGGTAATGACAGCCTGTTCGGCGGCAACGGCGGTAACTTTCCTGAAATTCTCGAAGGCGGTGATGGCGACGACACGCTGGTCAGCCAGAATGGCGGGTTGCAAGGTGGCGAAGGCCACGACAGCCTGGTGGGCGGTGGTGATGGCTACATTGGTAATGATACCATCGTCAGCCTAGCCCGGGACTATCAGCAGGCCAATGGCGGTAATGGTGAGGATAGCCTGGTTGGCGGTAGCGGCACCAACGAACGGCTCGATGGCGGCGAAGGCGATGACGTAATCCAGGGCGGCGCGGGTGCTGGGCAAATGCTGTATGGCAACGCCGGCAATGACTATTTAGTCGGCGGCGTCCACATAGACCCGGTTGGTGGGGCCCCCCAGATTTTCTACGGCGATGATGCCGGTCCCTCCTTCTATTATCAGGGTGGCGCGGATACCTTGGTTGGTGGCGAAGGCACCATGCAGGCATTCCATGGTGGTGATGGGAATGACCTTCTACTCGGCGGCACCGGCGCGGGACAAACCCTCTACGGCAATGCGGCTGACGACTCCTTGCGGGGCGCCGACAACAACCTGGGCGGCGAAGTTTTCCAAGATTTCTTTGGTGACGGGGGAGGGAATCCCTACGATACCTTGAGCGGCGCGGATACGCTCGCGGGTGGTGGTGGCGGTTGGCAGCGCTTCTATGGCGAAGCCGGGAATGACCTATTGGTTGGGGGCACCGGTAGTCGGCAGCAACTTTCTGGTGGTGCGGATAATGACTCGCTGATTGCCGGCGATGGCATTGATCAAGTGCTGAGCGGTGATGCCGGCAATGACAGCCTTTGGGGAACTGACGGGGATGGCGGCGGCTTGGGGCTGCTGGGCGGAGATGGTGCTGACACCATTGTTGGCAGCACGGTGAATGGGCAATTCGCCGCGAGGCTCTATGGCGAGGGAGGGGCCGATAGCCTGCTGGCCGGCACCGGTGGTAATCAGTTGCTCTATGGGGATAACATTCAGGGTTCCGGCGGCCAGGATGGTGCCGATACCCTGGCCGGCACCACAGGCATTTCCCAGGAATTCTACGGTGGGGGTGGTGCGGATAGCCTTTATGCCGGTGATGGCATTTTTCAGGAGCTTTATGGCGAAGACGGCGATGATGAGCTGCGCGCCGGCGGTGGAGGTCTTCAGTCTCTTGATGGTGGTGAAGGCCAGGACACGCTGATTGGCGGCTTCGCGCAGCAATGGCTCGAAGGCGGCACGGGCAATGATTCCATCGAGGCCAGCCTCAATTCTTACGACAATACCCTGATCGGCGGAGAGGGTGAAGACACGCTGCTCGGCAGCAATGGCGTGTCCGGCCCCGATAGTCTGGTTGGCGGTGCGGGCAATGACTGGCTCGATTTCCGCGGTGGTGATGACCAGCACAGCTATATCTTCGGCACCGGCAATGATACGCTGGATGGCGGCACTGGCGCTGATACGCTCAATCTTGGCAGTGAAGGCTGGGTGCAGGGCGCCAGCGGTGATTGGACCACCTATAGCGCGCTTGGCACCACGGTTTTTGTGCGCGGATGGGAAAGTGTCAATGTCGCGGCTACCATAGGCGCTAATGACCAGCTTCTGATAGGCGAAGACTTCGCCGAACTGATCCAAGGTTTTGATGGCAATGACACGATCCTTGGCCTTGGCGGCAATGATACGCTGGATGGCGGGGAACATAATGACAGCCTGATTGGTGGCGCTGGATCCGACTCACTTTGGGGTGGCAATGGCCGCGACACGCTGATCGGCGATGCCGGATCCGATAGCCTTAATGGTGGTGGCGGCGATGATACGCTGATCCTGGGTAGTGGCGCGTCGCAGGGTGCCTGGGGTGGTGAGGGTAATGACTGGCTGTGGGTCGGTTCTGTCGGTGCACAATCCCTTTACGGCGATGCGGGTCAAGACACGCTGATTGCGGTTTCTGGCTCGGGCTCCTTTCTTTTTGGTGGTTCTGGCGCGGATAGTATTTTGGCCAGTTTCAATGGCCATGGCGAGGGCGGCAATGACACGCTGGTTGCGCTGAATACGCAGTTCACGATTCTCCGTGGCGGCAATGACGCGGATAGCCTGGTTGCTGGCGCAGCCCCTGACCAGACGCTTTTGGGCGAGCTTGGCGATGACACGCTGGTCCTGGGTAACTCCACGGCGCAGGCTGCCCTGGGTGGTGAGGGTAATGACTGGCTGCGGGTCGGTTCTGTCGGTGCACAATCGCTTTACGGCGATGCGGGTCAAGACACGCTGATTGCGGTTTCTGGCTCGGG
>Ga0315900_10004125_pt1 | contig 20647 bp, 21 predicted proteins | sample LakEriMetagenome_FD_203521 | JGI IMG/M metagenome (GOLD analysis project Ga0315900, IMG submission 203521) | Freshwater fungal communities from buoy surface, Lake Erie, Ohio, United States - Buoy 12 MA114 | ecosystem: Environmental > Aquatic > Freshwater > Lake > Lake biofilm | place: USA: Lake...
CCACCTTTCATGGGTACAAAGATTCCAGTGATCTCCCGATCGGAATTTGCCGAGACAGGATTTACCATCGCGCATCTCCGTGGCACCACGCAGATCGGTTGGCGCAAGATCTCGTCAATCGCCGTTCATGTCGGTGAACAGTTGCGAAAAGGGCAGGAATTTGTCTACGCGTATTACGACGGTGTTGACAGCGTTGCTCACGAAAAAGGCTTTGGTGATTTCTACGATGCGGAGCTGCGCACAGCTGATCGATTAGTGGCCGACATCATCTCGGTGTTACCCGCTGGTGCTCGATTGTTTGTCACCGCAGATCATGGACAAGTGACCGTTGGTGAAGCAGTTGTCAGCCTTGACGACGATGTTTTGAATCTTGTTCGCGCACAATCTGGTGAGGGGCGATTTCGTTGGCTCCACGCCAAGCAAGGCACCGCCGACGCACTGCTGGCCGCTGCGCAACGCTATGGCGACCGCGCATGGGTGGTATCCAGGGAGCAAGTGGTCGATGAGGGCTGGATGGGTAAAAACATGCCATCTATTCATCAGGCGCGCCTAGGTGATGTTGCGCTGGTGGCCAGGACCAACGTGACTTTTGACGACCCCGAGGAAAATGGTCCATTCAGACTCGTATGCCGTCACGGGTCGTTGACCCCTGACGAGATGCTTGTACCGTTACTTAGCGCTACCGCGTGAATCGCAATTGCAAGGAGACGCATTGAGTAACCAGGATCCAATCCAGCCATCCAACGCGGCCGAGAACGTTCGCAAAGGTGAACTCATCGCCCCAGAAGCTGGGGCTGGAGATGAAGAACAAGTCACCGAACCCGCCAAGGTGATGCGGATTGGCTCGATGATTCGCCAGTTACTGGAAGAAGTCCGCAACACCACGCTGGACGATGCCTCCCGTGAACGACTCGCAGAAATTTACGAGCGCTCAATTGTTGAACTTGCCGATGCGATCTCACCGGACCTGCAAGAAGAACTCCAGACGTTGACACTGCCCTTCAAGGAAGGTGAAATTCCATCTGACTCCGAGTTGAGAATTGCGAAAGCGCAGTTAGTCGGCTGGTTGGAGGGACTCTTTCACGGCATTCAAGCCACACTTTTTGCGCAGCAACTCGCAGCACAGCAACAACTCCAGCAGATGCGCCAAATCCCCCAGGGGATGGGCGGACCAGACCCCCGTATGGGCGAGCGTCCGGGCACCTACATCTGAGCACTCGGGTTCTGAAAAATCATTCCGTGAAACGCACATGAGTGTCACATGGTGCTGGTATTTTCGGATTCCTAGTTTCGACTGAAAGGCATTCTCGTGGGCGACTCGTTCACCCACCTTCACGTTCACACGGAATACTCGATGCTCGACGGCGCTTCGCGCCTGAGCGAAGTGATTGCCGAGGCCGTGAAGGACGGTCAACCCGCTATCGGCATTACTGACCACGGGAACATGTATGGCGTGCTCGATTTCTATCGGGAATGTTTGGAACAGGGCATCAAACCAATCATTGGTACCGAGGGCTACATGGCCCACGAACACCGCAGCGAGCGTCCAACCCGTCGCGGAAAACTTGATGACGCTGGCGGTGATACCGAGGGCGGTGGAAAGTTGTACTACCACCTCACGCTTTTGGCTGAGAACAACGCTGGTTACCGCAATCTGATTCAGCTCTCAAGTCGAGCCTTTCTGGAGGGGTACTACTACCAGCCGCGAATGGACTGGGAGCTGCTCCAACAGCACTCAGAGGGCCTCATTGCCACCACGGGCTGCCTCGGTGGGCATGTTCTGCAGGCGCTTCTGAAGGGTGATGAAAAGGGTGCTCTAGACAAGGCTGGAAGGCTGCAGGAGATCTTTGGCAAGGACAACTTGTTCGTCGAGATCCAAGATCACGGGATTCCAGACCAGCAGCGCACCAATCCACTGCTCATAGAACTCGCGCGCAAAATTGGCGCACCGCTGTTAGCCACGAATGACTCGCACTACACACACAAGCACGATGCTGATGCACATGACGCTCTGCTTTGCGTGCAGACCGGAGCATTGAGGTCTGATCCAAACCGATTCAAATTCACCGGCACCGAGCACTATCTCAAGGCTGCTCACGAAATGCGTCACTTGTTCCGTGAGATTCCCGAGGCGTGTGATAGTTCGCTGTGGATTGCTGAGCGCTCGAATGTGGAGATTGTTTTTGGTGAGCCAAAGTTGCCCAAGTTCCCACTGCCGGCTGAGTTTGCTACTGACATCGAATACCTCACTCATCTGACCGACCTCGGCGCGAAGATGCGTTGGGGCGAGAAGATTCCAAAAGCGGTGAAGGAACGCCTTGCGTATGAACTCAAGGTCATCTCTGACATGGGCTTTGCTTCGTACTTCCTCATTGTTTGGGACCTAATCAAATACGCCAAGGACTCCGGGATTCGTGTCGGTCCAGGGCGTGGTTCGGCTGCAGGCTGTGCAGTGGCGTATTGCTTGCGGATTACTGAACTCGACCCCGTTAAATATGACCTTCTGTTTGAGCGTTTCTTGAACCCGAGCCGCAAATCGATGCCTGACATCGATATGGACTTTGACTCGCGTTATCGCGATGAGATGATTCGCTACGCAGCCGAGCGTTACGGCCGCGATCATGTGGCGCAGATCATCACCTTTGGCACCATCAAAGCCCGTAACGCTGTTCGCGATGCGGCACGAGTTCTTGGTTTTCCATATGGTCTTGGCGACAAAATCGCAAAGGCAATGCCGCCGTTGGTTATGGGTCGGGACACGCCACTCAAATATTGCTTCGAAGAAGATGAGAAATACCGGTCTGGGTATCAGGCCGCCAAAGATCTACGTGACCTGTACAACAGTGAGCCTGATGTGAAGGTGATTGTCGATACGGCGCGTGGCATTGAAGGCTTGAAGCGGTCGGTGGGTATTCATGCCGCGGCGGTGGTGATTACTGACCTGCCCGTCACCGACTACATGCCGATTCAACGCAAAGCTGAAACGGGTCAAAATCCTGAGGATGCACCAATCGTCACGCAATTTGAAATGCACGGTGTCGAAAGCCTCGGTCTGTTGAAGATGGACTTTCTCGGTCTTCGTAACCTCGACGTGATCACAGATGCAGTCGAACTCATCCGTGCCGAGAGGGATCCGAATTTCGATATCGACACAGTGCCCCTGGATAATCAACGGACTTTTGATCTGCTCTCGCGGGGCGACACAATCGGAGTTTTCCAGTTGGAGTCCCCACCAATGCGTGCGTTGTTGCGGTCGCTTGAGCCGAACTCGTTTGAGGATGTCTCGGCTGTGATTGCGCTGTATCGCCCGGGCCCGATGAGCGAAAACATGCACTATGGCTATGCAAACCGCAAGAACAATCGTGCGCCGGTTGAGTTCTTCCATCCCGACGCTGCCGATGTGCTTGGCGATACCTACGGGCTCATGATTTACCAAGAGTCAATGATGCGTGTGGCACAGAAATTCGCTGGTTATTCACTCGCCGAAGCAGACAACCTCCGCAAGGCATGCGGCAAGAAAGATCGCGCCGCCATGAAGAAAGAGCGTGCCGCATTTGAATCCGGGTGTGAGCGCGTTGGGTATGGCGGCAAGTTGGGCAAAGAATTATTCGACACAATTGAAAAATTCGCCGATTACGCGTTTAACAAGTCACACAGCTTTGGCTATGGGCTCATCACCTATCAAACCGCTTACCTGAAGGCCAACTATCCAGTTGAGTATCTCGCATGTCTCTTAACTTCCGTCAAGAGTTCACTCGACAAAGCGGGTCTGTATCTGGCGGACTGTCGTGCAAACGGCGTGAAAGTTCTCACTCCGGATGTGAATAAGTCGCAGCTCAACTTCGCCACCACGGCAGGAGATGATGGTTCGCGTCAGATCACGTTCGGGCTTAGTGCCATCCGCAACGTGGGCGAGGTTCTGGTCAAGCAGCTCATCGAGGAACGCAACGCAAACGGACCCTTTGCATCGTTTTATGATTTTGCGTTCCGCGTTCCAGAACAAGTGCTGAATCGTCGCGCTCTTGAATCTCTGATTAAGGCCGGAGCATTCGATTCTCTCGGTCACCCACGGCGTGGGTTGTTGATGGTATTTGAGTCAATTGTTGATGCCGCAATAACAAAACGCCGCGAGCGCGACCAGGGCATCATGAGCCTGTTCGATGCAGTTGATTCCGATGCGCCAGGTCCGGATGTGGAAATTGCGATCCCCGAAATGGAATTCGATAAGTCAGAACGCTTGCGGGTAGAAAAAGAGATGCTGGGTCTTTATATCTCGGATCATCCATTGAGTGGCATTGAATCAGCATTGCGTCGGCGTGTAGAGATGTCGATCGCTGACGCCGTTGAGCGCAACGATGGTGACATCATCACCGTTGGCGGAATCGTGACCGGATTTGCCCGCAAGTTCACAAAGCGTGGAGATCAGATGGGTGTGTTCGTGCTCGAAGATCTGCAGTCCGCCGCAGAGGTCACTTTGTTTCCGCGCACACTCGCCGAACACGGTCACAAACTCGCCGATGATGCAATTGTTCTCGTAAGAGCGCGTCTTGATAAACGAGATGAAGGGCGTGTTGGTTTGTTGGCGCAAGAGATCACTGTGCTGACCAATCTCTCCTCAGGAGCACCGACCCTGAATCTCACTCTTCCTGCAATGTCGGTGGACCCGTCGCTTGCGGGACGTTTACGGGCCATTCTCGGCGAGCATCCAGGTGATTCTCAGGTCGTGGTGGATATCGGCAATGGCAATGTATTTCGACTGCCAGACCAGTACTGCGTCAATGTGGAAACCGTGGTTGGGGCTTTACGCGTGGCCTTTGGGCACGAAATCATCACTGCAAACGCCGAATAATCAAGCCTTTCCCGTTTAGGGGATTGAGGGCAAAAGTGGCAAAATAGATAGTCCATGGCTCTTGACGTTGTCACCAATGACTGTTCGGCACTGACCGACAGTGACCTGGACGAAATGGCGTCCATGGGTGGCGCATTCGATATTGGCCTGCTGTCCAAAGCCAAAGAAGATTGGGTGCTAAGCACCACAGCGCGTGACAACGGCAAATTGCACGGTTACACGTTCTCGACTTTGGAACGACTCGGTGGCACTCCGTGTGTCCTCATCGGAATGATGAGCATCAAGCGCACTTCGAAACGTGACTCCGTTCTCAAAGGGTTGATGAGCGAGGCCTATCACCGCGCATTAATGGCATTCCCTGATGAAGATGTTGTAGTTGCAACACGAATGATCCGTGCAGATGCGATGGAATCATTCGCAAAGCTGACTTCAATCATTCCCCGCAATGGGCACAAGGCAGTCGGTGAAGAGCGCGCCTGGGGGCGTCGACTCGCTAAGAAGTTTGGCGTTGAATCGAATTATGACCAGGATTCCTTTGTCGTAAAGACCAATGGTCAGAGTGGCTTTCTTGATTTTGAAACCCTCAAGCCTGAAAAGATCAAACCTGAAGTTGCTTCACAGTTCACCGGCGTGAACGCGAGCAAAGGTGGCGCGCTTATCGTCCACGGTTGGACGATGGCCGAGAGTCTGATCAAGCTCGGCCGCCCTTCCTGATTCGGCAAAGCTGATGGACTTCGTAGAAGTCGTGCGCTCGAGGCGAATGACTCGCAGCTTTTCCTCCGAGTCAGTTCACTCAGAAACAATCGATCTAGCAGTTGATCTCGCAACGCGGGCGCCAAGTGCGGGTAAGACTCAGGGTTGGCATGTAATTGCACTTGAAGGTGAACCACTCTTTCATTTCTGGTCCATTGTCTTTCCCGAAGACAAGCGTGCAAGTTTCAAATGGCCCGGACTGTTTGATGCACCGTTAGTAACCCTCTGGTTGGCAGATCCGCAGTCATACGTAGAGCGGTACTCAGAGCCCGACAAAGCGCATACTGGTCTCGGTGCTGGGGTTGATGCGTGGCCGACCCCGTATTGGACCATCGACGCATCAATGGCGCTTGGAACTTTTCTGCTCGCACTTGAGAACTCTGGATTGGGGGCACTTTTATTTGCCGTTTTCAATAACCGCGATGTGCTTGTGACCGAGCTTGGTATTCCTTCACATCTTGAATTGTTGGGTGCTGTTGCTGTTGGGTATTCCACACAGGGCATGCAGCAACCTGGCGTTAGTGCGAGTCGTAAGCGCCGTTCCCCAGCGCAGATTATTCACCGCAATCGCTGGTAGGGAATTACTGATCAGGCGCCGACGGCGTGGAACCCGCCGTCAACATGGATGATCTCACCCGTTGTGGCAGGAAAGAGATCGGACATCAGGGCCACACATGCCTTGGCAACAGGCTCAGAGTTTTTGACGTCCCAACCAAGTGGCGCGCGCTCATCCCAGATGTCTTCAAACTTGGCGAACCCGGGAATCGATTTTGCGGCCATGGTTTTAATGGGTCCTGCTGCCACAAGGTTGCAACGTATGCCACGTGGGCCGAGTTCCTTGGCTAGGTAGCGGTTCGCACCTTCAAGAGCCGCTTTGGCAACCCCCATCCAGTTGTACGCAGGCCAAGCAACCGTGTTGTCAAAATCAAGACCAACGATGCTGCCCCCTTGGGTCATGAGTGGCAAGAAAGCATCCGCCATGGTCTTCAAGGAGTACGCCGAGATTTCCATCGCAACGGCGACGTCTTTCCATGTGGCCGCCATGAAGTCATCACCGAGACAAACCTCGGGTGCAAAGCCAATTGCATGCAACACGCCGTCAACGCGGCCCAGTGCTGATTGCACTTCATTGCGTACAGACTCAACATGCTCGGGAACAGTGACATCAAATTCGAATACAGGCACTGGGGTATCAAGGCGCTTAGTGGTGCGATCCGTAAGTGCCTTGGCGCGGCCAGCACCTGTCAACACAATGTTGGCTCCTTCGCGTTGAGCCAGCTGCGCAAAGCCGAATGCCAGAGAGGCATCGGTAAGCACACCAGTTACGACAATGTTTTTGCCGGACAACAATCCCATGCCTACGAAGGTAGTGGGAGTGGGGGCGGTACGCAGGGCTCTCTTGTGTAAGGCTTGAACGGATGCAAGTTGGAATCTTCGGAGGTACGGGCCCTGCTGGGAGCGCACTTGGTGCTCGGTTGGCCTCGGTTGGATATTCGGTGGTGCTTGGATCGCGTTCCACTGAACGCGCTGATGAAGTTGTCCGTGGCCTGGTTGCTGAATATCCAGAGATTGCTGATCACCTCGCAGGTGGGGACAACCTCGCTGCGGCAAAATGCGAAATCGTGGTAATTGCAACCCCATGGGACGGAGCGGCAACTACCGCTCAAGAATTCGCCAAAGAACTCGACGGCAAGGTTGTGATTTCGATGGCTAATGCACTCGTACGTGTTGGCAAAGAATTCCAACCGTTGGTTCCGCCACGTGGCAGTGTTGCCGCTCACGTTCAGGCGGCAGTGCCAAATTGTCGCTTGGTGGCCGCTTTCCATCACTTGCCTGCGAAAGAACTTGGGCACCTTGGGTCACCGATTGACAGCGATGTACTGATCTGCAGTGACTTTCCGTCCGCAACAGAAGTCGTAATTGAAATGGTCAACAAAATTCCTGGATGCCGCCCACTTGATTCGGGTGAACTCTCAAATGCAACTGCAATCGAAGCTTTCACCGCGGTTCTTTTGCAGTTGAATGTTCGCTATAAGACCCGAGTTGCGCCCAAATTGAATGGCATCAAGGGTGATCCCCGCGATCGCAAGTAGCGTTTCAAAACGATGGTGATGCGCCTTTACGACACCGCGAAGTCTTCGGTGGTGTCATTTGAACCAAATCCAACAGTGTTGATGTACACATGTGGGATCACGCCCTACGACGCCACGCATCTGGGACACGCTGCGACTTTTGTCGCTTACGACGTTTTGCAACGACGCTTGATTGACATGGGCCATGAAGTCAAGTGTGTCCGAAACGTCACCGATGTCGATGATCCATTGTTTGCTAAAGCACGCGAACTTGGAGTTCATTACCTTGACCTCGCAGCAGGTGAAGAGGCGCGGTTTGAAGCCGATATGAAAGCACTCAATGTGCTGCCCGTTTTCAGTGCGCCACGTGCTTCGTCTGCCATATCGGATATTCGTGGATTCATCGGAATGGTTCTTGATCGTGGTTATGCATACGAAGCGGGCGGGTCGGTCTATTTCGATGTATCAAAATCGCCATCGTTTGGTTCTGTGTCGCATTATTCGCGAGAAGAGATGATCGCTTTTGCAAAAGAGCGGGGTGGAAACGTGGATGACCCATACAAACGGAATCCACTTGATTTTGTGCTTTGGCATCCATCTGCTGCTGATGAACCGAGCTGGGATTCATTGTGGGGATCGGGTCGACCGGGCTGGCACATTGAATGCTCGGCGCTGGCGTTACGTGAACTTGGCACGACCATTGACCTACACGGTGGTGGAACCGACCTGATTTTTCCACATCACGAATGCGAGCGAGCACAATCCGAAGCTGCAACTGGTGAGCCATTTGTGCGCCATTGGATGCACGTTGCAATGGTGTTTATGAATGGCCACAAGATGTCGAAGAGTCTCGGCAATCTTGTATTCATTGATCGTCTTCGACGCGAACATGATCCACGAGCAATTCGTCTCATGATCAGCGCGAACCACTACCGCAACGAGTGGGAGTGGAATGACACGCTGATGCCAGCCGCCACGGCGCGCTTAGCGGCGTGGACCGCGTCTGCTGACTCGCAAGAATCCGAGTCAGTTCTGCAGGATGTGCGCAACGCATTGGATGAAGATCTGGATACACCAGCTGTTGTGGACATAATCGACAAAGCCGCAGCCGCAGGGTTCGCTACTCGTCACGCAGCTGCCCTTCTGGGCGTGAACCTGTAGTCGCAGCCTTAATTGGGGGCTCAACTTCGGGTCTGCTGCGTAGAATTGGGACCGTTATGTCGCAGATATCGGTTTCGCTTCCAGATGGTTCCAAGAGGGATCTTGAATCGGGAGCAACCGCAATCGATCTGGCTAAATCAATTGGCTCCGGGCTGGCAAAGGCCGCCGTTGGTGCCGTTGTCAATGGCGCAGAGTCCGATCTAACTGCTCCGTTGCCTGACGGGGCACAAGTGGCCATCATCACCGCAGCTACAGATGAGGGCCGCCATTTGTTGCGGCACTCGACCGCTCATGTGTTGGCGCAGGCAGTGATTCAACTCTTTCCGGGTTCGAAATTCACAATTGGTCCAGCTATTGAAGATGGTTTCTATTACGACTTTGATCTTCCGGGTGGCAAAACTTTCTCAGAAGAGGACCTTGATCTAATCAGCAACAAGATGCGCGAGATCATCAAGGCCGACCAGCCGTTTGTTCGCTCTGAAGTGTCGGTGAGCGATGCATTGCAACTGTTCTCCGATCAGCCTTACAAGTGCGAGATCATTCAACGTGTAACTGGTGGTGGAGCTGATGGGGCGGATGCTGGTGAAGTGGGTAGTGGTGAGGCGATAAGTGTGTATCGAAACACGGACACATTTGTCGACCTGTGCCGCGGGCCTCATGTTCCATCAACTGGCAGGCTCGGTCACTTTGCTCTGCAAAAGGTTGCTGGAGCGTACTGGCGGGGGAGCGAGAAGGGCCCGATGCTGCAGCGTATCTATGGCACCGCATGGGAATCTAAGGCCGCTCTCGAAGAGCATCTGACGCGTCTAGCTGAAGCGGAAAAACGCGACCACCGCCGACTCGCAACCGAACTCGACCTGCTTTCGTTTCCGAGCGAACTCGGTGGTGGGCTGGCTGTATGGCATCCAAAGGGTGCAATTGTTCGAAAGTTGATGGAGGACTACTCGCGTGCGCGCCACGAGCGCGAATATCAGTTTGTCTATACGCCGCACTTAGCAAACGCGAATCTATTTGCCACTTCAGGCCATCTTGACTTTTACAAAGACGGTATGTATCCGCCGATGGAAATGGACAACGGTGTCTATTACCCAAAGCCGATGAATTGCCCGATGCATTGTCTGATCTTCCGTAGCCGGCAACGCAGCTATCGCGAACTTCCGTTGCGCCTCTTTGAACTCGGAACCGTTTACCGCTACGAGCGAGCCGGCACCCTTCATGGTCTTATGCGAATTCGTGGTTTCACGCAGGATGACAGCCACATCTATTGCACGGAAGACCAATTGCAAGCTGAAATCATCTCGTTGTTGGACTTCATCATGAGTGTTCTGCGCGCATTTGGCTTTAACGAGTTCACTGCGAACTTGAGCACCAAGGACCCGAACAAATACGTGGGTTCGGATTCAATTTGGGAAAAAGCTACCGAAGCGTTGCGTGGTGCCTTGGACACCTATGGCCTTGAGTACAAGATCAAGGAAGGTGACGCAGCGTTCTATGGGCCAAAGATTGACATTGACGTTCGCGACGCGATCGGCCGCAAATGGCAATTGAGCACCATCCAGTGCGACTTCAACCTTCCTGATCGCTTTGAGCTTGAATACGTTGGATCAGACAATGCACGCCATCGGCCAATCATGGTGCATCGTGCCTTGTTTGGCTCAGTGGAAAGGTTCTTTGGAGTACTCGTTGAGCACTTTGCCGGCGCCTTTCCAGCTTGGCTGGCCCCAGTGCAGGTGAAGGTGCTCGCAGTTGCCCAAGCACATGAGGAATACGCGGCGTCGATTGTTCAACACTTGAGCGGACAGGGATTCAGGGCAGAAGCAGTGATTGCTGATGACCAGCTCGGCAAACGTATCCGTAATGCGAAAGTGGAAAAAGTTCCGTATGTGTTGGTAGTCGGCGACGATGACCTAGCAAACGGCACCGTGGGTGTTAATCCGCGTGGTGGTGACGTGCAACGCGATGTGGCTTTGAAGGATTTTGTGAACACCTTGCGTGCCGACGTAGCAGAAGCGGCAATACCCGGACTCGCTCAATGAGCGACAAACTTGATCGCCTGTGGAATGGATGGCGATCCACCTACGTGGTGAGTAGCGGTCGCGAAGGATCACACGACCCAAATGATTCACGCTCGGTGTTCACACAAATTCGTGAGAGTGGGCTTTCCGATTCTGAAACAAACATCGTGTTTCAGGGTGAACATGTCTTTGCGATCATGAATGCTTTTCCCTATTCCCCAGGCCATGTACTCGTGTTGCCAAAGCGAGAGATCCCTGATCTGGAGAACCTAAATCCGGAAGAGCAGACTGAGCTCTGGAGTGTTGTCCGTGACGCAGTCACGGCGGTACGCACGGCATTTCGACCCGAAGGAATCAATGTCGGTGTGAACCTTGGTAAGGCGGCAGGAGGAAGCATCCCTCAGCACCTTCATGTGCATATCGTTCCGCGCTGGCTAGGTGATTCCAATTTCATGACCAGTGTGGCGAATACGAGGACCCTGCCTCTGGCGCTTTCGGATACGGCAGATCGCATTCGCGGCAGTTGGCCTGTAGACAAGAAGTGAAGATTGTTAGGTGAACCATGAATGAAAACGATGAGACCACTAACGCGAATGAAATTCGTGACACGCTTCCAGCGGATCTTGATGCATCAGCATTTGTAGGGCCCTACAAATTCCCCGACAACAGTCGGCGTCGGATTCCTGGATACATGTATGCGGCAATTGGATTGATGATGATCGCAATTTGGATCGCCAAACGTGACTCCGATGCGGTGCTGGTCAATCGTGGCCTCTTGGTTGGGGGAATCTTGGTGGCTGCCTTTGGAATGTTCAGCATTAGTTCTGGCTGGCGAATGAAGGTGGATGAAAAAATCGCCCTGCGTAATGCCACCCAAGAAGTTGGTTTTGCAGTTGGGCACGCATCAGCACAACAGGTGTGGCGTGGTTTACGTAGCCGACCAACTTGGCGAGTTCTTTGCTACTCAAGTGAACAGCCACCGTTGCAACGCGCACTCGTGTTGGTAGATGCTGTCGATGGCAGCATCGTTGAACGCCTTGTGGAATCAAACCCAGATAAGGATGCACCTGAGTGGGCAGAGGTAGCGGACTAGCCTTTAGGCAATGTTTGACGGCCAATTTCGCGCGCCAGTAGAGAAGGCAGTTAAGCCGCTTGGTGTAGCACTGCGCCGTACCGGTCTTTCACCTGACCACCTCACCGTCATTGGTTTGCTCGTTGCCGTCGGAGCAGCATTCGCAATTGGTGCCGGCAAACTCCAATTGGGTCTTTTGCTGGTGGTGCTTGCAGCGTTACCGGATCTGCTTGATGGTGCGCTTGCCAAGGCATCAGGTGTGGCGAGCCAGCGTGGTGCGTTTTTTGATTCCGTGATGGACCGTGTCACTGATGCGGTCCTCTTTGGCGGTGTGGCTTGGTATTTCGCATCAACCGAATCAGAACACATGGCACTTTTGCCTTTTGCAGTCATGGCCGTGTCCTCTTTGATCTCCTACGAACGCGCCAAAGCAGAATCACTTGGTCTGTCAGCGAAGGGCGGATTGATGGAGCGGGCTGAGCGCATAATTCTTTTGTGCATCGGATTGCTTTTCGATGGAATCCTCGTGCCTGTGATGTGGATAATGCTTGTGTTGACAGTTGTTACTGCCGTGCAACGCTTTATCAAAGTCTGGGGGCAGGCAGCATTGGCGCCGGCAATGGAAGTCAAACGTGATGCGCGTCGCTCACGTCGGGCATCACGTCGGGCGGCATTTTCTGCTCGTGCCGCGCGAAGCCGCCCACGGCAGTGACTAAAAGTGGCATCAGGCCCCGTGTTGGTGATCGCGGCGTGGTGTTTGCCTATCGGCTCGGCTACGCACTCGTTAGTCGGTTGCCCGCAAGAGTTGCTTATCTGATTGGTGGAGGCGTTGGCTTCATAGTGGCGCTTTTGATGCCAAAGAAACGACGGATGCTTGAGCGCCATCTTCGGCGCGTCAACCCTGAGGTGGGGAGTAAGGCGTTGCGCGCAACGTCACGTAAAGCGATCGTGTCTTATGTGCGTTACTACATCGAAAGTTTTCGCTTGCCACGGCTGAGCGCAGCAACTGTTGCTGCCGGTTTTGACAAAGAAGGATTTGACCACATCCAATTGGCGTTGGAAAAAGGCAAGGGCGTGATACTTGCATTGCCACATTTGGGTGGTTGGGAGTGGGCTGGTCGTTGGTTGACAGACCAAGGGCACAAGATGACCGTGGTTGTAGAGCCGTTGAACCCGCCGGAACTTTTTGAATGGTTTGCTGGTCTTCGTTCCGATCTGGGAATGAAAGTTGTGCCACTCGGACCCAACGTGGCGGCTGAAATCAGCGCGGCTCTAAAGCGTAACGAGGTGGTCTGTTTGCTTTGTGATCGCGATATTCAGCGCACCGGAGTTGCGGTGACGATGTTCGGTGAAGAGACAACCTTGCCTGGTGGGCCTGCACTGCTTTCGATTCGCTCAGGTGCGGCTTTGATTCCCGCAGCTGTTTACTTCGATGGCAAAGTTGACGGCCACTGGGCGATCGTGCGCCCGCCACTTCAGATCGAGCGCGGTGAGAGCCTGCGCGACGACACCATGCGCCTAACCCAGTTACTAGCGGGAGAGTTGGAGTTTCTCATCAGGCGTGCGCCAGAACAGTGGCATTTGTTGCAGCCCAACTGGCCGAGCGATCCCGGCTACCAAGTACCGTCTACGAGATGAATTCCGACACCAAGGGGAGCTCCGTGTCGCGGAAACTCCGTGTTGGAATGGTGTGTCCCTACAGCGTTTCTATTCCTGGAGGTGTGCAGGCCCAGGTTCTTGGTTTGGCTCGCCAGCTTCGGGCGATGGGCCATGAAGTACGAGTGCTGGCACCTTGTGATGGTCCGCCACCGGCTCCGTTTGTGACGCCGCTTGGAAATAGTTTGCCCACCGCCGCAAATGGATCTGTTGCTCCTTTAGCGCCAGATGCATCAGCAGCGTTGCGAACAATTCGTGCTTTACGTGATGAAGATTTTGATGTCTTACATATTCACGAACCATTTGCGCCGGGCCCAACTGTCACTGCGGCGCTAATTCAATCGGCGCCGATTGTCGCTACTTTTCATGCCGCTGGTGATTCAGCTTCATACCGATTCCTGAGGCGTCAACTCAAATGGTTGGGGGAGAGAATCAGTAAACGTGTTGCTGTCTCAAACGATGCGCGCGCTCTCGTCAGTCGCTATCTGGGTGGCGAGTACGAGGTGCTCTACAACGGTGTTGAGATCACTCGATATGCGAATACCGGTGTGCAGCGTTCAGCCTTGCCGACCGTGTTCTTCTGTGGGCGCCACGAACCACGAAAAGGCCTCGACGTTCTACTGGAGGCACTCAAGTTGATGCCCGACAATGTACGCCTTTGGGTTGCGTCAGATGGTCCCGATACCGCCAGGCTGCGTGAGGCGTATGCAAACGACCATCGGATTGAATGGCTGGGTCGAATTACTGATGACGAAAAACTGCGTCGTATGCAGTCCGCTCATGTCTATTGCGCGCCTTCGTTGCGTGGGGAATCATTTGGTGTCGTGTTGTTGGAGGCAATGGCCGCTGGCGTGCCAATTGTCGCAAGTGACATTGATGGCTATCGCAATGTGGCGACAGATCAAGTCGATGCAATGTTGGTTGAGCCTGGAAATCCGAATGCCCTGGCTCAGGCCTTAACGAGGGTTATTGGTGATGATCAGATCGCTGAAAAGCTAACGATCGCCGGTTTGCAGCGTGCACAACAATTCTCGATGGAAGCGTTGGCGCACAGATATGTGGAACTTTATAGGGAAGCCATTGCAGGAGCTTCCATCGTGCAGTCGAGGTCCAGCCGTATGATTGGCATGTTGACCGGCAACGGGAGGAAACGATGACAATCGCATTAATAGTGGTGGCGGTGCTGGTGGTGATAGTTGCCCTCATGTACAACGCGCTAGTGCGCGCTCGAGTGAGAGTGGAGAACGCTTGGGCACAGATTGATGTGCAGTTGAAGCGTCGAATTGATCTAATTCCGAATCTGGTCGAAACCGTCAAGGGTTACGCAACACACGAGCAAAAGACGCTTGATGCTGTTATTCAAGCCCGCAATGCTGCTTCGAGTGCTGCGGCAAGCCCGGCAGCTCAGGCGCAAGCTTCTGACGCGTTGTCTGGAGCCCTGCGACAGCTGTTCGCGCTTTCAGAGGCCTATCCCGACCTCAAGGCAAATCAAAACTTTCTTGCACTTCAAGAAGAGCTATCGGCAACCGAGGGTCGCGTGGCTTATGCGCGTCAGTTTTACAACGATTCAGTGATGGCGTTCAATACTTCAATTCAAAAGTTCCCAACTCTCTTTCTTGCCCGTATAGGTGGGTTCACGGCCAAGGAGTTCTTCGAAGCCGACGCCGCGGATCGCGTGGTGCCCAAGGTGCAGTTCTGACGTGTACGAACAGATAGCGGCGAACAAGCGCCGAACATTCTTGTTATTGACCGGCTTTGTGTTGGTTGTGATGTTGGCCGGAGTTTCAATCGGTGTGCTCACCGGTCAGGGCACTACAGGCACTGTGATCGCTCTCGTCTGTGCTGCAATCATGGCTTTCACCTCATATTGGAAATCTGACTCGATTGCGTTGGCTGTGAGTCGTGCAGTTCCGGCAGATGAGCAGGAGTATCAGCGCCTGCACAATCTTGTGGAGGGTCTCTGTATTGCTGCGGGGCTGCCCAAGCCGCGTGTCTACATAATTAACGATTCAGCGCCAAACGCTTTTGCCACGGGGCGCAATCCAAAGAATGCCGCTATAGCTGTGACAACTGGCTTGCTCGAAAAAATGAATCGAGTTGAACTCGAAGGAGTGGTGGCCCACGAGCTTTCGCACATCAAGAACTACGACATCTTGGTCAGCACAATTGCTGTGACGCTGGTTGGCGCAATTGCACTGCTTACGGACATTGCGATCCGCATGATGTGGTGGAACGGCGGCCGTGTTTCACGTGATGGTGATCGCGAAGGTGGCGCCAACCCTCTTGCTCTAGTTGGTTTTGCGATGTTGATACTTGCGCCGATCTCGGCCAAAGTTATGCAGGCAGCGATCAGTCGGCGTCGTGAAACACTTGCAGATGTAACTGCGTGCCAACTCACCCGTTATCCACCTGGTCTCATTTCTGCTCTTGAGAAACTCAAATCAGACGTGACAGTTGTTCATTCTTCGACAACCGCGACTGCACATATGTGGATTGAACAACCAATGTCTGGTGTAGGTGACGCTGGTCGGTTGGGCTGGGTTCATAGAATGTTCAATACACACCCCCCGCTAGAGGAGCGAATTGCACTTCTTCGGGAGATTTAGTCCGAGGAGTTGAACATGGGCATCAAGCGTCGCTGGGTTACTGCTTGTGGATTAGTAGCCGTAGTTGTTGTTGCATCTTGTGGTGGTGGCAACTCAACTGATACCACCACCACCGTAAAAAAGACCACAACTACTACAGAGCCCAAGGGCCCCGTGGCGCCACTAACGGGTTTGCCGAATGACGATGAAGCCCTGCTCACTCGCCCCGCAGTTGCGGTGAAGATTGACAACCATCCATCAGCTCGGCCCCAAACAGGCCTAAATCTTGCCGACATTGTGTATGAAGAAAATGTGGAGAACCTCACGCGTTTTGCAGCGGTATTTCATTCACAACTGCCAGAACCAGTAGGACCCATCCGCAGTGGTCGCACCCAAGACATCAATCTTCTTGGTTCTTTGATGCGTCCGATCTTGATGTGGAGTGGTGGTAACTCCAAGGTCACTCAGGCGATCCGTGAATCTGATCTCATTGACGCCTCGGCTACCGCCGCGCTTCCGTATGCGTCCTTCTTTCGCGACAATGCAAGATCGGCTCCTCACAACCTTTATGCGTCGATAGTCAAGACTCTCCCGATAGCAGGGAAGGACACGAAGGCGCCACCAGCACAGTTTTTGTACCGTGAAGAAGATGAATCTTTCGCGGCGACTGCGATTGGTAGTGCTGGTGTCAACATCTCAATGGATGGTGTTGATCTGACTTGGGTCTGGAATGAAATTGCCGGTTCATATACGCGTTTTGTCGATCGCGAAGGTGAGGTTGATGAAAAGGGCAAGCCCCTCACCACCGAGAACGTGGTTGTGCTGTTTGTCGATTATGAAGCAAGCCCTGCTGACCCAAGATCACCTGAGGCGCAGACCGTGGGAACAGGAATTGCATGGGTTTTCACTGGCGGCAAGCTCTACGTAGGCACCTGGACGCGCGACGACCGTCTTAGCGTGTTCTCGCTTCTTGATTCAGCCGGCAAGCCAATCAAGTTGACCCCAGGCCGGACTTGGGTGGACCTCCCTCGTAAGGACCGCGGTGTTTATGTAGAGGCGGGGAAAGACCCACTAACGGTGGACTTCGTCGGCTAAATGCCTACGATGGAGGACATGTCTAGCTCCTCCCAAAAGGGTTCAATGACCGTTAAGCGCGGTCTGGCAGAAATGATGAAGGGTGGCGTCATCATGGATGTCGTCACTCCTGAGCAAGCGCGCATCGCCGAAGATGCTGGCGCGTGCGCGGTGATGGCACTTGAGCGTGTGCCTGCAGACATCCGCCGAGATGGTGGCGTCGCGCGAATGAGCGATCCAGAAATGATTGAGGGCATCAAAGCCGCTGTATCGATTCCGGTGATGGCAAAGGCTCGAATTGGTCATTTTGTCGAAGCACAGATTCTTGAATCACTTGGTGTCGACTTTGTTGATGAATCCGAAGTTTTAACTCCAGCCGATGAGACCCATCACATTGACAAGTTTCAGTTCGCTGTGCCCTTCGTCTGTGGTGCTACCAACCTTGGTGAAGCTCTGCGTCGCATCTCTGAAGGGGCCGCGATGATTCGCTCCAAAGGTGAAGCCGGAACTGGCAACATCGTGGAAGCCGTGCGTCACCTTCGCTCGATCATTGGTGACATGCGCAAGATCACGCAGGCTGACTCCGCTGAATTGTTTGAATGGGCAAAGCGACTCCAAGCACCCCTGCCATTAGTGCAGGAAATTGCCGAAACTGGATGGCTGCAGGTTCCATTGTTCTGTGCCGGTGGCATTGCCACGCCAGCTGATGCTGCACTCGCCATGCAGTTGGGAGCTGAAGCAGTGTTTGTTGGTTCGGGAATCTTTAAGTCTGACGATCCAGCGCCGCGCGCAAAGGCAATTGTGGAAGCGACCACGCACTTCAGGGATCCGCACATTCTTGCGAAGGTGTCACGCGGACTCGGAGCGCCCATGACCGGAATAGGCATGGACGAAGTAAACCAAAAGTTCGCTGAACGAGGCTGGTGACGGCGTGCCCGATGGGAGGCCTCCAGGTGGAAGTCGGGGTATTGGCGTTGCAAGGTGCATTTGCAGCGCATCAGAGTGCACTGTCTGAATGTGGGATTCAGTCGCGCCAAGTTCGTGTCGCTGAAGATCTAGCAGGGCTTTCAGGGTTGATACTCCCTGGTGGGGAATCGACAACTATGTCTAATCTCCTGCTGCGGTCGGGTTTGTTTGCTGCGGTGAAAGAGGGAATTGACTCTGGGCTACACGTGTTCGGCACATGTGCCGGAATGATTCTCCTTGCGCGTCAAGTGAGTGATGGTCGTGATGATCAAGTTTCCTTTGGCGCCATGGACATATCCGTCCAACGCAACGCATACGGCCGACAAGTTGACTCATTTGAGACGGACATCCAGATCAGTGGTTTGAATGCGCCTTTTCATGCTGTGTTCATTCGGGCACCTCGTGTGTCGGACCTTGGCTCCGATGTGGAGGTTCTTGCAACATTCGAGGATTCGCCCGTGCTAGTTGCTGAAGGCAATTGCATGGCGGCGGCGTTTCACCCCGAACTCTCTTTCGATTCAAGGGTGCACAGAATTTTTGTTAACCGGATAGGGAACGCCGCAGTGGCGACAAAGAGTTAGGAGAAAATATGTCTGGCCATTCCAAATGGGCAACTATCAAGCACAAGAAGGGCGCCGCCGACAAAGCCCGCGGAAAGTTGTTTGCCAAACTCGCACGACAGATTGAAGTTGCGTCGCGTGAAGGGGGAGCGAATCCTGAAATGAACGCCCAACTGCGCAACATCGTGCAGAAGGCGAAGGCTGCGCAAATGACCAACGATGCGATAGATCGCGCGGTCAAACGCGGTGCAGGTGAAACTGGTGGAGCAAACTTCGAATCAATTATTTATGAGGGTTACGCTCCCGGTGGAGTTGCCTTATTGATCGACGTGTTGACCGATAACCGCAACCGCAGCAGTTCAGATGTGCGCGCAATCTTCTCCAAGCTCGGTGGCTCGATGGCAGAGCCAGGTTCGGTGGCCTGGCAGTTCTCGCGTCGTGGTGTGATCTACATCGATGGCTCAGTAAGTGAAGACGATGCCATGGCAGCAGCGCTCGAGGCTGGTGCCGACGACGTGGCGCGTGATGGTGATGACTGGAGAGTTCTTACTGATCCATCTGATGTTTGGGACGTTAAGTCTGCGCTTGAAGCGACAGGAGTTAAGGTGACTTCAGCAGAGAACACAATGGTTGCGGCCAATACGGTTCCTGTAACCGATGTTGAGGATGCCAAGAAGATCCTCAAAATCATGGATGGTCTGGAGGACAACGACGATGTGCAGGATGTCTATGCCAACTTCGATATGTCGGAGGAAATCATGCAGGCGGTGAACTGATGGCTCTAGGAGTGGGTGATCAAGCCCCTGATTTCGAACTGCCAGGAACTGGCTCGGCACAATATCGATTGTCTTCGTACCGCGGCAGAGTTGTTGTGATCGTGTTCTATCCAGGTGACAACACAGCTGTATGCACTAGGCAGTTGAATTCGTACAACCAAGGTCTCGATGAATTCGAAAAGCTCGGCGCACAGGTGCTCGCAATTTCGGCCCAGGACCTTGACTCACATGAAGAATTTTCCTGTAAGCACAATTTTGGGTTCCCGCTGCTTGCCGACACCGACAAGAGCGTTGCACGCCAATATGGGGTGCTTGGACCAATGGGATTCCCACGCAGAAGCGTGTTTGTCATTGATGCAAATGGCCGTATTTCCTACGCCCACAGGGCTTTAGCGGGGCTCACTTACCGACCTGTAGAGGAACTGGTATCCGCTATCGAAAAGGCGGCTGGGCAGTAGAATCAAACATGTGTTCGCCCAGTCGCTGACCCCAGTTACCCCCGTGAGGGGCCGTGTGCTCGGGATTGACCCAGGTCTCACACGATGTGGATATGCGGTCATCGACCCAGTTCACCAAGGCACCGCAATGAAGGTGGCGCTTGGAGTGATTCGTACTCCAGCGTCTGCACCGCTACCCGAAAGGCTCGCTGAACTTGGTGCCGAGATCGATGCGCTGTTGATGGAATACCGGCCCGAGGCAGTGGCTGTTGAGCAAGTGTTTTTTCAGAACAATGTGCGCACAGCGATGGGGGTTGGCCAAGCAAGTGGTTTGGCGCTCGCACTTGCCGCAAGTCGCGGTTGCATCGTGCGTCAGTTCACTCCTAGTCAAGTTAAAGATTCAGTAGCCGGTTGGGGTGGCGCAGATAAGGCGCAAGTGCAACGCATGGTTCAACAGCGCCTTGGGCTCGCATCGTTGCCTAAACCTGCAGACGCAGCCGATGCTGCTGCGCTCGCACTTTGCTATCTGGCGGTTGCGCCACTGCAACAAGCGATTGCCGCTGGGGGTCAACGATGATTGGCTCATTGCGTGGCAAGGTGCTTGAGCGAAACGACACAACAGCATTGTTAGAAGTGGGTGGAGTCGGATATCTCGTGCAAGTCACACCCCG
>Ga0315900_10004127_pt1 | contig 20641 bp, 39 predicted proteins | sample LakEriMetagenome_FD_203521 | JGI IMG/M metagenome (GOLD analysis project Ga0315900, IMG submission 203521) | Freshwater fungal communities from buoy surface, Lake Erie, Ohio, United States - Buoy 12 MA114 | ecosystem: Environmental > Aquatic > Freshwater > Lake > Lake biofilm | place: USA: Lake...
GTGCCAGGGCAGCGGTGGCCGGTGGTGCAGCTGTCTACTGTCTTAGCCTAAGGCGCTGGATCTCAGCCTAAGACTCTGCCCGCTTGTCGTCGATCTCCACCCGAAGCACGGGGGCCGCGGCGGCCTGCGCTTCCGGTGCAACCTCGCCCACCACTGCGCCAAGGTCTCGCATCAGCAGCTGCGCTGATCCCACCTGGCCCTTCCGCAGGGCCAGCTCGATCGCTCGCATCCGCATCCCCTGCAAACGTGAAACTATACTCTCGCGATCTTTGCTCCAATCCTCCTCATTCCACTGTTTGACCGCATCCCAGTCTCTCCAGGCGGTGATTTCGCCGATGCCTTCACGATCGGCATGATCGAGCACCAGCTGCCGCGTGGGCAAACCGCTGAGCTGCCGTTTATAAAGCCGCTTTCTACGTTCCTCGATCACCGCGTCAGGGTTGCGCTTCCCATACGGCCGCTGCGGTTTGTTTACTTCCTGGCCGGTGGAATCCTCCACGGTTTGCATCACAAACGGTCTGAGCTAATGCTAACCTCTGGCGCCCATAAAAAAGCTCCCCCACTGCGGGAGGAGCGAAGCGACGACCGCGGCTGTCACACTGCCAGAAACACCAGCCAGTCACCGCCGCCGATACTGTGCAGCCGGTAGCCGTCGCCGATCTCAAGCTCTCTCCAGGCTGCGGCCCAGTCAACGCAAGTTAACGGCCACTCCATTTGATCGAGCTTGACGCCCAGATCCTCCGCCAGCTGCTGCGCGTAGTCTGCGCCAGCCCGTTCCTCTGACCAGCCCTCAGCGCGGCCGCAGTAGGAATCCTCCACCGTATCGGGGTCGATGCCGTCCGCGTCAAGTTCAGTGATCAGTTCAGCCCAACCGGTGGGGTCGTCGTTCCCCATACCGAAGTGCTCCAGGGCTTCGGCCCAAGATTCGTCAAGCCAGAACCCGAAGCACGCACCGTCACCGTCCTGGCTTCCGAAGTAGAACCCAACGGGCGCCAGTTCCTGGAGCGCGTCCGTCAGTTCCTCCAGGGTCTGGCAAGCTTCGGAGTCGTCCCAGTCAGATTCCCGGGAGTCCTCACCCACCAGCCGGGTCAAGCTGGCAAGCGTGGCAGGGCTGAGGGCTTCCGGCTTGTTTGCCGCCAGTGCCAGCACTTCAGCCACTGACCAGAACTTCGGCAGTAGATCCTCTGGCCGCAATGTGTCACAGCTGGCGATCCACGGAAAGTGAGCCAGGGTTTCGGTGTTGTAGCGATGCATGGTGTGAGTCCTAAGGGTTGGGGTCTCGCTTGATAATGTAGCACATCAGCCGGCAGACTCGGCGGCTTTGCTGGCGGCGTAGTCGCGCTCCAGCTGTTCGGCAGACTGGCGCAACACCACGTAGGACGCTTCCTTTTGTTGGCGGAGCGCGTTCCGTTGTTCCCGCTTGGCGGTCAGCACGCTGCAAAGGTCCAGCACCGATTCCGTGATTTCCTTTGCCGCTTCGGAATACATGCCAAACCAGCCCTCACCGTGGGTGGCTGTCCATTGCTCCAGCTGTTCATCTTCATCGGGTGATGTGCAGCTGATTTCGTCGGCGTAGTGTTGGACGCAATCCCGCGCCAGCAGCAGCCGCTGCAGGCCATAGGTGCCCGAGCGCAGGTCGCTGTCCAGCCTGTCGAGCTGACAGCAGAGGTCGCGGTGGGCCTGCTGCAGTTTTTGGTGCGTGGGGTCTGCCTCGACAAATGCCAGGCGGGCTTTGTAGTCGGTCATGATGGGGAGCCTTAGGGTAGGGCTGTCGTTGTAAACAGTAGAACCGGAAGCGGCCCGGCGTCAAGTGCCAAGCCACAGAAAATCATGGGCGCCCGGATCTTCGTAGCAGTCACAGGCCCAGATCCACAGCACGCGGGCGCGGTTGGCGTTGTGATCCGCCAGGTCTGCAGCGTCCCAGGCGCCAAACTCCCGCAGGTGCTGGCGGAATAGCCACGGAGGGCCGTCAAACTGCAGGCGCTCCAGCCAGAAGGCCACGGCATCATCAGCAGGGCCGGGGCCGGAACAGTCCGCCACACATTCGGCGGGGAGCTGGCGGCAAGATTCGCGGCCGCCGCAGTGGCTGAGATCGAACCAGTGGGCCCAGGGTTGGGGTTGCATGGCATGGTGTGCCGTAGTGCCCCGTAATGTACCACAGCAGGCAGGCTTGGCAAACCGCCGGGCTGCTGATACTGTATTAAAGCAAACCCCACACCAAGGGATCATGCCAACCTATGGAAACCGCCCGCTAGGTCCGCTGCAGCGGAACTGGCTGAACTTCCTCCGCCACAATCCCGGCCCGCATTTTGTGGCCATGCCCCAGCGTGACCAGCGGATCGCAGAATCCCTGCAGGCCCGGGGCTTGATCACGATGGCCCCAGCTACCATCACCGACCTAAAGGGGCTCCCGGTTTTTGTCGTTGAAGCCCTGGAGGTTCAGCCGTGAGCGGCGGAGACTGGAACACCAGCCGGGAGCGTAAACAGCTCGCCCTAGATGCCCGGGAGATGGAGCGCGAACAGCTGCGGCTAGAGAAACGCCAGCTGCGCGATCTCCGTTGGGCTGTTGAACGCTCCAGCCTGGCGGCTTCAGATTGGGCCGACCTACTGGCCCTGCAGGCCGCCCACGGTAAAGAGGGCCCGCTCCAGCTCTGGCGGGAGTTGGTGCCCTACTGGCGGGCCTGCCAACGCTGCAACGGCGGCGCCGACATTCCCGCCGAACTTTTTCCACAGGCTGCGGGAATTTTTCCGCGCACGGATCAGCCAGCCAAGGCCCCAGCCAACCGCACGCGCTCCAGCAAGGGCGCACCCCGCAAGGTTCGGTCTGATGCGGGGGTGGCCCGTAAGCGCTCCAGCAAGGGGGCGGCCTAAGGGCTGCCCTTTATACTGGTCACCAGCTCTGGCAGGTACGCCAGGCCATGGGAGGCGCAAGCTGAAAGGTAAGCGGCCCGCGCCTCCGCTTCACTTTTGAAAGGCCCGAACCTATGGGTCACCCCACCAACTTGAATGGTTGCGCTCCAGCTGCGCTTGCCTTGAATGGCACCCCCGCGGCTGCGCTTAGTGTTCTGCATGTTCTGCCGGCGGGTCACCTCCCGGAGGTTGTACCAGCGCTGGTTGAATGGGTTTCGGTCGATGTGGTCAATCTCCATCCCTTGAATGGGCCACCGGCCAGTGATCCAGGCAAATACAACCACCCCGTAAGGATGCCGAGACCTGTAATGAATGGAAAGTTGATGACTTCTTTTGCAGCGATTGCCTCTCAAAGGGCGGTCGTTATCGCGGCGGTGAAGCGTTCCAGTGAATGGGTTGTAGGAATACTTTTCCCACAGGTCCTCTACAGGAGGACGCACGTTAGACTGTGACACGATGACCTGAATGGTAGGTTGTCCGGCCTGAGGTGGGTGCGAACCACGCTCAGGCAACCATTGTACCAGTGGATCTCAGGCCGAGACTTGAATGGGATTCTGGAGAGCGGAGTAATACTGTTCCACTCTGGTCATGAATGACTTCTCAGCCTGCTGCAGTTCTTCGGGGGTCATCCAGTGAATGTTTGGCGCTCCACAGCGGCGGGCTAAAACGATCACAGCTCCAGTTGGTTCAAGTCCGGTCAGGTGTTTGAGGCCGAGGCTGTAAGCCCCACACTGGTCAATGTATGAATGACCAGGAGGCAAACGTTCCAGGCCGTCCTCATCTTTGGTGGTCTTGCGCCCGACGCTGGTTTTCCAGTCGGCAACCACGATGGAGTTGTTCTTGAATCCCAGCAGGGCATCTGCCGTTCCAGCAAATCCTGCCGGGTGGTGGATGCTGAATTCGCTGGCGAAAATTTCGGTGACGTTTTCGGCGATCCAGTCAGACAAGCTGCGGGCGTAGCCGGAGGCGCTCCAGCCAACACGGGGGACGTTTGGCCTCACCCTCTTCAATGCCCATTGCGTGATTGGCGAGGGAATCCGAGCCAATCCACGCTCGTCCCAGCGGATTGAATTGCGCTTGTTGGCGGTGGAACGTGCCAGCTGCTGAGACGTTTTCAGTAAATACTCGGCCTGGCTGTGGGCCATGTTGCCTCGGGTGGCGGCAACGTTGCGCTGGCAGCTTGCTTCGACTGGTCCCAGGCGAGCCTCCCAACGCTCCAGCCCGGTTTTGTCGCTTGTTTCCTTCAGGATGTGTGTAACACTATGGTATACATTACCTTTGATGTCCCTGTAGACCCGGAAGGGGCCACTGTTGTCTTGCTCCAGCCTCCATTTACGCAGTCCTGCCAGCGTGTCTTGGGTGTTGGAGGCCATGAAGTTATTCTTTCCCAAATGGATTCTACTACCAATGTCAAGCAGCGAACTCTCCATGTAGCTGCTTTCGGGCTTCCAAGTAAGCGGCATGGGCTTCTTCGGGTGTGTCAAAGGTTCCTAAATAAACAGCCTTGCCGTTACTGATCAGGCGAGCTTTGAAGCGCCCATTTGCCTTACACCAGCCTTTCATCCCCAAAATGTTGGCCCGGTTTTGAACGTCGCTGCACAACCTCAAGTTCCAGATGCGGTTGTTTGCCTTGTTCTGGTCTTTATGGTCGATCTGAACCGCTCCGGGATCCGTACCCGTAACCCATGCCCACACCAGGCGGTGGGCTCTGGTCTGAACTTTGCCGAGTTTTATAGACCTGTAGCCGTACGCATCTACAAAACCAGCGGCAACATCCAACCGCGTTTGAGAGCTGCGGCGGACACGCCAAAAAAGCTCCCCTGTTAGCGGGTTGAACGAAAACAGCTCCCATAACTCCGCAACGGGAGGAAGGGGCCTATAAGCTCGTGCCATCGCCTATTTCGGGTAGGTGGTCGGGGGCAGGGTGTTAGCGCACCGCTGCCCCACAACTTTACCTATTAGGCAGGCTTAAACGGGTTCGCTCCTGTTAACAAGCGCGAAATGTCAAAGCCCTCAGCCTTGGCCTCAATCCACGCCGAATCGACGTGCTCTTGGCTGCCTTTCTTGCGGGGAACCGGGCGCAGGGTGTACTCAGTCAGCAGGCCGGAGCCTTTCTTGCTGACGGTGAAGTCCCACTCCAGCAGGTTCTCGTAGTCCTCCATCTGGGACACCTGATCCAGTTCCTTGAGGACGGACTTTTGGGTGATCTGCAGGACTTGAACTTTGCCGGACTCGTAGTTGTAAACCGGGACGGCGATGGCGAACTTGACGTCAGCGGTGCCGGGGCCGCCGCGGCCTTCGCGGGGCTCGAACTCACCCATCTCGGCTACGACGTCCTCGTAGGTGGGCTCGAAGTCGAAACGGAAGGGCTTGGAGGCGCCGTTGGCGGTGCCCCAGGACTCGTAGAACTCCAGGGGTTCGTCGGAGAGCAGCGCAAAGCGCACGGTGCCGCCGTCGGGCAGCTTGCTGAGGCTGAGGTAACCGCCGCCGCTGTTGGTGCTGTTGACGCTGGCGGAGGCCGATTTGGAAAGGAAACCCATTGTGGTTTTTGGCTTTTGGATGGTCGCCCGGAGGCAACGTCTATGACAATAACACGTTATTGACGAACGGGCTAGCCTAGTAAAACGCCCCAGCTGCGTACGGCAGCCAGGGCGCGAAGTAAACATTCCTGTAGGAGTCTATCAACGTGTCGCATAAGACGCAAGACCTTTTGGCGTTTGTGCGCCAGCTGCCGAGTGGCATCGCCTATGCACCCATCTACTGCAAAGGGGCGGCGATCCAGTCCGGGAAAATCAGCAAGGGCAAGACGCCCCTGGAGCGCAGCCACCATCAGGTGATGACGCCGGCTGATGTGGCGCTCCAGATCGAGCGCAAGCCGGAGGTGTTCAAGGCCGTGGGCGCCTTCACCGGGCCTCGGAGTGGTGGTCTGGTGATCCTGGATGTGGACCGCAACCTGGCCCGCCTCAAGAAGAAATGGGGCTCCAGCCTGGAGGGGGCACCGGTGGTTGAGTCCACTAAGTCCAACGCTGCGAAATATCTGTTCCGCGTGCCTGAGGGCCTGTGGGCTGAGGTGAAGGGGATTGGCCTGTCGGATACCGGGGCGGGCTACGAGGTCCTGTGGGGCCGCCAGGGGCTCCTCTACGGGGCTTATCCGGGCTCTAGCGATGGGAAGGCGCCAGAGGGGCAATACGGCTTCACAGGCGATCTGGAGGCCATTCCAGACGCTCCAGAGTGGTTGATCGCGGAGATGAAGGATGCCGCTGGCCGTGAGGTGCAGGACGGCGGCTTCATCAAGAACCGCAAGGCGCTGGACTTTTCGGATCGAGACCCAGATGAGATTGCCGAGATCATTCAGTCGGCGCTGAAGGTGATTCCCGGTCAGGGCGCTGGCAGCCGGGATCACTGGGTCAAGGTGGGCATGGCGATCCACTCGGAGTTGCCGAACGAGCGCGGCCTGATGTTGTGGTCGGCGTGGTCGGCCGATGACCCGGAGTACAGCGATGAGTGGGCTGGCTCCAATCCCTGTGAGGAGGTCTGGAAGAGCTTTCGGAAGGGGCCGGTAAGCCTTGGGTCGCTGTTTTGGCTGGCGGATCAGCAGCTGCCTGGGCGGCTGTGGTTGTCGGAGGATCTGCGGAAGGTGGTGGCCGAGGTTGAGGCCGATAACGTCACCCGGATTCGCCAGGTTGTTGTCACCTATGCCGAGGTGATTCGGCGGGCTAAGGAGATCCAGGAGATTCAGAACCCGGCGGAGGCGGCCCACGCCATGAATGTGCTGGCTTTGGAGGCTGGCTACCGCGATGCTGGGGCTCTGGAGCGGCTGCTGATCGCCCAGATGCAGTTCGAGCAGCAGGACGACGAGATGGCCATGAGCAGGCTGTTGGAGAAGGACCTGCGGTTTGAGTACCTGATACCCGATCTGCTGCCTTGCCCGGGCACCGTGATGATCCACGGCGCTGGTGGTGATGGCAAATCGATGTCGGCTTGGACCATCGCCAAGCATGTGGCCCGCGGGATCCCGTTCTCGGTGCGGGGTCACATGGTTCCAGTGCAGTCCGGGCCTGTGCTGATCCTCAACGGTGACCAGAGCGAGGTGCAGGTTCAGCAGCAGTTGCGGGATCTGGAGTTCCAGGCGAGCGATCCCGTGACCGTGGTGATGGGCTGGGACCTGAACTGGTACTACCGCTTCACCAAGCTGATCGAGAAGCACCGGCCCAAGCTGGTGATCATCGACTCGATCACGGGCTGCAGCCGTGGGTCAGCGTTCGATGAGAACAAGAAGGAGTTTGCGAGCCCGATCTACTGGCTGGCGAACAACAACGGGCGGACCTTCCCGGCCTGCACGATCCTGCTGATTCACCACGCCAACAAGACCGGTGGGTTCCGGGGCAGCACCGCCATCAGGGACGCTGTGGATGAGGTGTGGGGGCTGCGGCGGCCCGATAAGAAGCAGGTGGAGCACACCGGCCCCAACGCCCGTCTGATCACCGTGGAGAAGTCCAGGGCCGGGCGTGATGGCAGCAAGCTGCTGATGAAGCTGGAGAGCGACCTGACGTTCTCGCTGGCTGATTACGTCGAGGTGGAGGCTGACGGCTCCAACCCCGCTTCCATCGTGGACCGGGTGCTCCAGCGCCTACACACCGCTTATCCGCGTTCGTTGAGCCGGTCTGACTTGGCGGCGGACCCGCTTTGTGGTGGAAGTGTCGCCGGAATCAAGAAGGCGACCCAGCGCTTGGTATCCCGGGGTCTCATTTGGGTCTCAGGTGAGACGGATGGGAGGGATGGTTCTCCAGTTACTCCTTTGTTCCAAGCAATTACCTCGCGTGAAAAGCCTATAAATGTGTGTCCCGGTGGGGTAGATCCATTGGTATCACTGGAAAGTGACCCGGGACAGGGGGTAGAGGCTGTCCCGCCCCCCCTTGCCGATCTGGAAATTGGCACAACCCCCCGGGACACCGATTCAGGCTGTCCCGGCACAGATACCAGTCATGCCAATGGATCTGGCCTGGCGGGACACGATTTGGAGGGCTCCCCAAGGGAATTGCGCTCGAAGGAGGAGTTGGAACGCCTGATGCAGGAGGCCGCCGCTATGTGGGAATGATCTACTAAGATCTTCAGGACGGATCGGGGGCGGGTGCAACCGCCCCAGTCCTGGCTCAACTGACCCCCTCGTGCCAGCCAAGTTGCTGGCAGTCTGATGTCTGACCTTGTTACCCGTGCCTGGAACGGCACACCAATTGCCCGTCGTACCACTGACGGCTACGTCAACGCCACAGCCATGGCCAAAGCCAGCGGCAAGCAGTGGTCTAATTACCGCGAGACAGACCGCGCTACCACATACATTGAGGCTTTGTCAAGAAACACGGAAATCCGTGTAACTTCTCTTTACATATCAAAGCCCGGCGAAGGCACTTGGATCCATCCACGTCTTGCGGTGGACTTTGCTCGGTGGATTAGTGCCGATTTCGCTGTCTGGATGGACAGCTGGTTTTTGGAAGAAGTTGGGCGAGTGTCCCAAGTGCAGGACACTCGGATTCCCGCACTGCCTTCAGCGCACCAGGCAGACACGGAATTTGCGTTGTTTATGTCTGATGTAGTTGGTAAAGCAGGAGGAGATCCGAAAGAATCATTGGCGGTTAGTTTTACAGTCTTGGCACGTAAACATCCTGAGTACAAAGATGTATTTCTGGAAAATCAAAGGCTTTTGTGCCCAGCTAAAGAAGCGTTTGGTACGCCAACTCAGGTGTTGGAATGTTTGGAACAAGAGTTAGGCGTAGATACCGTAGAGCGTTTGACAACTATGGTTAGAGATGAGCGTTTAATATCAAGAAACGACAAAAGATTATTGGTTAATGCAATACTCTGTGCCCGGGGACTTCAGTTCAAGACAGGGGTTTACCGGCGCGGTGCGGCTCCTTATGCACCGACAGCGGAAGGGGCTAAATACGCCAGAGAAGAAACTAGACCTGCAAATTACGCTGACGACGGAGCTTGGGTTCCTCAGCTTCTGTGGAAATTAGACACAACGGTAAATGTAATAATTAATTTTGTCAAAGACAACCTCAAAATTGCTTAACTATGGCTGACATCAAAAACGGGCGAAAGATCGTGAGCGTTACTATGCTCCCAGATCTTTACGGAAAACTTTTACAGCACTGTAAGGATTCGGATGTTCCGGTTAGTTTATGGGTCCGCAAACTTATCGAAGCGGAACTCACCAGGCTTGAAACCACCTAACTTTTTCCTAGGGCTCATGCGGGTTGCCGCGTGGCTTATCTGGAGGGAACCAGTGGCTAAGCCGGAACCAGCACCACCGAAACGCCCTCGGAAGCCAACCCTGGGGTACAACGTCGGCGACATTCCGTTCGAGCTGATGGCGGTGGTACGCATCGCCTGGTACCGGAAGGGGATGACGTACGAGGTGGAGGAGTACCAGATCGAGGAGTGCCCGGATGCCCATGCGCAGTTCCACTACATCGTTGGGACGGCGCTCAAGCAGGGAGCTGACGTCTGCGTTCTGACCCAGTACAAGCCCGAGGATCTTGGGGTTCCGACCTAGGGCTTGACACCCTGGCCATTTGTCTGTAACACTAAGGGCAGCTCACACCCCGTGGGCTGCCCTGTTTCTCTATTACAAATGGAATTTTTCACGCACACCGAGATCGAGAACACCAAGCTCAGTCCCTGGTACTTCGCCGTCCACTGGGCTGGCATGGTGCTCCAGCAGAAGATCGCCGACATGGAAGCTGCCGGCGGCGATCCCATCTACGACATCCGCCAGCTGGAGAACATCCAGGAACTGGAGATGTTCTTGAAGATGAGCTGGGACCAGTGGCTCGACAACCTTCAAGCTCGGCAGACTGCTCAGGAGACCAAATGACCCACGTACTGGAAATTGACTCCGTTACTTTTGAAGACGGCGGCCGCCGCCTCGTTGTCGACGCCGTTATTGATGACGCTGTTCTGGTGCGTTCGCAAAGTCACTTCGAGCCGGCAGAGTGGGGGCCTGCCTTGTGCCGAGGCTCCTTCGAGCTTCACGAAGAGGATGTGATCCCCTCCAGCGATGCCGGATTCCGAGAACTCCTCGCCCAGCGAGTCGACGACTGGGCGCCAATCGACCAGAGCGATTGGTACGACTGAAGCCCGCGAGCTTCGTAACGCTCCCGATTACGACGATTGGGAGTACGGCACCGAGCCGATCCCCGGCGATACCCACTGGGTCAAGATCCAAACCTTGACCCAGCTTTATCGTCACCTGATCTACGTGTTTGCCACCAGCGACACCATCTGCTCCAGCAGACTGGCCGAGCTGGCCATCTACGAGATTCTCAAGATGCGTCTATCGGGTCTCATCTCGATACGGCAGCAGGACCCTCGCTTTTTCGCATGACTGACACTTCGATCACTCCCTTTTACCGCTCGTTTTTGCTGGGGCGGACTGTTCATCTCGATGGCATTGCCGATATGCCGATGCGGGACCTGGACCTGCTGAACGTGGAGACACGGGCGGCGCTCCAGGAAGCGACCGAGAAGCACCAGCAGATTGAGGACAAGAACAGTGAGGAGGCCAGCACGGAGTATCGGCGCATGAAAATTGCCCGCTACTTTCAGGCTGCCATCGAGATAGCCCTCAAGAACCGATGACTGTCTTTACCGTCGCTGTTTGCGTCTTTCTTGCCGTTGCTATTGGCATCCTCTACATCGGCACCGCCCTCCACTAGGGCTTTCTTGTGTTACATTTCAACCCGTTCGACCTATGAACATGCACATCCTTTCTGACCAGCAGTTCCAGCAGATCACCAATGCACTGGAGCAAGCCTTCGTGGCCATCAACGCTGCCCAGCACGTTGAGATTGACCTGAACAAGCCCAAGCAGACCATTCCGCTGCCGGCTGGCGAGGAACTTGTCCGTACAAAGTCCGTACGCCAGTCTCAACCTAAGACTCGTGTGTCGCGCCGCAAGGCGCGGGCTTCGTTGACCGAGAAGAAGGTGCTGGAGATCAAGCGCCAGCTGCAGGCTGGTGGTAAGTCGGTGGCCAAGATTGCCCGCGAATTTGGGGTGCACAGCACCACCATCAACTGCATTAAGTGGGGCAAGACCTGGAAGCATGTGACGCTCCAGCAGGACAAGCCGACCACCGTGGTGATCTGAGGGTGGCGGTTCTTTCTGACGTTGATATCTTTGCGCTGGCGCGGCGGGATCTTGTGACCCCGTTCGTGCCGGAGCTAGTGAATCCCGCGAGTCTCGATGTGAGACTCGGCGAGAACTTGCTGGTGGAGTCGCCCTTGACCTACCACTTAGTCCATCGCTCTATTGCTGGGCACACGCAGGAAGAACCGTTCATGCTCCAGCCGCATGAGTTCGTGCTGGCGGAGACGTTGGAAGAGTTCCGGCTGCCTGACTGTATTGCTGGGCAGCTGGCGCTCAAGTCCAGCCGGGCGCGTGAAGGGATCGAACATCTCCTTGCGGGGTACGTCGATCCCGGTTACGCCGGCCGCCTCACGTTGGAGTTGCAGAACGCACGCTCCATGCACGCGGTGCCGCTGTGGCCTGGGATGCGGATTGGGCAGATCGTGTTCCATACGCTCACCATGCTGCCGAGTAAGGACTACTCAAAGACCGGCCGTTATCACGGCGACACTCAAGTACAGGCTTCCAAAGGATGAACGAATTTCATTTGGATGTTCAGGAAACTGTGCATCACCCCGCGCACTACACCGCCGGCAAAATCGAAGTTATCGAAGTGCTGGAGGATTGGGTGCAGCACGCTCCAGATGCTGTGACTGGTTCGCTCCAGTGGCAGTGTTTGAAGTATCTCAGCCGGATGTGGCTGAAGAAAGATCCGCTGGAAGATGCGGAAAAGTGTCGCTGGTATTTGAACCGGCTGATTAACACCTTGGCGACGGAGGCTTACCGGGACTGATGCCGACTCGATTTCGCACCGTCAAGTTGGTGACGTACGCGGTGCATCGGCAGGGTGGTTGGATTGAGCGCCAGCCTCACGCCATGCCGACCTATACCGTTAAGTTGCCCGATGGAGATCCAGCTGGACCTTTCAATCGAAAGGAACTGATCACTTGGGCCAACATCAACCTCTGATGTTGACAATGACGTTGACAAAAACGGCAGGCATGGTTGACAAAAAGAGGGCGCCAACAAAGACGTCGTTCAAACCTGGGTCGATTCCAGGAACTGCAGTTTTGACGGCGCAGAACGCGCTGGACATTAGGCAACTCCACGCCGCTGGCTTCCCGCTTAATCAGCTGGCCAAGGTGTATGGGGTGTCGTACCAGCACGTTTGGTGCATCGTAAAAAACAGGAAGTGGCGAAATGCGGTGCGCCAAGTGTGATTTCAAGCGGATGGATGTAGGTCGGACTTGTCGGGATACCGCCGAGACGATCTTGCGCCAGCGCGTCTGCCCAGTCTGTGGGCACAAAGTGTTCACGCTGGAAGTTGAGATGCCGCCTGATGCTGCACAGCACACCAGGACTGGCACCATGAAACGTTTACCTGGATTTTTACGAGTCAAGTTTTTCTGATGCAGATTCCAATCAACAGTCGGCCATGTGCAAAGTGTGGCCGGGCGACTACAAATGCTGTTCACTGCTTCACCTGTTATCGCTCCAGCGATGCCGGAAAAGAGGAGTTGCGGGTGCAGCGTTTGATGGAAAAGTACAAGCCGCTGGAGGATGGCGGTGAGTGTCGGCGGTGCGTGCACTGGTACCACCGCTGCACGTTGGGGTTTCCCGAGGGTGGCACCCGCCTTGCCGAATTGTGCGCTGCTCGGGAGTTGGGAGATCTGCTAGAGTAGGAGAGTAAACGCCCTACCAGGCATGAAAATCCTTTTTGGCATCGAGCACCTCTCCACTTTGGAGGGGGCGACTACTGTTGCATTTGACGTGGAGACGACTGGGCTCCAGCCAACGCAAGGCGGATTGCGGCTGCTTCAGCTTTGTGCGTACGACAGGACGCCTGTGGTGCTCGACTGCTTCGACCTTGAAAGCCAAGATTGGATCGAGCTGGAGCAGTTCTTTGAAGTCGAGCGCACCTGGCTTGCACACAACGCGGTGTTTGATTTGGGCTGGCTCCAGGAATATGAGATTTATCCGGCCGGCATAGTTTTGTGCACGATGTTGGCTAGCCGGGTTCTTACTAATGGCATGACCAACGTAAAACACGGTCTGCAACATGTAGTGAAGCGGTATTTGACGCGGGAAATTTCTAAGGAGGAACAGAAGAGTGACTGGTCGGGAGATCTGACACGGAGCCAGATGGAATATGCCGCGAACGACGTGAAAGTTTTGCTGGAGATTTACGACGAAATACAGCAGCGGATGTCTATAGCAAAGCCGCCTCTCCAGCCCGCTTGGCGGTTGGAGTGCAAGGCGTTGCCGGCGATGGCGCAGTTGTGGCGTACCGGGCTTCCTTTCAGTAAGGAGTCCTTGACCCAGCTGATCGAGGACTTAGACACCGAGCACTACGAGGTTGGTGAGAAGTTCATCGAGGATTTTGATGCCGCGCTGCCCGAGCACGCCAAGTTGCATCGTGGAGTGGATGGAAAGTTGCTGTACCAGACAAAACCGGGGGCGAAAGGTAAAAAGGTGGACGCGGAAATTTTCAACCTAAACAGTCCGGTGCAGCTACTTAAGAAGTTCACGGCATTACTGGGTGAAGCGCCGGTTGATCCAAAGACGGATAAGCAGAGTGCAAGTAAAGCTGCGCTTCAGGAATATGTGGCAGAACATAAAGTTGTTGCTGATTATTTGCGGTGGAAGCGGTTAGAAAAGCGGCGGCAAATGGCGGAGACTTTGTTAAAAAATCTGTCGAAAGATGGGTTTATTCGTGCCAGCTATCTGCAGATGGGTGCGGATACGGGGCGGATGAGTTGCATGAGTCCCAACCTGCAACAGATTCCGCGGGATCTACGGTTTAGGGCGTGTGTGCAGGCTCCAGCTGGCTGGCGACTGGTTGTAGCGGACTACGGGCAGATGGAGCTGCGATTGGCGGCAGCAGAAGCTCAAGATCCTCTTATGACTCGGGTGTTCCAGGAGGGGAAGGACCTGCATACGATTACGGCGATGCAGATCTACGGGGTCGCCGAGGATGAGGTTACGAAGGAGCAGCGCCAGATTGCAAAGTCGGCCAACTTCGGATTGTTATACGGAAGCGGTGCAAAAGGACTCAGAAACTATGCAGCAACAATGGGAATCCAAATGGATATTGATGAAGCGAAAGAAGTGCGGGAAAAGTTCCATGCTGCTTATACGGGGATCCACGAGTGGCAGTCCGAAAATGCTCGCGCTGCTGATGCGGCTGCGCAAATGTCATTTATCAACGTCCGCTTATCGGGGCTCCGGCGGATTCTTTTGGGTGAAAACAACAAACTCACCACCCGCTGCAATACCCCAATCCAAGGAGCTGGCGCGGCCGTGCTCAAATCTACGCTCGGCAAACTGTGGCCGCTCCTTAGAGCTGACGGGGAAAAAGTCGTGCGCTTGGCCGGCGTGGTGCATGACGAGATCATCCTGCTCGTCGTAGAAAAACACGCTGACGATTGGGCGCTAAAGCTCCAGACAATCATGGAAGAGTGTGAGGCTCGCTGGCTTGGGGATATTCCGCCGCTTGCCGAAGCTAAGGTCGGATTGAGCTGGGATCAGGCAAAGTGACGCGCCAAGACTTCGAGTATCGGGTCAGGATGTACCGCCTTCATGGCCCGATGCTCGACGTCTTTGTCGTGGCGCCTGATGCGTTCCACGCCCATCAAATGGTGCGGCACGAATACCCTGGCTGCATGATCCAGTCGATCATGCGAGTCGCAGATTGCGTCTTATGAGTCCAGCCCGCACTGGCCGCGAATTGGTGATGGAGTGGTTGGTGCGGGAGGTGCGCCAGGCGAAGACCGCGGATTTGCATCGGGCCGCGGCTTTTTTGGAGTGGGCGCGGGGAATTAGGAAGGGGTGCTCCAAGCAGAGGAGTGGGGCGCGGGCGGCGCAGTCCAATGCGTGGAGGAAAAAGGTGGATGATGACGTCCGATGGGGCGTCTAGTGTGTCTCAATATGCTATCGTGTAGGAGACTAGAGGGCGTATCATGCCGCTGAAGCACGGGCAAAAGGTGTATTGCCAGCTGTTGCTGGATACGCATCGGTACAAATTGGCCGAACAGCTCGCCAGTGAGCAAGGGAAAAAAGTGACGGGGATGTTGCGTGAAATGGTTTACGCGGCGCTGGAGAAAGCTCTGCCGACCTCGGATTACAAAGCGGCGGAAGCAGCTGATAAAGCGGCTTGGGCTGAGTCGGTGCAGCGGCGGGTGCAGGGAAGGATGCGCTCCAAGCAAGAAGAGCGGCCATCAGATCAAGACGCATAAGACACAGTTAGAAGTCGTCATAGTCTGACCGTGATGCGGTAACATCACTAGGCTTACACAGTAATTTATTTATCACTCATGACTCGTTATGTCGTTATGGCTGGGGATCGCTGGATCACCGCGGTGTACGGTCCAGGTAACGGAATTGGGTACACGCGCACCAAAGAGGATGCGTCGACCTGGGTTACGTATGAGCGGGCTGTTGCGGCGGCGCGAGTTGTTGCTCAGTGCACTGATAGCCCTGTTGCTATTCATAGCATTGAAGAACCCAATTACCCCAAGTCATGGAAGTAGTGCCGGGGCAGGGCGGCCTTCGGTCGTACGAGCTGACAATCTGGTTGCCCGGTAAAGGTGCCAAGCGAGATCTCGTCAAAGGGCTCTCGCTGAATCATGCGATTCAGGTGGCAAGAAATCGTTACCCGAATTGCATGGTGGAGGTGCCACCGGAGACGGCGCCGAAGCCTAGGCTGGCGCGGTCACATGCTGGCCCCAAGGAAGAACGGAGCCGGCGACTCAAACTTGTGGAGAAAAAACGGAATGAGCACTCCAGCTGACTGGGCGACGGAAGCCTGGGCGCGGGTCTGCGTTGATCAGGCGCGGACTGATTTCATGGAAAAGCTTTATACGCAAGATGGTCGGGATAATCCCGAGCATCCGCTCCACTCGCTGTACACCGGGTTGTACCAGCTGTATATCCAGCAGCTGGAGCAGGGCGACTAGGCGGAGTCGCGGTCCAGGCCGAATTGTTCGCCAAGGTTTTCGGCAGCTTCACGGATAGCCCAGGTGGCCTTGGTTTTCTCCAGCTGATGGAGAGTATTCAAAATCAAGGCTGCCTCCAGCAGGCCGCGGTAGTCGCCGGAGTTGAAGCGGTCGATCAGCCACTGATCGGTGGCGGCCTTGTGGAAGCTGGATTCTGTGCTGTGTTCGATGGGGCGCATGGCTAACTAGGGCGGATTTTCATGAACCAGCCGGTGTCGTCGCCTTCGATGAGCCAGCGCGGGACCCAGTTTTTGCGGGAATAGGCGACGCCCGCCCCGCCCTTGTGGCTGACGTAACCGCCGTTGACGAGGTTGGCCTCGCCGTAGGGGTCGTTCATGATGAAGTGGGTAGGCGTGTAGCCCACGACGACGCTCCAGTGCCCGGTGCCAGATGGGTTGCTGATGGGGCCTTTGTGGAGCCAGCCAACTGGGACCGGATAGCCATTGTTGATCTCGTTCTCCAGTTCCTCGACTGTGCCGTCCATCTCGAAGCTGGCGGTCAGCTTCAAGGCTTTGAGGGCGGCGAGTTGGGCCTTGGGGTCGGTGGTGTCGCCGAAGCGGGCGCGGAGTTTGTTGTATTCGTAGTCGCCCGAGATCTTGCCGTAGTAGCGGGCCACCATCGCGCAGCTGGAGCTGAAGCACTGGCGGTAGCCGGTGGCTCCATCGTCGGGTCCCAGCTGGTATTCGTAGGGAACTTTGAGAATTTTTTCTTTGGGTTTGACTTTGGGGGTTAGGCCGGTGTGCTGGTTCATCAGCACGATCAGTTTTTCTGGGTATGCCGGGTCGGTGGCATATCCTTCGCACTGGAGCCAACGGGCTGCATCGTCTCGGGTGCTGGCGTTATTGCAGCCCTGGTACTGCTTGTAGTCCTTGTACCAGTGGTCGACGAGGTAGATCACGCACGACAACAGGTCCGGGAAGTCGATGAACGTGTCGGTGATCGTGACCCACTGGCCGTTGATAAATTCCTGGGTTTTGGTGGCGCTACCTTCGCCTTTCAGCCCAAAGAAGTTGTTGCGGCCTGAGACCAACTTGCCGTAACCGGATTCCAGTGCCCACTGGGCAGCAACAAGTTCCGGGAACTTGGCGCCGGCGACGCGGGCGGCTTCGAGTACGCCTTCCCAGGTGTTGGGGAAACTGCTTTGTTTGCCGGCCACGCTCCAGGTTTTGAACCAGCCCTGGTCGCGGCCGAGGATGTTCGGGTTGGATTTATTGATGGTTTGCTCCAGCTCGGTCAAGGCGGCGAGCTGGTGCGGAAGGGCCTTGTAGTAGCGGAAGAGGTCGGCGAGACGAATCTTGTTGGTTGCCATTACAAGGCCCTCGGGAGGATCAGCGGCGACGCTTGGGAAAACTCAGCTGGAGAACTTGAAGGCCCAGCTGGATCCAGCTGTTGGACTTCAATTTGCTCATGCCGATGATTTCGGATCCGGCGGCCACCACAATGGCGGCGACGGCAACTTGCTGGTCGGTCATAAAAAGCTGCAGCTTTTATTGAGTTTAGCTGTAGTAGAGAAGAAAGCCAGAGCACGTAATAGTTTCTACCGCTACCGTTCCAGTAGCCACTGCCGGGTATGGACCATCGCATTGAGGATGGCCAATACTTAAACAAAAAAGAGGCGAAGTTAAGGTTTAGGCAATCAATCCTTAGCGACTGGGATAACAAATGCGCGTATTGCGGTGATGATCTCAGGCGTAATGCAACGCTGGATCATGTACACCCCAAGATGAAAGGTGGCCTTACGCACCAGTGGAATTTGGTGGCGTGCTGCTTCGCTTGCAATATTGGTAAGTCGTCCGAGGATTGGCTGGAGTGGTATCGGCGCCAGCCGTTCTGGACGCCGGAGCGGGAGGATCAGATTATTTTCTGGATTACTGGCGGTCTTGTTGCTTAGGGTCCCAGCCCATACCTTCGAGATACATCACGGCGATGTAGTGATCTTCGGCGTAGCGGCACACGCTATCTTTGCAAGCGCGGTAATAAATATCGCCGCGTTCGTTCATCAGTTGCTCCAGGCGGTAGCCGTTGCCGTGGTCAGTGACGTGGATGACGGCCATCAGCGGCGTAACTCCAGCTTGATGATACGAACGTCGTGATCTTTAACGGTGTCTTCTAGTTCACCAACGCGGGTTTTGAACTGCTCTTGATTTTGGATGACACGCTCCAGTTGGGATGGAACTGTGTAGACGAGGTAGCCGATGCCGGTGATGGCGCCGCCGGCGAGAAGTACGACCAGGCCAGCTGCGGCTTCTTGCTTGACTCCCCGCCAAAAACTGTCGCCAGACGGGGTTTGCGCCACGAGTCCCAGGAGATCTACTTATATCTTATTTGGTGCTGGCGGCTCTTCCGGGTCGTAGCCCATCTTTGCGATGGCAATCGCACGGCGGTAAAAGAAGGAATCAGTTTTGCCGGCAGCTTCTAGTGCCAGGCGGACTTTTTCCCAGTTTTGTTTAGTTTTGGCGTCCACTTTTTCATTCTGCTTTCCTACTAAGACTAATCAGAGTTGTAAGAACTCCCATGAGAACGGTAATCGTTCTTGTGTCGGTATCGGTACAGCCCATGGGGGCGGGGTCGATCATGCGGCCCTGGGGTGTGCCAACCCACTTGGCGTACCAGGGCCAGACGATTTTTGGGAGGGTGTAGAAACGGCAGGATGCCCACTGGGTCGTGGCGACCACAACGATTGCCATTGAGGTGGCAACGATGGATCGCCACAACCAGGCAGGCATCAGCCCCTACCTTGGCCGCGCAGTTGTTTCCTGCCGTGGTTGGGCAGGCTGTGCTGGCCTTGACCCTGCCGAGTTTTTTTCGGCTTGCCCGGCTGGTGCTGGACGGTCTTGGCGCCAGTCTTTGCTTTGACTGCCATCAGTTAGCCCAGGGAACGCCGGCGGCTTTGCTGGGGTGGCGTTGCTCATCCAGCTGAGCCTGGAGGGCGGCTTGGATTTCGTTGACTTTTTCTTCGCCGCCGAGGGCTTCCTGGACCCAAGAAATTACGAGATCCTCGCTCAAGTCCGCAAACGGGATCAGGTTTTCCGGGCGCTCGAAGCCGATGGAGCCGTAAGCGCCAGCGGAGTAGGTGCCGTCGTTGGCGTCGACGGTGTAATGGGCGGTGAAGACGAAACCATCAGCGGTCTCGCGCTCTAGGTTGGCAATGTGCCAGGTAAACACCGTGGTAGGTGCTTCAGGTTTAGCGGAGGCTTTGGCCATGGTGAAAACTGGTTCTGTTGGAGTTTAGTGGAGGTGCAACCTGTTGGGAATAGTCGGTTATCCGTTGGCGAATTTCGGCCTTGTGTTGTTCGATGCGCTCCCGACGCTCAGGATTGAAGTCCTTGGTGAGGTCTGAAAAGGAGCGCGTCATGAGCGTTAAAGAAGGTGACTACTCAGTTTGGCCACGCTTCATCAGCCGTGGCACGCAACTCCTGAATAAAGACTTCCAGCTCTTCGCGGCTTCGGAACTCTTCGGTGTAGTAACTGTCTTCTTCATTGGCTAGAAAGACTTTTCCGTCTTTAGCCCAAGCTGTGTGGGGCGAGCCACGATATTCTTGTTTGGTCATGGTTTCTAGGGAACTGTGGCCGTGGGCAGGAGCCGGAAACTCGCTGCCCTACCACATTACAACACGGCGTCAAGCCCAGTAGAGAGTAGGACTAAGGGGTTTAGCAGGCCATCAACACGCACGGCACGCAGTAGCTGCCATCGGCATAAGTGCAGGTGACGTGAGTTGAAGTCACCTTGGCGACGGTCTTGCTGCGGATGATGTCGTCGTCTTGCGGTTTGGCGGTGCCATCACCAGCGGACATCAGCAGGTCGCCCCGTTGCACCATGACACCTTCGGCAATACGGATGATCATGTCACCCGTCATTGCAAGCCAGAAGTCCAGCGGACCATCCTCAGAAAACGACGTGGAGACAAACAAACCGGCCACATTGGGATCACCTTCAATATCGCTGACCTTGGTCTTGTTGAGTTGTTCGTTATCTTCATCGCCCCATTCGCACATCTCGTCCAAGTTGGACATAACTGTGCCTTTAAGGATGCCAGAAGGGTCTTCGTCGTTAGGCAGTTGAGACCAGCGGGCAAGGTGACCACCACCATAGGTAACCGTTGTGCCGGAAACAGAAATGCTTCCTTCAGCCGTATCCGCTTGGCGAAACTCAATCAAAGCTCCGTCAGATGCCTGACGATTTATGTAAAGATTTGCCAGGCCGCTAGAAATTGAGCTATGGCAAAGAAGTTGGTGAAATTCCGAATTAGTGGTAGAGTTAAAATAACAACCATCAGTAGTGCTGGCAAGCTGAGTTGTCTGTATAAGAACGCTACCACTTTGAGTAATTCTCATTGCCTCCGTCGGGCTGCTCGCTCCATCGGCGGTAGTGGAGAACACTAGGCGGCCAGGCATGTCGTTAGCGCCAGGTGTGCCGTCTACATAGACGCCAATGTTTGCCGCATCGACAAACTCAGAACCATCTGAGCCTTGGAAGCCAACAAATCCCAGTGAATCACCGCTTTGAACAATGGTGTTTGAGCCTACTGTTGTGCCACGGCTTTTGGCAAACAAAAGGTTTGCGCCGTCAAAAACGCCATTAGCGCTAGAAATCAAACCAATGCTTGAG
>Ga0315900_10004130_pt1 | contig 20629 bp, 22 predicted proteins | sample LakEriMetagenome_FD_203521 | JGI IMG/M metagenome (GOLD analysis project Ga0315900, IMG submission 203521) | Freshwater fungal communities from buoy surface, Lake Erie, Ohio, United States - Buoy 12 MA114 | ecosystem: Environmental > Aquatic > Freshwater > Lake > Lake biofilm | place: USA: Lake...
TTCGCGAACGTAAGGCAGATGAAGCTGTGCGGTATTTGATTGATGCTGCGGAACAGTTTGAAGACGTACCTTTCGTGGTATATCACAACTCTACGTTGCTTCTTGAAGTATCGTCCATACCAAAAACGATTCTGGACTTAGACCGTAGCTCACGATCGAAGCTTGTTCAGCTTTTGGCGAGAAAAAAACCTGAGTCACCAGGAGCTGCTATTCCGCAACGTTACTTGTACTCGCTCGCGCACGACCCATTTAGCTCCCCCACCGTTGCGGACAAATCAGTTGTTGACTTGCCAGTAGCTAATAAACGTGAAACGGAACTCTCGCCAATAGCCCCTGGCTACCAATTACGCAGCTTTGGTAGTGGTTTCTTGATTGCGCCAGGAATCGTTCTGACCAACGCGCATGTTGTTAAATACGGCAAAAAAGGATTTCGGTACCGCGTTCGCAACGAGTCTGGCTTAAAGAATGGAGTACTTGCGAGCGTTGGTAAGGTTAGCAACGTAGAGGAAGTAGATCTTGCAATCTTGGAGCTTGAGGTTGATGTTGCAAAACCGCCACTCACGATTCGGTCGTCTTCAGCACAGCTCGGTGAACCGTTTTCAGTTCTAGGCTATCCCGATCCTGAAGTTTTCGAATCCACGCTGACCGTCAGTCACGGTACGGTCAATAAGTTGATCAAGGATGGAAAAAATGTTCTGCACGATGCAGCAGCGAACCACGGAAATAGCGGTGGCCCTTGCCTTGATGACTGCGGCAACGTTCTTGCCGTTCTCAGTGGTGCTTACGGTGCGGAAGTTATTGTTGATAGTGATGGTGGTTTATTAGTTGATGGTGACCAGAGAAACGTCGCCGTATCAAACACCGCCGTATTGGAGTTTCTTAAAGGCGTTAATGGCTATAGCCAATCAATCGAATTATCGGAGAAGTTAGAGTTGCCCGAAATTGTTCAGAAGGTAAAGGAATCAGTTTTCCAAATTGAATGCTGGGCATCGCCCGATGCTGTAAGGAAAGAATATTCTTCAGCCGTCGCCGATAACAATCATATCACTAAAACGCTTCGTACATTCAGTTTGCTCCCTGATCTTACGTGCCTGCAATGCAGGGGGACTGGATTTCAAAACTGCGGAAACTGTCGACAAGGCGTGATTCAGGTGCCAAGGATGACGCAAGTCGGTTTCAATCAGACGACCAAACAGCCACTTTACCAGGAACTCTATTACCCGGAGAAATGTCCAATATGCAAGGGCAAGGGAGGGATACCCTGCAGGGCGTGCGTTAACGGGCAGTTACCACTTACAACTGGTAGGAACTTGCCGTAACCTCTGCCGTCTTCTGGCTGCTGGACAACTTTCGGTTTATCTTGGATCACGTGGGTAAGGATCTAGTCCACTACAGCAGAAAAGGGTCGTTTTGACGTTCGCGTGGTTTCTATAACCGCCAGCTCGACGCTTTATCGACATGATCTTGCTGTTGATACCTTCAGCCAAGCTATTGGTGATTCCACAGGTGCAGTAGGTCACAATGTTATTGATTCGCTCTTTCAAACTGCGCGCTAGCTTTTCCATCGGCGCCATATTGGTACGAATGACTCGCTGATACCAATCTCTGAAGTAGCTCTTCGCCTTACCCACCGTCTCCTGGGCCCAGAGATCGCTTAAGAGTTCTTTGTAGGACCAAGCTCGCCCTGTAGCGAGCGATTGATTGCAAATGGACTGAAACCGAGCGTGTTGTTTTTCGCTGTGGTTCTCAAGCGATGTTAACCAGAAGTATTTACTCCCCTTGAGCCGATCATCCCCGTCCTTGAGAAGTTGCTTATGTTCTCCACGGCGGACTTTGTCGACAGCATGGTTGGCCATCTTCATGATGTGGAACTTGTCGTGCATAATCTTGCTTTCGGCAAATGGAATCATCTCCTTGGCAGCCCGGACAAAGGCAGGGCTCATGTCCATGGCGATCGCCTCGACTGACTGCAATTGCTCCTGACTTAGCTGGGAAAAACAGGATTTCGCTGCCTCTGTATCGTGTCCTTCCTCGATCGCTTCAACGGTACTGTTGTCCAGGTTGTACAGGATCGAAACATACGTTCTTCCCTTGGCGAAAGCTTTTTCGTCGATGCCGATCCGTGGAAGCAGCGATGGTTCCTTTCGGGCTTTTCCACGAGCAACTGCACGTTCGATGATATGCCAAGTCGCATCCCATTGGAGTCGCAGAATTGTCATGGCACCTTTGACCGTTTGAGTCATCAGCAGGACTTCGATAGCAAACCTCTCGAACATGATCGTGAATCGACTATGCGGCAGAGCCCATGGTACAGTCACTGTCTTGACTCCTTGCTCGGGACAGTCCACTCGGGGAACACGGCCAATGAGTATTGACTTGAATCGGCACGAGTCTAGATGCCGCCATCGACGCTCTTCTGCGTGGTCGTAACAGGCAAGCTCTTTTTGGAACTCAGGACAGCAAAACTTTGTTCCATCTGGGTGCTCGACGCTCACTTGGATCTCTTCGGCTGGAATGTCCAATTTGTCACCGGAGACGATCCAAGGGGAGGTCAGACCTAGGATATATTGATAGAGCTCTTTGTCTTGCATTGCTGGGGGTTCCTTTCCCCTGCAATTGTTCCATCACCCACGAAAAAGCTGGATGGACCGTTATAATTCATTCAGGTTTCGCTTCGAAAGCTTACTTCGAATGCTCTCGATGAATGCGTAGATTATAACACCTCCGAAGAGCTCGACCCCAATAGCCCCAAACAATTGAACCCACCAATTAGAATTGCACCAAAGCGGGACAAGACTCAGTAATACTCCAAAAACTAACCCGCACCCGACTAACGCAAGTTCCGATTTCGGCGGCAACTCTTTGAAGAAGATTATTGCGACCAGTGCGGCGCCCATGATCAGCTCCACCCCTAGTCCCAGGAACACATCCGTTACATCTTCAGAGATTTTCAGCAAGCCCTTGCTCGCCAATATCAAAAACAAGCCAAGACAAGCTATACCTAGAGTGATTTGGAAAAAAACCAACCCGTACTCTCGCTCATTAAGATAGAACCGAAGCTCCTGCCGACTCTCCAGGGTCTCCTTGGCGTTTAGGTCCGTCGGCTGCGGTATTCCCTCGATTGCTTCCTTCCAATCGCGTTCTTCGCCGTCAAGTTCCACCAGTTTGCCCGCGCAGGATTTGCTTGAAGCAATCCGTGATAAGTTCCTGCGGTATGGCTAGACCAGCGTTCTTGTACTGAATCTTATGCCATGGCTCATTTATGGAGTGACTCATGTTTGACAGCTGAATAGGTGTCAAATGACCAAGCAGTTTCCATACTCTCTCGATCAGTGCTTTCGAGCGATCATCATGGTCTGGGATTCTCGCTTGAATCCGCTTGCCTTGATTATCGAGCTCCCATGCCTTTCGGGTGATTGGGCTTCCTCGAAATTCCTTGAACTCTTCATACAGGCTTGGAATCACAGGCCCATAGGTCCATGCCTCAATTCGGTCACTGATCAACGGGGCGTCGAAAATAGCCAAGTTCCAGGCGTGTGCATAGTAGACAAGCTTTTGCAGCTTCATCGGAGTAATGCTCCCGCCCCCAAGGTCTAAAAACTCATTAGCGACCGCATCGGCCAGATACGGCCCGTGTTTGTTTGTTCGGTTCATTGCTACCTGCCTTGCCGTTGAATAAGTATTCAATTGTAGTCTGTTGAAGCAAGAGGGAAGTGGTCGCGAAGGAAGAAATACGATACAAATCGACACAACTAAAAGAATTAGCATTCCTAATCCGGGTGTTTTTACATCTTCGCCGTCTCCAACCACGAAAACATGCCGACTCACGCGAGAGTTGGCTGTCAATGCTCTTTCCAAAGCGACGCGGCAATAGAGGGAACGCACGCACAAATGTGGAGCATAGGTACTCCACCAAGTGCCCGGAAGGCATTCTCAAGCGACCTTATCAATGACTCGGCTGTCAGCCGCGTAACGGCCTCAGTGTAGTCCTCGCGTGAATGGCTCAGCACAAGTCGAAAGACGTAGTTCTGCGAGTGTTGCCTGTATGGTCTTTGCACTTTGCGATCTGCATCTCCTGTCCGGGCGCTACTTCGATCCGTCGCACAGGAAGTTCTTTGCAATCGAGCAGGTTGCCCACATAGCGCCAGACTGAGTGTACTCAGCAGTAAACCCATGATCAGCGACAAGATCCTGGTAGATCCTTTGAACCGACAGGCCTTGTTCAATTTTCGAAAGAATCAGGTCTCGGCATTTGGCGGATTGGCTTCGCGATGGATCAGGTTTCGGAGCAGGATTTGAAGGCTGTGATTTGGGGAAATCGGACGAGTCAGACCCGGTGGGCGCTTTGCCCCTTTTGAGCGCCCAAAACCCATATCTCCAGATAGCGTTGCACAGTCTTCTGCCCCAACGTAACATCCCTACGAATACCCAAAGACACTCTCGTAGCCAAGAGGCGATCGACAGCGAGAACGTCCCTAGTTTCCCAGGCAAACGGGTCATTAACGCACACCCCAGGGTACCATTGCAGACCGGCACACACTAGAATGCCGGTTTAGCAAACAATCTTGCCAAACTCGATCATCGCCGTCAGGGATACTCGAACCCCGACTACAACGATGCTTCTGCTCTCGGATGGAAACCCATGTTCGAACAGACCTTCAAAAATATCGACGATGTCCTCTGGAAAGAAGCCGGGTGCACGACGGAACTGGACTACGTCGAGCAAACGTCCTGGCTGCTGTTCCTGAAGTACCTAGACGGATTGGAACAGGACAAAGCCGATGAAGCCACCATGGAAGGGAAAAAATACGAGTACATCCTGCAAAAACAGTATCGCTGGGATGTGTGGGCAGCACCCAAGGGCAAGGATGGCACGATCGATCACAACAAAGCCCAAACCGGGGATGACCTGCGGGACTTCGTCAACAACAAGCTGATTCCCTACCTGCACGGCTTCAAACAAAAGGCCTCCGGTCCCAATACGATCGAATACAAGATCGGTGAGATCTTCAGCGAGATCAAGAACAAGATTCAATCGGGCTACAACCTCCGAGAGATCATCGACCATATCGATGAGCTAGAGTTCCGTTCTCAGAACCAGAAGCATGAGCTGTCGCATCTGTATGAAGCCAAAATCAAGAACATGGGTAACGCTGGGCGCAATGGCGGCGAGTACTACACGTGCCGACCGCTCATTCGCGCAATGATCCAAGTGGTCAAACCAAAAATTGGTGAACGCATTCGCGACGATGCTTGCGGATCGGCGGGTTTCTTGTGCGAGTCGTTCGACTACATGAGGAGCAAAAAAGGCTTGACCACCAAGGAACTCAAACTGCTTCAGGAAAAGACTTTCTACGGACAAGAGAAGAAGTCGCTGGCTTACGTGATCGCGATCATGAACATGATCCTGCATGGGATCGAAGTACCTAACATCGTCCACGCCAATAGCCTCTCCGAAAGCCTGGCTGATATCCAAGAAAGCGAACGCTGCGATGTGGTTTTCGCCAATCCACCTTTCGGCGGCAAGGAACGCAAAGAAGTCCAACAGAACTTCCCCATCCGCACGGGAGAGACCGCATACTTGTTCTTGCAGAGGTTTATCAAGGTTCTCAAGGCGGGGGGGCGAGCAGGCATCGTCATCAAGAACACCTTCCTTTCGAACACTGACAATGCGTCAGTGAGCTTGCGAAAACACCTGCTGGAAAGTTGCAACCTTCACTCGGTGCTCGATTGTCCAAGCGGCACTTTCCTGGGTGCGGGGGTCAAGACCGTGGTGCTCTTCTTCGAGAAAGGCTCGCCCACTCGCAAGGTTTGGTACTACCAACTCGACCCAGGACGCAACCTTGGCAAGACCAACCCTCTCAACGACGACGATCTTGCCGAGTTTGTCCAGTTGCAAAAAACCTTCGCCGACTCGCCCAAGAGCTGGAGCTTGGATGTGAAGGACATCGACGCCACGACTTTTGATTTGTCGGTGAAGAACCCCAGCGGCGGCGAAGTGGTCGTGCATCGCAGCCCGCAAGAGATTCTTAAGGAGATCGCCGCCCTCGACGCGGAGAGCGCAGAAGTGCTTAAGAAAATCAAGGTGCTGCTTAAATGAAAAAGGGGTGGGAAACGAAGACCCTGGGCGATACTTGCGAGATGTATCAGCCACAGACTATCAGCACGAAGGAACTGATTTCCGATGGCCCATATCCGGTGTTTGGTGCGAATGGAATCATTGGCCGCTACGACAGATTCAATCACGAAAAACCCCAGCTTTTGGTGACCTGTCGAGGTGCGACGTGCGGTGCGGTGAATATTTCAGAGCCACGCTCATGGATCACTGGAAACGCTATGGTGGTGCGGCCAAAAGATAGCTGCATCGAAATGCGATTCTTAGAGTATCTGTTCCGTGGCAGAATAGATATTTCCAAGGCAATCACCGGAGCCGCTCAGCCACAGATTACGCGCACGAATCTAGCCCCGCTGGAGATTTGCTATCCTAAATCGCTTGCCGAGCAGCGTCGTATTGTGACTGTGCTGGACGAAGCGTTTGCGGGGCTTGCGACCGCCCAAGCCCACGCCGAGAAGAACCTCCAAAACGCCCGCGCCGTCTTCGAAAGCCATCTTAACGCCGTTTTTAACCAACGTGGTGAGGGCTGGGTGGGAAAGACGGTTGGTGGCTTTGTGATCGATGGCATCTTGGCTGCCCCCATCGATGGCAATCATGGCGAGATCCACCCAAAGAAGGCCGACTTCGTTACTTCTGGCGTCCCGTTCATAATGGCCTCCGACTTGGAAAACGGCGGCGTAAACCAAAAAGACTGTGCATTCATTTCTCGCAAGCAAGCCGACTCGCTTCGAAAGGGCTTCGCAGTTGACGGTGATGTGCTCCTTTCCCACAAGGGAACAATCGGTCGCGTCGCAATTCTCCGAACCGATCACGACTTTGTGATACTCACGCCACAGGTGACATATTATCGCGTTACAGCGCCGCAGAAACTGCTAAACCGCTTTCTCTACTACGCCTTCCAAGCCCCAGACTTTGTTCGTACGATGAATGGAATCGCGGGGGCAGGTTCAACTCGGGCCTACATTGGCATTTTGAAGCAACAGGAACTGCCACTCGCATTTCCAAGTATCAGCGAGCAGAATCGCTTGGCAGACCAACTTGACGCCCTCGCCGCCGAGACCCAACGGTTGCAAAAAATCTACGAGAAGAAGAAAGCGGCGCTGGCTGAGTTGAAAAAGTCGCTCCTGCACCAAGCCTTCAGCGGAGACCTGTAACATGATGCGAAAAATCGCTGACATTCCCATCGTTACTTATGCAAACACGGTCGATGGAGTGCAGATGGGGTGCGAACCAACCCGAGATGAAATTCAACGCGCCATCGACGATAAGCAGTTTGAGCAGCGAGGGTTTCAAACGCACTTCGATGAACTCCAGACTGAATGGGAAAGCAATGTATCATCTGCCCAGGAGTGGAATGAACGCATACGAACGTATCACACCAGAAGGATCGCACATTTTGTAGTTCAAGGATGGACCGACCCAATTATCCTAACGGCGGGAGGAAAGATGAAAGACGGATTGCACCGATTCAAGGCTGCCATCTTCATGGGCATGGTTGAAGTCGAGGTCACGATTTCAGACGAAGATTCAAAATGATCGAAACCCAGCGTCTCGAATCCATCTACGAACGCAAGCTCGCCTCGCTCGACGAGTTGAAAAAGTCGCTCCTGCACCAAGCCTTTAGCGGAGAACTGTAACATGATGAAGAAAATTGCAGACATTGAGCTTGTCCCCTACGGATTTAACTCACACAAAACCTACCTTGCTGAACCATCTCGCATGGAGATTCAATTTGCAATAGATAACGGGCATCTAGAAGATCGCGGGTACCAAACTCACTTCGACGAGTTGAATCGTGAATGGGAGGAAGGATTGAGTTTTGAACCGGAGGATGAGTTGCGTAGTCTGCAAGAATTAGCTGATCGTCAGAGAAGATATCATGCGAAAAGGATTGCTCATTTTGTCGTGCATGGATGGAGCGACCCAATCAGCCTCAGAGGAGACGGAAAAATAACAGATGGGTCGCACAGATTAAAGGCAGCAATCTTCATGTATATGGATGAAGTTAATGTGATTATCTCGAACGACGATTTAAAATGATTAATCCCTATGTACCTCCCATCACTCTACACTCACGTGCTTCAAGCTTGCATACTACTACGATGATATCGAGGGAGGTTGCATGATATCCGCAATGGACGTATCACCGGTTCCCAATCCATCAAATCGATAAATGGTTATTAGAAATGCCCAAATCAAAATCCTGCGAGGATTACTACGTTTATGTGTACATTGATCCTAGAAACCACGAGGAGTTCTACTACGGCAAAGGACGAGGTTCACGAAAGGATGCACATTTGAAGGACAGGTCCGATAGCGAGAAGGCGACTCGAATCGCAGAAATTCGAAAGCACGGTCTCGAACCAATTATCCGAGTAATCGCGAGAGGACTTACACAAGAAGAATCGCTGCTTATCGAGAAAACACTTCTTTGGAAGCTGGGGAAATGGACAACCAACATTGCCACCGGGCATTTCTCAAAGAAGTTCCGTCCGCACAACACCCTTCATAAAGAGCTTTTCGGATTCGACTTTGCGAACGGTCTTTATTACTACAACGTGGGGGAATGCCGTTTTCGTAATTGGGAGGATTACGCGAAGTATGGATTCATCTCTGCGGGATGGGGAGCTAGGCGTCGTGATTTGATGAAAGCCTTCAACCAAGGAGATTTGGTCGCTGCATATTTGAAGTCGTACGGCTATGTAGGCGTCGGTCGCATCACCGAGACTGCACAAATGATTCGAGATGTTCGAATCAAGGGAAAACCACTATTGCAGCTTAAACTCACGGCTACTGATCCAGATCATGATTGTGATGATGAGGATTTGTGCGAGTATGTCTGCCTAGTCAAGTGGCTCGCTCGCGTACCTAGGGAGAATGCCAAAAAATCCTCGGGAATGAAGCTTTTCACAAATCCTCAAGTGAGAGCATCCTTAGACGGGCACCCCAAGACAGTGAAATTCATTGAAAGGGAATTTGGGATTTCGATCAGTAAGTTACTAAATTCACCACGCAAAATATCCATGGCTAAACAGCAAGACTGAGCATCATGAACGAATCCGAGACCCGAGCAGAATTGATCGATCCCGCCTTGCACGCGGCGGGATGGGGTGTCGTCGAGGGTAGCCGCATACGACGGGAGCATCCGATCACCCTGGGTCGTATCTATGGACACGGCGGACGGGGCAAAGCCCTGACGGCAGATTATGTGCTCGAATATCGCAATACCAAGCTCGCCGTGGTCGAAGCCAAAGCCGCAACGTCACCCCTGACTCTCGGTGTCAGCCAAGCCAAGGAATATGCCGCCAAGCTCGCCATCCGACACACCTACGCCACCAATGGACACGGCATTTACGCCATCAACATGGAGACGGGGCAAGAGCAAGAGATCGCGGCTTATCCCTCGCCCGAAGAACTCTGGAACATGACCTTTGCCAAGGTCAACTCATGGCGCGATCGCTTCGCTACTGTGCCCTTCGAAGACAAAGGTGGGTACTTTCAAGGTCGATACTATCAGGACATCGCGATCGAGCGAGTCTTGGAAGCCATCGCTACGGGAAAACAGCGAATACTGCTGACATTGGCGACGGGTACAGGAAAGACGTTTATTGCGTTTCAGATCGCTTGGAAAATGTTTCAAAGCCGCTGGAACTTGAGCCGTGAACCATCCCGCCGTCCGCGCATTCTGTTTCTGGCTGATCGCAATAACCTCGCCAATCAAGCCTACAACGCTTTTTCAGCGTTCCCCGAAGATGCGATGGTTCGTATAGAACCTGGTGACATCAAGAAGAAAGGCAAGGTTCCGAAGAACGGCAGCTTGTTCTTCACCATTTTCCAGACATTCATGTGCGGACCAACCAAAGACGGAAAGCCTTCCCCCTACTTCGGCGAGTATCCTCCCGATTTCTTCGACATTATCATTATCGACGAATGCCATCGAGGTGGCGCGAACGACGAGAGTACTTGGCGCGGGATCCTCGAATACTTTGCGCCCGCCGTGCAGCTTGGGTTAACTGCCACACCCAAACGCAAAGACAATGTCGATACCTACGCCTACTTTGGCGAGCCGGTTTTCACGTACTCTCTCAAGGACGGGATCAACGACGGCTTTCTTACCCCATTTAAGATCAAGCAGATCTCGACCACGCTCGACGAGTATGTCTTCACACCCGACGACACGTTAGTCGAGGGAGAGATTGAAGCTGGTAAGCGATACGAAGAAGCGGACTTCAACAAGATCATCGAGATCAAAGAGCGCGAAGCTCATCGTGTTCAGTTGTTCATGGAGCAGATCAACCAAAATGAAAAGACGATTGTCTTTTGCGCTACGCAACTCCACGCTCTGGTTGTCCGCGACCTAGTTAATCAGAACAAGACCAGCCAAGACCCTAACTACTGTGTTCGGGTCACTGCCGATGACGGTGAGCTTGGCGAGCAGTACCTGCGAGCGTTTCAGGACAACGAAAAGACGATCCCAACGATTCTCACGAGCTCCCAGAAGCTTTCGACTGGGGTCGATGCACGCAATGTGCGAAACATTGTGCTGATGCGACCAATCAACTCCATGATCGAGTTCAAGCAGATCATCGGGCGAGGTACGCGACTTTACGAGGGTAAGGACTACTTCACCATCTACGACTTTGTGAAGGCCCACCATCACTTCAGCGATCCAGAGTGGGACGGCGAACCCATCGAGCCCACGCCCAAAGAGCCGCGATTGCCTGGAGAACCCAAAGCGGTCAGCGAAAAGCCTAAGGAGTTCCTTCCTCCTCGCCAAAAAGCCAAAGTGAAGCTGGCAGACGGCAAAGAGCGAACGATCCAGCACATGATGGTCACCAGTTTCTGGCATCCGGATGGAACGCCTATGTCGGCTCAGCAGTTTATGGAGTTGCTCTTCGGCAAACTGCCTGAGTTCTTCAAAGACGAAGCCGAGTTGCGAGCCATCTGGAGCGTCCCAGGAACGCGGTCCAAGCTCTTGGAACAGCTTGCCGAGAATGGGTTCGGAGGCGAACAAATGGCAGAGATGCAGCGGATCGTCGATGCCCAGAACAGCGATTTGTTCGATGTACTGTCGTACGTCGCCTACGCGGCACCGACCAAAACTCGTGAGGCACGAGCGACCCAGGCAAGGGTGAGCATTAGTGCCTCATTCAATGTCAAGCAGCAGGCATTCCTCGATTTTGTCCTGACCCATTATGTGGCCGAAGGAGTGCGGGAGTTGGATCAGGAAAAGCTGACACCGCTATTGCGGCTCAGGTACAACAACTCGATCGCCGATGCGATTGCGGATCTGGGCCGACCAGACGAGATAGGGGAGATGTTTTCTGGTTTTCAGCAGTATCTCTACCAGGTGGTCGCCTGATTTTGCTTAGGCCGCCTTGAGCGTTCCTTTGGGAATAACCGACGGTCAAACCGTGGCATCGATGCCCAAAGTCAAATTCAACTGAGCACCAAAACACGAATCGAGTAATAAAACATGCCTGACGATTCCAAAGCTAGTGAAGTCAATCACGTTTACATCCTCGGAGCTGGATTCAGCCGACCCTTGGGAGGGCCACTGTTTAAGGAGATTTTCTCGCCGCATTATGATCGCATCGTACCTGAAATTGATTTCAAGGTTAATCGAGATGGATGGATACTAGCCCGAGTTACAAGGGATTTGCCAAGCGTTTATGAAAAACTTGAAAAAGTAACCAACAAAGCTGATGCCGAACGTTTTTTGGAATTATGCGACTATTCCAGGTTGCCACAAAACTCCTGGTTTTTGAAGTCCTTCATCAAGCAACTTCCGTGGATTGAGTCAGCCTACGTCGATAGTGGATTGCCGTATTGTGAATCAGATGTTGAAGATTTTTGCATCAATGGAACTCGCATACGTCTTGGACTGGAATCTAGTCATTTTTTGGGATGTGTACCGGAGGATAGCGAAAGATGGAAACCTTACGATCTCTGGTTTCGTAGGCTCGGCAAGAACGACACGATAATCACTCTTAATTACGACCTTTTGGTAGAGACCGTCGCATCGAGGGGGAATAGAGCATTTCCTGGAGGGGAGCTTAAAACTAGAGAAGATCTCCTTTTGGTCGATGAGCTACTTAATCAGAATGAAAATCATTCGGATCTTCCGATGCTTTGTAAACTACATGGTAGCGTGGATTGGATCGAGTTAAATGGAAGAGCCTTCGCAAAGAGATACAACGTTTATGATTACTTTGAGGGATTACCACCCCTATTGGGCACCCCCGGAACTGGCAAAGTCGGTTTGTCGAAAGGTTCACTCGATAAAGTTTGGCTTACGGCGCTTGATCGTATTCGGAGCGCCCACGTGATTTCAATCGTCGGTTACAGCCTGCCCGGAACCGACAACGACTTCCGAATCAAATTGCTCGACTCGATCACAGGAACCTATGGAAACCTCAAAGCGATCAATATCGTCCTGGGGCCACCAACACCGGACTCCCAACGTGCTCGGGCGATTCTCGAACAAGCGACTCGGCTTTTCGCACCTGACGACCATCGCCCTACTGTCAATCTCCTTCCAATTTACGCACAAGACTACTTGCCCTACTACATGCCGAAAAAGATATCCCACATCGACTCGCATGCTTTTCGTGGAGTTTAATTCATGGTGCTAACGAGCGAATCCGCAATCGATCCTCAATGGTTCCACCGTCCAAGTGACCGAATCGAGATTTTATACTCTACGCATATCGAATCGATTTACGGGGTCGTTATGTCCGTTCAGTGGGCCACTCTGCTCACCTTAGTCGTGGATCTCTAGCCGAGAATCGAGGATCCGATGCCGGACTCGTGGTGTGGGGGTAACTATGGATAAACAAATCGCCAGAATATCCAGTTCCAGTTCGATGCTCGTAAAGGTCACCGCCGCACTAGCTAAGGCAAACACCCTGCCAGAAATAGTGGAACTTCGCGATCAATCGGAGACCATTCGGCAGTACCTCAAGCGGATCGGTGAATCTTTGGATCTGCAAAATACGGCAGCAGAGATCAAGTTACGCGCAGAGAGAAAAGCGGGACTAACCCTCGGAAAAATACTCAAAAGGGGAGGCAATCCAAAGTCACATGATGTTACCTTGAAGAAATTGGGCGTCTCAAAAATGCAGTCGTCCAGATGGCAGGCGATTGCTAGTGTTCCTAATGCATCGTTCGAAGAACACATCCTCGAAATGAAGCAAGGCAAGGAGCTTACTTCATCAAGTGTTTTGAAGCTATCAAAGGAATTGGTTCTCGCAAAGATACGAGCGGAACATGTCAAGCACGCTCAGACCATGCCATCACAAGGGCATGGGATCATCACGGGCGATAACAAACTCCTCTGGAAACGATTAGAGGATGAGTCCGTCGATCTTTTTTTTACCGATCCTCCCTATGGGAAGTCATCGCTCAAGAGTTATTCAGACCTCGCCGAACTAGCAGCCGCAAAGCTAAAACCAAGTGGTCTGTGCTTAGCTTACTGTGGTCAAATGTTTTTGCCTCAAGTGATCGATGCGATGAGCAAGCATCTTGAGTACTGGTGGATTTTTGCGATTCAGTTCGCCGGTAGCCACGCTGCGATTCATCCCCGTGCGATCCAAAACAAGTGGAGGTCTATTTTGGCTTTTGCAAAACCTCCCGCGAAACCATCTGATGAATGGCTGAGCGATTTGCTCGTAGGTGGCGGAAGAAACAAAAAGCGAGATGATTGGGAACAGGACGAGTCCGAAGCCGAATATCTGATCAGGAAGCTATCTAAACCCAATGATTTCGTCGTTGATCCTTTCTGCGGCACGGGAACCTTCTGTATCGCTGCAAAGTCATTAGGCAGACGTTGGTGTGGTACGGAAACGGATGCGGTGAAAGCAAAAATGGCACGAGCAAGATTGGTGTAACCTATGCTTTCCATCGATTCATCGTTGTTGTCCTTATCGTCTCTACGGTGCTCCCAGCCAAGCGCCTTGCTTGGTTCGAGGGTGGTCATCATTTGATCGTAGCCTTCGCATTCAGCCTGCTTTCGGATTAAGAAATAACAGAGATGCTACAGGTCTTGAAACAGCATCCGAGATTTACAGGACTCTGCGTCTCCCGCGAAGCTACCCAACGAAGAAGAGAAAACGAGATGGTTGGTTGAGCAGTCAGGTTATTGGGCATACGTTGCCCGAAGACAACCAGCCTCTATGGGGAGTCTTGCCAAGAGTGGTAACGACACGATGTCAGTGCCGGTTAGGGTACACCCTAATTGTTGAGTTAGCGGAGAAGCAACTTCGTGGTAAAATGACGGATCTGCGGCTAGGCTGATCCCCGAAAACCAGACTCCTGACTGGCTGCCGCATCTTTTTAATTCAGGGTCACAAACAGGAAGTGACATCATGGCGATCGAAGCCGAAATTCGGATCCGATTTGATCGTGTTATAAGTGCGATTCGAGGGTTAATTGATTCGCTCATCGCTCAGGAGGCTGCTTGGGAGGACTTAAAAAAGGGTACAGTTGGAGTCTATGCCGACTCAGCTATGGCTTGCAGTAATGCGAGGCAAGCGTTTGAGGATGAGACACCAACAATGGAGGCGTTAGCGATCACATTAAGAGACAATTGCTACAAAGACCCAACATGGCCAGCGGATGGCGGGGACGATGTCAAAATACTGCGACTGGTATGGTGTTCAATTCATAAGACGATAGAGGCTGGGAAGTCTTTTACCCCTGACGATATTGACGGGATGCGAAACCTTTGTGCAGCACTTGAGCGTGCACGGGATAGTATTTTGTCAAACAAAAACCCTAAAGAGACAGGATCGGGTCGAACAAAAGGCGATGCCGACGATCGCGATGGGCTCGAATTGGATGGCCCACTGACAGAAAACGACAGGTGTATCATTCAAGCGATGTTTCGCCTGAGTGCTAGGATCGACAACCCTCAGTCTGCGGAAGTCATCCTTCAATCAGCATTGGCGCAGGGTAACAATAAACGGGAATTTGACCGACTAAAGTCGTTTCGCTATGTCGATGCCAAGAGTGGCCGTAGTGGCGGGTATTGGTTGACTGCTAAAGGTGTAGCCCTAGCGGAGTCTCTGCAAAAACGGTGCTGAAACGGTGCCACTGTTTTACCCACTGATTGTACCGATTAAACGGGAATACTGCTTGCATCTCTTTGAAAGGAGGTGCCGTATGGCTACCGATTGTCGAGTTCCGAAGATCAGTATGCCCGTGATTCCATCATCCCGAACCGTTCGGGAAAGATTGCGGGAAGTCGAGACATTAGCGGAGCGTCTCAGGGTTCTTTTGCGGATTGCTTCTGAGTTGGAGCAAGTTAGGTGCGACGAGTCGCATCCTGCGAGTCCATCGGGCTCATCTCCCCAGGGAGGTGCGGGATGACCCCAAACGAACTAGATCAATTTGCAGAGCGAGTTGCCGAGATCGTTGTGGCTCGCATGGGATCTTGTCGCCCCATCCAGGATGGCTACATCGATAAGCATGAGGCTGCGAAGATCTTGGGGGCAAGCGTCCCATCGATCGAGCGTTGGACTGCGCGCGGAGAAATCCCTTCGCACAAAATCGGAGGTCTCAGGCGGTATCGTGCCAGTGAGTTGCTTAATAAAAAAGGGGGTGCAGCGTGAACTACACCCCCCGAAGAAACCACCAACAACATTCTACATCGATCGATGAAATCAAGCGAATCGCCCGAGGGCGTTGGCGTGAGATTCTCCGAGATGCGGGTATTCCATCTGAGGCCCTTGCAGATCGCCGTGGTCGGCCCTGCCCGAAGTGTGGAGGGCGTGATCGGTTTGCCCCCATGCCTGATCTACCCGAGAGGGGCGCGGTTTTGTGTCGGCATTGCTTCAATGGTTCGACGGATCCCCGATCGGGCGATGGGCTTGCATCGCTTCAATGGTGGCTTGCATGTAGCATGCCCGATGCGATCCGATGGCTAAGTTCATGGCTAGGCGTTGGGCATGGTAAGCATCGAGCGATCCATCGAGCCATCGAGCCGACGATAGTATCACCCGAGCCAAAACAATCCGAGGATGATCGTAAGCGGTTGACACATGACGCCGACATGTACTTTCGGAAATTAAACGATAATGGACGTAAGCATCTTGCTGGATTGCTCAACGTCTCAACGGGATCCTTGGAACGGCTACGGGTGGGTTGGTACCCAAGTCAACAAATGACCACATGGCCCATGCTAAATGCCGATGGCATCATCATCGGTATTCGGCTGCGTTGCTCAGAAACGGGTCAAAAGAAAAGCGTTAAGGGCTCGCGCGGGGGCTTGTTTTATGATCCGGTATCGATGGCATCCATCGAGCATGGGGCGCGGGTTTGGATTACCGAGGGGGCATCCGATACGGCTGCCCTGTTGTCAGTTGGACTTGATGCCGTTGGCATCCCAAGTGCCAAGAGCGGTGGTGAACTATTGCTTGCTCTAGGGCACCGCATTCGGCCCAGCGAGTGGATCATTGTTGCCGATGGCGATGGCCCAGGTTTAGAGAGTGCAAGGTTGCTTCGGAGTGAGCTTGTGATTGTGGCAGGCGCCCGAATCATTGTTCCCCCCTCAGGCATCAAGGATGCGAGGGAATGGATCAATCGAGGTGCAAGCCGAGATGACCTAATTGCTGAGGCAGGTGCGGCGGAACTTTTTAGACTCGATTGGGGCAATGGAGGTGCAGCGTGAGTGGCATTCAACTAGTTACAGTGGCCCATCGAAAACTCGATGGCAAAATCAGTCTGACAATCGTCCGATCGGACAACCAGCAATCGATTTGGGTTGGTGACGTAGATCTGTCTTGCAAGGCTGACATGCAGCGAGTTGCAGCGGAGACGTATAAAGCGATCCCAGGTATCACAACCGAGAGTATCGAACACCAGATGCAAGTAATCGATCCCAGCGGACTCGATCTTATTGATGAAGATGGACGAATTTGGGGTGTGCCTGAGGAGTTGCAGGATCCACTACCTGAAGTGTTGCCCTATCGCTCCGATTTACTCCCCGAAGTTGTCGGAAATATGGTCGATGACATTGCCGAGCGGATGCAATGCCCTCCCGATTTCCCAGCGGCGGCAATGCTAGTCGCTATGGCTGCGGTGATCGGAAACCGAATCGGTATTCGACCTCGCCGATTCGATGACTGGTTAGTCGTTCCCAATTTGTGGGGCTGCGTAGTGGGGCGTCCGTCATTGAAGAAATCCCCAGCGATTGCGGAAGCAGAAAAACGGATTCGAGCGATTGAGGCCCGTGAGCATGAAAAGGTAGCGAAAGAACTGAAATCGTTTAGCGTCGATAAGCTGATTGCTGAATCGAGGGTTAAAGCGATCAAAGCGAAGATTAGTGAGTTGATAAAGTCGGGCGATGAAGCATCGGCACGAATGCACATCCAAGAGATGAAGATGATCGAAGAAGCGGTGCCCCCAATTGCTCGGCGAATCATCACCTCGGATTCAACGATTGAGAAGCTTGGCGAAATGCTGAATAAGTATCCTCATGGGATGTTGCTTTGGGCTGATGAATTGCTGTCGTGGATGCGTGGGCTTGATAAGCAGGATCAGGCTGGGGTGCGTCAGCAATACCTGACTTTGTGGAAAGGTTATGGGCGGCTGAATATCGATCGAGTTATGCGCGGGGAAACGGTGGTGGAGCACCCATGCTTATCATTGTTCGGCTGTGCTACCCCTGGTGGAATCGGTGACTATGTAGCTGACGCTATGCGTGGCGGTCGTGGAGATGATGGGCTGATCCAGCGACTGCAAATCTTGGTTTGGCCTGATTCGCCTTCTGAATATCGCCATGTGGATCGTTGGCCAAATTCGGAGGCTCGCGATCGGTTGGTAGAGGTATTCGAGAGTTTGGCTGACTTAGATGTAGAATCCTTTGCCGAACGGGGTAAATACGATGATGGCACTGGTATCCCTTGGGTTCGGTTTAATAGCGACGGGCAAATAATCTTCGATCGATGGGACGTTGAAATTCAAAATCGGATTCGTACTGGCAATCTGCCCGAAGCGTTTGAGTCCCATCTTTCCAAGTACGCTTCCTTGGTTCCATCGATTGCCCTGGTGCTTCATCTCGCAGCAGGTGGTCGCGGACCGGTGAGTGGCGAGGCTGCTGAATTAGCGGTGCGTTGGGCGGAGTATCTCGAATCGCATGCAGCCCGTCTGTATTCCATAGCGGTTGCTCCCGAGAGGCGGCAAGCAAAACCTTTACTCGCAAAGCTGGTTAACTGGCCCAAGGATAAACCGATTCGAGCCCGAGACATTGCACGCAAGGGGTGGAGCGGACTGAATGATGTCGAGGTTGTGCGTAAAACGATGGAGTTGCTGGCCGATATGGGCTGGGTGCAATTAACGCAATCAATACCTGAGAGCGGGCGATCAACTACGCTTTACGTTATCCATCCCCAGACAGCTGAATTTCTTGGAGCACTCCATAAAAGAAGCGACAAAACTGACAAAACTGACAAAACTCTCGCTAAGGGTGATTTCGTCGGTTTCGTCGGCACCCTTACGGAGGATTCAGGGAAAAAATCGTCCGGCGATCGGGAGAGGATAGTGCTTGGATGAGCGTGGTTAAATCGCTATTTCGTCGGCTGATCGACTCGGGGGTTATCTTGTCGATCGAGGCCGATGGCCGACTGTCGATCGATGCTCCCGTGGGCATGCTCACCGAGGGCATCGTGGCCGAGTTGCGAGCCCATCGGGATGACCTGTTGGCCCTGGTCGAGCAATGGGGTGAACGCGCTGCGATCATGGAATACGACGGCGGGCTGGCCCGTGAAGATGCCGAGCGGTTGGCCCTGATCGACGTTCTCGATAAGCCGTCATTGCCCGAGTATCTCCCTGAGGAACCTGGATGGCTGTGCCCCTGGTGCCGGCGCGGTGATCGGTTGATCGAAGCGGATGATGGGGTGCGATGTGATCGGTGTGATCGACAAGCCTTTCTTCGGGACGGTAATGGGATTGCTCGTGCCGACTACTTTGGCGTGAAAAAATGGAATCTGCCGCTTCCCACGCCTTCGGAGACTCCTTGCATCTTTTAGAGCGTTTGGTGAATGTACTTGTTTTGTGATGGTCGATGCTGTATGGTGATGGTTCCACGGCTAGGAAATCTAGAGCCGAAAACCAATGACCCATCATTGGCTGCCGTGGGTTTTCTTAGATGGGTTCTGTAATTCAACGAATGGGAGTTGATCTGATGGCAAGCGTTACACGCAAGGCCCAAGGTGGCCGAGTAGGTTTTAGGATTCGGTTCTATGTCGAAGGAAAGCTGCGAGAACTCTATATCCCCGAGGGCACAAAGAAGGCTGAGCGACAAGCAAACATCGTTGCGCAGCATTGCGAGGAACTGAGTAAGGCTAAAGCAAACAACGTTGCTGCGGCTGCCGATGCGGTTGCGTGGGCCAATGGAACTTCGGGAGCGATTCGAGAGCGATTGGTAGCCTGGGGGCTTGCAGATCCGTTGAGTGAGAAACTCAACTGTGATCAAGGGCGGTTGCTAGCTCCCTTCCTTGATGGCTACATTGCGAGCCGATCAGATGTTAAGAAGACCACGGAAACTAACTACAAGCAAACCAGGAGGCTATTGGTCGAATACTTCGGTGCGTCGAAAGTGTTGAAGAGCATCACGGCTGCCGATGCCGAACGATGGCGGCGGTGGATGCTGGCTCGGCCTATGGCAGTTGCGACAGTATCCAAGCACTGCAAGCGAGCGAAAACGATGCTCGGAGAAGCTGTGAAAGATCGGTTGCTTACGTCGAGTCCCTTCGCAGTACTCAAAGGTGGCAAAGAATCCAACGAAGAGCGGCATTTTCTGGTGACTGCCGACGTTTCCAGAGCGATTTTGGGTGCTTGCCCTGACGCTGACTGGCGAGTGATCTTTTCGTTGGCTCGGTGGGGTGGGCTACGTTGCCCATCGGAAGTGCTGGCCCTCAAGTGGACGGACATTGATTGGGACAAGGGGCGGTTTCGTATCGATTCACCGAAAACAGGTGTTCGCATTTGCCCCTTGTTTCCAGAGATCAGGGAAGCCCTTAAGGATGCGTTTGATCCTGAGATGATCTACTGTGTGAATCGCTATCGATCTGGCGAGCAGAATCTAAGAACTCAATTCGGTCGGATTCTCAAGGTTGCTGGGGTGGATCCGTGGCCCAAGCTATTTGTGAATCTTCGATCGACTCGGCGAACGGAACTCCAAGAGCGATTCCCTGACCACGTTGTAAATCGATGGATGGGGCACTCGGGCAAGGTGGCCGAAAAGCACTACCTGCAAGTGACCGAGGAACAATGGGGGGAGGCTAGCCGTTTTGGTTCCCATACCGGTTCCCATATCACAAGTCACCCGGAGCTCATCAGCAAAAATCACAAAACGAAAAAACCCAGCGTTTTGCTGGGCTTTGATGGCTCGGGATGTGTTGAGAATACCTACCTAGTGACCCCGACGGGAGTCGAACCCGTGTTACCGCCGTGAAAGGGCGATGTCCTAGGCCTCTAGACGACGGGGCCATTGATTGCTTTGGGCCTTGTGAG
>Ga0315900_10004135_pt1 | contig 20618 bp, 15 predicted proteins | sample LakEriMetagenome_FD_203521 | JGI IMG/M metagenome (GOLD analysis project Ga0315900, IMG submission 203521) | Freshwater fungal communities from buoy surface, Lake Erie, Ohio, United States - Buoy 12 MA114 | ecosystem: Environmental > Aquatic > Freshwater > Lake > Lake biofilm | place: USA: Lake...
GGCTGCATCCACGGACCGCAGCGACGGCGTGACGGCCAGGCAGGGCCAGACCGCGACCGGTCGGGCGAGCCGGGATTTTTGTTCCAATTTGCCCGCAACACGGACAACGACCGAAAGACGGCGCTCGGTCACCCCGATCGCCGAATGCGAGGGCCATGGTGGTGCGGGCGGAAGGCTCGGAGCCGGCCCGGCATGGCGAACAGGCAGTTGGAGCGCTGAAGGTTGCATGGGCGGCCCGGCAGCAGCAATGGCGGTAAGACTAGGGCCCGGGGGCGCACCAAGATCTGATTCGACCTGACACCGCGCAGCGGCAGTCCTTCAACAACCGTCGCCGTACGCCGCAACAGGGACTGATGGGCGCAGATCGAGCGCCGTCTTTCAGCCCCTCACGCCAGCGGAGATTCAGTCTGTCGCATGCATGGGGCGATACAACTGTGGCATTGAGTCCAGCAGGAGTTCTGCGCGATGACAATGCCTCCGCCAGCATTCCAACGCTTGTTCGAATCGGTCGCCACCGCACTGGGACAACCGATCATGCAATTACAACCGGACGCGTCGGCCCAGTGGAGTTTCAGTCTCGACTTCGAAGGCCTGTGCGTGGATGTCGTGCTGGGTCCTGCCAACACCTCCCCGGCAGGGTTGCTGCTCCTGACCGATCTGGGTCCTCTCCCCGGCTCCGCAGAAAACACCCGGCCGCCCGGGGCACCACCGGCGGACGCAGGCCAACTCGCTCGCAGCCTGCTTGACGCGAACTTCATGATGGCGGGCCTCCATGGCCCGGCGTTCGGACGCGACCCAGCCACCGGCCATATCCTGCTGCACCAAAGCTGCCGCTTGTCGGAAATCGACGGATCCGGCTTGCAGTCCCTGGCCGCCCACCTGGCCGACATGGCGCGGTGGTGGCGCAGTGATCTCTTTCGTCTGGCCTGCACCCAGCTGGTGCCGGCGCCCCCCTCGACAGCCAGCGCAAGCCTCGGCGCCGGAACCCCTGGCAGTTTCGTCTGACCCGTCGCGCAGGAGGCGAATATGCTCGGCCCCCTCCAACCCACCCACGCGGTTGCCCGCGGCACGCTCCCGCTTCAGGAAAGAAAGGCCGGCCTACTGCCACCCGAATCTCCGGGCGCTGCACCGCCCGAAAACAATTCAGCCCCTCCCGGGCCCACCCGTGTACCCGCCCGTGGCCTGCGGGATGAAAAAGCGAATGTGGTGCGTATCGTCGTGCCGGCAGGGTTCCGGCCCCCGCCCACACTGCCGGATCCGCCGCCGAGCCTGAACTTCCGCCAGCGCCATCCGGTGCTCTCGGTCAGCCTGAACGCCTGCGTCCGTGACACCGTGGGTCAGACCTCGGGGCGGATCGTCTACCTGCTGTTGTATTCCCTGCTGGCCAGTGCCATGTTTCATGACGACGACTCGGTCCAGACGCGGCGGCGGATCCTGATGGTGGCACTGGGTGGCCTCTTCGCCTTCGTCGTGGCCCTGTGCGCGGGCCGCCGCACGGCGATCAAACTCAGCGCGGTGGTCCATCAAACCTCCGAGGGGGCGCATCGGGCCTCGAGGTTGAAGTGGGTGGGTGTGGTGCCCCCGCTGGCAACCTCGGTCTGCATCGCCCTGAGCGGCCGATGGTTCGGACTGCGTGGGGCGAGCCTGGCCACCGCCAATTCAGTCGCGCGGATCTGCCAGTTTTACGGGCGGGACACCGCCGGACAGTCCTGGGTCTCACGAACCCAATACAACCCCGATGGCTGGAGCCCGGGCTACGGCCTGGTGGTTTTGCGCGGCAGGGATCCGCTGGCCGCGGTCGATCCCGCAGCGGCACGCCGCTTCCAATTCGGGCGACTGGGCGTGGCAACCGCCCTGTACGGCCTGGCCTGCATCCTGACCTACCTGCTGGTCCCCAGGCTTCAAAGCGAATTGTTCCAGCGCGAATCCCACGACGTCTCGCTGGAAGCCTTCATGGGCGCCAATCTGGGCGCGGCCCTGGCCTCGATCGGGCTGGAAATGGTCGATGCCGTCACCGGCGTCCTGGCCTATCCGATCCTGGCCCGCTGCACGGGCCACGAACTGGCGCTGGACAGCCAGCCACCGGCCTCCTTCGACCTGCCGCGGGCGATCCTGCAAAACGGCCACGCACGGCTGGCCTTCAATGCCCTGCATGAAGTGTTTTCACCGGTGATCGAACAGGCCCAGCATCCCGCGCTGGCCGTGGTGCTGCGAACCTTCGCCCAGACGGTCACCGAACCCCGTGGCTTCGTCGATGCCAATGGCCGGACCATCCTGGACCGGTGGGACCGGCAGGCCCGCGAGCAGGCGGTTGAAATGGCCTCGCTGCGCGAGCCACCGCAACTGCGATGGCATTCGGCCGAACCTGCACGTGAAACCAGCCAGGCCAGCGAGGACGACATCGCCTGAGACCCTGCCCGGACTGCGTCACGCGCGAAAGCGCTCCCGTGCCCGCTGGGCAAATTCGTTGGTGTAAGTGCGGGCCAGGTCAATCCGCTCGAGCCGCAGCGCGGGATCGAACGCGGCCAGCGCCCGCAGGGCGGTGCGCGCGCCCTCCAGGGGCAGCAGGCCATCCACCGAGAGCGATTCGCGCACCTTTTCAAAGGACGCGAGGTACAGCGCCCGGTCTCCCTGCAGGTAGGCCTCGGGCACGGTGCGCAGGATGTCCTGCGGGCCAGCCGTCTGCAGCCATTTGAGGGCATGCACGATTGCATGGGCCAGCGCCTGGCAGGTCGCGGGATGGCGCTGGATGAATTCGGTCGGGGCATACAGGCAGGCGGCCGGCAGCGGCCCGCCAAACAGCGCCTGCGTACCCTTGAGAGTGCGGGTGTCGCTGACGATGCGTACCTCCGCCCGTTGCTCGAGCATCGTCATGGCTGGCTCGCCCTTGCACAGCGCATCGACCTGTCCGGAACGCAGGGCCAGGGTCGCCGAAGCGGTGCCGCCCACCACCACGAACTGCACGTCGGCGGGATCCACCCCGGCCCTGAGCAGTGCGAGCTTGGCCACCAGATGCGACGGCGTTCCAGGGGCCGCGATGCCGATGCGCCTGCCTCGCAGATCGACCAGCGAACGAAACTGCGGCACCGCGCGGGGCGACACGCCCAAGGCCAGGGCCGGCGTGCGCGCCTGCACCACGATCGACTGAAGGAAACGGCCCTGCGCCTGTTGCTGGATCGTGTGCTCGTAAGGGCCGCACTGGACATCGGCCGGGCCCTCGACGAGCTCGACCTCCAGGCCCTCGGCCCGGAAGAATCCGAGCTGTTCGGCCACCGTCAGGGGCAGGTAGTGCAGATCGGCGCGCTGCGAGGCGCCCACGGTCAGGCGCGTCCGCTCAGGGCGCCCTGGCGCTGCGCGCACCGGCCAAGGTTGGCACAGCAGCCCCCCCACCGTGCACGCCACGGCGGACACAAACGCGCGACGACGGCTGCCTGCGTTGCCCATGCCAAGTTTCTCCGAACGGCCTCCAACTCACCTGGAAGTCAGCGTAGCCGCTGGCGCGCATCAGCGCATCCGGGCGATCCCCGTCGGGGTTTTCACCAGAACACAGGAACTTTCAACGCCTGGGCGCCACGGCTCTGCGAGAGCGCGAAGGCGGCGTCCCGCCGACCCTCAGCGCCAGCCGACCAGCAGCAGGGCGATGTTCGAGCCCAGGGCTGCGAGCCAGACCAGGCTGCGCAACGTGGGCCGATCGGCCACGTACAGGCCGATGTAGGCCACCCGCAGCAGCACGAACGCCACCGCGAGGGCGTCGACCCACACCTGCGGCGCCTGCAGCTGGTGCGCGATCACCACCGCCCCGATGAAGAACGGCAGGGCTTCGAAGCTATTGGCCTGCGCCGCATTCGCCCTCGCGGACGCGCCTTCCTGGCGGGCCAGCCAGGCCCTGGGGTTGCCGTTGTCATAGCCGCCCTCGCGCCGGGATCGGCCAAACCCGTGGCGCTTGGCCAGGCCCGCACACACGATCGGCAGCAAGGCCGCCACCAGCACGCAGGCATAGGCCAGGGTGAAAAACGGAGGGCTCATGGGTCTTCTCAGCGCCGGTCCACCATCGCATGGGCGATGGTCCCCAGATCCACATATTCGAGTTCGCTGCCGGCCGGCACCCCGCGCGCCAGTCGGGTCACCGACAGGCCGCGGGCCTTGAGCGACTCGCCGATCACATGGGCCGTGGCCTCACCCTCGGCGGTGAAATTCGTGGCCAGGATCACTTCCCGCACCTGCCCGTCCAGCGCGCGCTCGAACAGCCGCGACAGGCCAATGTCTTTGGGGCCGATGCCATCGAGCGGGCTCAGGCGCCCCATCAGCACGAAATACATCCCGCGAAACGCACCCGTGCGCTCGACGGCGGACTGATCGGCCGGCGTCTCGACCACGCACAGCTGGCTGCGATCGCGCTGGGGATTGCGGCAGGTCTCGCACACCTCGTCTTCGGTGAAGGTGTGGCACTGCACGCAGTGGCGCATGCGCGCAGCCGCCTGCTGCAAGGCCTGCGCGAGGCGCTGTGCGCCCTCCCGGTCCTGCTGAAGCAGGTGGTAGGCCATGCGCGACGCCGACTTCTGCCCCACGCCCGGCAGGCAACGCAAGGCCTCCACCAGTGCCAACAGGGTGCCAGACACGCGCGCAGCCCCGCCTCAGAAGGGAAACTTCATGCCACCGGGCAGGCCCGGCATGCCCGCGGTGAGCTTGCCCATGTGCTCCTGCGAGGTCTCTTCGGCCTTGCGCGAAGCGGCATTGAACGCCGCCGCCACCAGGTCCTCGAGCATGTCCTTGTCATCGGCCAGCAGGCTCGGGTCGATCGCGACGCGCTTGACCTCGTGCTTGCAGGTCATGGTCACCTTGACCAGGCCTGCGCCCGACTCGCCGGTGACCTCGACATGGGCCAGTTCGTCCTGTGCCTTCTTGAGGTTTTCCTGCATCGCCTGGGCCTGCTTCATCAGCCCGGCGAGTTGCCCTTTGTTGAACATGGTGGCTTCCTTGAAAAACGGATAAGTGGCGGCGGCTGCGCCTAGGGCGCGGCTGCACCGGCGTCGGTCGGGCTGCCGGGAGCGGGCCCCGCCTGCGGCTTGATGCTGCCAGGCACGATTTTCGCCCCAAACTCGCGCACCATCTGCTGCACGAACGGATCGGCCATGACGATGGCCTCGGCTTCGCGCTGGCGCTGGGCCGCGGCATGGGCATTACGCCGGGCCGGGCTGTCAGAGACCGGCCCGATCTCCACCCCCAGCGTCACGCCATGGCCGGCCTGGCGCAGGGCCGCCTGCAGGCGCTCGCGCGGGGTCGGCTGGTTCAGTGATTCACGCTCGACGCGCAGCAGCCAGTGATCGGTGTCACGCCCCACCAGCTGCGACTGCAAGGCCAGCTCCCGCACCAGCGCGGTCACCGCCTCGGAGGCCACCAGGGCCTGCACCGTGGCGTACCAGAAGTCGCCGTCGGGGCTCGGGGTGTAGTCGGCGGCCGCACGCACGGCGGCCGCCTCGCGGGCCGGCTCAGCCTGCACCTTCACCGGCACGCCCAGCACCTCGCTGCCAGGGCGCCCGTCCAGCGGGCCGGCGGGCCTGCGGCCGGGCCCAGGCGGGGCCACCACAGGCAGCACCTGGCCGGGCGGGGCGCCCACCGCGGGCACGGCCCGCACGGTCGGCGGTGGAGTCGGGGCCGCGCGCGGGGACGGATTCGGGGTCGCCAAGCCGGTGGGGGCCGCCGCAGGGGCTGCCGCAGCCGTCGCGGCTAGGGCACGTTCAGGGCTTTTTTTTTCAGCCGCAGCGCCGGCACCGGCGTCGGGCTTGAAGGCCAGCAGCCGCAGCAGCACCATCGTCAATGCCGCGTATTCATCCGGCGCAAGCCCAAGTTCGGCCCGGCCATGCAGGCACAGGCTGTAAAGCAGCTGGGTCTCGTCGCGGGGCATCTGCCCGGCCAGGTCGGCGATACGACGGCCTTCCTCGTCCTGCAAATCGGCCGCGGCCGGCACGGCCTGCACCACGGCCATGCGTTGCAGCACGGCGGTCATTTCCTCGAGCGTCGACGCGGCCGACAGCCCCTGGGCGCGCAGCGCCTCGCAGGTCTGGACCACCGTCGCCCCATCGGCCGCCGCCAGTGCCTGCAGCAGCTGAAACACATGACTGCGGTCGACACTTCCGAGCATCTGACGCACCGCGGCCTCTTCGATCCCTCCGCCACCAAACGCGATGGCCTGGTCGGTCAGAGACAGCGCATCGCGCATCGACCCGCGTGCGGCGCGCCCGAGCAGGCGCAGGGCGCCGGGCTCGGCGGTGATGGACTCCTGGTCCAGCACCCGGGCCAGGTGCTCCTGCACCGTCTCGGGCGCCATCGGGCGCAGATTGAACTGCAGGCAGCGGGAGAGCACCGTCACCGGCACCTTCTGCGGATCGGTCGTGGCCAGCACGAACTTCAGGTACTCGGGGGGCTCTTCCAGGGTCTTGAGCATCGCGTTGAACGCATGCCCCGTGAGCATGTGCACCTCGTCGATCATGAACACCTTGAAGCGGCCCTGCACCGGCTTGTAGACGGCCTGTTCGAGCAGCTGCTGCACCTCGTCGACGCCCCGGTTGGAGGCGGCATCGAGCTCGGTGTAGTCGACGAATCGGCCGGCATCGATGTCGGTGCAGGCCTGGCAGACCCCGCAGGGCTCGGCGGTGATGCCCCCCTGCCCGTCGGCCCCCTGGCAATTGAGCGACTTGGCCAGGATGCGGGACACGGTGGTCTTGCCCACCCCCCGGGTGCCGGTGAACAGGTAGGCATGGTGCAGCCGCTGCTGCGTGAGCGCATGGGACAGGGCCTGCACCACCGCCTCCTGGCCCACCATCTCGCGGAAATTCCGCGGGCGGTACTTTCGGGCCAGCACGAGATAAGACATGCGCCCAATTCTACGGGCCCCGGCCCCACCCTCGCCTACAATGGCGCTTGACGGGCCTCCCCGCATGGTGAAGCGGCCAAACGGGTCAGGTGGGGAACCAAGCAGCCCTAACTGTGGAGCCAGTGCCGGGGGTAAGGCTCGTCAACTTCTTCCCCGCCCGTTCGGGGAGCCGAGCCCCCCCGCATGCTCAGATCGGCCGCACGCGCAGGTTGCGCTCGATCTTCACCAGCACCAGGATCAGGCTGATCAGCAAGAAGGCGGCAAACACGCCGGCGGCCACGTACAGCTTCATCATCGCGCCCGCCTTGGCGGCCATGACACGGGCCGCTTCTTCGGCCTCGAACTCCTTGCGCTGGGCCCGCTGCTTTTCAAAAAAGTCCGGATAAAGCGACACGGCCGCCTGGAAAAAATTTCCGAGGACCTCCTCGTCCTTTTTCTTGAGGGTGCCGAGGATTTCCGGGTCGGTCAGGGCCAGAGTGAAAAACTCGGTCTGCCCCTTGGCGTACGCCATCACGCTCGCTTCGCTGTCCGGCTCCAGGGCCAGCGTCGTGGCACGGCGCCGCAGGTTGGACTTGAACGCATCGGGGTTCGTGAGGTTCTTGTCAAATTGAGCAAGGAAATCGGTCACCAGCTTGAGTTGCTTGCCGATTTCTTCATCGAGGGCCTTGTTGTCGGCCTTGGGCGCACCCGGCTTGGAGGCCGACGGCACCGGCTGGGACGCGGCGGGCGCGGTCTCGAGCGACCGTCGCAGTTCCTGCAACAGGGCCTTGTTGTCGACCTTCTCGGGCTGGTAGGCATTCTCGGAAGCACCCAGGTCCTTGGCGCCATAAATGCCCAGCACCACGGCGGCCACGAGGCTGATCGCCAGAACCACCAGGATCACCACCCGCAGGATGGCCAGAAAGGCGTTTTCCAACTTGCCGGCCAAGCCGGGCTGCACATCACTCATGGGGGTTCCCTGTTTGTTTAAATGAAACTTCGTGACCGCCAACATTGGTCGTTTTGGCCACCGTTTCCATTTTAATCACCAAAGGACCCGCCGAATGCCTCGGTGAGGAATCAGGTGCCTCCGCACGGCCCGAGCCTGGCCTCACCGGCTTGGCGCAGACGCGATGCTCACAAACATCTCGCGCCAGACGGTGTTGGTCGATGTGCTGACCGAATGAACGTACAGCACAGTGCGGGTCTCGGGATGGAAAATCAGCTGTTGCCCATTGGCACCGATAAAACAGAACGAGCCCGCGACTCGGGTGCATTGGGTCCAGATCTGGTAGCCGTAGGACCGATTGAACAACCAGTTGGCCTGGATCTGCTCTCGGGTGGCCGCCTTCAGATAGCGGCCCAAGCAGTCATCACGATCCAGGCGCTCCAGGACATACAGGCCGATTCGCAGCCAATCCCGGGGCGTTGCGCTGAAACCGAAGTAGCCCGCCACTTCTCCGGCCTGGTTGGTGACCCAGGCGCCTGGCGCCTCCGGCCCGACGTCATCCCACACCACCTCCTCAAAGTAGCGGGAAAACTTGCTCCCAGTGGCCTTTTCGACCAGGATATTCAAAGCGATCGTGTCGTAATTGTTGTAGTTGAAGGTTGCTCCCGGGTCGGCCGCCTTGGCGTCAACCTCGCGCATCAGGTCAAGGTAGCTTCGCTGCAACTGCCTGCCGTAAATCTGGCGGTGAACCTGCGCATCCTTTGCATCCTTCCAGCCGCTGGCCTGCAGGGCGTTGGTGCGAAAGGCGCCACTGGCCATCTTGAGCAAATCGGCCACCGAGGCATTGCCCCAGGAGGTGCCCGCCAGGCCCGGCACCAGACTGTGCACCCGGGCCTCGAGCGAAGGGATGTGCCCATCGCACAGGGCACGACCAACAGCCAGCGAAACCAGGCTCTTGGACATCGAATAGCCGATCGGGGTGGAGTGCCGATCGGCCTTGCCGGGGGCGTACCGTTCGTAAATGACAGTGCCCTGGCGCGCGATGAGCACCGCCCGCGTCGGGGTGCCGTCAAACCGCTGATCGGCCACGGCGAGCGACTGACTCAGGGAGTCCGGAAGGCTGGCCCGGTCCGCCACGGGGTCCACCGGCCGAATCACCGGGGATTTTCTCTGGACCAGCTCGTGGCTCGTCTGCGAACGCCATCCCTCGGTCATCAGACGCGCGATCGGGTCGTCGATCGCTTGCGCCTGGGCCACGCCCCAGATGATCCCCAGCACCAGGGCGCCCCACCGGGCCGGGAATTTCGAGGTTTTCATAGGCCACTCCTGCCAGGCGGAGACGATGGTCAAACTGACCAAGTCTAGCCCGGACCGGCCCACCCGGGTGGCTCAGCCCGGCGGCAGCATCACCATCCGGCCACTGGCCGTCAGGAACGCCGCCTGCACCGCCGCGCGCGGCTCCACCGCCTGCACGGCGGCCTGGTAGCGACGCAACTGCGCCACCAGTGCCTCATCGAGCTGGGGCGATGCGGCCGATTTGTAGTCCAGGACCCACCAGGCCCCGTCCTCACGCCGGCGTACCAGTCGATCGATGCGCAGCAACGCGCCATCCAGATGCAGCGGCACCTCGTTGTCCACCCAATCGACCTGCGCCGGATCCCAGGCCCAGGCGCCGTCTCCGCCGAGGATGCGTTCCGCCATGGCCACCGCCTCGGCCAACTTGCCGGCCGTGAGCCGGAATTCGCGCGCCACCTGCTGCACCAGACCCGGCAACGCCGCCAGCGAGACCGGCGCCCCGAGCGGCACCCCCTCGAGCAGGCGGTGCAGGGCTTCTCCGAGCCGGGCGCGGGCCGCGTCGGACTCCGCCGGGGCGTCGGGCGCGAGGGATGGCAGCGGGGACGGCTCCTGAGTGCTCTGGTCAGACACGACCGGCAGTTGAATCGTTTCCGGGGGCTGGCCGCCAGGCGCCGGCCCGGCGGCCCCTGCCCCGGACTCGGCCAGCGCCAGCGGCGCCGCCAGCGGCTCCACCCGTCGCCACCAACTGCCGCCATCGGCGATATGCGGCTCGGTGCTCGACACCACCAACTGCCCCTGGGCCCGCGTCATGGCCACATACAGCCCGTTGAGTTCCTCGCGACGACGCGCCCGCATCTCGGCGGCGAGCCAATCGGCGCAGCAGGCCGGCGGGCGCGCCTCGCTGGCCAGGAAGGCAAACCGGCGGGGCACTGCGGCCTCGCCGGGCCAATCCACCAGCACGCTCATGGTTTCGGCCCGGGCAGCGGCGGCATCGGTGTCGAGCAGCACCACCACCGGCGCCTCCAGGCCCTTGGCACCGTGCACCGTCAAAAGCCGCACCACCTGCTCGCCGGCCACCATCGGCCCGCTGATGCCGCCCGCCCGCATCGCGCGCACGAAGGCATAGGGCGTGAGGAACCGGCCCCCCGCCACCTCCAGCGCCGCCTGCAGCAAGGCGCGCAGATGGCCCAGGACGCGAGGCCGCGCGGCGGTCGGGGTGGCGCCGGCATAGCGGGCCAGCACGTCCGCGTCATGGAAGATTGCATCGAGCGCATCATGGGGCGGCCATGCCTGCACCCAGGCCTGCCAGCGCGCCAGGCGCGCCCCCAGCCCCGCCAACGCCGGCGGGGGTGACCCGTCCGGCTCCTGCAGCAACTGCCACCAACTGGCCGGCCGGCCATCGGCGGCGAGCTCTTTGGCGCGCAGCGCCAGCCGGGCCAGGTCGGCATCGTCCGCCCCCACCAGCGGCGACTTGAGCACGCGCGCCAGCGCCAGGTCATGGCCGGGGGACACCAGCACATCCAACAGCGCCACGAGGTCCTGCACCTCGGGCGCAGTGCCCAGGTCGGCCTTCTCGGGCTGCCAGGCGGCGATACCCAGCGCCGCAAGCTGGGCCTGCATTTCAACCAGCGGCTTGCGGCGCCGTGCGAGCACCATCACATCGCCGGGCGCACGGCCGGCCGCCACCTGCGCCGCGATCCATCGGGCCGCCTGGCCGCACTCGAGGGCCATCAGGCGCTCCTCCGGCAGCAACCTCGGCGTCGTGAGGCTGTCCCGCCAGACCGGAGGCCCGGGGTCAGGGCCGGCGGCACCCGCAGCGGGTCGGGGCACAGGCGGCAGCCGCCCCACGCCGCCGGGTTCCTGGGCACCGGTGGTGTGCGGCCTGAAGCCGTCGTAGCCGCCGTCGGCCTGCGCCTGCGCCATGACCGCATTGACCACCGCCAGCACCTCCGGGCTGTTGCGCCGGGTGTGGTCACAACCCAGCCGCACACCGCCCAGGGCGTCCACCACGAAATCCTGCGCCGCCCGGAACACCTGCGGCTCGGCGCGCCGGAATCGGTAGATGCTCTGCTTGGGATCGCCGACGAGGAACACCGAGGGGGCCTGTCCGGCGCCGGCACCGGCATACCCGCTGAGCCAGGCATGCAGCGCCTGCCATTGCAGGGGATTGGTGTCCTGGAATTCATCGACCAGCAGGTGGGACACGCGGGCATCCAGTCGCTCCTGCATCCATCCCGAGAGCACCGGGTCGGCCAGCAACGCCAGGGCGGCCCGCTCGACGTCGGGCATGTCCACCCAGCCCATGTCCCGCTTGAGGGCGGCATACGCCTCCACCAGCCGCCGCACCAGCCGGGTGAGGCGGTGGTGGTGCAGCCAGGCCTCATGCTGCGCCTGGGCGGCCTGCAGGCGCTGGGCCAGCGCCTGGCCGGCACGGATCGCCGGCAGGCCCTGCAGCGACGCGCTGAATTTGCGCGGATCGCCCTCGCGCGTGAGCAACGCATCGGCCGCGCCCGCCAGATCGCCCGCCCGCACCGCCTCCAGCAGCCGCTCGCCTGCGGCGGCATAACTCGGCTGGGGCGCACGACCCAGCCAGCGTGCGGCCTCGAGTAGCTCTGCGCGCACCGCACCCTCGCGGGCGAGCAGGTCCGCCGGCACAGGCACCGGCGCATCGCCGTCCGGCGGCACCGGCCCTGGGGGCGAAGGTGCCAGATCCGCAAACACGGACCACCAGGGGCTCACGGACCGTGCCACCACCCCGGCGGCGTCGGCCAGCCCGAACTCCACCCGCTTGGCGAGTGCCGCCTCCAGAGCCTTGCGGGTCTGGGTGCGGCCGTGGGCGGCAATGCAGGCCTCGTAATCAGCCCGCAGCAACGGGCTGTCCGCGACCTGCTGGTGGAAGCGCCGCCAGACCCGCGCAATCGCCTGCCCGTCATCCTCGATCAGTTCATGCGCGGCCGGCAGGCCCAGCGATTCCAGCACCCCCAGCGGCGCCGATCGCAGCAAGGCGGCAAACCAGCTGTGGAAGGTGCGCACCTGCACCGGCCGGCCGGCGGCCAGCAGCTGGGCCTGCAAGGCCTGCAGCCGGGGGGCCATCGCCCGCGCCGGCTCGGGCGCCAGGCCCCGCAGGCGCAGCTCGTTCTCCAGCGTCGGCAGCGGCCCGGCGGCGAACTGCGCCAGCCATTCCTGCAGGCGGGCGCGCATCTCGCCGGCCGCCTTCTTGGTGAAGGTGATGGCCAGGATTTCATGCGGCTGCGCGCCTTCCAACAGCGCCCGGACGATGCGCGAGACCAGCATCCACGTCTTGCCCGCCCCGGCGCAGGCCTCCACCGCCACGCTGCGTTGAGGATCGCAGGCGAGCGCATAAAACACCTCCGGCGGCACCCGGCGGCCGTCCACCTCATAGGCCAGCGCCTGCGTCGGCGGGCTCGGCGGCGGCGCACTTGCCGGATCGGGCGGGCGGGCGTTCGTCATGCCGCCCAGAAGTCCTTGCGGCACACCCCGCGGGCGGCGCAATGCGCGCAGGCCGAACCCTCGCCAAGCGCAGGCAAGGCTGCGCCGTCCCGCAGGCGGCCCAGGTCGTGGCGAATGCCGGCCTCCAGGGCGTCGCGGCCCGCCTGCACGGCCTCCTGCGGCAGGAAACGGGTCTGGCCCCGCTCGCCCACGTTCACGTACCAGGCGTCAACCGCCTCGCCCGCCACCAGTGCCGCATAAAACGCCACTTGCGTGTCCTCCAGCGGATCCTTGAGCCGGGCGCGGGTGCGTTCGAGGGCTTCGGTCTTGTAATCGAGCACCACCGCGGTGCCGTCGCTCCGGCGGTCAATCCGGTCGATCCGCCCCACCAGGCGCACCGGGCCGAGCTCGGCCTGCACATCCACTTCTGCCCGGTCGAAACGGGCGCCCTGCTGGGCTTCAAACTGCGCCTGGGCGGCAAGATACCCCTCGCGCACGGCGGGCCAGACCGCCTCGAACGGCAGGAAATCGGCCGCCGTCAGGTGCAGTGCCTGCTGCGCCGCCGCCGCGCAGCGATCCAGCAGCGTGGCGCGCTCCGGGCCCGGCAGGTCTCCCCGCTCGGCCAGCGCCTCGTGGTAGCGGCGCATCACATCATGCAGCCAGGTGCCGAAGTCCCGCTTGTCCAGATCGACCTCGATCTCCGGCGATTCGCGCAGCCCCAACTGGCGCAGGGCAAAAAACCGGTAGGGGCAGGCGCGCAGGTCGTCATAGGCGCTGGCCGACAAGTCGCGCGCCACCAGCATCGGGGCGCTGGGCTGCGGCCGCATCACGGGCGCGCCCGCCAGCGTCCGCACCGGCCGCGGATCGGGCACGGGCGACAGCCGCCGATCGGCCATCAACGCCTGCACCCAGGGGCTGGGCAACACCGTTTCCCCCTGGGCATCGGCCCGCCGCCACAGCAGGTCGCAGCGGGGCTGGGCCAGCGCCGCGGCCCAGCCTGCACGCAGGCTCTGTGCGAGCGCCTCGCGGGTGGGCAGGCCCAGTGCCTCGCGCTGGGCCGCGGTCCAGGGACCGGTCGGCTCCGGCGATGGCGCCAGGCGCAGCTCGTCGCACCCGGGGGCCACCAGGGCCGCGAAAGGCCGGGCCAGCAACTGGTGGAGCGGCAGCACCACCACCTGCGGCTGCGCGGGCGGATCGGGCACATAGCTGGCCGCCTCCAGGGCATCGCCCACCCAGGACAGGAGGTCGTCCAGCCGTTGCCGCCGCGCGGCCTGGGGCAGGCGTTCCCACAAGGTCTGGCCGGCTTCATCGAGCCCCAGCGTGGTCACCACCTGCGCACCGGCGGCATCGGCCTCCAGGCCCGGCCAGGCGCCGCCTTCCTGCAGCACCTCGCGCAGCGCCTCCAGCCACGCCACCAGCGCGCGCGGGGCCCGCAGGCGCTCCCGCCAGTCCTGGGCCTGGACCAGCACCGCCCGCCAGGCCGGTGCGGCACCCCCGTCAGGCCCCGCGCCGCCCAGGCGCTGCGGCGTCACCTCATTCCAGGCCCGCAACCCCTCGCGGCGAATCCGCGCCTCCAGCGCCTGCACGCCAGCCGGCGCCAGTGCGGGCAGGTGCTTGAGCCAGTCGATCACCTCGTCGCTGCCGGTCTCCCACCGGGCCACCCGCAGCGTGGTCATGACGAGGGCGGCGGCGCGGGTGGTGGAGAGCTTCCAGCCGGTCTCGTCGGCCAGCCGCACCCCCCGGGCGGCCAGCATCGCCCGCACCCGGCGGGTGGTCACGCGGTCAATGGCGGCCAGCGCCACGGGCTCGCGTCCCTCGGCCAGGTGCTGCAGCACGCAGGCGGCAGCACGCTCGGCCTCCTCGTCAGCCGTGGCACAGGCATGCAGCGCCACCCGCCCGGGCTCGCGCCCCGGAGCCAGGGGCCAGCAGGCGGCCCTGGAGCCCAGGCGGCGGGCGATCGCGCGGGCCACCGGGTCGGGCTGCAAGCCCTCGAGCACCACCAGCAGGTCGACATCGGACAGGCCCTGCGGTGCCCACAGGCGGTCGGTGGCATAGGACGAGGCCGCGACCCAGGCGATCGCCACCTGCGCCAGCGCCGCCTCAAGCTCGAGGGCCACATGCCCGAAGCCTGACCCGGCCGACCGATGCGCCTGCCGGGCCCAGTCCGGGCGGCCCGACGGCTCCACCGCGGCGGCCAGCGGGGCGAGCTGCCAAGCCGCCTCCACCAGACGCGGCGCCAGCACGGCCAGATGACGGCCCAGGCCGGCGCGCTCCAGCAGGGACCGTGCGGTGAGCAGGTCCTGCGCACGGTCGAAGCTCAGGTCGTCCGGACCGCAGGCAAAGCCCGCCCGCGCAGCCCAGTTGAGCGTGGTTTCGAAACGGGGGCAAAAGCCATCGGGCCGATGCCGGGCCCAGGCGTGCCGGGCCGGTGGCATGAGCTGGGCAAACGGCACCAGGACCACGGTCCGCGCGGCATGCGCGCCGACCTCGGCCATGAGCGAGGCCAGCCGTTCCGGGAGCTCGTCCCAACCTATCGCGGCCATAGGCAAAACGGTCCCGGGCATGACAAGTGCGCGCGCGAGGTTTCTGTCACAATCCCGGCACTTTACCTGCAGGCAAGCCCGCTCACCGTCCAAGGATGTCCCACATGGCCAGCGACCTGATCAAGCATATTTCCGACGCCTCGTTCGAGGCTGACGTCATCCAGGCCAGCACCCCGGTGCTGGTGGATTACTGGGCCGAGTGGTGCGGTCCCTGCAAGATGATCGCCCCGGTGCTCGACGAAGTCTCGACCGCCTACCAGGGCCGGCTGACCGTCGCCAAAATGAATGTCGACGACAACCGCGAGATCCCCGCCAAGTTCGGCATCCGCGGCATTCCGACCCTGATGTTGTTCAAGGATGGCCAGCTGGCCGCGACCAAGGTGGGGGCCATGAGCAAGGCCCAGCTGACCGCCTTCATCGACCAGCAACTGGCGTAAGCGCGCAACACCCCCGGCGCCAGGGCCCCCGCGGGGGCCCTTTTTCACACCTATAATGCGCTGACCGGCGGGCGCTGTGTGGTTGTTTGCGCCGGTTCCCGGTCCCGACTGCGGCATGTCTCGTACCCCGCTGCGGCGCCAGAGGCTCAGCCTCCTTCGCGGTCACGCTCCGCGAATGCCCTTCCCCTGTTTCCCTGCAACTCAGACGCCTCTTCACAGGCGCACCCACCCCGCATAACGCCATGCACCTCAACGAACTCAAGGCCCTGCACGTTTCCGAAGTCCTCAAGCAAGCCGAGGAACTCGAGATCGAGAACACCGGCCGTATGCGCAAGCAGGAGCTGATGTTCGCGATCATCAAGAAGCGCGCGCGCGCCGGGGAGCAGGTCTTCGCCGACGGCGTGCTCGAGATCCTGCCCGATGGCTTCGGCTTCCTGCGCAGCCCCGACACCAGCTTCACCGCCAGCACCGACGACATCTACATCTCCCCCAGCCAGGTGCGCCGCTTCAACCTGCACACCGGCGACATGATCGAGGGCGAGGTGCGCATCCCCAAGGACGGCGAGCGCTATTTCGCCCTGACCAAGCTTGACAAGGTCAATGGCGGCCCGCCCGAGCAGAACAAGCACAAGGTGATGTTCGAGAACCTCACCCCGCTGTTCCCGAAGGAGCAGATGCGCCTGGAGCGCGAGACCCTCAAGGGGGACGAGAACATCACCGGCCGTGTGATCGACATCATCGCCCCTATCGGCAAGGGCCAGCGTGCCCTGATCGTCGCGCCGCCCAAGAGCGGCAAGACGGTGATGATGCAAAGCATCGCCCACGCGATCTCGGCCAACTACCCCGACAGCTACATGATGGTGCTGCTGGTCGACGAGCGGCCCGAGGAAGTGACCGACATGCAGCGCTCGGTGAAGGCCGAGGTCATCGCCTCCACCTTCGACGAGCCGGCGGCCCGTCACGTGCACGTGGCCGAAATGGTGATCGAGCGCGCCAAGCGCCTGGTCGAACTGAAGAAGGACGTGGTGATCCTGCTGGACTCCATCACCCGCCTGGCCCGCGCCTACAACAACGTGGTGCCGTCCTCGGGCAAGGTGCTCACCGGTGGTGTCGATGCCAACGCGCTGCAGCGACCGAAGCGTTTCCTGGGCGCTGCGCGCAATGTCGAGGAAGGCGGCTCCTTGACCATCATTGCCACCGCGCTCATTGATACCGGCTCGCGCATGGATGAAGTGATCTTCGAGGAGTTCAAGGGCACCGGCAACTGCGAACTGCACCTCGATCGGCGCCTGTATGAAAAGCGCGTGTTCCCCTCGATCCAGCTCAATCGCTCCGGCACCCGCCGCGAGGAACTCCTGCTCGCGCCCGAGATCCTGCAGAAAACCCGCATCCTGCGGCAGTTCATGTACAACATGGACGAAATCGAGGCGATGGAGATGGTGCTCAAGTCGATGCGCGCCACCAAGACCAACGTCGAGTTCTTCGACATGATGCGCCGGGGCGGCTGACCAGACCGGCTATAATCCAAGGTTTTCCGCGGAAAGTAGTACGCGCGTATGCAGGCGGGGGCCAACGGGCTCGCGCCACGGGGCCGCCGGCCCCCACGCCCGTGCCGGCTGCCGCCTCTGACAAAGGACCCTCCATGAAAGAGAACATCCACCCCAATTACCGCGAGGTGTGCTTCCTCGACCTGTCCAACGGCGACAAGTTCGTGATCGGCAGCACCGCCCCGACCAAGGAAACCATCAAGCTCGACGACGGCCGCGAAATGCCGCTGTTCAAGCTGGATACGTCCAGCACCTCTCACCCCTTCTACACCGGCACCCAGAAGTCGGTGGACACCATGGGCGGCCGCGTCGAGCGGTTCCGCAACAAGTTCGGCAAGTCCGCCGCCGCGAAGTAATCGCCGGCGCGGTCGGAGCGTCCCGAACCCCAGGGCAGCCCGGGCAACCGCGCTGCCCGTTTTCTTTTCCGCCGTGAACCGACCCACTCCCGCCATCGTGGCCCAGAGCGCGGTGCGCCGCCTGCCGCGGCTGGCGCTGTGGCTGCTGTGCCTGGCCTACGCGCTGCCCGGCTTCATTGGCCGCGACCCCTGGCGCAACGCCGACATGCAGGGCTTTGGCTACATGCAGGCCATCGCCGTGGGCGACAGCGGCTGGTGGGCTCCGCGGCTGCTCGGGCTCGCGCCCGAGTTCGATGCCCTGCTGCCGTACTGGCTCGGCGCCTGGGCCATCCAGCTGGGAGAAGGCTGGCTCGAGCCACATGTGGCGGTGCGCCTGCCCTTTATGGCCCTGCTGCTGCTCACGCTGGCGGCAGGCTGGCATGCGGTCTACCAGCTGGCCCGCAGCCCGGGCGCACAGCCGGTCGCCTTCGCCTTCGGGGGCGAGGCCGACCCCAAGGACTACGCCCGCGCCTTGGCCGATGCCGGCCTGCTGGCCCTGATCGCCAGCCTGGGCCTGGCCCAGTTCTCCCACGAAACCACGCCCTCCCTCGCCCAACTGGCATTCACGGCATTGGCTTTCCATGGCATGGCCGAGGGCAGTCACCGGCACCTGCGCGCCGGCCTGACGCTGGTCATCGGCCTGGCGGGACTGGCGCTCAGCGGGGCACCGACGATGGCCGTGCTCCTGGCCGCCGGCGGCATGCTGGCCTGGCTGCTCGAGCCGCGATCGACGCAGGAGCCGGCCTGGGACGATGGCAGCGGCCTCATGCGGCCGGACGGTCCTGGCCCCGTGGGCGGACGTACGCGCGCCCTGGTGATCGCCCTGGCGGGGCTGGCGGTCGGCGCCCTGGCCACCGCGCTGGACCTCTGGCAATGGCGCCTGGCGGCCACGCCGCTCGACCCGGGCAGCGCGATCCGCCTGGTGGTCTGGTTCACCTGGCCCGCATGGCCGCTGGCGCTGTGGACGCTCTGGCGTTGGCGCCACCAATTGGGCCGTCGGCATGTCTTCCTGCCCCTGTGGGTGGCGGGCCTGGCCAGCGCCTCGGCGCTGAGCACGCCCAACCCGGACCGCTCGCTGCTGCTCGCCCTGCCCGCGCTGGCCGCCCTGGCCGCCTTCGCGCTGCCCACGCTGCGCCGATCGGTGTCTGCGCTGATCGACTGGTTCACCCTGCTGTTTTTCAGCGGGGGAGCGCTCGTGATCTGGGTGGTGTGGATCTCCCTGCAAACCGGCGTGCCCGCCCAGCCGGCCATCAACGTCTCGCGCCTGGCGCCGGGCTTCGAGCACAGCTTCTCGCTGCTGCCCTTCGCCATCGCACTGGCGGGCACGCTGGCCTGGGCCTGGCTGGTGCACTGGCGCGCCGGCCGCCACCGGTCTGCCCTCTGGAAAAGCCTGGTCCTGCCCGCAGGCGGCGCCGCGCTGTGCTGGCTGCTGCTCATGACGCTGTGGCTGCCCGCGCTCGACTACGCACGCAGCTATGCCCCGATGGTGCGCGAAGTCCGCCGGGCGATCGACGGGCCCGGCTGCGTCGAAGTCGCCACGCTCAATCGCGGCCATCTGGCCGCCCTGCGCTACCACGCGGACTTCGACCTGGAGCCCGCCCGCAGCGCCCGTGACTGCCCCTGGCGCGTGACTGCCGGCGGCCGTGCGCCCGACCCCCAGGCCTGGCGTCGGGTGGCCGAGGTGCGCCGGCCCGCCGATGCGCGGGATCGGCTGGTGGTGTACCGGGCGATCCTGCCGCCCGCAGGGGCGGCCGCGGCCACCGAGGCGGCTGCCCCCGCCCCGTCCGTCGCACCGGCAGCGCGCCCCTGATGGCCTCCGACCGCGGCACGGTCCGGCGCGAGCTGGCCATCGTCGGCCAGCATGCCGGCACCGTGTTCGTGGGGCAGGTCGCGGTGATGGCCTTCGGCCTGACCGACACCCTGGTGGCCGGGCGGCATTCCGTTGAGGCGCTGGCGGCCCTGTCGGTCGGGTCGGCCGTTTACATCAGTGTCTTCGTCGCCCTCATGGGCATTCTGCAGGCGCAGTTGCCGGTCTGGGCCGAATTGCGGGGGGCGGGACAAGAGCTGGCCCTGGGCCGGTCGGTGCGCCAGAGCCTGTACCTCGCCGCCGGCGTGTGCGTGGGCGGGGTGGGATTGCTGCTGTCTCCTGGCCCCTTGCTTGATGTCACCGGCGTGCCGCAGGCGCTGCGCGGCGATGTGCGCGCCTATCTGGCTGTCCTGGCGGCGGCTCTGCCGCCCGCCTTGCTGTTTCGCCTCTACGGCACCCTTAACCAGAGCCTGGGCCGCCCCACGCTGGTCACCCTGATCCAGATCGCCGCGCTGGCGGTGAAAGTACCGCTTTCGATCGCCCTGGTGTTCGGCACCGGCCCCCTGCCTGCCCTAGGCCTGGCCGGATGCGCCTGGGCCACGTTGGTGGTCAATTGGCTCATGGTCGCCATCGCGGTATGGATGCTGCGCACCAGTGACATGTACCACCCGTATCGCCTGTGGCAGCGGCTGGAGCGGCCCCACTGGCCGACGCTGCGCGGCTTCCTGCGCCTGGGGATCCCGACCGGTTTGGCGATCATGGTCGAAGTGACCTCTTTCACCCTGATGGCGCTGTTCATCGCCCGCCTCGGCACGGTCGCGGCCGCCAGCCACCAGATTGCAGCCAGCCTCACCGCCTTGCTGTACATGGTGCCGTTGTCCCTGGGCATTGCCAGCAGTGCGCGTGTAAGCCACTGGCTCGGCGCGGGGGATGCGACGCGGGCTCGCCTGGCCTTGCGGCTGGGCCTGGGCCTGGCGCTGTGCCTGGCCCTGATGTGTGGCGCCATCGTGGCCGCCTTGCAGCGGCCCCTGGCCAGCGCCTTCGCGGGGGGTGAGGCGGCGGTGGTGGCGGCGGGCGCGGCCCTGCTCCCTTGGGTTGCGGTCTACCACCTGTTCGATGCGTTGCAGGCCGTGTGCGTGTTCGTGCTGCGCAGCTTCGGCATCGCCACTGCCTCGCTCGTGGTGTACGGCGTGCTGCTGTGGGGCCTGGGCCTAGGCGGCGGCTATATCCTGGCCTATATCGGCCTGCCCGGCCTGGCACCGTTGGGCTCGGCCCAGGCCTTCTGGGGCATGGGCGCACTGGCGCTCGCGCTGGCCAGCATGGCGTTTCTCGGGCTGCTGC
>Ga0315900_10004136_pt1 | contig 20617 bp, 14 predicted proteins | sample LakEriMetagenome_FD_203521 | JGI IMG/M metagenome (GOLD analysis project Ga0315900, IMG submission 203521) | Freshwater fungal communities from buoy surface, Lake Erie, Ohio, United States - Buoy 12 MA114 | ecosystem: Environmental > Aquatic > Freshwater > Lake > Lake biofilm | place: USA: Lake...
GCCATTTCGTTGCCGGCGAGGCCGACTTCGTCCGCTGCGCCGGGCTGGACGATGAGGAGATTGTGCGGGGTGACGTCGGGATTTTCGAAGACGAGCTTCACGGGGGCTCCGGGAGCGACTTTGAATTCGCGCAGGTCGTAGAGCAGGCGCTCGGGGATGGTCTTGATGGTGATGGTTTGCAGGCCGGGCTGCGCGTCGAAGGGGTTCGGCGGCTCGGGCTTCTTCTTTTTCGCCATGAGGGCGGGCTTGGTGGGCTCGCTGTCTTTGAGGAACTTTTCGAGCTCGGGATGCTTCTGCAGGAAGGCGGTGTTGCCCTTCCAAAGCGGCTGCAGCGTGTGGCTGTCGAGCGAGGTGCGCAGCGCGTAGGTGAGGTAAGGGTCCATCGGGTGCTTCAGCAGATCGAGCGCGGCCTCCAAGGCCTCCGGCGTGCCGATGTAACTCGCCGCGATGGCCGCTTCGAGGCGGACGAGGCCGGATTTGTCGTTGGCTCCATTACGCAACGGATTCTTGATCGAAGTTGAAACCACAAAAGGGTCTCCTTGAGGATCAAACGTGGCCATTTTGCCTCGCCATCGCAGTTGCCGAACTCCACACGCTCGTTCAAGCGGGTTTTTAGACTTCATCATCTTGGTAACAGCATCGTGAAGTGCAGAAGATGACCACTGGGCAACTTTGCTGCTTTCGAGTGTCTGCCTAAGATTCACGAATTCTCGTTTGGGCAGTCGACTAAAGCCAAATTCATCACCGCCAATTGGGTCTGACTTCAGTGTGCCTAAAACTTCGCTGACTTTGTCGCTGTCTCTCTCCCTCAACTCCACCTTCGCGCGATACCTTGTGCGGTAGTTTTCGCTCTTCAGCAGTTCGAGTAGCTCGGGGATGCTCGCTCCGGCGATCTTCGGAGCTTCTTCGAGTTTTTGATCTTTCGCGGTGATGCGCCAGATGCGGCCGCTCTTTTTGTCGCGTCGGGTGTCGCGGAGGGAGTATTGGGCGTGGCCTTTGACGGGGTTGTACCAGTCGGCGATGTACATCGCGCCGTCGGGGCCTTGCTGGATGTCCACGGGGATGAAGCTCAAATTCGTGCTCTGGAAGACGATGCCGACTTTCTTTTCCTCGAAGTGCGTGTCGTGCTCCACCCACTCGTGCAGCTCGACCTCGTTGGTGGGCTTGTAGCGCACGCGCATGAAGTGTTTTTTGTCGCGCAGGTCTTTGGGCCAGTGGCTGCTGGTGAGGAATTCCTGGCCGCAGGTGCCGCTGTAGGCGGGAAAGTAGTTGCCGGCGGGGATGTGGATGTCGGGGTAGGGCGCATTGAGCGCATGCACGGCGCTGGCGAAGACGGGATGGCTGCCGACGTGGAAGCCCCAGTCGTCGAAGGTGATGCCCCAGGGGTTCGTGCTCATGTAGCTGCCAAAGGCGAGCAAGCGGCCGGTGGCGGGCGTGTAGCGGAAGAAGCTGCTCTCGCGGGCGCGGACGGGGCCGTAGGGCGTCTCGACCTGGCTGTGATGGAAGATGCTCTCGCGGAAGATGAGATCGCCCTCGGGGCTCCAGACGAAGTCGTGCAGCGCGTGGTGGCTGTCCTCGGTGCCGAAGCCGGTGAGGAGCTTTTCGCGGTGGTCGGCCTTGCCGTCGCCATCGGTGTCTTTGAGGAAGGTGAGGTGCGGCTGGTCGGAGACGAAGACGCCGCCATTGCCGAACTCAAAGCTGAGCGGGATGGCGAGCTTGTCGGCCCACACGCTGCATTTGTCGGCGCGGTGATCGCCGTTGGTGTCTTCGAGAATGAGGATGCGGTCCTGCGGAGCCTCACCGGGCATGATTTGCGGGTAGGTGGTGCTCGTGCTGACCCACAGGCGGCCTTTGGCATCGAAACGAATCTGAATGGGCTTCACGAAGAGCTCCGGAAAGTCCTCTTCGGAGACGAAGAGGCCGACTTCGAAGCGGGGGTCGATCTTGAAGGCGGCGAGTTCTGCGGCGGGGGAGAGCCATTCGTTGATGGGGCGGTCTCCGGTGATGACGGGGAGGGGTTCGAGCGCGGCGTCCAAAGTAGTCCAGTTGCTCCGCAACTGGTCATTCAGTTTCGAGTCGCGGAGCGACTCGGCTACTTTGCCTGCGGCGGCGTCCCAGATCACACGGTCGCGGTTTTCGACCATCTGCAGCAGCTTCTTCAGCTCTCCGGGGAAGTTCACGACGCCGTAGGGCTCCATGCGGCCGCCTTTGATGTAGTAGTAGTTCAGCGGGCGGTAATGCTGGAAGAACTTGTCCTCCTTTTCGACGACAGCGGCGCGGACGGCTTCGTTGAGCTTCGGTGGCGTCTCCTGCGTGAGCTGGTTGTAGAGACGCTCGGAGAAGGCGGCATAACCTTCGCGATTGAGATGCACGCCGTTGGTCGTCTTTGGCGTCAAATCGGTGAAAACATCCGCGAAGGCCACCTTCTCGGCGGCGGCGACCTTCTTTATCGCATCGCTGTAAAGCTTGATCTGCGCATTGAGATGCTCGTGCGGCTTCTCAGCGGCCGTGGGGCTCACGAGGACGATTTTCGGCTCGGAGGTGCCGTTGTAGCGATGGCTCTTCAGCTCGATCAAGAACGCTTTGAGGAGCGTTTCGAACTCGGCGAGGCCCTTTTCGCCTTTGAAGCTTTCGTTGAAGCCGAAGGCGGCGAGGATGACGTCGGCCTTATGCTCGGTGAGATGCTGGTTGAGGTCGCCGAAGCCATCGGGGCGGGGGCGGAGGGACACTTCATCGGCGGACCAGCTGAGGTTGCGGAAGACGAGCTTCTCTTGGGCAAAGCGCTGATGCATGAGCGCCTCGAAATGGCCGTCGTCGCGCATGCGATCGAAGAGCGAATTCCCGACGAGGGCGATGCGGGTGCCGGGTTTCAACTCCAGCGGGAGCTGGGAGAAGGCAGAGAGCCAAGGGCAGAGGGCGAAGAGGATGAGGCGCTTCATGGTGACAGAAATCTCCCGCGAAGAGCCGAAACCGGACCACGCGAGAAGCCCAAACTGAACGAGAATCCTCATGCTTTGCTTTCCTTGAGCAGGCTTGCCGGCTGTTTATGTTAATACCGCCCTTTCTCCACCCCACCATGCCGATCTACGAGTTCTACTGCCCCGACAACAACAAGCTGTATTCCTTCCTCGCCCGTTCGCTGGCGTATCGCGACAAGGTGCCGCTCTGCCCCGATGGAGAGGGCTTGAAAATGGAGCGCCGTGTATCGCGCTTCGCCGTGATCGGCAAGGCGAAGGAGGAGACTGCGGATGATCCTTTCGCAGGCATCGACGAGTCAAAAATGGAGAGCTTCATGGCGGACATGGAACGCGAGATGGGCGGCATGGACGAGGAGAACCCCGATCCGCGCCAGCTTGGCCACTTCATGCGTAAGATGACCGACTTGATGGGCGACAAGACGCCGCCTGAACTGCGCGAGATGGTGCGCCGCCTCGAATCCGGTGAAGACCCCGAGAAGCTGGAGGAGGAATTCGGCGGCATGGACGAAGGCGAGGCCGGTGACGCCCTGTTCTCGCAGATGCTGAAACGCGCCAAGGCGGGCCGCAAGGAGCCGGTGCGCGACCCGAAGCTCTATGAGATGCGGGATTTTGTGCGTGAATGAGGACTGGCCTCATCTCAACGGCTGCTCACCGACACCGCGCCCATCGCCGGGACCATGATCTCGTCGCCGGGCTTCAGCGGTGTGGCGGCGTCCAAGCGGTTCATCTCGCGGATGTGCTGAGGCGTGGTGCTGAACTGCTGGGCGATGGTTTCGATGGTGTCGGTGCGGTCCACGCGGTAAGCGAGAATGCCGCGATGCGAGTCATTCGTAACAGCGGGCTTGGCCGGCACTGAGGGAGCCGGAGCCGGAGCGGGAGTCAATCCTGCCGCAGGCGGCGGTGGCACGACATCGGCCATGCCAAAACCGGGCAACGGCACCGTGTCGGAGGATTCATGGGTCGAGGGTGCGGAGTGTTTGCTGGAAACCACCGTGGTCGTGCGTCCGGGAATTTTGATCCGCTGGCCTACGACGATCTTGTTCACGTCCTTGATTTTGTTGGCACTGGCGAGCGCGGCAGCGGTTGTTTTGTGCTTGAGCGCGATGGCCTTGAGGCTGTCGCCTTTTTTAACCGTGTGATAGACGGGCACGGTCGTGGTGGTCACGGACGTCGAGGAACCGCCCGGCGTGGCGGGCTTGTAGCTCGCCTGCGTGACCGGCGAGCTGAGCCGGTGCGGTGATGGAATGAGGAGCGTCTGGCCTACATGCACCTCGTCCGCGGTCATGCGGTTGAGCTGCTGGATCTCCCCCACGCTGACACGATGCGTGGAGGCGATGCGGAACAGCGTGTCTCCCGGACGTGCGACATAAGTCGTGTGCGCGGCGAGATCGGTGCCGCCATCATAGCGGGAACCGGAGCTTTTGCCGCCGCGTTTGATGCTGCTCACATCGCGCTCAAGCTCCCCAAGCCGGAGGTTTTGCACCTTGTCGCTCTCCTTGAGCTTTGCCACCTGCGTGCTGAGATCGCCCGTGGGACCATAGACCTTGGACGAAGGAGGCGGCGGCGGACCTGCGGTTGTATTTTTTGAAGAAGCCGACGATTTCGAGCCGGATTTGGTGCTGGTGACTGGTTTCGACGTGGTTCTCGGAGCCGGGGCGGTGCCGTAGCCTGGAGGCGGCGGATAGGTGTAGCCCGCCGGAGGCGGATAAGTGCCAGGATAAGCCGGGTAAGAGGTCGCCGGAGCCTGAACGGCCGCCGCAGACTGGCGGGTGGCTCTCGTGGGAGGGGGCTTCGTCGTGGTGCCTGGAGCCGGGTAACCTGGAGGAGGCGGTGCTGTGTAAGTGTATGACACCTGGGCGGACAGGGGCACAGTCAGAAAAAAAGCAGCAAAAGCGGCGAGAGTCCCCAACACTCGGTTCAATGGCGTCTTCATATAGCTATTGTAGAAATTTAAGTTGTTAATTCAAACAAATATTTTATATAACTGAATAAAATTTTGAAATTTCGGCATTTTACCGTCTTGGCAGCCCAAACCTTGGTCGCTTTTGCCGCCTTGGGCGGCAGCGCCATTTCGCTTGTCTGGTTGGAACGGCAAAACGCCGCCCTCCCCTGCCCTGCCGCCTCTCGCTGGCATGAGCAGCCCCCGCTGGTGATCGTCGATGCGGGGCACGGCGGGCACGACGGCGGAGCGGTGGCCAACGGCGTCATCGAAAAAAATCTCGCGCTAGACATCGCCCGCCGGTTGAAGCGCGAATTGGAGGCCGCCGGCCTGCGCGTGCGCACCACTCGTGACGGCGATGTCTTTCTGCCCCTCGAAGACCGCGCCGCCTTTGCCGCAAAACACGGTGCCGCAGCCTTCGTCAGCGTACACCTCAACACCGACGGCGAAGGCAGCGACGCCGAGGGCATCGAGACTTACTACGCCCAGGCCGCGCCGCTGATGTCACGCCAGTTGGCGACCAAGCCTGCCGGCAGCGCCGATTTTGCAGCCGTGGTCCAGCGCATGACGTGCATGCTCACGAAAGCGCAAAACCGCGGTGCCAAGGCCCGCAGCTACGCCGTCGTGGCGCAGGCGGTCTGTCCTGCGGTTCTCGTGGAATGCGGTTTCATCACCAGCGAGACCGAGTCTGTGCGCCTGAAGCGCGAATCGTATCGCGATCAGGTCGCCATCGGCATCGCGCAGGGCGTGGCATTGTTTTTGCAGACGCAGCCATCGCAGACCCGGCTTCTCGCCACGACGGTGAAGTGAAATTGCGCAGGACAAACGACCGCTCCCCTGCGTAAATCCACGCGCCTTGCCCGCTTCTCCCGACAGCACTGTTTCGCCGACACGCCGTGCGTTTTACGCGTTCGTGCTGCTCGCGCTCGCCTCGGCGGTGTTTTACGCGCTGTTTTCCAGCGTTGCCTACAAGTGGAACTGGGACGGTGTGTGGCGCTACCGCCAGCAGTTCGGCTACGGCTGGCTCACGACCATGGGCCTTTCGCTTGTCGCCATGATCGTCAGCGTTGCGCTCGGCTTTCTGCTCATGCTCGGCCGCCGCTCACCTTGGGAGCCGGTGCGCATGTTCTGCGGCGGCGTGGTGGAACTGGTGCGCGGCTCGCCGCTGCTCGTGCAGTTGCTCATCGGTCATTACATCATCGCGAACAGGCTGCACATCGACAATCCAGTGGTCACCGGCATCATCCTGCTCGGCTGCTTTGAAGGCGCGTATCTGGCAGAGATTTTCCGCGGTGCCGTCGAGAGCATCAGCGCCTCACAGCTTGAAGCCGCGCGCGCTGTCGGCTTCGACAAAGTGCAAACCTACCGCTTCGTCATCATCCCGCAGGCCTTGCGTCGCGCTTTGCCTGGGACGACCGGCCAGCTCGTTTCCCTGATCAAAGACTCTTCGCTGCTCTCCGTCATCGGCATTGAGGAACTCGTTCAGAAGGTCAAAATCATGAACGCGGCGACCTACAAGCCGCTGGAGGGCTTCCTGCCGCTCGCGGTGGCGTATTTGCTCGTCACCCTGCCCCTGTCATACCTCGCACGTCGTCTGGAGAGGAGGTTTGCGTATGAAACTTGAAACGCAGGCCGTGACGAAGCGCTACGGCACCCATGCCGCGCTTGATGGCGCGTCATTCACCACGGGCGATGAAGCACGCGTCATCGCGCTGCTCGGCCCCAGCGGTGGCGGCAAATCCACGCTGCTTCGCGTGCTCGGCAGCTTGCTCGTTCCAGACGAAGGCAGCGTGAGCATCGACGCACGCAAGCTTCCGCATGACGAGGAAGGCGCATTGATCGAGCGCCGGGCCAACGGGTTCGTCTTCCAAGGCTACAACCTCTTCCCGCACCTCACCGCGCTGGAAAACATCACGCTCCCGCTGCGTGAAGTTCATGGCCAGTCCGAGACGCAGGCCACGCAGCGCGGATTGGAGCTGCTGCATCGCCTTGGACTCGAAGGTCACGAGAACAAACGCCCGAGCCAGCTCTCCGGCGGCCAGCAGCAGCGTGCCGCCATCGCCCGCGCGCTCGCACCGAAACCGCGGCTGCTTCTTCTCGACGAACCGACCTCCGCGCTCGACCCTGTCATGACCGGTGAGGTGCTCGATGTCATCCGCGAGCTCGCCGAGGCCGGACAGAGCATCATCCTCGCCACGCACGAGATCAGCTTTGCCAGAAAAGTCGCGGACTGGATCGTATTCCTAGCTGCGGGGAAGGTGCAGGAGTCGTCATCCGCTGTCGATTTCTTCACGAAGCCGCAAACCGAGCTCGCGCAGCAGTATCTCGAAGGTTTGTCGAAGTATCGGTGAATCAGCAGCCCAAACACACGCTGCGATAGCGCTCCGCCATTTGGTCGAGGCTGAAAAACGTTTTTACTCGATCCAGTGCCGCCACGCGCATGCGTGAGCGCAGTTCGTCATCCTCCAGCAACCGCAGCAAAGCCGTCGCCATCGCTTCAGCATCACGCGGTGGCGGGAGAAAGCCGGTCACACCGTCATCAACCTGTTGAATCGCTCCGCCGACAGCCGTCGCGACCACGGGCAGGCTCGATGCCATCGCTTCGAGCGAGGCATTCGGGCAGCCGGCAGGCTCTGAGATCATCGCAAACACGCAAAGGCTGTCGTGAAACGCGGCGAGATCGTTCATTTCACCACACCACTCGACAGGCAGGTCCGCGGTGCTTTGCATCAGCGACTTCGCATAGTCCTCCTGCCCCGCATCCGCCGCTCCGGCGATGCGCAAACGTGTTTCCGGCCATTTCGCGTTCACAAGGCGGAATGCGGCGATCAGATCCTCCAGGCGCTTGTGAGGGTGAATCCGCGCCGCCGTGCCGATGACCCATTTCGCGCTCTCAGCCTCCGGTTTTGAATCACGGAGCCTCACTCCGTTCGGAATCAGGCTCACCGAACGTTGAAACACTTTTTCCGCGAGTTCGACCTCGCTCTCGTGTTTCACGATCACGCCGGCCAAACGGCGTCCGTATGCCGCAGCGTCTAAAATAGGCAAACCGGACCGTGTATTCGCAAAGTAGCGTTCCAGCGAGGCAAACAGCATCTCGCCGGGACTCACGTCAAAAATCCGCGTGTCATGCAACGCATCCGCGAGCAGCAGCTTGTGCTCGGGAATGACATTCCAGAACAGCACGGCCTCCGGCGGATCATGGGCGATGCTTTCGAGCAACGGCATCAGAGCACGCATGGCTTCACCAGGCTCCAAGGCGATGATGGGGATGCCGGCTTCGAGCAACGCATGCCTTCCAGGCGTCGGATCGTCCGGCTTCTCCTGGATCACGGCTGCGCGCACAGTTTCGCCCATCTCACACAGTTTGATGAGCAGACGACGAGCGCTGCTCTGCGCTCCACCGGTGGAGAAGTTGTTCGTGACCAGCAGCAGGCCGCGTTTTGGCTTCGCAGACAGGCAAAGCAACGAATGCAGCAGCCAGGCGTGTCGTTCCGCCATGAAGCGCATGGTGAAATCCGGCGCGAGCGCGCCGTCACCGCGTTTGCCGGCCACTTCGCGAATAGCAGCGGCAAACTGCGACGGTTTCGCGTCAGCAGGCACCAGTTTCATCATGCCCGGATGACGCGCGGCGATTTCCGCAGCACCCCCGACATCGGTGGCGACGACAGGCACGCCCGCGGCCAGCGCTTCGAGTTGCGCGAGGCTCAGGCCTTCATGCGCGCTCGTGGAGACAAACACATCGGCCTGCGCGAGCAAACCGGGCACGTCCTCGACGGCTCCAAGCCACTCGACGGATGATTCCAGGCCATGCGCGGCGATCTTTTCATGGCAGAGCCGCACCTCGGCCTGGGCATCGGCATGAATGCTGGAAGGTTCGCCTGCGATCTGGAGCTTCGCGCCGGAAAGTTCGGCGAGCACGTCGATCAGAAGCGGCAATCGCTTTTGCGGACGCGGATTGGCGATGGCGACGAGTGTCAAAGGCCGTTCCTGCCGCGAGGTACCAGGCTTGACGTCCGGAACTCTGATGCCATTCCAAATCGTGCGCGTCACATGTTGTGGAAACACCGTCTCGATTTCTCGCGTCACAGCTTCCGAGCAACCGATGAGCAGCGCGTCATGCCGTTCGCGCAGACGTTCGATGGCCTCCGGCCAACTTTGGCGCTGGTTGTGAAAAGTAACGATCAGCGGCAGCTCGGGATCGAGTCGAGAAAGCGTCTCGCCATCGACGAGATGCGCATGGATCGCATCCGCACCGAGCTGTCGGGCCACGCGCATGATTTCTTGAGCGCGGATCACGGGATCAGGCGGCAGGCGGAGCTGGATCGCATCGGCAGGCGCTGGAAAAGGCGCGCGTGTTGGCGAACCGAGCGTCAGCAGGTGCGGGCCGACGCCAAAGCGCGGCAGTTCATGATGCAGATCGAGCACAAGACGCTCCGCGCCGCCGCGTTGCAGGCTGGTGATGACTTGCAGAAGGCGCGGACGCGGATCGAAGCCCACGTCGAGCGCGGAATGGCGGATGACACGCATGCCGCGCCGCAACGCGGCCTCGGCGATGTCATTCAATGAGGTGCCGCCAAGCTCTGAAGCAGCGGATTCGTTCAGCCAGAGGCTTTGAATGAGCGGGAGACGGCCTCCGAGGTGAAACAGGCCGCCATTGGTCTTCAATGCATCGTTCCATTCGGTCGTTGGATGCTTCGCGTGAAGCGTGGCCCCGATCAGAACGAGGGGTTGATCGACTTCCGGGAGGAAGAGGGTTTCACGAGCCTTCCAGGCGCCGGATGCGACGTGCCAGCCTGCTTGCAGCGCGTGAGCGTCCTGGAGTTCTCCAGACCTCTGGAGCTTTTCGCAGCCCGGTGGACATTCGAAAGCGCCGGAGGGCCGGCGCACTCCAAAACGCTGTCGCGCAAATTGGGTGCGACGCAGCAGCCATGGCGGCTGGTTGTCGTCAGCGATGATCCAAACCGGGCCGTCCATGCTCAATAGGCGGACGGATAACGCGAGGTGCTGGACGAATTGAAGCTACGACGATGGAAGTCATCGTCGTCGTTCGATCCATGGGAGATGACGGTGCTGTCAGTGCCTGCCGCTCCTCCGGTGGTTTGCACCCTGACACTCGACGGTCGTTTGCCGGTGAAAATAAACTGGCCCTTCGGCCCCGGCGTGAAGGCGACCTCGTCGGCGATCATGCGCCCGCTGACGACACATTCGTAACGCAGCATCGAGCCGACGGCTTCTTCAGGACCGGTGATGTAGAAGCCGTCGTCGGTGAGATTGAAGGCGAAACGATGCGTGAGAGGCGCAGGCTTGGAAGAGAGCATGGCCGCAGCCTGCGGGCCGGTCAGATCACGACCGGAAGGCTGCGAGGGCCGGCCGCCCAAACCGCCGAAGAATTTCATGAGCGCCCTCACGACCACAATCAGCACAGCGCCCCACAGTCCGAGCGCCACCCATCCCGCTCCGCCGCCTCCAGAGGACGGACGCGGGTGAAATTCGACGTGCGAGGTCGATGGCATCGCGGGAGGAGCAGCAGGTTGAGGAACGGGGCCGGGCCGTGGGGACGGTGGAGTGGCGCGCTGCGTGGTGGAGCAAATGATGCGGAAGCCGTTGTCGGCGTTGCGGCTGCGGGCGTCGTTGCGATAGCGCTCCGCCGAGCGTGAATGCGAGACATCGCTGAGAAAGGAACCGCCGCGCAGCACCTGACGCGGCTTGTCAGAGAGGTTCGGGTTCGTTTGCAGCGGATCGGTAGCATTTCCCGCCGGATAGGGCGCATACCAGTCGCGGCACCATTGCCAGACCGGCCCGTGGAAATCGTGAAAGCCCCAGGCGTTGGCTTTTTTCTCCCCCACGGGGTGGGTTTGATTCAAGGCGTTGCCACGATGCCAGGCGATGTCATCGACAGGCTCCGCGTAGTGAGCGGTGGTGGTTCCGGCGCGGCAGGCGAACTCCCATTGCGCCTCGGTGGGCAGTTCGCACAGGCGGCCGGACTTTGCGGTGAGCCATTTGCAGAACGCGGCGGCATCGAGCGCGGAGACGATGACCACAGGATGCTCGTCGGTCTGCGGGAAGCCGGGATTCTTCCATGTGAACTGCTTCTGCTGCACCAGCTTGCCATCCACCACTCCGAAGCCGCCGGACTGCCCGACCTCCGCCTCGGTGCGGAAGCGCGTAACTTCGACGAAGCGCGCGAACTGGGCGCGGGTGACGGGAAACTTCGCCATGTAGAACGGGCGTGTGATGGTGACACGGCGCTGCGGCCCCTCGTCAGACTCACGCCCTTCTTCGGTGGCGAGCGAGCCTTGTTCAAAGCCGCCGGGCTGGACGAGGATCAGGTCCATTTTTACGCCGTTGCCGAGATCAATCTGCAAGGAAGGTGTTTGCGCCTGCGCGGAGGCGAGGGCGAGCAGGCAGAGGAGACGTTTCATGCGGCGCACGATGACAGAAAGAGATGCCCGCGGTCAATCTCCAGCGTAAGACAAAACGTGCCGGAAAAAGTCATTGCCTTCGCGAGCCAGCTTCATCCGCGCCTGCACGCGTGGGTAAAGAAGACGTTTCGCGGCAGGCTGACGGAGGCGCAGGAGCTGACGCTGCCGCATATTCTCGCGGGAAAATCGGTGCTGCTGTCCTCGCCGACCGGCAGCGGCAAGACGCTGGCGGGATTTCTCGGCGTATTGGATCACTTGATCCGCGAGCATGAGGCGGGCACGCTGAAGGAAGGCATTCACGCGATCTATGTCTCGCCTCTGCGGGCGCTGACCTACGACATCGAAAAGAATCTGCGCCCGCCGCTGGAAGGCACCGGACTGGAGGAGGTGATCCGCGTCGGTTTGCGAACGGGCGACACAACGGGCACGGAGCGCGCGAAGCTGCGGCGCAGACCGCCGCACATCCTGCTGACGACGCCGGAGAGCCTGGCGATCATGCTGCCGCAGAAGGCGTTTGCGGAGGCATTGCGGTGCTGCCGCTTTGTGATCGTCGATGAACTGCATGCGCTGGCGGAAAACAAACGCGGCGCGCATCTGACGGTGTCGCTGGAGCGGCTTGAGGCGATGAATTCTCTGGTGCGCATCGGTTTGTCGGCCACGGCGGCACCGCTGGACGTGCTGGCGGGATTTCTCACGGGATCGAGGCCCTGCGAGATCGTGCAGGCCACGAAAGCGCGCGGCAGGCGCGTGGAGGTGCTGTCGCCGCTGCGGCGTGATCCGTATCCGCCGGCCGGCTACACGGCGCAGCGTGTGATGGAGGACATCGCGGACATCGTGCGGCGGCACCGCAGCGTGATCGTGTTCTGCAACACGCGCAGCAGCACAGAGAGCATCGCGATACGGCTGAAAGGCGCGCTGCCGGAGCTGGCAGCGCAGATCGAGGCGCATCACGCGTCGCTCGAGCGCGATGTGCGGCTGGAGGTCGAGGACCGGCTGAAGCGCGGTGAATTGCGCGCGGTGGTGTGCAGCACGAGCCTGGAACTCGGCATCGACATCGGCAGCGTGGACTGCGTGGTGATGATTTCGACGCCGAAGGGCATCAGCCGCGCCTTGCAGCGCATCGGCCGCAGCGGGCACTCGATTCATCAGGAAAGCCACGGCATTCTCGTCGCCACGAACGTGAACGACCTCATGGAATGCGTCGTCTGCGCGGAAATGACGCGTGATGCGCGGCTGGACCCCGTGCGCATTCTCGAAAAGCCGCTGGATGTGCTGGCGCAGCATCTCGTCGGCATGGCGATGGAGTCATGCCACACGCCGGAGGCATGTTTTCAGGTGATCCGCGGCGCGTTTCCCTTTCAAAACCTCACGCAGGCCGAGTTTGACCGCGTGCGGCGCTATCTCGAAGGCGGCGGAAAATCGCTGGAGAAGCAGTATCGCGAGACGTTCGGCAAGATCGTGGTGCGTGACGGCATTTTGATGACTCCGTCGCCGAAGGTGGAGCGCGAGTACCTCGCCAACGTCGGCGTCATTCACACCGAGGGCATGGTGAGCGTGATCCTGGGCAAACGGCGGCTCGGGCAAATCGAGGAGTCGTTTTTGAAGCGCTTGAAAACGGGCGACATCTTCGTGCTGGCCGGGCGCACCGTTCGCCTGATCGAGACCGGCGTGATGGAGGTGAAGGTGGAGGACGCCCGGGGCAAGATGCCCACCGTTCCGGCCTGGAACGCGAACAAGATGCCGCTGTCTTCAGGCTTGGCGCGCGAGGTGGCCGCGCTGCGCACGGAGCTGGCCGCAAGGCTCGATACGGAGAACGATGAGGCGGTCTGCGACTGGCTGGTGGAGCGTTTTGTCGTCTCCAGCAGCAACGCGGCGGCCATCACGCGGCACTGCCGCAACCAGTTGCAGATTTCGTCGATTCCGACGGAGCGCACGATGCTGGTCGAGCGCTTTTATGAGCGGAAGGAGGACGATCCGGACGATGAGGGTCTGCTGCATTTCTTTTTTCACAGCCTGATCGGCCGCGCGGCGAATGACGCGCTGTCACGCATCATCGCGCACCGCTTGAAACAGGCCGCGGGCGGCAACGCGCTCGTCACCATCGACGATTACGGCTTTCTGCTGACCTTGAAGCCGTTTCAAGAGCTCGGGCTCGATGAGTGGCGCAGGCTGTTCGTGCCGGAGAACGCGGAGAGCGACCTCACGGCCGTGCTGAAGGACTCCGCGCTGGTGAAATGGCAGTTTCGCGGCGTGGCGCAGACGGGTTTGATGGTGCCGCGCAACCGGCCCGGCCAGGAGCGACGCATCAAACAACTGCGCTGGAGCGCGGAGATTTTGTTTCAGGTCCTGGCGAAGCACGAGCCGGAGCATCCGATGCTGGAGCAGGCACGGCGCGAGGCCACGCACACCTTTCTCGATCTGCCGCGGGCACTGGCATTTCTGGAGAATGCGCAAAGATTGGAATGGCAACTGCGCGAGGTGCCGGTGGTCCCGCCTTTCTCTTTCGGCATCTTCGCCAGCAAGATCAAAGAGGGCATGATGCTGGAAGACCCCGAGGAGGCGATCGAACGGCTGTGGCGGGAGTTTGAGCGGAAGACGAAGCGTTGAAAAAAGGCGGACAGGATCGGCCGCGCCCTTCAACACTCAGTTGTTCAACGCGGAGGACGGCTCGGTGGCGGGTGGAGGCGCGTCACCGGCCTGGATTTGATCGACGAGGCGTTTCACGCCATCGCGGGCGAAGTCGCTGGGCGGATGCATGCGCTTGGCTTTGAGATACCAGGCGAGGGCGGAGCCGACCTGCTGCTTTTCCTCGTGCTGGCGACCGTTTTCGATGGCGGTGACAAACTCGCTGGCCTTCACACCGAGGTCGGCGCGGAGTTTGCTAAGCACAGGATCATCAGGATAGGCCTTGGATTCTTTTTCGACCTTTTCCCAAGCGGCGGGCGGGCTGGAGGAGGCGAGTTCCTTCGCGCCGCCGATGATGAGCTCGAGGCGGCCCATGTCCTTGAGCACTTTTTCGAGCTGCTGCTTGCGGGCGAGGTCGTCGGCGACGGAGGCGATGAAGGTGGCCTGGTTTTCGAAGATCTGGCGGTAGTTGCGCTGGCTGAGGAGGCGGTCGAACTCCATGAGGGCCTGGGCGCGCATGTCGCTGCCTTTGACGAGGTCGCCGCTGAAGCTGGCGAGATCGGGATTGGTGGGCCAGATCTCGGTGGCGGCCTTCATCTCGGCCTCGAGGGTCTTGGTGTCTTTGTTCGCCATGGCCATGCGGGCCTTGCTGATGTGCAGGGAGCTGACGGACTTGGCGGTATTGATGGCGGCGAGGGGCTTGGCGTACTCGAAGTCGTCAGAGAGGGCGCGGAGGTCGGTGACGACCTGCTCGGCACCGGCGTAGTCTTTCATTTCGAGGAAGCCGAGGAGCTTGTTCTTTTTGCGGGCGAAATCGAGCACCTTGGCCTTTTCGCTCATCGGGAGACGGCGGACGCGGGGGAGGTATTCGCCGACGCCGAAGGCTTCGAGCAGACGATTGGTGGCGCTGTCGATGTCGCGCCGGGCGACGAGGTTTTCGAAGGAGACGAGCGATTCATCGACACTGCGCATGGCCTCGAGCGAGAGGCCGTCGATCATGCTGATGGTGGGCGGGACGCCGAAGCTGCTGGAGAGCATTTTTTGCACGTCGCTGTCCTTGTCGAGCTGGAGGACGCTGTCGCCGTCCTTGAAGAGGTTCGGGTAGAAGCGGCAGGCGATGACGGCGTGCTCGAAGCGGCGCTGGAGGAACATCTGGATGATGAGCGCCTGGAAGGAGGTCTTGCTGGTGATTTCGGAGAGGCCGGCGGCGGTCTCATTGAGCTTCATGCGCGCCTCGATCTCGGCGATGCCCTTGATGTATTCCGAGGTGCGGCCGGTGGTCATGCTGTTGTTGATGGCGGTCTGATTGGCCTGCTGCTGGGTCTGGGCGCCGCCTTTAGCGCTGCCACCTCCGCTGCCGCCGGGCGGGGCGAGCTGGTTGTTGTTCATGCCCATCTCCGCGTTCCAGGAGAGGGTCTTGCGGCGGTCAAGCATGGCGATGTTGGCGGCTCGCAGACTGGTCTGCTTGCGTTGCGACAGCCAGACATCCCAGATAGCGTTGGCGATGGCGTTGCAAAGGCCGCCGTCGATCTTGTAGGTTCCTGCCTCGGGAAGGAGGGCGAAGGCCTTCATCGGATCAGGACCCGGTTTGTTCGTGGGCGCGAGGAGCTGCATGATCTGCGCGATGAGATTGCGATAGGCCTGATCCTCGGGGCCATTGGCCTCCGGCGTGGTGAGGTAGGTCTCGAAGCGGGAGCGCATGAGACGGTTGTTGGTCACGTTCCAGAGCTTGCCGTTGAAAGCGACGTTCTCGCTGCCCGGATCCGCCATCGGCATGTTGCCCAGCGCGGTCGCCGTGTCGGTCTGGCGGTCGGCGGCGGTGCCGGGGACGATGTTGTAGTTGTTGTTCGAGGTGGTGGTCGTCGGCGCGGCAGCGGGCTGGCCGGAGCCGGGAGCGCCAGGGAGAACCTGGGCGTGGATGGACATCGCCGGAATGACCGCGGCGAGGAGGACGGAACGGAACACGCGTTTCATGAGAGGCATGGGTTAAACTTTGAGCAGTTCGAGCACTTCGAGCACGCCGTTTTCCTGCACGCGCACCTTGAAGGTGTAACGTTGCCCGCGCTGGATGTTTGTGCCCTGATAATCCGGCGGCACCCAGACCGGCAGGTAGGTGCTGCCGGAGCCGTCGCTGATCTGCACGCTAAAAAGCCGGCCATCGGCGCCGCGCCATTTGTCGAGCCGGTCATCCACGATGCCCTCGACCTTGTAAATGTTCCCGCTGAGCGCCGCCGCGTTTTCGAGGAACTCATCCGTGCTCAAGTCGGTGATGCCGGTCATCGGATCCGTGGCGCGGTTCATGAGGGCGAAACCACCGCCGCCGATGACGGCGAGGATGACGATCAAACCCAGCCAGTGGGCGGGGCGGACTCCGGATTGGGCGCGTCTGGGCATCGGGTGCGGGAAGTTTGAGGTGCTGAGGAAATTCGGCGGTATTTGATGGCTGTCCAATCCAAGATAGGGCAGCTTCATCCCATGGCCGGCTCTGAGAAAACCTCCATTCGCAGCTATCGTGACGCATTTCAGGGAGTCGGATGCGCCAGTGGATGCATGGTGCATCTGGCGCTGCTGGGCGTGCTCGCTCTTGCGCTGCTCATCTGGGCGGTGAAAAACCGCGCCTGGGAGCTGGAGATCTCCGTGGAGATGCCTGCGCGTGAAGAGATGGTGGAGGAGGAAACAGCGCCGCCGCCCGCGGAACCCGCGCCGCAATGAGCGGAAGCCGCGGTGTTACCTTTTCTCCTGCTCCTCCTCTTCAATGTCGAAAAACTTCCCGCCCACGCCCCAGGCCAGGTCGGTGCGCGGCAGGATGCCGTCGCCGCCGATGTAGTAGCGGCTGAAGAGAAGATAGTTGTCACGTCCCACGCCCGTGCTGGTGCCAGCGGAGAAGATCGCGGCCACCTTCAGGCTCAAAGAGCCGGCGATGCCGTGCTTCTGCTGCATATGGGTGCGGAACTCGGCCTCGTTAGGATTGGTGAGGGCTAGCACGACGAGCAACGCGACGAGCAGGAAGATGATGAGTCTCATGACGTGGGTTTGGTTGGCGGTGAGGATGACGTGGGCGCGGGAATCTTTGTCTCGGCTCCGGCACGTTTCCACTGAAACGATCCTGGCGCGGTGCCGGGCACCTCGATCCACTCGCCAGTCGCGGCCTGCTGGGTGCGCAGCCGCCACTGCTCGGCCTCGATCTCATGCAGAGGGCGGTTCGATTCCTTCGCCTTCTGGCGCATGAGCAGCATGCGATCCTCGTTCTCGGCGGCCACGGCTTTTTTCATCTGCGGTCCCCAGTCTCCGGCGGGCACCTCGCGGATGATGAGCAGGCCGCGATGATCCTCGCCGACGAGCTGGTTGTTTTTCAGCGTCTGGATCTCCTCCATGCGGTTGCGCATGCGCTGCGTGGCCTCGCCCGCGCTTTTCGCCGCTTCCTTGTCCACAGGCTCGTCTCCGCGGTACTGGTAGATGTCGAGCCGCATGTTCAAGTTCACCTCCAGCGGCTTCGGCGTCGTGATCGGCACCTCCGGCAGCGTCTTGCAGGCGCAAAGCAGCACGAGCATGCCCAGGGCGGCGGCAGGCCGCAGAACTTTCGTCATTTTGAATTCGTCATTCTTCATTGCTGTCGGCAGTCTGACGGGGCTCGTCCTTCCAGCGGTGGTCATACACGTTGACGTCGATCTTCCGCGCCCCGAGCGGACCCGTGAAGCGCAGATGTCCGCGTCCCTCGCGTCCGTAAAAGCGTGCTTTGCCATCAATGCTCTCATACTCGAAGTCGCGCAACGTTTCCAGCCCGATGCGGGTGATTTGATCCGCGATGTCTCCCTTCATCACCGGCGGCAGCTTCGCAATCATGTCGTTGAGCGCCTGGATGCTGAACTTTCCGTGCGAGCGGTTTTTGAATTCGGCGTCCGCCTGGTAGAGCTCGTTCATGTTCCCTGTGGCGATGACTTTTGTCTCCGCCGCGCCCTCCAGAAGCAGATAGTTCGGGAACAGCGCCCGCGTCACCGGCCCCAGGTTCACACCCGATCCGGCCACCCAGCCGTCCCAGGTGAAAACATCATCGAGGTAGATGTCGAAGGCCCCGTTCACATAACCGCCGTAGGCCTCCCCGCCGAAGGTGCCGTAAATGCCGCGCACGTCGTAAGTCACGCTCAAGTGGCCTTTTTCGAGATGCAGCTCCTTCCAGCGCAGTTGCTCCACGGTGAACGTCTCCGTCAGGTTGTTGTTCCGGTCCTTCATCGGCAAATTGAAGCGCACCTGCCCCTTCATGCCGCGAAACTCCAGCTTGTGCTCCGGCAGCGTGTAATCATCCGTGGGAATGTCGAACACCGCGTCGAGCTGTCCGCTTTCCAGCTTCGAGGTGAAGCTGAACGGGAACGGCTTGCTGAATCCGCGCAGCGGCACGCCCTTCGGCGCCAGCAGCAGGCGGCCGTCGCTCACCGCCAGCGTGTCCACCCGCCAGCCCGGAGCGGCGGGCTTCGGCGGCACGGGCGGACCAAAACGAGGATCCGGCGGCGGCGGCTCGCCCTTCATGATCTTGCGGTAGTTCTCCACATACCAGAAGAGATCCTCGCCGACGTAAAGCAGCGGGGAGACGACCTCCACGCGGTCGATCCGGCGGTGCAGCAGGCCGTCGAGCGTGTAGTTCACATGGATCACGTCCATCTCCGCCACCGTGCGCAGCGGCTCATGCGGTGAGGGCACGCGCAGACGGGTCAGCACGATGCGCTGCGGCTCCACGTTCTCCGCCAGGCCGTCGAGATCGAGCGGCGTCTCCTTTGCGCTGAAGGTCACATCAAAACGCACCGGCGGCAGACCGGGCGCGATGCTCATCAGCGTCACGCCGAGCTTTTCCACATCGATCCGGCCCGCCTTCCAGCGTGCAGCGGCGGCGTCGGCCTTCTTTTCCACCACCGCCGCGTCTCCGCTGAAAAGCGTCATCAACGCGTCGCCCACCTCGATCTGGCCGCCGGCCAGCTTGAGGCTTTCCAAACGTCTCTTCTGCCACATCTCCGGCAGCGACACCACCGCCTCCACATCTTCCAGGCTCAGCACGGGCAGGTTGGCGCGCTTCGGCACATGCACATGCGCGTTTGTGACGTGCAAAAGTTGTTTCGTCCCCTCCGTGCTCACGCTGAAGCTCGTCGTGCTCTCGATGCGCTCCGCCAGAGTCATCGCCACGTCCACCAGGCCGTCTTTCACAGCAAGCTGGCCGAAACGCAGGCGCTGCCACGCGGCGGGTTCCGCGCCGGGTTGCGACGGTTGCACCGGTTCCTTCGCCACCTGGTCAAACCACGGGCCGTTCTCCGGTTTCAGCTCCAGATGCGGTGTGTCGAGCGCCAGCGACTCCACCTGCCACTGCTCGCGCAGCTTGTCCGGCGTCACTTCCAAAACAGCGCTCTTCATCGTGGCGAAAGGAGCCAGCCGCACCGCCGGTTCGGCCCCGATCCAGCGCAAGGACAAGTCCGCGATCTCCAGCCGCTGCTTCGCCGCCGAACGCACGCCCTCCGGCGAAAGCTCCAGCGACTCCAGCCTCGTGCTCCAGCCGAATTCGCCCGCCACCGGGCAAAGCTTCGTCTTCGCCAGCATCACCCGCCCGTTCTTCACCTCCAGCGCGTCCACCAGCACCTGCCACGCTGCCTTGGAGGACGATTTCTCCTTCGGCAGCAGCAACTCCTCCAGCTCGCGCGTCCACCCGATCACCGGCGATGACAGCAGCCCGCCGCGCACATGCCACCGTCCTTCGGAATCCTGCGACATCTTCAAATCCAGCGCGTCCGCCCTCACCACGCCCACGTCCGTCATGGTTTGCAGGCGCAGGTTTTTCAACCGCACCTCATGCGTGCCGCCGGCCTGCAATCCCGTGCCGGAGACAATCATGCCGCCGCCCGTCCACTCGATCTCCACTCCGCCGCTCAAGGGCAGGTGCAGACCGTGAAACCACGCGAGATCGACCTGCCCGCCGCTGAGCACCACTTTCTGAATCTCCGTTTGATCATCCCGCGCCGCCGCCTCGACACGCAGCTTTTTCAAAACCGGTTTCTCCTGATAAATCACATCCGCCACCTCGAAGCCCGCCGTCTCAACCGCACCTGCGGTCGTCGCGCCTTTCACCTGGCCGGTCACTTTCGCGTTCAGCACCGGCTTTTGCGTCTCGTCGTGCAAGACCACCTGGGTGGCGCCCAGATCGAACGCCTCCAGCCGCCAGGGACGCGAAACCGCAGGCGCGGCGCTTTGCGGCGATGAACCGCGCTGCAACAACGTCAGCGGCAGATCGAGCGTGCCGCCGGAAATTTTCACGCCGCCGAGATTCCGCTCCCACAACCGCCGCGGACCGCACCGCCACTCGATGTGCTCCACCTCCGCGAGCCGTTTCGCCGTCGGTCCGTGCGTGGCGCTCACCTCCCGCGCATGCAGCGCGCCGTTTTCCCAGTCCAGCGCCGTCAATTGCACGCGCACCTCGCCGCCCAGACGCAGCAGCAGCGTGTTCACCAGCAGCACGCGCTCCTTCCAGGCCCAAAATCCCAGCGCCGCCGCGATCACCAGGCCGATCAGGCCCAGACGCCACGTCCAGCGCCACCAGCGGCGCAGTTTCGAGGCTTTCGGGGCGGGATTCACGCCTTCATCCTATCATGAAGATGCCGCCGCGCACCTTCGCT
>Ga0315900_10004137_pt1 | contig 20615 bp, 21 predicted proteins | sample LakEriMetagenome_FD_203521 | JGI IMG/M metagenome (GOLD analysis project Ga0315900, IMG submission 203521) | Freshwater fungal communities from buoy surface, Lake Erie, Ohio, United States - Buoy 12 MA114 | ecosystem: Environmental > Aquatic > Freshwater > Lake > Lake biofilm | place: USA: Lake...
AATTTCAATCCGTGCATGATGCGACGACATAAAGGTGTCGTCATCTAAGGCAATGTCGTTATCTGCAACGCGACCCAAGGTGAGCGAGTTCGACAATGTGAAACTGGCGCCACGATGTTGACGTGGCTCCACAATTACAAACACAGAACTGCCTTTGCGCTTTTTCTCTTTAGTGCGTGAACCCACAATTTTCCCGGTGGTGGCAACAGGTGTGCGCACCTCACTCCACACAGCCCACAACACTCGAGCAAAGAAAAGATAGATAAGTGCCAGTAGCGCAATCTTGAAAACGTTGAGAACTTGATCTGTCATGTTGCGGGCTACGACGCCTCGAAACGCACTTGCGCTGTGCCGAAGTTAATCACATCGCCGTGTTGCAACAATTGGTTGCCGCTTACTGCCACACCATTGACCTTCGTGCCGTTGGTGCTGCCCATGTCTCGCACAGTCACTTCGCCTGCTGCGCACACAAACTCTGCATGGCGACGCGACACATTGGAATCATTCAACACAATGTCGCTCTCTAGATGCCTACCTAATACATAGTGGCCCTCGTGCAGTTCAATGCGCTGGCCATTGGGAAGGCTCAACACTGCAGGGGGAGTATCAGAATTGTTGACCACCATGGAGAGAAGAGGTTGAGGCTCAGGTGACTCTTCGGGTGAGACTTGCGGCGTGGGTTCTGAGATGGGATCGGCCGAGACATTGCGACAATCCACTTCGAATTTGCCACGGCGAAGATCTGGGTTGGTGCGCAGGGCCACTCGAGCCTTGCCTTCTACGTGGTACCCCTCTTGGCGAATGTATTCACGCACAGCGGCAGTCAGTTCGTGAATGAGGGTGTTCTCAATATCGGCAAAGCCTTCGCGGTCGGCCACCGAGAGCTGCACCAAGTAGCTGTTGGGCACCACGCGCCGGCCCTGGGCATCAACATCGCGCTCGGAATCCACCACTTGGAGCAATTTGCGGCCCAACTGCAAGGGCTTCACGCCAGATTTGAAGGCACGCGAGAACAGACCATCAAAGATGTTCTCTATGGATTTCTCCACGGTGCGTTTGGCCATATCCACAGGCTAGTTGCCGTGTTTGGGCGGGGCGGGGCACTTGAGATGTACTGGATATGTGTTGGTTTGAGGTCTGGGGAAGAGGGTGGGGCTCTTGGACAAGATCTGGCCGGTGGGTGAACTGCACAAATGAAGGCAGTCGTTATTGTCCTTAGGACGTGTGAGAGCCAGAAGGACCCTCTGAAATGAATCAAGACAGGAGAAAAGTGGTGCCTAGTGACTCAGCTTTGCGACGGTACACAAATTTCTTTACAAGTTTGATTCTCATGACCCTTGTCTATTTGAAGACAGGATGGAACTTATTCCCAAACTTCGAATACATGTTTGCACTGAGCGCCAACTTTCCAGATCTTCCAGACATAGATGCGTTAGCTCAATACAACTTCTACTCGCTAGCCCCATATGTAGTACTCAGTCAGTTATGTTTCGGTGCTGGGAACTCAACGAAACTGATTTTCTTCATCGCCATTATCTTTGTCCTGTTTTGTCTTCAGAGAGTTTCAAACTGCAACATCAACTATCGATTCAGTTTTGTCATTCTTTTATCTTCCCCCGCTTTGGTCATCTTGTTGTCATGGATAGGCTCATACGACGTAGTCACGGTCGGGATGATTCTCGTAGTGCTGTATACAAGAAAAAACTCTTGGGCGCTTATTGCTGGAATAGTCGCAGCATGGTCAAATTTCGAGCAGTTTTTACTAGCTGGAGTGATCTTGGCTCTAGCAATGAATATTGAAAACAAGTCTCGTAGCCGCAGAATGATGACTGCTGCAATCAGCTCTTGCTGCGCCTACGTGTTATTACGCTTCTTTTTGTATAGCCAAGGGGTTAGTGAAATTCGTGCCACGGGACAGATGAAGTTATTTGAGAATCGTGATTATTTTGCAAATGCATTGAACTCATCGCCAATAGTTCTTTTAACAATTATGTCCGGCTCGTTTGTAGCCATCTTTTATTGGGTTCGTGTCGCCAAACCCACTTTGAAGGAGGTGTCTCGTGTTGGAGTCGGCATTTTCATCATTTATGCAACCGCAATGATTGCGTTGGACCAAACTCGAATTGGGGCAATTTTAATTCTGCCACTCACACTGCTTCTAGGAGAAAAAATTGCAAGTAAATGCTCGCCACAGCAAACACAGAACTTCTTTCGTTCTTCATTCTTGGTTGCTTTACTCACCCCACCAGTTTTTGTCTGGTCGTATCAGTTGCATTTAGTCGGGTGGGACAACTTGCTTTTACGCTGAGATTGAGGCAACAGCGCTAGGTCATATCTGGCCCGTGCCGCGAAGCATCGCCACCATGATTGGCGATAGTGGCCGACCAATCCCATTAGGAAATGGAGAAGTGCCGTTAGAGAGTGACGGCTAGCAGTTGAGGTGATTGCCAGTTGGCGATAGTGTCTGATTCTCACTCGCGCGAGTGGCGGAATGGCAGACGCGCTGGCTTCAGGTGCCAGTGTTCGTAAGGACGTGGGGGTTCAAGTCCCCCCTCGCGCACCATGGGTGTCTACGAAGAAAGCGCGTGGACACCCACCTCAGTATTCATACTCTGAAGTCATGATTTCGGAAATACTCGCGTGAGTGGCGGGATGGCAGACGCGCTGGCTTCAGGCGCAAGGTGGTTGATCAGATTTGCAAATTAATTCACTAACCGGTTCCACCGAATTGCGTGATCCATGCATACTGTGTGCCCAGCATGGTGACCGTAACAATTGAAAACACAAGTAGAGCTGAAATTGACGTCGTCACAACTACTTTTGTTCGAGTTCCCCAATTGGCAAATTGAGGAATAAGAGAAGCAGAAAAAATGGTTCCAAGAGCGAAGATTGGATACATATCCGCTAAATAACGTGACGCAATTGCGAACTGCACAAAGATAACAACAGGCGCAGCAAAAGCTGCGAAAAGTATTAGGCCCTTTGACCATTGTCGCTGGCGAAAAACGATGACAACCGTAGCTATTGTCGCAAAAAGTGCGAGTGGCATTGTGTTTGTAATACTCGTATGTCTCTCGAGCCACATGGAATTGTCCTCAAGAGGGGGAAGGTATGTCGCTGGTTTGAGTTCTGCGTACCAAGGTCCAGCTAGTTGGCGGTTTTCTTTAGGACCATACAGAAAACGTATCCACGGCCATTCGCTACCAATATTCAATGAATCAGGGCGGAAGTACGACAACACTGTTGTGGGAATATATCTCGGGCTATAGGCCAGCGATCCGCCATTTTTGTCTGCAACATGTTGCAAAACTGGCATTGATCGATACTTGCTGAAATCTAAAGACGGGCTTCCCATTTTTAATGTGAGTACTCCAAAAGTGGCGGCGAATGGGAGCAGTGCGAGCAATATCAATTTGAAGGAATTTCGTATTAGCGCAGAACGATCTTTTCTCAAGAACACCAGCACTCCAATAGTCAGGAGTAATCCTGTCATGACAGTTGTAGGCCGTGACCCAGCTGAGGCTGCACACGCCAGAATCATTCCCGTGATTTGCCATGATCGGCGTTCATGTGTCCAACGCCAAAATAAATTCATTGCTAGTAAAAATCCAGCAAGCGACCACATGATTGACTCTTGATACATATATGGATCAAAAACAAACAAAAGATTGCTGGCAGGGCCGAGAACGATCGCCACAATGACCATGAACCAAGCGTTGAATCGTGGGCTATCACTATGTTCTTTGCGCAAGAGTCGTAAACACAAGTCAAGCGAACTCCATAGAACAATTACTGCAGCGATAGATATAAATACAGAATTGAATTCTGGTATCGAACTTCCGAAGAGGAATACCAGAGGAATTCTGAGAATGCTTGGGAAAATTCCAAAGTAGCCAACACACCTTTCATCAATGATGAAACACTCAAAGCCAAGTGCTGTATCGGGTACCCAAAAATGCCCATTGATCATTGAGTTTGCTTGTGCGGTAAAAAAACGCCATGGTTCATAGTTTTGAACCAGAGTTGGGTCAAACGTCCACCTTGATGACCACCCAAACATGTACAGACCAAAGACAACACTTGCAATCCATACGAAGTACGACGACAAGACGAAGCGTTGAAAAGCGGTCGATTTATTGGCGTGCATTGGAGATTAAGGGTATTACATCTCAGCTCGCTACCAGAACAACTGATTGATAGCTGCTGGTGTCAACGGGGGACCCCCAATTTAATAGGTGATTGGCAGACCAAAGCGCCCGAGAATACAGAAGCCGCTAGGCAATACCCATGCCAGTAATTACACCTGACCTTCGATGCGGGCCTGGGTATCGGCAAACTCCTACAATACGGAACAGCATTACGCGGAGAGAGACGTCTGTCTATCATGAAAAATCCTGATCGCAAGCCCACAGAGAATATCTGGATTGTGATGCCGGCCTACAACGCCGAAGCCACAGTGAAACAGACCTTTGACGATATTCCTGAGTCTCTAAAGAGCCAAGTGATTCTTGTAGATGATGGTTCTAAGGACAACACGGTCGAAATTGCGCGTTCTTTGGGAATTGAAGTAATCCAGCATGAGAAGAATCGCGGATATGGAGGGAACCAGAAAACGTGTTACCGCGCAGCACTAGATCGCGGAGCAGACATTGTCATCATGTTGCATCCCGACTATCAATATGACTCTCGTGTGTCATTGATTATGGGAGAGCTCATTCAGTACGACATTTGTGACATGGTCTTGGGTAATCGCATTCGTACTCGTCAAGAAGCACTCTCTGGGGGAATGCCGAAGTGGAAGTATTTCATCAATCGATTGTCTACATTCTTGGAGAACTTCATCCTTGGTCAATCAATCGGAGATTTTCACAGTGGCTTTCGCGCGTACTCACGGGAACTATTAGAGACAGTTCCCTTCGACAAGAACTCCGAAGATTTTGCTTTTGATCAACAGTTTTTGGTTCAGGCCGTGGCATATGGTTTTCGTATTGGAGATGTGCCGGTGCCCGTGCGCTACATGGACGAAGCGTCTTCCATTAACTTCAGCCGAAGTGTTCGTTATGGTGTGGGCGGCTTGGCCGCAATTGGTACCTACTATTTATGCAAGTTTGGACTGTCGCGTGACGGGAAGTTCAAAGGTGCCAAGAAAATCAGAGAAGCGAGGCTTGCGTGAATGTGTCTCTAACTGAGCGGTACCCGGTTAAATCAGATCGTCATTCAAGCCATTCACAGATACTCACGGTGTGTGGAGAAGGCGATGGACGACGGTTGTTGGATGTGGGATGCGCGCGCGGGCATCTTTCAATCGCATTAAAGAGGCAAGGCTGGAATGTCACCGGCATTGAATATGACTCTCAAGATGCACAAGTTGCCCAAGACGCAGGCATAGCGATGATTGTGGGAACAGCTGAGTCCGCATTGTGCAATATGACGGAGACCTTTGATGTCATTGTGTTTGCCGATGTATTAGAGCATTTTGTAAAGCCGCTTGAAGTACTTACTTTGGCCAAGAATCGCTTGAAGCCAGGTGGACGAATTGTGATTTCTATTCCTAACGTGGCCCATCTCACGGTGAGGCTGCAGCTCTTGCTGGGATCGTTTAATTACACCGACCGCGGCATTCTTGATAGAACGCATCTTCACTTCTATACCAAGCGATCTCTTCGGGAGATGATTTCCCAAGCAGATTTGGAGATTGTGCATCTGGGCGCCACCCCGGTACCCATAGAAGAGGTGTTGCCTGTTCTTCGTAAAGTGAAGCCTTTACGGGGAATACTGGAATTCAATGCTTTGACGGCTCGTATGTGGAAATCATTATTGGCGTACCAATACATCGCGGTTACTAAAGGCTCGTAAGGGATTTGTCTTAGCAATTGTGTTGTACCAAGTTGTCCTGATGATTCGGCACATCATTTCGGTAGTCGATTTACTTAGAGTCTTCCGCATTGCTTAAGCCAAAGAAAACCCAGGAACTTCTCAACTATGTCGCTGGGCTTCAGGCGCTTCGAGGAGTTGCAGTCCTTCTTGTCGTGGCCTCACATCTGCACACGATTGTTAGTACGGATCCTCATTTTATAGATGTGACTCCATTGCCCTGGATTAACCAAGCACTTTCTAGAGGCTTTCTCGGAGTAGATATTTTTTTTGTTCTTAGTGGATTTCTCATAACCTCGCTTCTCTTCAAAGAAGGTGAAAAAGGGATTACATCAAAATTGAAGGGTTTCTATTACAGACGAGCATTACGGATACTTCCAGCTCTCTATGCGCTGTTAATCGTTAGTTTCATCATCGCGCTCTGGGAAGAATCGTCACTTACTTATCAGTGGAACTCAACATGGAGTGCACTGTTATTCATCTCCAATTGGACGTTTGAACCATTCTTTTTGCAAACCCAAGATGATCTGGGTCATCTTTGGAGTCTCGCAGTAGAGGAACAGTTTTACCTTGTTTGGCCAATAGTGTTTTTTGCTCTCAGTCGCCGACGCATTCATTGGTCAATAACAACATCTGCAATGGCGGTTTTGGTCTTGGTTATCGCGCTTCATCGAAACTCTCTGTGGGACTCACAAGTGCCTTGGATTTTTATTTATCTGAAGACAGAGACGCGGGCAGATGCAATTCTTGTTGGGTGCATATTCGCCTATATTTTCAGATTTGTTTCAATTCCTCAGAAGTTATTAAAGATTCTCGGATATACATCTGTAGTTCTGCTCATCGCAGTCGCCTACTTCTATAGCGATGTAAAAAAGGGCTTCTTGTATCAAGGAGGTTTTTCTCTCATTGCATTTCTAGCCGGCATAGTGGTTCTGACAGTTGTGGTTGTGCCATCTTTTGGCGGCTCTTTAGTTAATTCGAGAACGCTAATTTGGTGGGGGCAGAGATCATATGGGATCTACCTGTGGCACTTACTCATATTTCGAGTCTTCGGTCGTCATGAGTTCGTTGGATCAGAATTCCTTCGAATATTGATTGCAATTGGAATCTCGTTAGGGGTTGCAGAATTATCGTGGCGAGTAATCGAGCAACCTTTCATTCGCATAAAGAATGACAAGTTCAGCAGGCTGAGACCGACGCATAATTGAATTACGGACGATTTCTCAGATCTTTGGATAGGTCATCAACGGCATCAATAGATAGGTTCACGAGAGTTGTATCTGCGGCCTGAGGCCTCGTTACAAATGTGCAGGCAAGAGACCAACGTTGCGTTGGACGTGGAGATCTGGTGCCTGCTCATCTTTTGGAGCAAGCAGATATTCGCCAGTGTTCGCCCAATCAATTGCCAAGTGAGGGCACATAGGCGTGATGCCATGTTCCGCTGTTGGGTTGTATTCGGCGGTGACAAGATAATTCACTGTGGTGTCGGAAGTAAGTGCGTGAAACGCATGGCCAAGATGCGCAGACAACAGAACTGAATGTCCATTGTGTGCAGAAAGGCGCACTCGCTCCCATTTTCCAAATGTGGGTGATGATGGTCGAACATCAACTACGTAGTCATCTATTTCTCCATGAAGTACAGTGACCAGCTTTGCTTGGCCTATTTGAGCAGTGCTGTAATGCACACCACGAATAGCTCCTTTTACTGAATGCGAGATGTTGGCTTGGAGGGGAACAAAGTCATAGCCCGTCTTTTCAAGTAATTCTGAATGTTTAAACCATTCTTGAAACCAACCGCGATCATCACCGTGACGCTGTGGGGTGATAAGCCAGGCACCTTGAATCCCGAGAGTTGAAACGTTCATAAATTCTCTTCCACCTTAAGTCTCCGCGCAATGGCGGGTATCGCATCCGCAAGTGCGATTTTCCAATCACGCATTTCACTGAGGCCTGTGTTGTGAGTGCGGCCATGGCCTAGCACCGAATATGAAGGGCGAATTGCGCGAGTGGGATACTCAGTTCCCGCAACAGGTGTGACCAAGTCCAGATTGCATTCCAAAAGGGCGTATATCTCGCGTGCAAACTCATACCAGCTGGCTTGGCCTGAATTAGTTCCGTGATACACACCATTCGGAGCTTTATGCAGCACAAGTTGTGCAATGTGTTCAGCCAAATCATTGGCAAATGTAGGTTGTCCCAATTGGTCGTCTACCACGCGTACAGGTTGATGGGTAAGTGCTCGACGAGCCATCGTTAGTGCAAAGTTGGCTCCAAATGAGCTGTACAACCAGGCCGTCCGCACAATAAGTGAACCATGTCTGTAATTCGCGCGAACGGCTTCTTCCCCGGCGAGTTTGGTGCGACCATACGCACTTACTGGTGCACATGGTGCATCTTCAGAGATGGGGGATTGTGCTGTTCCTGAAAACACATAATCGGTAGATACGTGCACTAATTGTGCATTAGCAAGCTGTGCCGCATGTGCGACGTGTGCTGCACCTAAGGCGTTCACTGCATGGGCAGACGCTTCACTATCTTCTGCTGCATCTACTGCAGTCCATGCAGCAGCATTCACAACTACCGACGGTGCCAGCTGTTGCACAAAGTTTGTTACTTCATCCTTGAGTGTGATGTCCACTTCATGTCTTCCTACCGCTACAAAGTTCATGTCTTTTGCTAACAGAGTTTGTTGTAGGCAACGCCCCAGTTGGCCTTCGCCACCCAAAATCAACCACACAGTTATTTGGCCTTTGATTTAAGCGGCTGCCACCACTGGGGGTGTGTGCGATACCAACGAATTATTTCTTCTATGGAATCAGCCAAGGAATGTTGAGGTGTGTAGCCCAACTGGGTGTGAATCTTTGACCAATTCACTGAATAACGACGATCATGGCCCAAACGATCTTCAACCGGTTGAATCATTGCATCGTCGTAACCAAAATGGGACAAAATCAAAGTAGTGAGTTCTCGGTTAGACATCTCGGTGCCACCACCAATGTTGTAAGTCTCACCTGCTGTTCCATTGCGAACTACAGCGTCTATTCCACGGCAGTGGTCATCAACGTGAAGCCAATCGCGTACATTCAGACCATCGCCATACAGCGGAACCTTCTTGCCTTCAATTAGATTGGTGATGAAAAGCGGAATCACCTTCTCTGGGTATTGGTATATACCGAAGTTGTTGGAACAACGTGTAATGCGTACATCCATTCCGTATGTGCGGAAAAAAGAACGTGCTACTAAGTCACTACCGGCCTTGCTTGCTGCATACGGACTATTCGGTAACAATGGCTCTTGCTCGTCCCAACTTCCCGCGTCGATAGAGCCATACACCTCATCGGTGGAGACATGAACAAAAGTGCCCACGCCAACTTCTTTGGCAACTTCAAGCATTTGGTGTGTGCCGAGCACATTGGTCGACATAAATATGGAACTGGAATCTATAGATCTATCTACATGTGATTCAGCGGCAAAGTGCACCACTACGTCATGGCCGCCCAGTGCGGGTCTAATCTCGCTCGGGTTGCAGATGTTTCCAGTGACGACGGACAATCTTGGATCACTTCGCACCGGATCCAGATTCTCAATATTTCCCGCATAGGTAAAGGCATCAAATACTGTGACACGCTCTATGTCGACGCCCCATCGACCATCAAGAAGACCTCGTACATAGTTCGAGCCGATGAATCCGGCACCGCCCGTCACAAACAATTTCATCAATTTAAATTATCGCAGATTCCATATTGATGGTACTTCTAGTGAAATAGAGCGACTACCATCACATTATGAAGGGAATTATCCTTGCTGGAGGTACTGGATCCAGACTATGGCCTCTCACGCGTGCAGTGAGTAAACAATTGTTGCCGGTATACGACAAGCCATTGATTTATTATCCACTCTCCACATTGATGGCGGCTGGAATACGTGAAATTCTTATCATTACCACTCCTCAGGATTCGGACAGCTTTCGCGAACTCTTAGGCGATGGCACTCAGTTGGGCTTGTCTATTAGCTACCAGGTCCAAAAAAGCCCTGACGGTCTTGCTCAAGCCTTTATCATCGGCGAGTCTTTTATTGGTTCGAGCAACTGCGCTCTTGTCTTGGGGGACAATATTTTTCATGGGTCAAGTTTGAGAGATGAGCTATCAAGAGTTCAAGAAGTGGTGGGTGGTTTAATTTTTGCTTATCAAGTGGCAGACCCCGCGTCGTATGGAGTTGTTGAATTCAATTCTGAGAATAAGGCCTTATCAATTGAAGAGAAGCCCGAAAAACCAAAGTCTAATTTTGCTGTGCCAGGGCTTTATTTTTATGACAACTCGGTTGTAGATGTTGCTAAGAAAATCAAACCAAGTCATCGCGGCGAATTAGAAATTACGTCCGTCAACAATCACTATTTGGAACAGGGCCAATTAAGTGTTCAGGTTCTCCCTGAGGGAACTGCGTGGCTCGATTCGGGTACGTTTGAGTCTCTTCATGATGCTGCAAGTTACGTTCGGGTCATAGAAGAAAGACAAGGAATAAAAGTGAGTTGTCCAGAGGAAATTGCGTGGCGCAATGGATGGATTACAGATGTTGAGCTGGAGCAAATCGGTATCAGTCTTCAGAAGAGTGGATACGGAAATTATCTACTAAAACTTTTAAGCAAGAGCTGATGTGGTTTTTGTTGCGATAACAAGAAACTGCTTTCCAAAAAACTTCCATAAAATTGGAAGCCTTAAGTAAACACGTGTGATGACGGGGTTAGCGGGTAATTTTGATTTAAATGAATAAGGAATAAACTTCGGAAAAACGCTTTTGATATGAAATTTTGCCGCGATCAGATGCTCTTGAATCGCAATGTGTGTAAGAGGAACAATATGATCAGCAAAGTCAAAATATTCTTTGAAGCAATACCTAAAATTGGGACCCATTATGATCACGGTTCCATTTTCCTTTAGTTTTTCAAATGCAAGTTTCAAAAACTCATTAACCTCCTGCTGAGAATTCATATGTTCCAAAACGTTAGAAAGAAAAATTAAGTCAAAATAATTTGAAGGCAGTTCCGCATCAAAAAAAGATTTATTGAAGAACGTGATATTTTCATTCAAATCTGAACTGTCAATTCCTAAGTCACATGCCCATCGTTCTTCTGCGCCACAAGAGTTTATGAATTCGCCTAGTCCACAAGCCGGATCTAGTGTCCTCTCAAAACCATTTGATTTAGACACAATGAAGGGAGCTAGTACCTTCCACACAGCAACTCTTTTTGCTTGATCTACATCTTTGAATCGGAATTCGTATAGTGATTTATAGTCCACGAAGTTGAGATTAGTCCACTAAGCCGCGAACAGTTGCACTAATCTCACAAATTTCATTGTTGCTTAAAGCTGGTTGAATACTCGGATAGACAGTAACTGATTCGACGCTAATTGCACATTTTTCTAATTCATCAAGTTGAGCCTTGGTATCTCGAATTCGGCTTAATTCAGAAGCTGTACTTACTGTTTCTCGAATCTTCAGTACGGAAACGGTAATGGTAGCAATCAGAAGGAAGCTGAGGATGAATCCAGATATTCGAAAGAAGATTAGGCGTTTACTCCAGAAGAGTTGAAACATAAAAATATAGAACAACATAGATTGAATTTGAAGAATTGGTGCATATCGGATATGAAGAAAACTTTCAGTGTTACCAATCCGCGAAACAACAATAAGGAGTGATGAAACTACAAGGCCAACTAGCAATACACACATGCCCATTGCTGCTTGTCTTTGAACATCGTGCATTCGAATTGCTGCCGCCAAAACAAGAAGAAAAAGAAGAAAAAAACCGAAAATGCAGATGAGTGAATTTCGGAAGATAAATGTACCTACGCTTAAATTGCTTATTGCCTGTGATGGCAAGAACAGTGACATTGGTGAAATCAGCCAAGTGATGGTTGTAGCTAAAGTCCAACGAATAATGTCCCAAGTTTGTTCAAAAAGTACTGCAAAATTGGTCGGCCATCCTGCCGCACGTGAATCTACTGGCGGGAAGATAAATGCCAGTTTTGAGCTTATGTATGTAAGGAAAAGTGAGATAAAAAAATAAACATTGGCATGAATGACATTGAGTTTGTTGCGTTGTAACGAAAGTGGGATCACGATGAAGAAAATTGCAATTGAAGTGCTTCCAAGAGAAAGCCATGACAAAAGGATAAAAAAATAAAATCTGACGTATGACCGAGTTGATTTCAGAGTTACGGTTGATGCTAGGACTCCAAAGAACACTGCCAAAAACCAGCAAATTTGCATTCCCCATTGAAGGTCATACCAGATACCTGAACTAGAAAAGACTGATGCAACCATAAATAGTCCCACAACCGCACCCAAGGCTGGACTTGTATTGGCGTGATTTGGCTGAAAGATTTGCTTTCTGATCAAAAAGACAGTGGATAATAGAACTAAGCCATTGACAAGAATCAGTAAGTGATAGGAAGAACCAAAAAGAAGAGTTTCCAGCCAGAGCACTGTTCGGCCAATTGGAAGGAAATGACCCATATGTCCATCAAGAACGCCCGCAACGCCCTTTTGATGAGCTTGTATCAACGAGAACTCATCCCACCAATACGAGAGAGATGGACTCCAGAAAACGCCTAGCGTAAGGAAACCTAATCCCAAGATGGCTACGGCTATATCGGATGCGTCTACGCGTAGGGTTTTTCCTGTATGGATGTTGTCGTAAGTGTTGATGCTCATATTTGACACTGCTCAGTTAATCATGAGATTCAGGTAGAATTAGACGCTGTGGATGACAGAATTATTGTTGTAGTCGGTGGATGTGGTCATGTGGGATTACCACTTAGTCTTGCACTGGCTTCACGCGGTAAATCGGTAGTTGCTTTTGACCTCGACGCGAAAGCTGTCGATATGGTGAACCAGGGTGTCATGCCGTTTCATGAGGATGGTGCCAACGAAGTTTTGGGACAAGTCCTTTCACGTAAATCTTTTCATGCAAGTACTAATCCCGCAGAAATTGTTCAAGCTGATGTAGTAATAGTTGTAATTGGCACACCAGTTGATGAGCACTTGAATCCTGATGCCGAAGCCGTACCCCGAGCTCTATCCGAAATTGCCGAACATCTCAGAGATCACCAGCTAGTAATCTTGAGGAGTACCGTTTATCCCGGTGTGACTCGGTTGACGGGAAAGAGACTGAGGGAATTGGGAAAAAAAGTTGATTTGAGCTTTTGCCCAGAGCGAATTGCCGAAGGCAAGGCCTTCATTGAGTTGTTTGAATTACCTCAGATTATTTCAGGTTTAAATGACTCTGCTGTAAGGAGGGCTTCTGCTGTATTTCGTGTACTGACGGATGAAGTCGTAGTTACCACTCCAGAAGAAGCCGAGTTGGCCAAGCTGTTCACCAATACATGGAGATACATTAAATTTGCTGCAGCCAATCAATTTTTCATGATCGCAAATGATTTTGGAGTTGATTTCGCTGAGGTTAGAAAGGCCATTACCTTCAATTATCCTCGCGCCGCAGATATGCCCGGGCCCGGGTTTGCTGCCGGACCATGTCTTTTCAAGGACACGATGCAACTTGCAGCATTCAACAACAATAACTTTGCAATTGGTCATGCCAGTATGGCGGTAAACGAAGGATTACCTTTATATATTGTTTCGCGGCTTGAACGCGAATATCTTCTTGACGAATTGACCATCGGAATAATTGGAATGGCTTTCAAAGCGGAGTCAGATGATATTCGATCATCTCTCTCTTACAAGCTGAAAAGAATCCTCAAATTCAAAGCACACGAGGTGCTGTGTACAGATGCTTTCGTTACTTCCGATCAAACACTGCTGGACCTAGAGACCGTGATCAAAAGATCAGATGTCTTGATTATCGGTGCACCTCATGATGAATATCGTCACCTCAAAACTGACAAACCGGTGATTGATATTTGGAATCTATTAGAGAACGGTTCATTAACATGAGCCCTCGGGCATCCGTGGTAATTCCCGTGTACAACGAAGCCGAAAGCATCGAAGCCGTTCTTCTTCGCTTACTTGAGTCAACAACTACAGTTCATGAAATCAACGTTGTTTATGACTTCCCTGAAGACACAACAAAACCTCTTCTAGAGCGACTTTCAAAGGACTACCCTCTCATTAAGCCAGTAATGAATACTTATGGCCGGGGACCAGCCAACGCCATTAAGTATGGAATTGATCACTCTCAGGAACAGATTGTTGTCGTAACCATGGCAGATGGCTGTGACGATCCGAATCAAATAGATTCTCTAGTTAAGCTAGTTGATAGAGGCGTGGTGGTTGCTTGTGCGAGCAGATACGCGAGAAGTGGTCAGCAAGTAGGTGGACCACTTGTCAAAAGCTTCGCATCACGCCTTGCCGGAGTGAGTTTGTATTGGTTAGCACGTGTAGGAACAAGAGACGCAACTAACTCATTTAAAGCGTATTCACGAGGTTTCGTCAGTTCTGTAGGAATTGAAAGCAAGTATGGTTTTGAAATAGGAATCGAAATGGTGTCGAAGGCAAGAAGACACCGCCAACCTGTTGCAGAAATTCCCACAATTTGGTTAGACAGAACCCTTGGGGAGTCAAATTTCAAATTACTTGCTTGGCTTTTGCATTATCTGAGATGGTACGTATATGCCTTCGGAAGACGTAAAACATTTGATCAGAAATAGATTTCAGAGAACTAACAAAAAGGGAAACATGACAAAAGTATTAGTAACAGGATCACAAGGCTTTATAGGTGGCTATGTAGTGGAGGAACTGCTCCGTCAAGGATATGTGGTTGTTGGACTTGATAACTTCTCAAAATATGGTCCTATTTCAAAGAGTTACGACCATCACGCAAACTATTCATTTGTGAACGGCGATGCGCAAGATGTTGAGTTACTTTCGGGTCTTCTTATGGACTGTGATCATTTGATTGCGGGTGCGGCACTAATTGGCGGCATTAGTTATTTTCACGCTTATGCGTATGACCTGCTTGCAACCAACGAACGGATTATGGCCTCTACTTGTGACGCAGCTATCCGCGCAATGCGTCAAGGGAAGCTACAGAAGGTTACGTATCTAAGTTCGTCGATGGTGTTCGAAAGCAGTACCCATTGGCCCAGCGCTGAAGGAGATGAGCGAATGATTCCTCCACCTCTTTCGTCATATGGATTTCAGAAGCTAGCGGTTGAATATTTTGCGAAAGCAGCGTGGGATCAATACAAAGTTCCATACACAATCGTGCGGCCATTTAATTGTGTTGGCATTGGAGAGGGGAAAGCACTGGGCGAAGTCGAGGTTCTATCTGGAAATGTTGAACTGGCAATGAGCCACGTAGTTCCTGATTTAGTGCAGAAAATACTAAAAGGGCAGAATCCCTTGCACATTTTGGGAGAAGGAAACCAGATTCGTCACTATACATATGGAGGCGATTTAGCAAAGGGCATTGTCGAATGTATGAAGAACCCTGCTGCTTTAAATGAGGACTTCAACATTTCAACAAATCAATCGACTACCGTCCTCGAGTTGGCAAGCGTTATTTGGAAGAAGATTAAAGGTCCCGATGTGCCATTTGCGTATGTATCTGATCCAGCCTTTGAATACGACGTTCAAAAGAGAATTCCCTTAACTGAAAAGGCGAAGAATTTATTACAGTTTGAGTGCACAACGACCCTTGACCAGATGCTGGATGAAGTGATTCCTTGGATTGAGGTAGCGATTGAAGAAGGAAAGATTTAGATTCTCAGTTTTTCTACCAACCACGTGAGCCAAAATCTTTGTCTTTGTAGTTTTCTAGAATGAGATATACCTATATTGAGGCTGTCTTCGGTTATTGATTCGCCGAGTCGTGTTCTTAACTTACTCGCAGTCTCAGCAAACTCTGAGGACTGTTGCTGTTGAAGTCGACTAGTCCATGAATTTTTACTAATTCTAAACTGACACAGAGTTTCAGCGATGTTAAGCGCCGGCCCGAGCTGCCATAGCTCTAGCCACATATTGAGATCAATAAGATACTTGCCCGTGAATCCAGACGTAGCTTGCAAAAATTCACGACGCATTACCACTGCGCAAGGCTCTCCAAAGAGATTTGTTCCCGAACTAATCAGCGAGCTTATTGACTCCTCAAATCGAATTTGACCATGTTGAACATTCCAACCTCGATTGCGAAGAAGAACTCGTCCACTGGGAGAGATAATATCTCTACGAGAAAAACTAAATGTAACGTTTTCTGGGGATTTCTCAAGCGCATCAATGTGCCGTTCAATGCAAACTGGGTGCAATAAATCGTCTTGGCACACTAATTGGACATATTGACCACGAGCCTTAGAGCAACAAAAATTCCAGTTATCAGAAGCTTGGCCTCGGGATTCAAGTGTGTGATATTCAATTCTGCTGTCATCAAAACTTTTGATTACGTCGAGAGTGCCATCTGTTGAAGAATGGTCGCTAATCACAATCTGGAGATTTTTATATGTTTGATTCACGACAGAAGCAATAGTTTGACGCAGAAACAATGCCCCATTGTAAGTGGGGATGCATACTGAAACCAGCGGTTGACTATTCACAATCGCTATTTCGGTGATCAACTATGAATAACGGTCGATTCTTTGCTTCCCTATATATACGACCAATGTATTCTCCAAGAACTCCAAGGCATAGCAACTGAATGCCTCCAAGAAACAGTGAGATCAGCACGATTGAAAGCCAACCACGTTCGGGTGACCCGGAGCCTAAAAAAAGTGATGTCAAGAAAAACAATATGAGAATGAAACTAAATGACGTTATCAATAGGCCAAGTTGCATTAAGACCCGCAATGGACGGTCAGAAAAACTTAGAAGTGCATCCAATGCCAGATTTGACATCTTCGAAAATGAGTATTTTGTTTCGCCTGCATAACGTGGATCTCGATCGAAAGAAACTACGTCTTGCTTGAAACCGACCCAAGCAACCATGCCCCTAAGATACAAACTCTTCTCACTCAAACCAAGTAGCACATCGACAACGCACCGGTCCATTAGTCGAAAATCACCGACATTTCTTGGCAGTGTGGTGTCTGACATCCAATCAATAAATCGATAAAACGCAATTGCAGATGCCTTCTTGAAGCGACTTTCTCCCCTTCTCTCAACGCGCTGTGCGTGAACAACATCTACACCCGAGTTCCACTTAGCAATGAGATCTGGAATCAACTCAGGTGGATCTTGAAGATCTGAGTCCATAATGATTACTGCTTCACCGCTTGAATGTGTGATTCCTGCCAATATCGCTGACTGATGGCCAAAATTGCGTGAAAAAGAAATCGTCTTGAATCTTCGATCAGTTAAAGATTGTTTTTTGGCGAGTGTTAGGGATTCGTCACTCGAACCATCATCAACAATGATGACCTCAGTGTCGTATGCAATGGCATCAAGGACAATAGCCATTCTTCGGAAAAACTCGGGCAAGTTATCGCTTTCGTTGAAAACTGGCGCAACGATTGAAATTTTTTTCATAACAGCCCACGATTGTAATCGTCCAAAGTGCACCTATCACCAAGTAATTGAAATCTGGCCACTACCGTCACATCCAAATTGATTAATCGGGATTGTCGTATTACGAGTGTCTTGTAGAAGCAAGACATTTCCAGTTGGGGAATTTGCCAGTTGATTATCGAAGGTTAGGACATTCTTGCCATAGGAATCCATACGCATCTGCACGTTTGATGGGAAAATGCTCACGCTGGTGAATTGCTTCACACGACAATCAAGAATGACTCTGTTTCCTAAAGAACTCCGCCCCGAGACATACCCGCGGTCCATTCCAATAACCAAATTCGAAGCAATCGCTGATGGTTCATCATCGAGCCTCAACGTGTATTGACCCACTGGGGCAAACCAACCACGAAGGCGCACCACATCTTGAAACCAAAGAGGTCCTTGATAGAAATCGTATTGAGATAGGTCGTTCATCGCCGCCAATACTTTGATATCTAGACTGCGTTCATCTAGAGCTATACCTCTGCGTTTTATGTAGTACATGGTGGTCGGGTCCCATCCATGGCCAGCAATGAAGACTCTTTGTTCTTGAGTTGATAGACGTACTAACTCGTTATCAAAACCTGGCAGGTCACCGCGACTTAACTGTCTATATCCAGCTTGTGTGATTGATGAGTACATAACCACAGAAAGCGCTAGGCAAAGGGCCCAAGGTCTGACCTTGTGAAACCTACAACTGTTGTCCAACCCTCCGATCATAAAACTGAAAAGTAGAGCAAACAAAGGCGAAACCGCCACAAGGTAATAGTCATGTACTAGATAAAGATTGAAAAAGAAGGAGATTGTTCCAATTATTGCTGCAATCAAAATAACTGAAATCCACCGGTGTCGTTTGACGAAAAGAAGATATAAAAATCCGAATGCAAGAATCCAAATCGGGATAATAAGGCTATTGATGCGCTCAAGAATGACAATCCAGTTGGATGCATCCAAACGTTGGGAGACAGTGCCCAATTGCCACTCTCGTACATTATGCGATGTCAAAAATGACGTAAAAGGATTCTGCTGCTTGACTCTGTCCGTGTAGTTATTCCACAGAATCATGAAAACAAATGCAACCAATGAAGACAGGGTGATAACCAAGAATGTTTGTCTTTGAACCTTTGTGGTCCTGTTGGATTTCACGAAAGTTAATGCTGCGATGATAACGACACCGAGATAAACAACAAAGGTGGTTGGTTTTATCATTCCCCCTAGTACCGCTGCGATTAGACAAGTAATAGCTAATGAAACACTTCTCTTTTCCCGCTTTAGAAGATTTAGAGTGGAATAGAGAAACAACAATGAAAAAAAAAGAGCACAGTACTCAATCAATGAGGCACGGCTCCACTGAATAGAAAGTGGAGAAATTGAGAAGAATATTGACGCTAGAAGTGATGAGAATCTTCCAACAAAGATATGTGCGACGTGGTAGAGAAGTAGCACACACATTGAGAACCAAACAAGTGAAGTAAAACGATTTGCGAAATCAATTTCGAAAGAGAAAATCTGCATAACCCAAGCAGCACTCTGTTGGAAAAGCGGAAACTCAAACGGAACTTGCCATGGTTGACCTAGAACCGGCATACCAGGTCGTAAGATGGACCCCCATCCTTCAAAAATGGATAGAGTTTGAAATGCGGTCTGAGTCTGACGAAAAGCGTGGTGCTCTCGCAGTTGCTGATCAAGTGTTGGAAACTGATAGATCCAGATAGCGACGATGATGAGACAAAGAAGCAAACCTGTGGTCATCTGCTGAAATCTCAAAGATGATCTTCTGATGGACTTCATTCGATGTGCGGCTTTCGTGAGGAAAAATAGAGAAACTGATGAACGTGTTTCATACTATGATTTAGTAATGAGTAAAACGAACTCACTGAATTACACCCAACGTTTAGTTCGAATACAAGGTGGAATCATAAAGAAACTGTTATGGCCAGTGAATCCATATAAGTGGAATATCAAACGTGCTTGCAAAGGGAGAGTACTAGACATTGGCTGCGGTATCGGAAGAAATCTCAGGTACTTAGGGGATCAGCGCAATGTGGGCGTTGATCATAATCCCGACTCGGTCGAAGTTTGTCGACAGGCCGGATTCAAGGCGTACATACCAGATGAATTTCACACTACCTTTACACATGAGAAATTTCAAACATTACTACTTTCGCATGTCATTGAACATTTAACGCCAGACCAAACTCATGCAATGCTGGAGCAATATCTCCCCTATATGGGTGACAGTTCACGATTGGTGGTTATTTGTCCACAGCAGCGAGGATTTGCTTCAGACGAAACACATGTCACCTACTTTGATGAAAAGAATATTCGGGAGCTTTTTCATCAGTTTTCATTTGAAACAGTTCGGTACAAGAGTTTTCCCTTTCCAAAAGCTTTTGGCAGATCATTCATATACAACGAACATGTTGCTGTAGCTCAATTTCGTACTGATTGAGTTGGGCATGGCCAGTCTGTACACATTGCTCATCTATTGGGGGCTAGTTTTTGCAGTGGTGGCAGTTCTATCTGTAACTGGAATTGCTTTGACGTATTTAGTTTCAGCCCGAAACCAATCTCGTGTGAGTGGTATTCTCGGAGATGTATCAGTTGTCGGACTTTGTTACCTGATTGTCACCTCTCTCGTCGTCGCAAATGCATTCAATGAAATTGATCGTCCATTGCTTTTGGGGATACTCGCTCTTCCGGTTCTAGCGGCCTCAATAAAATTTTTCAGATATGAGTTCAAGGAGGGGGAAAGACGGGAATCTGCGCATCTTCGACAAAGGTTTAGAACATCCCTTACACCTCTTGCTATCTATTCTGCTGCTGCGTTGATCCCGTTCTATTCTTTTTTGGATAAATTCATCTCTAAGAATTTTGTTTTGACGAGTGTAAGCAAATTCAACGCAGACCTCGGTATGTACCTGCAAATGTCCTCAAATTTGGTTACTCATGGTTTCACCGACAATGGCAAAGTGGTAGGAGCAAATGTAGGCGCGCTGGCACGGTTTGATCACCCTGGGGCTCAAGCTGCAATTGCTGGAAAGAGTCAGATACTGGGTTTACTTCCACATCAAATTGGAATTGTGTCAGTTTCATGTCTTTTAGCACTATTGGGTCTGTGCGTTCATCAGATTCTGAGTAATGGTGGGAAGTCGCGGAGTCAGAGTCTGTACTTGATTGGAGCATGGGTAATTGTCTCTCCACTTGTAGTAGAAATGGCCACTCAGTTCTTTTATGCACAATTG
>Ga0315900_10004139_pt1 | contig 20605 bp, 20 predicted proteins | sample LakEriMetagenome_FD_203521 | JGI IMG/M metagenome (GOLD analysis project Ga0315900, IMG submission 203521) | Freshwater fungal communities from buoy surface, Lake Erie, Ohio, United States - Buoy 12 MA114 | ecosystem: Environmental > Aquatic > Freshwater > Lake > Lake biofilm | place: USA: Lake...
GGTTTCCGGCATTCTCTGGAACGGGATCGGGCGCGGGCTGCCGCTGTTGCTTGCCCTTGTTATCACGCCGTTTTTGGTTAGCGCCCTTGGTGTTGAACGCTGGGGGCTTTTCACCCTGGCATTGGCGCTGATTGGCATTTTCGGCGTTTTCGATCTTGGCCTTGGCATGGCGCTGACGCGCGGTGTTTCGGAAAAGCTTGGCACCGGCGCGGTTGATGAAGCGCGCGCCATGATCGGCGCGACATTGCTCGCGCTGCTTGGCGTTTCTTCAATCATGGCGGTAGCGCTTTTCCTGACCGTGCCTTGGCTGGTAGGGCGTTTTTTGAATGTGCCGGAAGCCTTGCAGCAGGAAGCGATCACCGCCTTTCAATTGCTGGCAGCCGGCGCGCCTTTGGTGGTGCTGAACGCCGCGCTTTGGGGCGTGCTTTCCGCCTGGCAACGCTTTCGCATCGCCAATCTGGTGAATATCCCGCTCAATACTTTTTACTATCTCGGCCCTTTGCTGGTGCTGTTCTTCTGGAACAGTCTGATTGGCGTGATGCTGGCGGTCATTCTGGTACGGCTCTTCAGCGGCATAGCCTATGCCATCATCGCGCATCGCGATGTGCCAGGGCTTGGCATGCATACGCCGCGCTTTGGCCTGATGCGGCCATTGCTCCGCCAAGGTTTGTGGATGAGTCTTTCTGGCGCGCTGACGCAGCTATTGCTTTACGCGGATCGCTTCATCATTGGCGCGGTGCTGACGCTTTCAGCCGTTGCCTTTTACGCAACACCGCTTGATCTGATCATGCGCCTTTGGATCATCCCGGTCGCGGTGGCGCAGACCATGCTGCCGGCGATTGCTTCATCCTTCCGGAAATTGCCCGACCATACCGCCTTGCTGATCAAGCGTGGTGCGCTGATTGTGATGCTGCTTAGCCTGCCGGCATCCCTAATCCTCATTCCGGGCGCGGAGCTTTTCCTCAGGCTTTGGTTGGGCACGGAATTCGCAGAAGGTGGCGGGCCGGTGCTGCGCATTCTGGGCTTTGGCATTTTCTTTTCGTGCCTTGCTTTCATTCCCGGTGTCTTGCTGGAAGCGATAGGGCGGCCGGATGTAACAGCCAAATTCTCACTCGTGCTGGCGGCGATTTTCCTGCCGCTTAGCGCCGCGCTTTTGCCCTGGCTGGGCATTGAAGGCGCCGCACTCGCTTGGGCGGGCCGCTGCCTGATGGATTGCCTTGGCCGCTGCTGGTTCGCGGCAAAGCTTTATCCGGCAGTGCGTGAGACCATGCGGGAATTGTTGTGGCCCATCGCGCCCGCAGCGCTTGGTTTGGCCGTGCTGGTGCCCTTGGGCGGCTGGCTATGGCCCACGCTTCTGGCCGCCCTGATTTTTGGCTTGGTTTTCGCCGCCGGCTGGTCCATTGCCGCGCCGCAAGACAAGGCCAGCGCTTTGGCGCTGATCCGTGGAAAGGGGCGCCGCAGCGCATGATGCCGATCGCCATCAATGGTCGCTTCCTGACGCAGGGCATGACCGGCGTGCAGCGCTTTGCGCGTGAAGTTACCACGGCAGCGGATCGGCTGATGGGGAATGATGCCTGGCCTGAGGCACGATTATTGATGCCAAGCAGCGTCGCGCAAAGCCCCTTTGCCTATCTGAAGGCGGAAGCGATTGGCCAAAAATCCGGCCAACTTTGGGAACAATGGGAATTGCCGAAAGCGGCCAAGGGTTCCTTCCTGATCAACCTTGGCAATACCGCGCCGCTGATGCTGGGACGCGATCAGGCAGTCGTCATTCATGATGCCGGCGTCTTTGATACACCGGAGAGTTATTCCTTTGCCTTCCGCACCTGGTATCGCTTTCTGCACAAGATGCTCGCGCGATCCGGTGCGCAATTGCTGACGGTTTCGGAATTTTCACGCGGCCGCATTTCCGCGGCGCTTGGTGTCGCACCTGATTCCATCGGCGTCTTGCCGGAAGGTGGCGATCACATACTTCGCATCAGCGCGGATATCGGCGTTCTTGCGCGCCATGATCTAGCGCCAGGTCGCTATGCGCTGGTGGTGGGCAATCCGGCGGCGCACAAGAATCTGGCCGCGCTGACCAGCGCTGCGGCGTTGCTCGGTGCTCGCGGCCTCACTTTGGCCGTGGCGGGTGCAGCTGATCCGGCCGTATTCCGCGCGGGCGGCGGGCCCGCTGCCGATGCAGGGCGCATTCTGGGGCGCGTCAGTGATGCCGAATTGCGCGCGCTTTATGAAAACGCGCTCTGCCTGATTTTCCCATCGCGTTATGAAGGCTTCGGCCTGCCACCCTTGGAAGCCATGACCTGCGGCTGCCCGCTTGTCGCCGCCCATGCCGGCGCAGTGCCCGAGGTTTGCGGTGAAGCCGCGCTCTGGTTCGACCCGCTGCGACCCGAGACCTTGGCCGAAGCCCTGGAAAGGCTGCTGGATGAAGAAGGCCTCGCCGCCGGCATGCGCGATGCGGGGCTGAAGCGCGCGGAGCATTATACCTGGGAAAAGGCAGCGCTTGCCTTATTGGCCCTGATCCGAAAGAAGGCGGCATGAAGATCGCGCTCGTGCATGAATGGCTGGATAGCTATGCGGGTTCTGAACGCGTGCTGGAACAGCTTCTGCTGGAATGGCCGGAAGCGGATGTCTTCGCCGTCTGTGACTTCATGCCGGAAGCCGAGCGTGGTTTTCTGCAAGGCAAGCCTGTCACCACCAGCTTCATTCAACGCATGCCCTTTGCGCGCAAGCATTTTCGCAAATTCCTGGGCCTCATGCCGCTTGCCATAGAACAGCTTGATCTTTCCGGTTACGATGTTGTGATTTCATCCTCTCACGCTGTCGCCAAGGGCGTGCTGACGGGGCCGGGGCAGATCCATATTTCCTATGTGCATAGCCCCATGCGCTATGCCTGGGATTTACAGCACCAATATCTGCGCGAAGCGGGCCTCACGCGCGGAATGAAGGGCGCCTATACGCGCTGGCTTTTGCATCGCATGCGGCTGTGGGATCGCACGAGTGCGCTCAACCCCGATATCGTGCTGGCCAATTCAAGCTATATCGCCGAGCGTATTCAAAAGACCTGGCGGCGTGATGCGCAGGTTTTGCACCCGCCGGTGGATATTGAAAGCTTCACGCCCGCGCCGGATAAGGGTGATTATTATCTGATCGCGTCCCGCATCGTGCCTTATAAGCGGGTTGATCTGATCGCCGCCGCCTTCCGCGCCATGCCAAACCGCAAGCTGATCATTGTGGGCGATGGCCCGAATGAGGCGCAGGCACGCGCCGCTGCTGGCGATGCGCCTAATGTCACCTTCAAGGGCAGGCTTGCGCGGGCGGAGTTGATCTCACTGACGCAAGGCGCACGCGCGGCGGTTTTCGCCGCCGAGGAAGATTTCGGCATCGCCACCGTGGAAGCACAAGCCTGCGGCACGCCGGTGATTGCCTATGGCCGCGGTGGCGCGCGCGATATCGTGGTGGCGCCACCTGATGCACGCCCGACCGGCATTTTCTTTCAGGAACAAACCACCGCAAGCCTGATCGCCGCGGTTGAGCGCTTTGAAGCCATGGTGCCTGCAATTCGTCCGGCAGACTGTCGCGCCAATGCGGAGCGCTTCGGCAATGCGCATTTCCGCCGCCGCTTCCGGCAGGTGGCGCATGACGCGCTTGGGATCACCGCGACATGAGGTTCTCGTTGATTGTCGCAACACTTGGCCGCAGCTCTGAGATTAGCGCGCTGCTGGAAAGCCTGCTGGCGCAAGGCCGCGATGATTTTGAAGTGATCATCGTGGATCAGAATGCGGATGATCGCGTGGCGCCGGTGCTCGCGCCTTACGCGCCGCGCCTGCCGATTACCCATCTGCGTTCCAGCATTCGCAACGCCAATCACGCGCGCAATCTTGGGCTGCGTGCGGCGCGCGGGAAGATCGTGACTTTCCCTGATGATGACTGCCTTTATCCGGCAGGCGTGCTGGCGCGTGTTGATGGCGCTTTTCTTGCTGTACCATCGCTTGGCGTGTTGACAGGACCAGCCGCATCGCCGGTAGGCGGGCTTGGATCGGGGCGCTGGCGCGAAGCCTCAGGCGCGATTGACCTGACAAATGTCTGGACCAGCGTGATTGAATTCAACCTGTTCCTACCGCGCCAATTGATGCTGTCGCTGGGCGGCTTTGATGAAAAGCTCGGCCCCGGTACGCGCTGGGGCTCGGCTGAAGGCAATGATCTGGTTTGTCGCGCCATCGCACGCGGTGCCGTAGCGCAATATGATGCAGACCTCCGTATCATCCATCCCGACAAGCGCCTGACGGAGGTGGCGGTTTCGCGGGCTGCGAGTTACGGGCGCGGGCTTGGCTTTGTGTTGCGGCGGCATGGCGTACCGCCCTCCGTATGGTTTGCCTTTCTGGTGCGCCCCTTCGGCGGTGCGCTGATCAGCCTGGCAACACTACGCTTTCACAACGCTGCCTATTACGCGATGAGCTTTTGGGGCCGGCTGATCGGTGGCCTTGCGCGGGAAGCGCGCGAAGCCCCCCTGCCCGCGCCGCTGCAAGGCGCCGCGTGATGCATATAACCATCGGCATCGCCACACGCGGCCGGCCAGCCATTCTGGCAGGTGTCTTGCATGACCTTGCGCGGCAATCGCGCCCGGCGGACCGCATTCTCGTCTGCCATGTCTCGGCTGATGATATCACCGGCTGTGAAGCCATTCCCGGCGTGGACTTCATCACCGCACCTGCCGGCTTGCCGCGCCAGCGCAACCGCATTCTGGACGCGGCGCGTGGCAGCGATGTGGTTCTGTTTCTGGATGATGACTTCCTCTGCAACGCACAATTCCTCGCCGTGCTGGAAAGCTGTTTTGAACGACACGCTGAAATGGTGGTCGCCACCGGCACGGTGATTGCCGATGGCGCCAATGCGCCGGGCTATAATTTGGCCGAAGGCGCGGCGCTACTCGCCGCCGACCCCGGTGTGGCAGATGCCTTTGCGGTGACCGAGGCGTTCAACGGCTATGGCTGCAACATGGCCTTCCGGATGGCTGCCGTGCGCGCGCATGATATTCGCGTGGATGAACGCCTGCCACTTTACGCCTGGTATGAGGATATTGATGTCACGCGCCGTCTTGGCGCGCATGGGAAAATCCTGCGCCTTGCTGGCGCGCGGGGCGTGCATCTTGGCGTGAAGGCAGGCCGCGTGCCGGGCCTCAGGCTTGGTTATTCGCAGGTGGTGAACCCGATTTATCTGGCGATCAAAGGTTCTTTTCCCTGGAGCCACGCCATCCCAAGCGCCGCACGCCATTGCGCGAAGAATTTGCTGCGCTCGGCCTTCCCGGAACCCTGGGCGGATCGCTGGGGGCGGTTTCGCGGCAATATGATCGGGCTATGGGATGTGCTGCGCGGGCGCATTACGCCCGAACGCATTCTGGACCTATAGCGTTTTGCGTTCACACGGGTTCACGCAACCCGCTCTACGTCGTTTTTTTCGAGCATCTTCACACGTTCAGATTTTCCATCTGAACGTGTGAAGATGCTCTTTAGCCCAACCGGTCGCGCCGGATCAGGCGCGTTCGATCAGCTCAATCTTGTAGCCATCCGGGTCCTCGACGAAGGCGATCACGGTGGTGCCGAATTTCACCGGCCCCGGTTCGCGCGTGATCTTCGCGCCCGCGGCGCGAAGCGCATCGCAAGTCGCGGTCACATTCGGCACACCAATCGCCAAATGCCCAAAGGCCGAACCGAGCTCGTATTTCTCGACGCCGTAGTTATAGGTCAATTCAATTACGCCAGCGCCAGTTTCTTCCCCGGCATAACCAACAAAAACCAGCGTATACTTGCCGTCCGGCACGTCGCGCCGGCGCAATTCCTTCATGCCAAGAAGGCGCGTGTAGAAATCAACGCTGCGTTCCAGATTGCCGACGCGCAGCATGGTATGCAGAAAACGACCTTGGCTCATGCGGAATCTCCTTGGCTATACTCTGCGGGGTTGAAGGCAAGCAGGAAAATCCCCGCTGCCTCGGCCGCTGCAATGGTGGTGTCGCGTTCCAATAGAATGGTCCCGCCGGCCTGAAAGGCCAAGCCGCGCAGCCCGGCGGCGCGGGCGGATTCAATCGTTTTGGGGCCGATGGTCGGCAAATCAACCAGGTTGGATTGCGAAGGCTTTGGCGCCTTTACCAGAATGGGCGAGGGACCTTCGCGCTTCAGCCCGCCCGCGCGCAGGATCAGCGCATCCGTGCCTTCAATGGCTTCCACACCAAGCACCAGCCCCTGCTGCACAATAACCGATTGCCCGACATCCACCACGCCAATCGCATGGCATACGGCAAGGCCGCGCGCGATATCGGCGCGCGCCACATCATCCGGCATGGGGCCGGCCAACAAGGCCGCCTCAGGCAGTAACCCCTCAAGTAAGGCCTGCGCGCCCACCACCTCAAACCCTTCTTCGGCCAGAACCTTCATCACGGCGCGCAGAATGGAATCATCGCCATTGAAGGCCGCGCGCCCAATCCGCCCAAGCAACTTCATCGAAGCCGCATCGGGGCGAAGCGAAAGCAGCGAAGGCCGCGCCACAGTCCCGGCCAATACCACTTCGCGCACGCCATGTTGCTTCAGCCAAGACAGCATTTGCGCGGCCAAGCCCCAGCGCAAAGTCACATGAGACTGCCCGGCATAAACCGCCGGATCGCCGTGGCCTTCAAGCACAACCACATGTACGGGCCGCCCCATGGCGGAAGCCGCCTGTACCACCCGCTGCGGCAAGGAACCGCCGCCCGCAACAACGCCAAGGGGTTCTGGCATGATTGCGATTAGCGCTTATGCGCAGGCAGGCGATAGCTGCTCATTCACCCTCATCATCCATATCATCGCCCCCGCGCCCTGCCTTACACAGGCCCCGGCGGGACGTATTGCGGATGAAATGCAGCACTTCGCCCACATTCTTGTCATCAGCGAAGCGGCGTTCGGCTTCTTTAACCCGATCATTGAAAACACCAGGTTCGCGGAAGATCAGCCTAAAGGCCGCGCGCAGCGCATGGATTTCCGGGCGTGAAAACCCGCGCCGCTTGAGGCCAATAAGATTGAGCCCGATCAGACGCGCGCGATTGCCCATCGCTGAACCATAGGGGATCACATCCGCCTCAATCCCGCTCATGCCACCAATCACTGCCTGGCGGCCAATGCGCACGAATTGATGAATGGCAGTGCCGCCGCCGACAAACACCGTATCGGCGATTTCCACATGCCCACCCAGCATGACGTTATTGGCCAGGATCACGCGATCCGCCAAATGGCAATCATGCGCGACATGCGCCACCGCCATGATAAGGCAATCCGCGCCAACCCGCGTCACGCCATCACCACCGACACTGCCGCGATGAATGGTGGCGTGTTCGCGAATTTGCGTGCGCGCACCAATTTCGCAACGCGTCGGTTCGTTCTTGTATTTCAAATCCTGCGGCGCCATGCCGATGGTCGCGAAGGGAAACACCTTCACGCCCGCGCCAAGGCGCGTATGGCCATCCACCATCACATGCGCGAGCAGCTCAACGCCATCTTCCAGCACCACATCGGGGCCAATGACGCAGCCGGGACCAATCTTGCATCCCGCGCCGATCTTAGCGGATGGCGAAACGGCGGCGGTCGCGTGAATTTCGGTCATGCTCAGCGGTCCAGAATCATGGCGGCATAGGTCGCCTCGGCCACCACCTTGCCATCAACCTTGGCCTCGGCAGAGAATTTCCAGATATTGCCGCGCTGGCGTTCCTTTTTCACATGCACACGCATCTGATCGCCAGGCACCACAGGCTTGCGGAATTTCGCGTTATCCACGGTCATGAAATAGACCAGCTTGCCGGCCCAATCGGGTCCCAGCGTTTCCACCACCAAGACGGCCGCGGTTTGCGCCATGCATTCAATGATCAGCACACCCGGCATCACCGGCATGGTCGGGAAATGACCTTGGAAGAAATTCTCGTTGATCGTGACGTTCTTGATGCCGATGCAGCTTTCATTCTTCACCATATCAACCACCCGATCCACCAACAGGAACGGATAGCGATGCGGGATTGCATGCATGATCTTGGCGATGTCAAAAACACCGATATCGGTGGGTGTGGTATTATCCTCAGACATGATCGTCACCCTGTCTTTTCATTCGTCTTGGTGGAGGCAAGGCGCCTGAGACGCGCAAAGGCGCGCATCGTTTCCTTGGCAGGCCAGGCGGGGCTGCCCAACACATCCGTGCCAACGGGAATGTCGTTCATTACCCCTGCTTGCGCACCAACACGCGCCCTTGCGCCTATGGTCAAATGCCCAGCTACGCCAACCTGCCCTGCCAATACGGCATAATCGCCGATATTGACGGAACCTGAAATGCCTACTTGTGCCACAATGACCGCGCCGCGCCCAATGGTCACGTTATGGCCAATCTGCACCAAATTATCTATCCGCGCCCCGGCCCCGATCACCGTATCGCCGCCAGCGCCGCGATCAACGCAAGTACCCGCGCCAATTTCCGCGCCGTCACCAATGATCACGCGGCCAAGCTGCGGCATGGTGACATGCTGGCCCTGTGGCGTTGTGATGAAGCCAAAGCCTTCATTGCCGATACGCGCGCCGGGGTGCAGCACCACGCGCTCTCCGGCGATGCAATAGGCCATGCTGGCATGGGCATGAATGCGGCCATGCGCACCTAGCTTGCAGCCAGGCCCGATTGAGCAGTGATTTTCGATAACGCAATGCGCGCCAATTTCAGCGCCCGGCCCAATAAAGACGAAGGCGCCTATCTCTGCCCCTTCGCCAATCACAGCGTCGGGCGCAATCACCGCGCTTGGATGAATGCCGGGCTTTGGCTGAACTGGTGGATGAAAAAGGCGCGCGATCTTGATGAATTCGGCTTGCGGTGACGCCACCGGCAAAGCCACACAGCCCGCAGGCACGTGTTCTGCGAAGGCTTCCTCAATCACCACGGCGCCGGCCTTGGTTGCCTTCAGCGCAGGCAGGTTCTTACGGCCTTCCATGAAGGCCACATCATCCGGCCCCGCCAAGTGCAGCGGCGCCACACCGGTGAAGCGCCGCCCATCGCCTTTCAGCGCCGCAAGCCCGATTGCGGCTTGCAGTGCTTCAAGCGTAATCGGCCCGGCAGCGGGGTAGAAGCGGCTGTCAGCACCCAAGGTGATCAGTTCCGCCGTGGCGCCGCGGGCGCAGGTGTTGTCGCCGGGCGGGGCGGCGGTGCCGCTGATGGATCGGGCGGCAAATTGACATTGCTGATCATGCGATTGAGTTGAACCGCCACTTCTTCCGTCATGTCAAAAGGCGGTTCATTGAAGATCACCAGCGGCCTTGGCAACACCAGATTGATGTTTCGGCTGGCCGCCACTTGCCGAATGACAATGGCAAGCGCCTGTTCAATCTCTCGCAAAGCCTGCTGGGCCAATTGTTCCAGATCACGCGCACGGTCGCGGAAGATGCGCTGGCCATCCGTGACCTGGTCCTGCAGCGCGCGTTCGCGGGTGCGCAATTGCTCGGGCGAAAGCCCACCACGTTCATTGCCAAAGCGCTGCTGTTCTTCACGCCAGCGCTGCTGTTCGTTCTGCACATCCTCATTCAACTTGGCGCGGCGGCGTTCGATTTCCTGGCGAACCTGGTTGAAGGCAGTGGAAACGCGCTGGATTTCAGGCACATCCACCACGCCAATCACCGCAGCCGGCGGCGGCGTACCCGGCGGCAGGGCTGCGGGGGCCTGGGCCTGCTGTGGCGGGCGTTGCGGCTGGGCGGGCTGCGCGGGGCGCTGGCCTTGGGGCTGCGCTTGCCCTTGTCCCTGGGGTTGCCCTGGCACGAACCAGCCAGGTTGGTTTTGCGCCGCCGCCACCATGGGAAAAGCGAGCATAGCGGCAAGGACAAGGCGAATCATGGGGCGATCATCCCAGGTTAGAAGCGTGTGCCAAAGCCAAGGCGGAAAAGCTGTGTCTTGTCGTAGTCTTTCTTCACAACCGCCTTGCCGAAATCAATATTGATCAAGCCAATCGGGCTCCGCCAGGAAAAGCCGACACCAACACTCACGCGCGGATCGGCTTCATCCACCGGCCGGGCGCCAGGGTATTTTGCCTGATCGAAGTAACTATCGGGGATGCCTGAAAGAGAGCCCACATCAACAAAGGTGCGGCCCAGCAGGCCAAGCTCATTTGGCAGCGGCAAGGGGAAGCGCATTTCGGCTGAGGTCGTCCACAAAACCTGACCACCCAGCGAATCGCCCGTTGCAGTATCCTGCGGGCCTGCGCCACCAAGGCGGAAGCCGCGCAGGTTTTCACCGCCCAGGAAGAAGCGGTCAACGATGCGGTCATCCTTATCGCCAAGCGGGCTCAAGATACCGCCGCCAGCCGCCAACACCAACACGAAATCAGGATCATTCAGCCAGCGCTCAAACGGGATATAGTATTGGCCATCAGCGCGAGAGCGGAAGTAGTTCACATCACCGCCGATGCCTGCGTAATCGCCACCAACCCGCACCACATAGCCCGAACGCGGCTCAATCCTGCTGTCGCGCATGTCATAGGTGACCGTTGTAGACACCTGCGAAAGCAGCGTACGCCCAGCCTGTTCCTGGATGAAGCGCGAGGCGAAATCGTTGATATCGAAGATATCGCGATCAATCAGCGCATAGGACCAGTTCTGCCGCAGCCGATCATTGATTTCATAGCCAGTACGCAGCGCGAAGCCCGCGCGCCTTTCGCGATAGCCGGTCACAAAACGCAGGTCGCGATTGATGAGGAAGGCATCCGCCCCGGCGGCAAGGTTCCGATCCAAGAATTGCGGGTCCGTCACCGAAAGATCAAGCTGGCTTCGCTTCTGCGCGAGAACGCCGCCGACCCGCGCATCCAGGCCCATCCCCAACAGGTTACGTTCGCGCACCCCCACATCCAACAAAAGCCCCGCATCGGTCGCATAACCGCCGCCCAAGGTGAATTCACCCGTGGCGCGTTCCACGACCGAGGTCATCACGTTGACCTGCTCAGGCCCCGAACCCGGCTGATTGGTGATCTGCACATCAGAGAAATAGCCGAGTGAGCGGATACGATCACGCGAACGCCGGATTTGCCGCGCATTCATCGGATCACCCTCGGCGAGCCGGAATTCACGGCGGATGACACGATCTTCGGTGCGCGAATTGCCCGAAATATTGATGCGCTCGACAAAGGCGCGGGCACCTTCACGCACGATAAAGGCAAGGTCGATTGTCGCGGTTTCAGGGTTACGCGTAACGCGCGCCTGCACTTCTATGAAGGATTCGCCGCGCCCTTGCAGCGCATCGGCCAGCGCGGTGCTGGCGCGTTCCACCGCATCCCCATCATACCATTCGCCATCAGCAATTTCGATTTCGCGGCGCAGGCCATCCATGCTCAGGCGCGGAATCTCGTTGACGATCTCAACTTTGCCGACGCGGTAGCGCTTGCCCTCATCAATCGTGAAGGTGACGAAAAAGGCACCGCGATCGGGGGTCAATTCACCAGAAGAACCAGTGATTTGCACATCAGCAAAGCCTTGGCGCAGATAAAAGCGACGCAGCAATTCGCGGTCATAGGTCAGGCGTTCCGGGTCATAAATGTCGCTCGAAGAAAGCAAGCGGAACCATGCCTGTTCCTGGGTGGACACCACATCCCTGAGCCGCGCTTCGGAAAAGGCATTATTGCCGACAAAATTGACGCGCGCCACCAGCGCCGGATCGCCTTCCACGATTTCAAACACCAGATCAACGCGGTTCTGGTCAAGTTCTACAATCTTGGGTTCGACAGTGGCGCGAAACCGCCCGCGACGCGCATAAAGCTCAAGGATGCGCTGCCGATCCGTCTGTACGGCCGCCGGGGTGAAGACGCTGCGCGGTTGCGTCAGCACAATACCGCGCAGCTGGTCACTCGAAATACGGCGATTGCCTTCAAAAGCCACACGATTGACCAGCGGGTTTTCCACCACGTCAACGATCACGCGGGCGCCTTCGGTGCGGATCGTCACATCGCGAAACAAGCCGGTCGCAAAAAGCGCGCGCAGGCTGCGGTCAATACGGTCCTGCTCCACCACATCGCCGCGCTGCACCAGCATATAGCTGCGTACCGTATCGGGATCGATGCGTTGCGTGCCGCGCACATCCACAGTGGTAATGCGCCCGCCACCACGGCTGGCTTCCTGTGCGGTCGCCGGCATGGCTAGGGCCAAAAAGACGAAAAGGGCCAAAAGAGCGCGTAGTTGCTTCACGGATTCGGCATCTCTCTCAAGCTGACGAACTTACCTAGCCGAGCCGCGCCCCCCTCGCCACCCCCAAACAGGATTAACCCAACAGACCACTCACCCAACGCACCACGCCAAGCTGCGCCAGATCATTCCAAGTGGCGAAAATCATCAGGCCGATCAGCAGGGCGAACCCCGCCCGGAAGCCATATTCCCGCGCTTTCAAGGGCAAGGGACGGCCGCGAATGGCCTCAGCCGCGTAGAACATTAAATGCCCGCCATCCAGCACCGGGATCGGGAAAAGATTGATCAGGGCAAGGTTCACGGAAAGCAGGGCGGCAAAGGTGATGAAGGCCGAAAGCCCCATATTGGCGACCTGCCCTGACATTTGCGCAATCCGCAAAGGCCCACCCAGATCCTCAGCCCCACGGCCGCCAGAGATCATCTGCCATACGCCGACAAGCGTCTGCCAGGTGATATCCAGCGTATGGGTCACCCCCGCCCATACAGCGCTGAAGGGGTCCAGCCTTTCGAAAATCGGCGCGCCGGCGGTAATGCCCAGCATACCAAGCCCGTCAGATGGGCGGGGCAAGGGCGTCGCCATGACCTTGAGTTGTGACTCACCCCGCATGACCAAGACTTCAATGGCTTGGCCAGCCCTCGCTTGGACATAGCGCTGCAGGGCCTCAAATCGCTCAACCGGTTGCCCATCCATAGCGATGATGCGATCCCCGGGGGCCAGCCCCGCGCGCGCAGCGGCTGAGGCTTCCACAACATTGCCCACAGTCGGCACTGGTGAAGGCCGACCAACCGCCACAAAAAGCGCTGCGAAAAGCACCACGGCAAGAGCAAAATTGAAGAAGGGGCCGGCGGCCACGACCAAGGCGCGGTCACCAACAGATTTTTCATGGAAGGTCTCGCCAGGGCGGAAGCCAGCCGCCTGTTCTGCGCCGGCTTCGCCCAGATCCTCCATCCCATGCATCTTCACATAGCCGCCAAGCGGCAGCCAGCCGATCCGCCATTCGCAGCCGCGCTTGTCCACCCAGGTATAGATCGCGCGCCCAAAGCCCACAGAGAACCGTTCCACATGCACGCCGCGCCAGCGCGCCGCCAAATAATGGCCAAGCTCATGGATGAAAATCAGCACCCCAAGCACCACCACGAAGGAGGCAATGCTGCGGAAGGGTTCAGGCAAAAATTCCAAGAGAAAGGCTCCTTAAACGGGCGCGATCAAACTAGGGCGGCACGCTTTGCGGCGATCAGCCCAGACAGGGACCGCGCCGCCGCATCATGCGCCATAATGGCGGGCAGATCCGCGGCCTCTGGCGCGCCAAGGCGTGAGAGCGTTTCTTCCACCACTGTTGCGATATCGAGAAACCGCAGCCGCTTTTCAAGGAAGAGACCCACCGCGATCTCATTCGCCGCATTCAGAATAGTGGGCGCGCCCCCGCCGGCGCGGAGTGCTTCCCGCGAAAGCCTGAGCGCGGGGAAGCGCACCGGGTCGGGCGCAAAGAATTCCAGCTTGCCAAGCGCGATCAGATCCAGCGGCGGCACGGAAGCCGCCATGCGCGCGGGCCAGGCCAAGGCATGGGCAATCGGCGTACGCATATCGGGCGTACCAAGCTGCGCCAGCACCGACCCATCCGTATATTGCACCAGCCCATGCACGGTGGATTGCGGATGCACCAACACTTCGATCCGCGCTTCCGGCACCGGGAAAAGCCGCGCGGCTTCGATCAGTTCCAGCCCCTTGTTGAACATGGTGGCGGAATCGACACTTATCTTGGCCCCCATGGACCAGACCGGATGGCGCACCGCGACTTCGGGCGTCACCGCCGCCATTTCCGGCAGCGTCATGGTCCGGCAAGGCCCGCCGGAGGCTGTCAGGATGATTTTCGCAATGGCCGAAGGATCACGCATATCCAGCGCCTGGAAAATGGCGTTGTGTTCGCTATCCACGGGCAGAATGGTGGCGCCGCCTGCCCGCGCTGCGGCCAAAACGGGTTCGCCCGCGCAGACCAGGCTCTCCTTATTGGCAATCGCCATGATGCCGCCACGCGCCAGCGCGGCCATGGTGGGGGGCAGGCCGGCCGCGCCCACAATGGCCGCCATGGTCCAATCGGCAGGCAAGCTCGCCGCCGCAATCACGGCGTCCGCCCCTGCCGCCGCTTCGATTCCAGTGCCGGCCAGGGCTTCCTTCAGGTGCTTATATTGCGTGACGTCAGCCAGTACCGCGTGGCGCGCCTTGAGGCGCCGCGCCTGCGCCGCCAGGCCCTGCCAATCGCGCCCTGCCACCAGGGCCACAATATCGAATTGCCCCTCGGGCGCGGCATCCAGCAGTGCGACCGTGCTTTTGCCGACAGACCCCGTGCTGCCCAAAACGGTGATCCGGCGCGGTACCGGCCGTTGGTTCAATGCCATAGCGGCATGCCCCGCCCAGCGAGCAAGGCAAGTGCGGTCGCCATGGGCGCCGCCGCCATCACGCCATCCAAACGGTCAAACACGCCGCCGTGCCCGGGAATGAGCGCGGAGCTATCCTTCACACCGAAGCGGCGCTTGATGGCGCTTTCCAAAAGATCACCTGCTTGTGACATCACCCCCAGCATGGCCGCGATTGCGGCCGCGCGTGAAGCCCCCCCTGGCGCCAGCAGCGCCGCCGCCCCGGCACCGATCAGCGTTGCGGCCAGCAAGCCCCCCGCCGCGCCCGACCAGGTCTTGCCCGGTGAGATCGCAGGCGCCAGCTTTGGCCCGCCCAAGGCGCGACCCGCGATATATGCGCCGGTATCCGATGCCCAGACAATCAAGACCATGAACAGCGTATTGAGCAGCCCGGCGTGATCCTCACCCCGCAGCAGCACGAGCGAAAAACCAGCCAACCCGATGTAGAAAAGCCCAGCCGCCGGCCAGATATCACCTTTTCGTTGCAGCAAAAACAGGATCAGCGTTCCCGCCACCAAAAGCCCAATGGCCGCGAGCGGCGGCCCGAAGGCGGCCAGCAGCATCACTCCAAGGCTCACGGCTGGCATAAGCATGGCGGGCCAGCGCCAGATGGAAATGCCGCAAAACCGAGCCCATTCCCAGGAAAGCAGCACGACAGCGACGCCGACAAGTACATCCCAGACCAACCCGCCGGACCAGATGCCAAAAACGGCGATCGGGATCAGCACCGCCGCCGATGCGCCCCTGAGCCCCAAATCGCGCCAGGGGCGCGGGGCACTGCCTTCCTGCATGGGTGCCTGAGTGTCAGTCACGTCAGGCGCGCAGCCCGTAGCGGCGTTCGCGCCGGTGATACTCCGCCACCGCACCCTGCAAATCCTCAGCCGAGAAATCGGGCCAGAGCACATCCAGAAAGACAAACTCGGCATAGGCTGCCTGCCAAAGCAGGAAATTCGACAAGCGCTGTTCGCCTGACGTGCGGATGATCAAATCCGGATCGGGCATGCCCATTGTTTGCAGGAAGCTGCCAAATTGAGCCTCCGTCAGCCTATCGGGATCAAGTGTGCCTGCCTTGGCGGCACGCGCCACGGCCTTGGTCGCGGCCAGAATCTCATCCCGTGCGCCATAGGACAGCGCCATGACCAGATTGAGCCGTGTGCCACCCGCGGTCGCCTTTTCTGCATCCGCCACCATGGCCGACAAATCCGCGCCAAAACGGCTGTGATCGCCAATCACATGCAGCTTCACGCCATCCCGCACCAACCCGGCCACCTCATTGCGTAGATAAAGCCGGAGCAAGCCCGATAGCGCGGAGACTTCCTCCGTAGGCCGGCGCCAATTCTCACTGGAAAAGGCAAATAGCGTCAGCCAGCCAATGCCGGCTTCGGCGGCCGCCTGCACCGTGCGTCGGGCAGCTTCAGCGCCGGCACGATGGCCAAGCGCGATGGGCATGCCGCGCGCTTCCGCCCAACGGCGATTGCCATCCATGATGATCGCAATATGGGCCGGCGGCGCCTGAGGGACGCCAGCCGTGGGGCGAGGATCGCTTGCAGCGCTCATGCACCGCAGCCTTCCGCGCGATCAGGCCCCATCCGGTTGCGCAAGCGCTCTCTCCGTCCCTGTTCCGGCAAGCGGCCTTCAGACCGTCCGGATATCCTTGTCCTTTTCGACCAAGGCGGCGTCTATCTGCTTGACGAATTGGTCGGTCAGCTTCTGCACTTCTTCCTCGGCGCGCTTCACTTCATCTTCGCCGAGTTCGGATTTCTTGCCCGCTGCCTTGATCTGTTCCATGCCATCGCGCCTGACGCCGCGCACGGCAACGCGCGTCTGTTCGGCATAACGCGCTGCGGCCTTGGCCAGTTCATTGCGGCGTTCGGTGGTCAGCGGCGGCAGCGGCACACGAATCACCTGGCCTTCCGCCTGCGGGTTCAGCCCCAGATTGGCTTCCCGAATGGCGCTTTCCACCGCCTTGGCCAGCCCCTTATCCCAGACCTGCACGGCAAGAAGCCCCGGCCCCGCGACCGAGATATTGGCCACCTGATTAAGTGGCGTGACACTGCCATAGGCTTCGACGCGCACCGGTTCCAATAGCGCGGGGCTGGCGCGGCCCGTGCGCAGGCCGGAAAATTCCTTCTTCAAGGTCTCCATCGCGCCTTCCATCCGGCGCGTCAGATCCTGTTTCAGGGCCGTCACATCAGTTGGCATAATGCCCTTCCCCCTGGGTTATGGCGCCTGTTCCACCACGGTGGTGAATTTGCCTTCGCCCTTCATGACGGCGGTAAAGGCGCCTGGTTCATGGATATTGAAGACGATGATGGGCAGCTTGTTTTCGCGCGCAAGGCTGATTGCCGCTGCATCCATCACCGCCAAATCGCGTGCAAGCATATCAAGATAGGTAAGCGTGTCGTAGCGCTTGGCATCGGGCTTCTTGCGCGGATCTGCGGAATAGACGCCATCCACCTGCGTGCCCTTGAACAGCGCATCGCAGGACATCTCGGCCGCGCGCAAAGCTGCCGCCGTATCGGTGGTGAAAAACGGATTGCCGGTGCCGGCGGCAAAAATCACCACGCGGCCCTTTTCCATATGCCGTTCGGCACGGCGGCGGATGAAAGGCTCACAGAGGCTCGCCATCGGGATCGCGCTTTGCACGCGTGTTTGCACACCGATTTTCTCAAGCGCGTTTTGCATGGCAAGCGCGTTCATGACGGTCGCCAACATGCCAATACTGTCTGCCTGGGCACGGTCCATGCCGGAAGCCGCGCCGGAAATACCGCGAAAGATATTGCCACCGCCAATCACCAGGCAGACCTGCACACCCAGATCCACCACGCCGCGAATATCTTCCGCAATGTGCCTGCAGGTGGCGTTATCCAGCCCGTAATCCCGATCCCCCATCAGGGCCTCACCGGAGACCTTGAGCATGACGCGCTTATAGGCCGGGTTCTGGCTCATGGGGGCTCAATCTCGAATCGGGTTCAGGTTGCGGGCGCCACCATAAAGACATGCCCGCGGGGGCGGCAATAAGCCAGAAGGGGGGCGTCAAGACGTCCCCCCCCAAATAGTCAGTTCAGGCCTTGCCGGCAGCAGCGGCCACTTCGGCGGCGAAATCGCCCTGCTGCTTTTCAATGCCTTCGCCCAGGTGGAAGCGGGCAAAGCCAGAGAGCTTCACGCCCGCCTTCTTCACCACTTCCTTCACGCGGCTTTCGCCATCATGCACCCAAACCTGTTCCAGCAGCACCACTTCTTCGTAGTACTTGCGGATACGGCCTTCGACCATTTTTTCGATGATCGCCTCAGGCTTGCCGGAAGCGCGCGCCTGTTCCGCCAGCACATCACGTTCCCGCGCGAGCGCGGATGGATCAACAGCCGAAACATCCACTGCTTCAGGACGGGCCGCGGCGACATGCATGCCGATCTGCCGGCCAAGCGTTTCCATGACTGCCTGTTCGGAAGCGCCTTCAAGCGCCACCAGCACACCAATCTTGCCAAGCCCAGGCTTCACGGCGGAATGCATGTAAGTTGCAACCGTGCCTTCCGCGACCTGGAAACGCTTGGCGCGACGGATGGACATATTCTCCCCAATCGTCGCGATCAGATGCGTCAATTGATCCGCCACTGTCTTGCGAATGGTGGTTTCTTCAACAAGATCCACCGCACCCGGCCAGGTGGCATTCTTCAGCGCTTCGATATCGTCGCCGACCGTCAGCGCCAATTCCGCAACCGTTTCCACGAAATGCTGGAAGGTTTCATTGCGCGCGACGAAATCCGTCTCGGCATTCACTTCCACCATCGCGGCCACACCGGGGGCCGAGGCAAAGCCCACAAGCCCTTCAGAGGCAACGCGGCCGGATTTCTTGGCCGCAGCCGAAAGGCCCTTTTTGCGCAACCAATCAATGGCGGCTTCCATATCGCCACCATTTTCGACCAGCGCCTTTTTGCAATCCATCATGCCTGCGCCGGTACGTTCGCGCAGGTCACGCACCATGCCCGCTGTAATTTCAGCCATTGTTCATCCCCATTGCTGGATGATTGAAAGAAAAGGGGCCACCAGAAGGCGGCCCCGGAAAGATCAGGCCTGGGCCGGTGCCTCAGCGCCTTCAACCGGCGCCAGCACTTCTGCCGCAACTTCCGGCAGCGCTTCTTCCGGCAATTCCTCAACCGCACCAAGGTCAACGCCGGAAGCCTGCATTTCTGCCGAAATGCCATCCAGCACCGCGCCCGCGATCATGTCGCAGTAAAGCGTGATGGCGCGGATGGCGTCATCATTGCCGGGGATGGGGAAGGTCACGCCGGCAGGATCGGCATTGGAATCCACCACCGCAATTACCGGAATGCCAAGCTTATTGGCTTCTTCGATCGCGAGCTTTTCCTTGATGGTATCAATCACGAAAATGATGTCGGGCAGGCCGCCCATTTCCTTGATGCCACCCATAGCGCGGTCAAGCTTTTCCTTGTCGCGCGACAGCATCAGAACTTCTTTCTTGGTGAGCCCCGCCGTGTCGCCCGACAGGCGTTCATCCAACTGGCGCAGACGCTTGATGGAACCGGTGATGGTCTTCCAATTCGTCAGCATGCCGCCAAGCCAGCGATGGTTCACGTAATACTGGCCGCAGCGCACCGCTGATTCGGCGACATAATCAGCAGCGGCCTTCTTGGTGCCAACAAACAGCACGCGGCCACCGCCAGCGACGGTATCACGAACGGCGCGCAGTGCGCGGTCCATCATCGGCACGGTCTGTTGCAGATCCAGGATATGCACCTGGTTGCGCACGCCGAAGATGTAGGGCGCCATGCGGGGATTCCAGCGGCGCGTATGGTGGCCAAAATGCACCCCAGCTTCGAGCAGGGCACGCAAAGAAACGACGGGCATCGCCATGAGCGATCTCCTTCCATGGTGGTCCGGTTGAGCCTCCGCGGCGCCTTCCCCGGTGAAGGGGACCGGACCCTGCCTGATCAGGAAGGGTGCGCCGCGTGCGGATTACCCCCGGGCACAGCCCGGAAGCGGCGCCTATCTGGCGGAAATAGTGCTTCAGGGCAAGGGGGTGCCCCCCTGTCAGCTGCCGACCTTGAGCGTGGAAGTGAGGCCCCTGAGGCAAGCCAGGATGGATAGCGGCGTGATCTTACCGGTCCGGGGGTTTTCCTCAGAAGGCACATTTTCAATCGTCATGGTGAGCCGGACGGTGGAGGCCTCCACCCGGATGGTATGCGTATTGCGGGTCACGGCGGGGTCGGCCCAGATTTCGACCATGGTGCGGTCCGGCCCAATGCCGGCCAAGGCCAGCGCGGCGGCGACATTCACATTGGCCGGGAAGCCCTGCGCCGCGTCAAAGGCATTGCCCTTGAAGACGCGGGTCGCGCTGGTGATGGCGCCGACATCAATCTTGTTTTTCTCAAGGTAAGGCGCCCCGGCCAAGCCACGGGGGGGCTTGCGGGTTTCGATGGTGACACTTTCCACATCACCTTCAGCCGCCGCGCGCACGGCATCCAGGCCAAGCAGAGCGCCGGTCGGCACAATGATGCGCGCCCCCGTGGCCCGCGCCCGTTCCACCAGATGCATGCGCGGCAGCAGCGCACCGACTGAGGACGGGACAAAAATCCGCCCGGCTCCAATGGCGGCGGTGGCGATATCCTCAAACACCGCCGCCGGCGCCGCTTCCACCACCACATCGCAGGCAGCGAGTTCGGCGTTGGAGACGATACGCGGCGGGTGTTTGAAGCCCGCCACATTCGCGGATGCCTTGGCGTGATCCCGCGCGGAGGCCGCAGCCAGCTTCAGCCCCGGCACGCCCTTATCCAGTGCGCGCGCCAAGTGGAGGCCAATCGCGCCCAAGCCTGCAATGCCAACCGTCAAATCCTGCGCCATCACGCCCTCCCAAGAATGCTGGGGGGCGGATAATGCAAAATGACGGTTTGGCAAAGTCAGGATCTATTCTTCCTTGAACCCGTAATCCGGGATGCCCTGTTCATTGCCGTAATAC
>Ga0315900_10004143_pt1 | contig 20594 bp, 20 predicted proteins | sample LakEriMetagenome_FD_203521 | JGI IMG/M metagenome (GOLD analysis project Ga0315900, IMG submission 203521) | Freshwater fungal communities from buoy surface, Lake Erie, Ohio, United States - Buoy 12 MA114 | ecosystem: Environmental > Aquatic > Freshwater > Lake > Lake biofilm | place: USA: Lake...
CTCATCAGATCTGGTCGCTAGGCGCGGCGATGGCAACTCTGCATCTGAGTTCGAAGGATTTTAAACTTCCAGCAGGCGCTGGACTTCCTTCTTTTAAAGACCCAATGTGGGAGACCGAAGATTTCCTGCTAAGTGAAAAAAGTGTGCTCGATCACGAAGCAAAGGCTTTGATAGCGCAGGCGTTTGAAGTTATAAAGTCAGAGATTAATGTGCTTTATCGTCAGAACACACCGCAGATCATTCATGCCGATCTACACGGATGGAATGTCATGTGGGACGACAACCAGATAGCAGTTTTCGATTTTGATGATTGCGGTATCGGTTTGCCGATTCAGGATTTAGCAACTGCTATCTATTACCTCGATACACCAGAGCAAGATGCTGCCCTTAAAGAGGGATATTCCTCGGTTGCCCCGCTACCTGTGTATTCCGAAAGCCAGATGCAGATGTTTATGATTCAAAGACGCATTATTTTGCTTAACTATTTGTATGAAACTTCAAATGAAGAACATCGCGCCATGATTCCGGAATACCTGGAAGAGTCGTTACGCCGAATTCAAAAGTTTCTGCAACTTTAACTAGAACGTGGACGATACTGGGATCGAACCAGTGACCCCTTCCATGTCAAGGAAGTGCGCTACCGCTGCGCCAATCGTCCGTAGGTGCTGCGAACTATACAACAGAGAGATTTAGATGTGTAGTGAGAACCTAGCGTGCGTAGTCATCAGAGACCCGTTCGATGTCATCTTCGCCAAAGTAGGTTCCAGTTTGAACTTCGATGAAAATCAGATCTCCGGTTCCAGAATTTCCAATTCTGTGTAATTGTCCGAGAGCGACATCAACTGTTTCTCCAGCATGTTTTTTAAACTCAACACCTTCAAGTGTTACATCGGCGACTCCAGAAACTATGAACCAATGCTCGCTGCGCTTCTGATGTTTTTGATATGACAGACGCGAACCTGGTTTGACCCAAATGCATTTAACTTTATGCATAGAGGTCTCTTGTAAAATTTCGTAATGGCCCCAAGGTCGAACTGAATCATCGCTCATGATTAAATCGTATTTGAAAACGAAAAGAGATGTGTGCGAGTTGCGTAAAGAAAATTATTGCTTGGAGGTGGAAACGGGATTTGAACCCGTGTAGAGGGATTTGCAGTCCCTTGCCTCGCCTCTCGGCCATTCCACCATGAAAATACGGCCCCCTGTGAAAGGCAGGTGGCCGTATATCCGAGCGGACGACGGGGTTCGAACCCGCGACCTGAACCTTGGCAAGGTTCCGCGCTACCAGCTGCGCTACGTCCGCATTTCGTGCTTCTTTGCATTTCTGCCGAAACCGAAGTCTGACAGAGGGCGAAATCTATCCTAATTCAGGCGTAACTGCCAAAGGGGTCATACGGTTAGCGCGTGAACTCAGAGTCCCTGGCAGATCTGCCCCAATTTTGGATGGGCGGGGTATTGGCATGGGATCTAGTTCAGGTAAGTGATGATCCGGCCTGTTTAGCCGATGGTGGTTTCTGGGCGATTAGCACAACGTATGAAGGCGATTTTCGAGCAGCTAAGTTCGCTTCGATCAGCACTGCAGAATTTCCGCCAAGTAGTTCGAAACCAGAAGTAAGCGGCCAGTGGGAGAGTGACACTTCGCAAAGTGAGTACATGCAATACGTCGAAAAGATTCGTGACGAGATAGCTAATGGTGGCGTTTATCAAGTAAATGCTTGTCGCAGATTAAGTATCAAATCAAATGCACGACTCGACTTGGCATTCGCAAATATCTTGGAGGCGAATCCTGCCCCGTTTGCCAGTTATCTGAAATACGGTGACATTGAGATTGCATCGGCGTCACCCGAGTTATTTCTGACTCGCAATGGTGATGAACTTAAGACCTCACCGATTAAAGGAACCAAGCGATCTGCAACTGAAAAATTTGGAACCAAAGATCGCGCCGAGAATGTGATGATCGTCGATTTGATGCGCAATGATCTAGGTCAAATCTGCATTCCGGGCAGTATCGCTGTTCCTGATCTCTTGCGAGATGAAGAACACCCAGGGTTAAGCCACCTTGTGTCAGATGTAACTGGAAAGTTGCGTGAAGGAATTAGTTGGTCTGAAATCTTTGCAGCGCTTTTACCCGCTGGATCAATAAGTGGTGCACCAAAGAGTGCAGCTAAGCGAATAATTGTGGAAAATGAACAAACTCCACGAAGTACTTATTGTGGCGTAATGGGTTGGGTGCATGGCGATCAGGCAGTGTTATCAGTGGCAATTAGAACTTTCTGGCGTGAAGCCGAATTTATTCACTTTGGTACTGGCGCGGGAATAACTTGGAATAGTGATGCGCAAGCTGAGTGGGAGGAAACGCAATTAAAAGCTGAACGACTTATTTCAATAGTTGGTGGCGAGTTATGAGTCAGTTAGCTTGGCTAAACGGGAAATTATTGAGTTACGAAGCAGCCAGCCTTGATGCATCGGGTTGGCCAACAGGTTCTGGAACATTTGAAACAGTCAAGACCGTTGCCGGCCAACCATGGGCTTTATCGCGACACATGCGACGGGCTCTAAATACAGCGCGCCGCAATGGCCATCCGTTTCCAGGCGAAGAATTGATCAGACGGGCAGTTGCCGAAGTTATCGCAGCAAATCAATTTGCAATTGGCCGACTACGAATCCTTTTCGGTGATGATGGCAGTTTGTGTGTTACACATCAGGAATATTTTGAGCTAACTAAGCCAGCTATTTTAGGAATTCGCGATCACGCTTTTGCAAGCAACGGAATTGTGGAAAAACGCTATCCATATGACCAAAATTTGCAGCTTCTCAAAGAAGCACAAAATGCGGGCTTTGATGATTTCTTGCAGATCAATGGCCAGGGCTACTTATCGGAAACTTCAATCGCAAATCTGGTCGTTCAAATGAACGGAAGTTGGGTTACTCCGCCACTGAGTGAAGGGGTTTTGCCCGGCGTAATGCGCGCATTGCTAATTGAGAAAAATGGCGTACTAGTGAGGCGGATCCATGTAGATGAATTGCCGCTAATCACTAACGGATTCGTGGTTTCGAGTCTTAGAATCGCACAGCCGATAGCCGAAATAGAGGGCCGAAGTCTGCAGATTTCGAAAGAGAGTAAGCAAATGCGCTCTCGATTTGCAGCAACTGCATTGGCGACTTCGGTAGGCTAGGGATATGTCTGAACTTAAGATCACGGTAGATGGCGTGGCAACGACAATTGCAGCCGACCAACGACCTACTCAGATCTTTGAAGAACGAAAAGAAGTAGTCGTCTGTCGCATCAATGGCGAACTTCGAGATCTTTGGACTGACCTTTCCGATGGTGACGTTGTTGAATCAGTAACTATTGATTCCGAGGATGGCCTTAAAGTTCTTCGTCACTCAACAGCGCACGTTATGGCGCAAGCAGTGCAACAGATTTATCCTGAAGCTAAATTAGGTATCGGGCCACCAATTACCGATGGTTTCTATTATGACTTTGATCCGCAAGATCCATTTACCCCTGAGTCACTCGAAAAAATTGAAAGCGCAATGCGCAAGATCGTCAAAGAAGGACAACGATTTAAGCGCCGGGTAACTAATGAAACTGACGCACTAGTTGAGTTAGCCAAAGAGCCATACAAGTGCGAATTAATCGGTATTAAGGGTGGCTCAAGTGATGAAAGTTCGGTTGAAGTAGGCGGGCCTGAGTTAACGATCTATGACAACTTAGGGCGCGACGGGCAACCAGTTTGGTCAGATCTTTGCCGAGGTCCACATCTGCCATCTACAAAACACATTCCAGCTTTTAAATTGATGCGAAGTGCAGGTGCCTATTGGCGTGGCTCAGAAAAGAATCCAATGCTGCAGCGCATTTATGGCACCGCTTGGCCAAGTGTTGATGCGCTAAACGCCTATCTCGAACTTTTGCTAGAGGCTGAAAAGCGCGATCATCGACGCTTAGGTGCCGAGTTAGATTTATTTAGTTTTCCCGAAGAAATCGGTTCTGGTTTAGCTGTTTTCCACACTAAGGGCGGCGTCATTCGCCGGGCGATGGAAGATTATTCGCGCATTCGTCACGAAGATGAAGGTTATGAGTTTGTTTATTCGCCACACATAACTAAGTCAGCGCTTTTTGAGACTTCCGGCCACCTTGATTGGTATGCCGACGGCATGTATCCACCAATGATTATGGACGAAGAGCTACACGCTGATGGCACCATAAAGCGCCCTGGTCAGAAGTACTACATGAAGCCGATGAACTGCCCATTTCACAACTTGATTTACAAGTCACGCCAGCGTTCATACCGCGAACTACCGCTTCGAGAATTCGGAACTGTTTACCGTTACGAAAAGTCGGGCGTATTACATGGAATCACTCGTGCTCGTGGTTTCACACAAGATGATGCACATATCTATTGCACGCCTGAGCAGATGCCTGGCGAGCTTGATTCATTACTAACTTTCGTTCTTAACCTATTACGTGATTACGGACTCAACGATTTCTATCTAGAACTATCTACGCGCAACCCAGAGAAATCTGTTGGTGAAGATGCCGAATGGGTGGCAGCTACCGAAGCACTTCGACAAGCGGCAACACTGCAAGGTCTTGATCTTGTTTTAGATGAGGGCGGCGCAGCGTTCTACGGACCAAAGATTTCAGTTCAAGCAAAAGATGCCATCGGGCGCACTTGGCAGATGTCAACAATTCAAGTTGATTTCCAATTGCCACAACGTTTCGAATTGGAATATGCAAATACTGATGGTTCTCGTTCGCGGCCGGTAATGATTCACCGTGCTTTGTTTGGTTCGATCGAACGTTTCTTTGGAGTTCTTACCGAACATTACGCAGGCGCGTTCCCACCATGGTTAGCGCCAGTGCAGGCTATTGGTATTCCAGTTGCCGATGCTTTCACTCCTTATCTTTCTGACGTCATCAGCCAAATGCGTAAAGCAGGATTGCGTGTTGAGTTAGATGCCTCCGATGATCGCATGCAGAAGAAAGTGCGCAATGCGCAACTGAACAAGATTCCTTTTATGGTTATTGCTGGCGAAGAGGATCAAAACGCTGGGGCGGTTTCGTTCCGCTATCGCAATGGCGAACAGAAGAACGGTATTCCTGTAGCTGATGCGATTGCTGAAATTAAGAAGATCGTCGCCGAACGCACCCAGGTTTAGTTATGTCTGAACTGCTCGGCGGAGCTGGAATTCCTGATGCTTGGCAACGATTGTGGGCGCCACATCGCATGGAGTATTTAACTGGTGATAACCGGCCATTGCCAGGCAATGAGATTGAGTGCCCGTTCTGTCGAATTCCAACGTTAAGCGATCAAGACGGTTTGATCGTTGCGCGCGGCCACGAGGCCTACGTGGTTATGAATCTGTATCCATACAACGCCGGCCATTTATTAGTTTGCGCATACCGTCATGTTGCAGATCTAACCGATCTGACTGATTCAGAACGAAACGAAATTAGTGAACTTACTGCGCATGCCATGTCCACTTTACGCAAAGTTAGCGCACCAGCCGGATTTAACTTAGGAATGAATCAAGGTGCAATTTCTGGAGCTGGAGTTGCGGCACATATTCACCAACATATAGTTCCGCGCTGGTCGGGCGACGCGAACTTTATGCCAATTATTGGTCAGACCAAAGTCTTGCCACAATTGCTCAGCCAATCCCGCGATTTAATTGCGGCGGCTTGGTAATTAAAGTTGAGTGATATAACTATTTACTTCCTTAATGCCAAGTCCGGTTTTGAAGTCGAGCGGAATCGCCGGAAATAAAAGTCCAGCTGCAAAAGCATCAGGACCCATTTGATCGATAGCGATTAAGTACTCGTCACGAAATTCACTCACTAAAGTTTTATGTTCATCAGCGCTTTCGATCTCCATTGATGATCCATCTTGATAATTAGTAATCTTCAAATCTGCCAATGAGATCAGCGCACAAGGTGTACCGGCATCATCATGTAAAACTAAATATGGAGTTACGCACTTTTCAAATACGCGGTTGGCCAGCATCACCGCATCATCGAAATCACCATCGTTACCGGTTAGACCTGTTACCACGATCAGCCTTGGCATCAGGTAATCATCCAGAGATTCCCAGATTGCAATGGACTCGGGGGAGATGCCGGTATTTGGGTTGATTGCAAAGATCGCTAAATCGGATTCAACTTCACTGGAAGCACTGACAGTGGCCCCGAATTGAGCGGCAACCTCGGTCAAAAAAGCGCTTTCGTGCCCGTAGATATGGACGCGTAAGTTAGTTGAACTCATGTCTACAGCCTACGATGGGACACGATGATTAGTGACATTTTCAAGCCCGCGGTGGTGCGCATGATCTCACCAGCCGCGCGAGGCATGCTGCGCATCGGCTTAACACCTAATTCAGTAACAACTATTGGTGCAATTGGTGTTATCGCTACATCATTGATCGCATATCCAAATGGACATTTATTTGGGGGCACTGTTGCTATTTGTTGCTTAGCCCTGAGCGATCTCTTCGACGGAACTATGGCGCGCCTTTCGGCACAAGGACCCAGCAAATGGGGTGGATTTTTAGATTCGACGATTGACCGGGTTACAGATTCGGCCATTGCGATGGGTTTACTTATCTATTTAGCCAGAAAAGACGATCCGCTTTCATATCTCTTGCTAGTCTCGATTGTCGCTGGTTTCTTAGTTTCTTATATTCGGGCCAAAGCTGAAAGTCTGCAGATTGAATGCAAAGGTGGCTTCGCTGAACGCACCGAGCGATTAGTTATTCTCTTAACTGCAATTGGTTTTACTGGCTTAGGTGTTAGTTACATTCTGGCCATCGGCGTTTGGGCTTTAGCACTTGCCAGTGTGTTTACTGTTTTGCAACGTATGCGAATAGTCTGGAAAGCAACCAGATAATGAAGGTCGAGGATTTATCAGCAGTTGCTTACTTTGCCGGTTGGCGCATTGTTCGATGGCTGCCTGAGCGAGCTGCTTATCGTTTGTTTGAGTTTGTGGCTGACCGCGCCAGCTCTAAAAAGGGCAAGAATTTTCTTAGGTTAGAAAGTAATTTGCGCCGAGTGGCTCCCGAACTTTCAGATGATGAATTGCGAAATCTTTCTCAGGCGGGCATGCGTTCCTATTTGCGTTACTGGTGCGACACTTTTCGTTCACCAGATTGGGATACTCACAGGATTCAATCAACTGTCACCGTAAATGATGTAGAACTTCTGCTCGAACCAGTGCGCAGTAAACGTGGTGTCGTAGTCGCGTTGCCCCACGCGGGCAACTGGGATCATGCTGGTTCGTTCTTCTGCAGTCAGGGAATTCCGCTCGTTACAGTCGTTGAGCGACTAAAACCAGAACGACTATTTAGGAAATTTCTGGAATATCGCCAAGCAATAGGCATGGAAGCCCTGCCACTCGATGGCCGTGTTATGGGAACTCTGGCCAGCAGATTGCGCGAGGGCAAGCTCGTTGCCTTGGTCGCAGATCGAGATCTTTCGCGTAGTGGAATTGATGTAAATTTTTTTGACGGAACTGCGCGAATGCCGGCAGGGCCTGCGTTATTAGCAATTCGAACTGGCGCAGATTTAATCACCGCTTATGTTTCATATACACCAAACGGAATCCACATCGATTTCCGTAAGGTCGAGATTGCAAGCGGTGCTTCTGAAAGCGAACAAGTAGCAAGGACCGTGCAGTTGTGTGCTGACAATTTTGCCTCCGGAATACAACAGCACCCCGAGGACTGGCATATGTTGCAACGCATCTGGGTAGATCGTGATTTCGTGGAGCGGTCATGATGAATCGCAAACTGAGAATTGGAATCGTCTGTCCCTACAGTTGGGATGTTCCAGGTGGCGTTCAAAACCACATTCGCGATCTCGCTGAGTTTCTTCTAAATAATGGCCATCATGTCGAAGTGCTTGCACCGGCAACTGAGAGTGCTGATTTGCCCGAGTATGTTGTGAGCGCCGGTCGCGCAGTTTCGATTCCATATAACGGCGCGGTGGCGCGAGTTCTTTTTGGAGTAGGTGCAAATAGCCGCGTGCGCAGTTGGATCAATGATGGCGACTTTGATTTATTGCACTTGCATGAGCCAGCAATACCTTCGCTGTCGCTGCTGGCATGTTGGGCGGGCGAAGGTGCCATGGTCGGTACTTTTCACGCAGCAGCCAAGTATCAAAAAGCTATTGTTGCGATAGGTCCAATTCTGGAACCAGTTATTGAAAAGCTCTCGGCTCGTATCGCAGTTAGTGAATCTGCACGCTTAACACTGACGGCGCACCTTGAAACCGATGCAATAGTGATTCCTAATGGAATTTACGCGGACAATTATCGTGATGGTTTATCTCGGGCTGAATGGCAAGGCAACACAATTGGTTTCTTAGGAAGATTCGAAGAAGATCGCAAAGGCCTGCCGGTCTTGCTAGATGCGCTACCGATCATTTCGCGCTTTATTCCCGATATCCGAGTGTTAATTGCCGGTCCAGGTGATAGTCAAGAAGTTCTGGAAAAGGTTGATCCGCAGCTGCGAGATCGGGTTGAGTTCTTAGGAAAAATCAGCGAAGAAGACAAAGCTGATTTTCTGGCAAGTGTTTCACTGTATATCGCACCAAATACCGGTGGTGAATCATTTGGGATCATTTTGGCCGAAGCTATGGCTGGGGGAGCGGCGGTGGTCGCCAGCGATATTCCTGCCTTCGCGGATGTTTTAGGAGATGGTAAGTACGGTGCGCTTTTTGAGTCAGAAAACTCAGAGAACTTAGCAAAGGTGATTATTGATTTATTGCGTGATGAAGCTAAGCGAGGAGAGTTAGCATCAGCGGGAGCAATTCATGCGCAAAGATTTGATTGGGGCCAAGTTGGTGAAGAGATCTTTGAAGTTTACGAGCTGGCTATGGTTAGCGGACAGAAAGTCACCCTTACTTCAGAGAATCGTTCTTGGACAAGATTGTTAGGGAGAGATTAGAGATGAAAAACTTAATTCTCTTTGCAGGTTTGGCGATTCTAATCTTTTGGTATCTAACTTTCTCGGCCAGTCGATTAGATCGTTTGCATCATCGAGTTGAAACCAGTTGGGCAACTCTTGATTCGCTCTTGCAACGACGAGCCGCTATCGCGCTCGAAGTTGCTCGTAGCGCAATAACAGATCCGGCCACCTCGCTCTTGCTTACGGCAAGTGCCTATCAAGCACGAGGGGCAGATATCGAAGATCGTTCAAGTGCTGAGAGTGTCTTATCTGGTGCGCTGGGAATGATGTTGTCAGAGCGTGAAAGCATTGTTGCCCAGTCCGACCAGGCGCTACTGCATGAACTAGATCAACTCACCGAAAAGATTAAAGTCGCAATTTCTATTCATGTTGAGTCGGTTACGCGTACTCAGTTGATTCGCAGCAAGCTAGTATTTAAATTATTCCGTCTAGCGGGCACAGCGCCGTTGCCCGTTACTTATGAGTTTGAAGCCGATGCGATCTAAGTTGATTATTGCTCTGTTAGTTGCGTTTCTTGCATTAACAGGTTGCGCGAGTGAGGTTGGTTCGACGACCGCGCAAGAAGTCAAAACTTATAACTCAATTAGCGGACGCGAAGGCCTTGATGGTCCGATACTGGCAGTCAAAATTGATGACACTTCGCTTGCTCGTCCGCAAATTGGGATAGAGGATGCCGATCTGGTTTACATCGAGCAAGTAGAAGGTGGACTCACACGTTTGGCAGCGATTTTTTCTTCGGTGATTCCACAAAAGATCGGTCCGGTTCGTAGCGCTCGAATTTCAGATATCGATATTTTGTCGCAATACGGCAAAGTTGTTTTTGCTTACAGCGGTGCGCAGCGAGCAATGCTCAGTGTGATTGCTAATTCAAATCTTTGGGATTACGGCGCTCAGCGTCAATCACCGACAATTTACACTCGAGATTCAGCCAGACCAGCTCCGTATGACATGGTCCTACGTGCTGATTTGCTTCTTGAAAAAGTTAACAACGATGGACGTGAGATCGCGCTTTCGAAATCTCTTGGTTGGATTTTTGGTAAAGCACCTGCTGGTGGCGTTGCTATTGATTCAGTAAAAGTTCGTTGGCCGGCCTCAAAATATGAAGCGACTTGGTCAAAGAGCGAAAAGCGTTGGCTTTTAAGTAATTCTGGCGTTGCAAATTTCGCGGCTAGTGGAAAACAATTAGGTGCAAGCACCTTCGTTATCCAAGATGTCGAAATGTCGGATTCGATCTACCGAAGCGCCGATGGTGGTTACACGCCTCTGTCTGAAACGGTTGGAACCGGAACTGGCTATATCTTGCGAGACGGTCGTTCGTTTAAGGCTAACTGGAGCAGGCCAAGTGCGCAGGCTGGAACTTCCTGGACTTTGGCAAATGGGACTGAGATCAAGTTTGCACCGGGGTCAATCTGGGTGGCTTTGACCGATCAAAAGCCAGAGTTCACGCTCACCGCGCCAACCCCAGCTCTTTCAAAGTAGAGTAAGCACCCTGATCGCGAGCTAACCACTCGTCAAAAAATAACTAGGAGCATCGGCATGAGCCAGAATGTAGGAACGGCACGAGTTAAGCGCGGCATGGCAGAGATGCTCAAGGGCGGCGTCATCATGGATGTTGTTAATGCTGAACAAGCCAAGATTGCTGAGGCTGCAGGCGCTGTCGCCGTAATGGCACTCGAGCGTGTACCTGCAGATATTCGCGCGCAAGGTGGCGTGGCGCGTATGTCAGATCCGGACATGATCGAGAAGATCAAAGCTGCTGTTTCAATTCCAGTTATGGCTAAAGCGCGCATCGGTCATTTTGTTGAAGCGCAAATTTTGCAGAGCTTGGGCGTTGATTACATTGATGAGTCTGAAGTTTTAACGCCAACCGACTACGAGAACCACATTGATAAATGGAACTTCACGATTCCGTTCGTATGTGGTGCCACAAATCTTGGCGAAGCACTTCGTCGTATTAATGAAGGCGCGGCCATGATTCGCTCAAAGGGTGAAGCTGGTACCGGCGATGTTTCAAACGCGATGACACACATGCGTTCAATCGGTGGCGAGATTCGACGATTAACTTCGCTGCGCGAAGATGAGCTTTATGTTGCTGCGAAGAATATGCAGGCACCATTTGATTTAGTTAAAGAAGTTGCGCAAACCGGCAAGCTGCCAGTTGTTCTTTTCACTGCTGGTGGAATCGCAACACCAGCCGATGCTGCGTTAATGATGCAGATGGGCGCAGATGGCGTATTTATCGGTTCCGGTATTTTCAAATCTGGCGATCCAGCGTTACGTGCTGCGGCTTGCGTTAAGGCAACAACATTCTTTGATGATCCAAAAGTATTAGCCGATGTTTCGCGCGGTTTGGGTGATGCAATGGTTGGCATTAACGTTGCCGATCTACCAGTTGCGCATCGCTTAGCTGAACGCGGATGGTAATTTAGGTTTTTTTCAGTAATGCGAGTAGGTGTGCTAGCGCTGCAAGGCGATTTCCGCGAACACTTATTCGCTCTCGAAGAATGCGGCGTTAACGCCAGCATAGTTCGCCGCCCAAGTGAGTTAGCTGAAGTTGATGCGCTAGTTCTACCCGGCGGCGAATCGACTGCGATAGCTAACTTGGCGCGTAGTTTCGATATGTTTGAACCGCTTAAGTCTCGTATCTCTTCTGGAATGCCAGTTTATGGTTCTTGTGCCGGAATGATCTTGCTCGCTGATCGAGTGTTAGATGCTGCCGTTGGACAGGAAACTTTTGGCGGTCTGGATATCACGGTTCGCAGAAATGCATTTGGCCGCCAAGTCGATTCTTTCGAGACCGATTTGGAATTTTCTGGAATCACCAATCCGCCAGTGCGTGCAGTTTTCATTCGTGCCCCATGGGTGGAATCAGTTGGACCAGCAGTTGAAGTTTTGGCAACTTTTGAGCACGCGGTGGCAGTTCGCCAGGGCGGGTTACTTGCTACGAGTTTTCATCCCGAGCTAACGGGGGACAATCGCATTCATCGCTTCTTTATCGAATCGGTCGCACGACCGGCTTTGGAAAAGGCTGCGGTAAAGTAGCGACATAACTTTCACTGGTAATCACGGTGAAATTTCTAGGGGGTAGATCATGTCCGGCCATTCCAAGTGGGCAACGACAAAGCATAAGAAGGCGATCATCGATAGCCGTCGTGCCAAGAACTTTGCCAAATTAATTAAGGCAATTGAAGTTGCCTCACGTAATGGTGGCCCCGATGTTGACGGAAACCCAACACTCTTTGATGCAATTGCCAAAGCCAAGAAGAACTCAATGCCAGCCGACAATATTGAACGCGCAGTTAAACGTGGCGCCGGCCTTGAATCAGGCGGTGCCGACTGGCAGACAATTATGTATGAAGGTTATGGACCTAACGGCGTTGCAATCATGATCGAGTGTTTATCTGATAATCGCAATCGCGCGGCTTCTGAAGTGCGAGTCGCAGTTACTCGCAACGGCGGCAGCATGGCTGACCCAGGTTCGGTTGCATATTTGTTTAATCGCAAAGGCGTAATCATCGTAAATAAGGTTGGGCAGTTAACTGAAGATTCAGTGCTCGAAGCAGTACTTGATGCAGGTGCTGAAGAAGTAAATGACTTGGGCGAATCATTTGAAGTAGTTTGTGAGGCGAGTGATCTGGTCGCAGTTCGAACTGCGCTTCAAGCAGCTGGTATCGACTACGAATCCGCAGATTCGTCATTCTTGCCTTCAATGACAATTCCGCTCGATGCCGAAGGTGCTACGAAAGTTTTTGAGTTAATTGATGCGATTGAAGAACTAGATGATGTGCAGAACGTCTTTAGTAACTTTGATGTTTCTGATGAAGTAATGGCGAGCCTGGCCTAACTATCTAACGCTGCTATCTAGGCTTAGTCGGTGAGAGTTCTAGGCATTGATCCGGGTTTAACCCGCTGCGGTATTGGTGTGGTTGAAGGAGCCATTGGCACTCCGTTACAAATGGTTGCCGTAGGCGTAATCCTGACTTCTTCAGAAGACCCAACCGAAGCGCGATTGTTCCAACTCGAGCGCGAGATTCAACTTTGGATAACTGAGTTCAAGCCGGATGTAATTGCAATCGAACGCGTTTTCTCGCAACACAATCTGCGCACAGTTATGGGCACGGCGCAAGCAGCCGGAATCGCCCTTTTGTTGGCGGCGCGGAATCAAACTAAAGTCGTGATGCATACCCCCAGCGAAGTTAAAGCAGCCGTAACTGGGTCTGGCCGAGCTAACAAAGCGCAGGTAGGTAAGATGGTGCTTAGTATTCTGAAACTAGATGCAGCACCTAAGCCAGCTGATAGCGCTGACGCATTAGCGTTAGCGATCTGTCACATCTGGCGAGGTGGCGGTAATACGAAAATTGCAGATGCACTTGCCAAAGAGAAAAAACGTTTAGCGCTACTAAAGAAGACAGGGTCAACTAAGAAATGATTGCCACGCTTACTGGTGAGATTAAGGCTATCTCGTTAGATCGGGCTGTCGTTGAAGTTGGTGGTGTTGGCCTATCGGTTAATTTGATGCAAAATTCGGCTGCGCATCTAAATCTCGGAACTGTGGTCACGTTTCACACCTCGTTAGTTGTTCGTGAAGATTCCTTAACACTTTATGGATTCTTGACCGCTGAGTCCAAACTTTTATTTGAACAAGTTCAAACGGTAAGTGGCATTGGGCCTAAGGTCGCGTTAGCGATTCTCGGTTCGTTATCGCCAGAAGATTTAGCCAGTGCCATCGCCACTGAAAATATTGCGGCGATTGAACGTGTACCTGGCATTGGTCGAAAAGGCGCTCAGCGTCTGATCCTCGAACTCAAAGGCAAACTATCTGATCTTTCCGACGGCGCTCGAGTGTCTGGCCATCAACCAGTTTGGCGAGAGCAGTTAACCAACGCCCTGATTTCATTGGGTTTTGCGCCTAAAGATTCTGATCGCGCGATCAGCTCAGTTGTAAGTGAATTGCAGGGCGACGGCGTAGAGCCAGGCGAATTGGAATTGAGCGAGTTGCTAAAGAGAGCTTTGCAAAGTGGTGGTCGTAAATAATGGAAAATGATGATCGTTTAATTTCACCAGTAGTTGGTTTAGATGAGACAGCTGCTGAGGGCGCGCTACGTCCGAAGGACTTACAAGAATTTATTGGGCAAGAACGAGTCCGTCAGCAAATTGATGTGCTGTTGACGGCAGCAAAACATCGTGGGACAAGTGCTGATCATATTTTGTTAAGTGGCCCACCAGGCCTGGGCAAAACAACGCTGGCACTTATTCTGGCGGCTGAGATGCAAGCTCCAATTCGAATTTCATCGGGGCCGGCAATTACACATGCTGGTGATCTAGCCTCAATTCTTTCCTCTTTAGTGGAAGGTGAAATTCTCTTCATTGATGAAATTCATCGACTGCCGCGACCAGCTGAAGAACTGCTTTATCTGGCGATGGAAGATTTTCGAGTTGATGTAGTCGTTGGTAAGGGACCTGGCGCAACGGCAATTCCGTTGGAGTTACCAAGATTTACCTTAGTTGGTGCAACAACTCGGGCAGGTTTATTGCCCAGCCCATTACGTGATCGATTTGGATTTACCGCGCAACTGGATTTTTATGCCGAATCTGAATTAGCACAAGTAATTTCGCGATCTGCGGCTCTGCTCGGTTTGGCGATCGAAGCCAAAGCAATTGAACAAATTGCCAGTCGCTCACGCGGAACACCTCGTATTGCGAACCGACTACTTAGGCGAGTGCGTGACTATGCCCAAGTGAAAGGTTCCAGCAAGCTCTCACTCGAGCACGCAAACGATGCACTCGAAATGTATGAAGTAGATGCGGCAGGCCTTGATCGTTTGGACCGGTCAGTGCTCACTGCCTTGATTGAGAGATTTGGTGGGGGACCCGTTGGTCTTTCCACCTTGGCCATAGCCGTGGGCGAGGAAACCGAGACAGTTGAGTCTGTGGCTGAGCCATTTTTGGTTCGAAATGGCTTTATGGCGCGTACTCCACGAGGTCGAGTGGCTACCTCTCTTGGGTGGTCGCATTTGGGCAAAGTTCCGCCTGCCGGGGCTGCCTCGCTTTTCGACACACCGCTAAATGACGCCTAGACTCACCTCTTATGTCAACACCTACAAAACCTGTTAAGAGCACCAGTCGTCCGGGTCGCAGACTTGCGATCTTGGCTGGCGCTTTTGTCCTATTAATTGCCACTGTATTCATTCAAGGCGCAACTTCGGTTCGCTTAGGTCTAGATCTGCGCGGAGGCACCAGCGTTACATTGCAGCCACGCGTCGGAACTGGCGAAACGGGCAAAGTTACTTCTGAAGCAATTGATCAAGCGGTCACAATCATTAGGCAACGCGTTAACTCACTCGGTGTTGCTGAAAGTGAAGTAGCCTCACAAGGTACAGGCGCTAATCGTCAGATCGTGATTTCCGTTCCTGGCGAAAGTGGCCGTCGTGTTATCGAACTTGTTGGCCAGACTGCCGAACTACGTTTCCGCCAAGTTCTGGCTGAGTCTTCCGGCGTTCCAACCACAGGTACTGATGCAGCAGCGACTCCACCGGCTGGTATTAGCCCGGAGCTAAACGCACTTTATGCAGCACTTGATTGCACCATTCCGGAAAATCGGCAAGGAACTGGTACCGATGTCGCGACCGATGTGATTCTTGCTTGTTCGCAAGATGGTGGTGCTAAATATATTCTGGCCGGAGCTGAAGTTCTCGGTCGCCAAGTTTCCAAAGCAACTGCCGGCGTTGACCCAACAACTGGTGGAAACTGGTTTGTTTCCCTAACTTTCAACGGAGAAGGAACTAAAGCTTTTGGAGATCAAACTGCTCGGGTAGTTTCTTTGACTGCGCCTCAGAATCAAGTCGCAATTGTTCTTGATGGTTTGGTGGTTTCTGCGCCAAGAATTAATGAGGCGATTCGTGGTGGCAGTGCTCAAATCACTGGAAACTTCACCCAAGTTGAAGCTCAAGATCTAGCTAACGTTCTTAAGTACGGATCTTTACCACTCGCATTTGATCGCGGTGAAGTTCAACAAGTATCACCAACTCTCGGTGCTGATCAACTTTCAGCAGGTCTGCTTGCTGGTGGTTTAGGTTTAGGCCTAGTACTTCTTTACTCAATTCTTTACTATCGCGGACTCGGTTTTGTTACGGTTGGTTCGCTAGCAGTTGCAGCCGGTTTGATCTATCTCTCTATTCTCCTACTCGGTGAATGGGTCGGCTTCACTCTTACCTTGGCTGGTATCGCCGGAACGATCGTCGCAATCGGAATTACCGCTGACTCCTTTATCGTCTACTTTGAACGTATCCGAGATGAGTTACGTGAAGGCAAGTCGCTACGAACCGCCGTTGAAACCGGCTGGCTTCGTGCGCGTCGCACCATCGTGGTCGCCGACTTTGTTTCGCTGATTGCCGCAGTTCTGCTCTACTTCTTAGCGGTGGGTGGAGTTCGCGGTTTCGCATTTACGCTTGGTTTAACCACCTTGGTCGATCTAATCGTAATCTTTGTATTTACTAAACCGGTCATGTCAATCGTCGCAAAGTGGAATTTCTTTGCAAGCGGTCACCCATTATCTGGTCTGTCCAAGAAGAGTTCAGGCATCGAAGAGAACAAGAATGTTCAAGTATCTACCACAGGCATGGAGGCGTAAAAAATGGCACATGGAACAACGCTAGGTGCACGTCTTTATAGTGGTGAGACTTCATTCGAATTCATCGCAACTCGCAAACGTTGGTATGCGATCTCTACTCTTTTATTAGTGTTATCTATTGGAACGATCGCTTTTCAGGGATTGCACTTAGGTATTGAATTCAAAGGTGGCTCTAGTTACACAATAACTAAAGCTGGAGCGACAGTTGAGGAAGCTCGTTCTGTAGTTGAGTCAACCGGCGTTTCGTCAGAGTTAATTGTTCAGAGTGTTGGTAGCGACAAGATTCGTATCCAAACTGGTTCGCTTACAACTACGCAATCAAACGCGATTCAAGATGCGCTCGCTGCGAAGTTTGCAATCAGTGTAGAAAGTATTGATACCCAGATTATCGGCCCTTCTTGGGGTGAAGAGATCACCAAAAAAGCGCTATACGGTCTATTCGCATTCTTGATTGCGGTAATGCTCTATTTGGCTATGACCTTTGAGCCCAAAATGGCGATCGCTGCAATCGCGGCAGTTCTCCACGACGTGCTAATCACAGTAGGTATCTACGCTCTAGTTGGCTTCGATGTAACGCCAGCTACAGTGATTGGATTCCTAACGATTCTCGGTTATTCGCTCTATGACACGGTTATTGTCTTCGACAAGGTACGTGAAAATACTAAATCGATTACCTCGACTGGAAAATCTACTTTCTCACAGGCAACAAACTTGGCTGTCAATCAGACAATTGTTCGCTCAATCAACACCTCAGTAATCGCGCTGCTTCCAGTTGGTTCTATTCTCTTCGTGGGCGCTGGCTTACTAGGTGCAGGAACTTTGAAGGATCTTTCGCTAGCACTATTCATTGGTCTTGCGATCGGTACTTACTCATCACTATTTATCGCACCACAAGTTCTCACTGGTCTGCGCGAGCGTGAGCCGGCAATGATCGCCTTGACTAAGCGTGTGAATGCGCGTGGTGGGGTTTCTCCTGTTGCGATAGAGCCTACTGTCGATATCAGTCAAAATCGCGGCCCACGTAATCAACCAAAACGTAAGGGCAAGAAGAAGTAATAGCCTAGCTATTCAAGTAACTAACCACCGTGTTGTTAACTAGAATCCGATCATGGACACTCTATTAGCGCCGGTGGTTAGTGCTTTAACAGAGCATCATCCTGGCGATAAGTTAGAGAATCTTCAGCGCGCTTTTTTAGTTGCCAAAGAAGCTCACACCGGTCAACTCCGCAAATCTGGCGAGGATTACATAACTCATCCAGTTGCAGTAGCTGCGATATTGGCCGAGTTCGGACTAAATGAAGCTGTAGTGATCGCAGCCCTGCTGCACGATACCGTCGAAGATACGACTTATTCCTTGCCGCAATTGCGTAAAGATTTTGGCGAAGAGATCGCGCTCTTAGTTGATGGTGTTACAAAGTTAGATAAATTAACTTACGGACCAACTGCTGAAGCTGAAACAGTTAGAAAAATGATCGTCGCGATGTCGCGCGATATTCGTGTTCTCCTTATTAAGTTAGCCGATCGCTTACATAACGCACGGACCTGGAAATATGTTTCGCCCGAATCGGCTGAACGAAAAGCGCGCGAAACTCTCGATATCTATGCCCCTCTTGCCCATCGACTAGGTATGAATGCAATTAAGTGGGAGCTTGAAGATTTGAGCTTTGAGGTACTTGAGCCTAAGAAGTTCCTAGAAATTTCGCGCCTAGTTGCAGAACGAAATCCAGCTCGAGTTACCTTAACGAACGAGGTAATTCAAGCGGTTAAGTCAGATCTGCTAGCCGATGGAGTTGAGTGCACGGTCACGGGGCGCCAAAAGCATTTCTATAGCGTTTACCAAAAAATGGTGGTGCGTGGTCGCGACTTCAATGACATCTACGATTTAGTCGGTATTCGCGTACTGGTTGAAGATGTTCGTGATTGCTACGCAGTTCTCGGTGCGATACATGCTCGATGGTCACCAGTGCCTGGTCGATTTAAAGATTATATCGCGATGCCAAAATTCAACTTGTATCAATCCCTGCACACAACGGTAATCGGGCCGGGTGGAAAAGCGATTGAAATTCAGATTCGCACCTATGACATGCATTCACGTGCAGAATTTGGTATCGCTGCGCACTGGAAATACAAGCAGGGGAGCGAGGCGAGCTCTTCTTCACCTGAAATGCTTTGGCTGCGCCAGTTACACGAATGGCAGAAGGAGACTGAAGATCCATCCGAATTTCTGGATTCACTTCGCTTTGACCTTGGATCTCCGGAAGTTTTTGTTTTCACACCGAAGGGCAGCGTCATCGCGCTTCCAGGTGGATCAACTCCGGTGGATTTCGCCTATTCAGTTCACACCGATGTGGGCAATCGTTGTGCGGGCGCGAAAGTGAACGGTCGACTTGTACCGTTGGAGTCCAAACTGAACAACGGCGACGTTGTCGAAGTCGTATTAAACAAGGGGGAACATGCTGCTCCAAGTCGCGACTGGCTGAATTTTGTTAAGAGTCCTCGTGCGCGTTCAAAGATTAAGGCTTGGTTTAGCAAGGAACGTCGCGAAGAAGCAATCGAAGCTGGTCGCGAATCCATTGCTCGTCAAATGCGCAAAGCTGGTTTGCCACTGCAAAAGATTTTTGCGGGTCATGCTTTGCTAGAACTTTCACACGAACTGCACTATCCAGATATTTCTGCGTTGTATAGCGCAGTGGGCGATGGTCATGTTTCATCAGCTTCAATCATTGAAAAATTGATTGCGTCGATGGGGGAGGAAGACTCTCACCCAGAAGCAACCGTTCCCACTTTCCCAACGGGAGTGCAAACAACTAGACGTTCAAGTAGTTCGATCGAAGTCGCTGGCATTGGTGATGTTTATGTGAAATTAGCGCGCTGTTGTACGCCAGTGCCGGGCGATGCAATTATGGGCTTCATCACCAAGGGCAATGGCGTATCTGTCCATCGTGGTGACTGCATAAATGCCGCTGACCTCAAAACGCATCAAAGCGAACGAGTTGTTGTAGTGAAGTGGCTAGCTGGCGCAGCCAGTGTTTTCCTAGTTAATATCCAAGTAGAGGCGCTTGATCGAGCGAGGCTGTTAGCCGATGTAACGCGCACGCTCTCTGAACAACATGTAAATATTCTCAGCGCTGCGGTGAGTACCTCAAAAGACCGTACAGCTATTTCAAGATTTACTTTTGAAATGGCCGATGCTACGCATTTGGATGCGGTACTAAGCGCAGTTCGCAATATTGAAGGTGTTTACGATGTTTATCGCACCTTCAATAATTAACGGCTAAATGTTTTTAGCTGAACTCCGCTAAATTCTTTTCAGCTTCAGCTAGCCACACTTTGCGAGCAATCGCTGAATCAGTAGCTTCTTGAGCTTTCTTAGCATTTCCGGCAGCGGTTGCTTTAGCTGCAGCCTTCTCATAATTAGCGATCGCTTCAGAAAGTTGACGAACTACATCAGCAGCACGTGCTTTGGCAGCTGGATCAGACTTGCGCCAAATAGTGGCTTCGGCTTCTTTGTATGCAGCCTCTACTACTTCTAGGCGGGCATCTAGTGCAGCACGCTTGTCGCGAGCAGTCATGCCAATTTTGCTCCATTGATTTTGCAACTCGCGAAGTGCCTTCTTCTGTTCAGCCAAGTCAGTAATTGGTAGCAATTTTTCAATTTCTACGATCAGCGCATTGCGCTTCTCTAGGTTTGCCGCCATGGTGACTTCGCGCTTTTCTAGATCAGCATTTTTCGCGGCAAAGAAAGTATCTTGCGAAGCCTTAAATCGTGCCCAAAGTTTGGTGTCATCGCTCATCTTTCCGCGACCAGCAGCTTTCCAAGCATCCATAAGTGCTTTGAAACGACGTGCTGTAGCAACCCAATCAGTAGAAGTAGCAAGAGACTCAGCTTCGGCAACCAACTTCTTCTTAGCTTCGGAAACAACTGCAGTAACTTCTTCAAGGGAAGCAAAGTGTGTACGACGACGCTTATCAAATTTATTGCGTGAAGCAGAAAAACGTT
>Ga0315900_10004146_pt1 | contig 20592 bp, 19 predicted proteins | sample LakEriMetagenome_FD_203521 | JGI IMG/M metagenome (GOLD analysis project Ga0315900, IMG submission 203521) | Freshwater fungal communities from buoy surface, Lake Erie, Ohio, United States - Buoy 12 MA114 | ecosystem: Environmental > Aquatic > Freshwater > Lake > Lake biofilm | place: USA: Lake...
CACGGCCCATGGCGTGCTTGACTTCCGGATCGGTCACCGCTTCGGACCGGTGAACAGCGGGGCCAACGAGTTCTGGGGACTGGACCAGGCCACCATCCGGCTCGGACTGGACTATGGCGTGACGGACTGCCTGATGATCGGCATTGGCCGCAGCAGCTACCAGAAGACCTACGACGGGTTCGTCAAGTACAAACTGCTGCGCCAATGCGATGCAGGCTGCACGATGCCATTGACCCTGGCCTTCGTGGCGGCCACCTCCATCAACGGCATTCCGCAGTCCACGCTATGGCCATATCCGGAGGAGGAGCGTCCGTTCTACTTCTCCCACCGCATGGCCTATTCGTTCCAGCTGATCGCCGGACGCAAGTTCAGCGAGTCCATTTCCTTTCAATTGAACCCGGGTCTGGTGCACATCAACCTGGTGGAGAAGGCCGATCAGACGAACGACATCTTCCACCTGAGCGGCGCCGGCCGTGTGAAGCTGAGCAAGCGTGTGGCGATCAATGCGGAGTACTTCTATGTGCTGCCCGGCCAGATACCGGAGCCCACGGCGGCTGACCTGGCCGCCGGGGAGTTGCCCGTGCGCAATTCGTTCTCCATCGGGTTCGATATTGAGACCGGGGGCCACGTGTTCCAGTTGCACATGACCAATTCGCTGGCCATGTTCGAACGGGGGTACATCACCGAGACCACGGAACAGTGGTCCGATGGGGGCATCCACTTCGGGTTCAACATCTCGCGGGTCTTCACCCTGCACGACCCCAAGCCGAAGCGCTGATCGGTTCAGCGGTTTACGCCGCGCGCCTGCATCAGCTGCAGGTATTCCGAGAGGTTCTCCAGTTCCATGATCCCTGCCACACGGTCCTGGCTCACCACCGGCAGGATGGAATGACCTTCCAGGACCATGCGCTGGTAGCTCTCGTGGGCCGATGCCTCCGGGGCCACCAGCAGGGCCTGCCGCAACGGCAGTTCGGCCAGTTGCAGCCCGGTCTTTCCCTCGGCCACAGCGCCCAGGATATCCTCACGCGTAAGCAGGCCCCGGAAGGCCGTGCCATCCATGATCACCAGCGTACTATCCCCTCCGGCCAGGAGTTCGTCCACGGCCTGTTGCACCTGCGCTGTCGAGGGCATGGCCCAGAAGCGGGTGCGCATCACCTGGCCCACCGTGATGCCATCGAGCATGGCCTTCTGCTTCACGCTGCGCGCCTCGGCCCCTGCGGCCAGGTAGACGAAGACCCCGATGAACGCCATGAAGGGGGCGCCGAGGAAGATGCCGCCGATGACAAAGCCCACGGCGAAGATCCGTCCCACCTGTGCGGCGATCCGTGTGGCACGTTCGCGGGGCATGCGCATGCTCAGCACGGAGCGCAGGATGCGACCACCATCCATCGGAAAGGCCGGCAGCAGGTTGAAGAGGAAGAGGGACAGGTTCGCGGTGAACACGAACATGAGCACGTTGGTCCACGAGGTGGCGCCCAACAGCACATCGGAGAAGAACAGCGAGATGCCGGTGGCCGCAATGGCCGTGAAGCTCAATGCGGCGATCACCAGGTTCACCAACGGCCCTGCGATGGTGATCCAGAACTCCTGCCGGGGATCCTCGGGCATGCGCTCCAGGCTGGCCACGCCGCCGATGGGCAGCAGGGTGATGTCGCGTGTGCGGATGCCATACCGCTGGGCGGTGAGGGCGTGACCGAACTCGTGCAACACCACACAAACGAAGACGATGAGCACCAGACCGGTCTGGGCGATCACTTCGCTCCAAGGTTCCCCGTTGGCCAGACCGGACCCGATGATCCAGGCAGGTAACAGGAGGAAGGACCAATGCACCAGGACCTTGATGCCCTTGAATGAAAAGAGCGGCAGCCCGCCGCGAAGGCCACGCGCGGCCATCAGGAGGCCGGTTGTTGCAGCACCAGCATGGGGATGTGGGTGTGCATGGCCAGCTTGGTGGCTGTGCTGCTGTGGAAGAGCTGCTCGAACAGGCCCCGCTGCCGATGGAGCACCACCACCAGGTCCGCGTCGTTGTGGTCGGCAAAATCGTGAAGGGCCGTCATCACGTTCTCCCCACTGAGGTAGTGCTGGGAGTGGGGGATGGCCCCGAGCAGCTCGTCGAAGCGCGCGTCTGCTGCACCTGGCTCCACCCTGGTCTCTTCGTTCACCACGCGCACGATCATCACTTCGGCCTTTGACCACCGTGCAATGTCCACCAGCACCTGCACCGACGAACGGTCCACGGGTCCGCCATCATCGGCGAGCACGATGCGTTTCGGAGTGCGGTAGGTGGCCTTCTCCGGAACCGCCAGCACGGGCAGATGTCCGGCCTTGATCACATCCGCCGTGTTGCTGCCGAGCAGCACCTCCTTGAGGCCGCTGGCGCCCTGTGTGCCCATGGCCACCAGTGCTGGACGGTCCGCTTCGGCGGCGTAGCCGGCGACCACCTGGGGCAATGGCCCATGCTCCACCGATGTGTTCAGATCAAGCTGCAGACCGGGAAGTGCGCCACGCAGCTTGTCCGCGAATTGGCCCGTGCCGTCCACCGCCTCCTGGGCCATCAGGCCGTCCACGTTCCATACGGGGCTCACCGAACTGGTCGGCGCCACATAGCAGTTCAGCAGGGTGAACCGATTGCCCTCGTCGCCAAAGAGCTGCACGGCGAAGGTGGCCGCGTTCAGCGCATTGTCACTGAAGTCGGTGGGAATGAGGATGTGGGACATGGGCCAGGCTTAGTGGCCGTGACCGTCGCCATGCGCGGGTGCCTTGCTACCGTCCACCAGCACATAGCCGATGAAGAGCAGGGCCAGCATGACCACAAAATTGACCAGGCCTTTGATGTTCTCGGCACCCTCGGGGTTCTGCAGGTCCTCGGTGTCCAGCAGGGCATACCGGAAGGGGATCAGGAAAGCGACGAACCAGAGGACGAATCCGATGATCTTTTTCATGGTGGGGTCTGTGCGTGGCGAAGTTAGTGGCTGCCGCGGAACCGCGTCCAACAGGCTCAGGAGTTGGCGAGGCGCTCCAGTCCGTTCAGGTTCTTGATGCGGATGTCGCGGCCCTGGACCTCGATGAGGCCGTCCTCCTTCAGGTCGGTCAAGGTGCGGATGAGGGATTCCGTGGCGGTGCCCACGAGGGTTGCCAGGTCCTCCCGGCTTATCCGCACGCCCAGATCGCTCGAAGTTCCTCCGCCGTACCGCTTGCGCAGACGCACCAAGGCTTGGGCCACCCGCTGACGCACGGGCGCGTAGGCAAGTTGGAGCAGGCGCTCCTCGGTATCGCGCACCTCCTTGCTCAACATCTTGATGAAGCGGATGCTCACGTCCCGGTCGCGGAACAGCAGGGCCAGCAGCTCTTCCCGCGGGATGATGGCCACTTCGGTCTCGTCCAGCGCCTCGGCACTTTCGGCCACCCGGCCGTTCTCCAATACGCTCATATAACCCAGGAAATCACCGTCCCCGTGGAGTCCGGTGACCAGTTCCTTGCCATCGTTGTTCATCTTGAAGGTCCGCACCTTGCCCCGTTCGATGAAGAAGACGGAACGCAGCTCATCCCCTTCATGGAAGATCATCTCCTTCTTGGCGATGGTCCGGGTCTTGCGGTTCTCGGTGATCTCGTTCAGGGCCCCCACGCTCCGCGCGTTGTTCACCAGGTCGCCCAGCCCGTCCATGCTCTGCTCAAAGCCCTTGCGGAACAGGTCGCTCCGTTTGAGCCGGCCCTCGATGGCGTTGAGCAGCTCGCCCTCCTCAAAGGGCTTGGTCAGGTAGTCGTCGGCACCCAGTTCCATGCCCTTTCGGACGTCGCTCCGTTCGGCCTTGGCGCTCAGGAAGATGAACGGCAGTTCGGCGGTGGCAGCGTCTTTCCCCAGCAGGTGGAGCACCCCGTAACCGTCAAGCTCCGGCATCATGATGTCGCACAGGATGAGGTCCGGCATGTGTTGCTTCGCCAGTTCCACGCCCTTCTTGCCGTTCTCGGCCTTCAACACGCGGTAGTTGGCCAGTTCCAGGATCTCTGCGGTGTTCTCCCGCATGTCCTTGTCATCCTCGATCAACAGGATGGTCCTCATGGTGGTGGTGTTGGGGTAGGGTGGCGGTAAAGGTGCTGCCTTTACCCGGAACGCTGGCGAAACCGATGGTTCCGCCCATCAGGTCGAGGTATTTGCGCACGATGTTGAGGCCCAATCCGGTGCCTTGTACGGTAAAGGCGTTGCTGGCCCGGAAGAACCGCTCGAAGAGATGTTGCTGGTCCTCCAGCGGGATGCCGATGCCTTCGTCCTGCACGGCGATCTCCAGTTGACCGTCCTTGATGCTGGTCCGGAGGTGTATCCGCTTGCCTTCCGGACTGTACTTCACGGCGTTCTGCACCAGGTTGCTCAACACATGGTTCAGCATCTGATGGTCCTGGATAACGGTGCGTTCCGTTCCCTGATGGTCATAATCGATCTGCTGGCCGGGCTTGGTCAGGCTCCGCAGTTCCTCCACCAGTTCGATGCACACGTGCACCACGTCCACCTCCGACGGATTGCACCGTACCATGCCCTGTTCCAGTTTGTCCAAGGACAGGAAGTCGTTCAGCATGGCCGTGAGCTCGCGCACCTTGCCGCGGATCTTGGCCACATGACGGTCCACCTTCTCCTTGTGCTCTCCGCCGCTGTAACGGGCAATGAGGTCCACGGAGCTCATGATGGTGCTGAGCGGGGTGCGGAACTCGTGTGAGGCCATGCTCACGAACCGGGACTTCAGGGCATTGAGCTCCTTTTCCACCTCCAGGGCCTCACGTACGCTTTGTTCGGCGGCACGCAGCTCGGCCGTGCGCTGCTCCACGCGGTCCTCCAGCTCGTTGTTGGTGCGCTGCAGTTGCATTTCGGCCTCCCGGCGCTTGGTCACATCGGTGACCAGGCCCATCACGTATGGGTCCTCACCAACGGCAAAATGGTTCAGGCTCACCTCTACGGGGAACGTGCTTCCATCCTTGCGCTGGCCAAATAGGTCCAGCCCCGTACCCATGGGCCGCTTCCGAGGATGCTCGGTGTAGGCCGTACGAGAGGCGACATGAGCGTCCCGCTTGGCGGCAGGGACCAACAGGTCGATCGGTCGTCCGAGCAGTTCCGCAGCTGGGTAGCCGAACAACTCGGTCATGCGCGGGTTCACCAGGCAGATGGCGCCGCTTCGGTCCACCACCACCAATCCCTCAGCGGCCGTGCTGAACAGCATGCCACTGACCTCCGCCAGGTGATGGTCGTTGAATGAGCTGCCGGTCATTCCGCCAAGTTAACGGCTCGTCCCAGTTCCGGCATCAGTGTGTTGTAGGAGGCACTTGTTCGGATGGTTCTCCCGGTCCTTCGTCATACACCTTCCACTTGTTCAGCGGTTTCGCGTAGAGGTTCAGGGTCATGGACCTCCCGGTGTTGGAGTTGATGTAGCGATGAATGCCCCGCCCGTTGTGGAGGTAGGAGAAGGAACCGGGGTCCAGCTTGGCCGAGGAAACCTTCCGCAGTGGGCCTGCCGGGGCGAATTCAAAGCGCTCCTCGAGCACGGCGCCCAGCAAGGGATGCACCCACGCCTCCTCGGTGGAGTAGTCATGGATACTGGTGCGCTGGCCAGGCTCGTAGCAGATCAACAACAGTTCGAACGAATCCGTGCGGGCGATGCAGTTCCGGGTGTAGTGCTTTTCGTTCCACCGCGAGTAGGGTCCGAATTCCTCCACGGGGATGTCTATGCGGTCCAGGATCTCCAAAAAACCCTTCCGCCCGGGGCCTTGCGCGAGCTCCCTGACCAGCTGCTCGATGGTCGTGATAGGCGTTCGGACTGACTTGCTCATGGACTGGAAGCGCATCGGGAGCACGGAGCGCCGACGGTCAAGTCGCGAACGTAAATGGGTCCAATGGAGCCAAACCTGACGATCGTCAGGTAATTGCTCAGCTTCTTATCCAACTGATCCGCCATTGTTCCCCTCATGACCTTCGGCCTCATTGGCAAACATGGCCCCGAACGCATCGAGGGGCAATGATCTTGCTCATGTGAAAAGGTGATGATCGTTCGCAAAAGGGAAGGGCCACCGGTTCCCGGCAGCCCTTCCTTGCGGTCCGTCCCCGACCTATGGTCAATGGATCGCAATGGTCCGCTTGTTCGCCGCGTTCCCGTTCGATCGTTTCGGTACCAGGATGCGGAGCACCCCATCGGCATGCGAGGCCTTCATGGCGTCCAGGTCGGCATGGTCGGGGAGCTGGAAGGAGCGCTTGAAGCTGCTGTAGTGCCATTCCTTTCGGGTATAGCCTTCCTTCTCTTCCTTCTGCTCGTCCTTGCGCTCGGAGGAGATGGTCATCACGTTGCCGTCCAGGTCCACCTTCAGCTCATCCTTTTTGTAGCCGGGTGCGGCCACTTCGATCTCATAGCCTTTGTCACTGTCCTTCACGTTCACCGCAGGGAGGTCCCGGCCTTTGAAGAGATCGTCCTTGAACATGCGGGAGGGCAGGTCCCACAGATCGGCATCGAAGAATTGGGGCTTGCGCTTGATCAGTTCCATGGTCATGGGATTAAGGGTTCGACCACCCAAAACTGATCCAGGCCCGCCCTGCGTTCCATGACCAGGGTCGATCCACGGTCTGACCAAGGTCATGGAAGGAAAAAGGGGCCCCTTGAGGCCCCTTTTTCTTGCGGATGGTGCAGGTGGTCACATCACCTTGGCCATCCAGCGGTAGAACTCATCCTTCAACTCCTTGTAGAGCCGCTCGAAGGTCGTCATGCGATCACGCAGGTTGGCGTGGTCGCCGAACGCGCGATGGTCAATGGCCACCGGGTGTTCCTTGGACTCCTTCTCCAGGAAGTTCTCGTGCTGCTTGATGTCGTGACGCATTTCATCGATCACCTCACGTTCACGGATGTACTGGTTCTGGAAGTGCTCCAGCTCGGCGAGGAGGGTCTTGTCGGTGTTGCGTTTTACGATCTCCTCCATGCGCCGCTCGAAGATGGCGATCTCGTCCTTGCAGAACTGAAGGGTGTTGAGCCATACCTGATGCTCAAAGTGGAGGTCGCTCAGGTGCTTGGTGGGGGTGGCCTTGGTGGTGGTCGTCATGATGGATGATGGATCGAAGTGATGAGCCGAAGATCGGATGGAACGGAAGGCTCGGACATGACCATCGTCAGTGAAAAAGCAAAGAGGAGGCACTGGGCCTCCTCTTTTGAATGGGTACACTGGACAGATCACTTCCTATCCTTCAGGGCCACGTAATCACGCTTGGTGGCACCGGTGTAGATCTGGCGCGGACGCCCGATGGGTTCCTTGTTCTCCACCATCTCCTTCCACTGGGCGATCCACCCTGGCAGTCGGCCTAGGGCGAACATCACGGTGAACATCCGGGTGGGGATGCCGATGGCGCGGTAGATGATGCCGCTGTAGAAGTCCACGTTCGGGTACAGCTTGCGCTCAATGAAGTAGTCGTCCTTCAGCGCGATCTCCTCCAACTGCTTGGCGATGTCGAGCACCGGGTCGTTCACGCCGAGCTTGGTCAGCACATCGTCGCAGGCCTTCTTGATGATCTTGGCACGCGGATCGAAGTTCTTGTACACCCGGTGACCGAAGCCGAACAGGCGGAAGGGGTCGTTCTTGTCCTTGGCCTTGTTCACCCACTTCTGGATGTCGCCTCCGTCGTTGCGGATGGTCTCGAGCATCTCGATCACCTCCTGGTTGGCCCCGCCATGCAGCGGACCCCACAGGGCGGCGATGCCGGCGCTCACGGCGCTGTACAGGTTGCTCTGGCTGCTGCCCACCATCCGCACCGTGCTGGCGCTGCAATTCTGCTCGTGGTCGGCGTGCAGGATCAACAACTTGTTGAGGGCGTCCACCACCACCGGGTCTGCCTTGTAGGGCTCGGTGGGCAACCCGTACATCATGTACAGGAAGTTCTCCACATACCCCAGGCTGTTGTTGGGGTACATGTAGGGATGGCCCAGGTTGTTCTTGTAGGCGATGGCCGCCAGGGTGGGGAACTTGGCGATGAGGCGCACCACGGTCCGCATCCGGTCCGGGAGGGCGCGGTGCGGGTCCTGGCTCTTGGGGTAGAAGGTGCTCAGCGAGTTCACCATCGCCGAGAGGATGCCCATGGGGTGGGCATTGCTCGGGAAGAACTCGAAGAAGTGCTTCATGTCCTCGTGGACCAGGCTGTGGTAGCGGATCTGGTTCTCGAAGTCGTTCAGCTCCTTCGCGTTGGGCAGTTCGCCGAAGAGCAGCAGGTAGGAGACCTCCAGGAAGCTCGCGTTCTCGGCCAGCTGCTCGATGGGGTATCCGCGGTAGTGCAGGATGCCTTCCTCCCCGTCCAGGAAGGTGATGGCGCTGGTGGTGGCCCCGGTGTTCTTGTAACCGAAGTCAAGGGTGATGTAGCCGCTCAGGTCCCGCAGCTTGCTGATGTCGATGGCCTTCTCGCCTTCACTGCCCACGATGATGGGGAACTCGTATGTCTTGCCGTCGAGGACGATCTGGGCCTTATCGCTCATCGCTGCTGCCGGGATTGTTGGGGTGTGTCCGTTGTGAACGGGTGCGAAGTTAGCAAAGAACGTACCGCACCGTTCGGATGTTCATCAAAGTGAAAAAGCCCGCGCTGGCGGGCCTTTTTCGATGAGGAGGACAGGCTCATTGCCCGGCCCACTTGGCCTTGAACGTGGCCATGAAGGTCTGGTAATCCTGGGTCTTGTAATGCCCTTCACCGAAGTAGACCAGGATGGGTTCCATCTGATCCGGGGTCATGTAGCCCTGCACCGGGGCCAGCACGTTCAGGTCGCTGTCCAGATACACCACCGTGGGGTAGGCGATGCGTCCGTTCACGTTGGCAATGGCGTAGGTGAGGTGGTGGGTGCCATTGCGGCCACCGGTGTTCGCCGGGTTGTAGTCCGGGTTCTCCAGCTTCTGGCCCTTGAAGACCACAGGGTCGCCGCTCTCTGCATTGAACTTCACCGCGTAGAAGTGCTTGTTCACGTACTCGGCCAGCCGCGGGTCGCTGAAGGTCCTCGAGTCCAGCATCTTGCAGGGACCGCACCAGGCGGTGTACACATCCACGAACAGGGGTTTTGGGGCCTTCTTCGCTGCGGCCTGGGCCTCTTCCATGGTCATCCACCGGATGCCTTTCTGGGCGGTGCCGGAGGCGGGCTTGGCAGTGGTCTGGGCCAGGAGCCCCAGTGGGGCCAGGGCGAGGACGAGCAGGAGGTGGCGCATGGCGGTGATCTGAGGGAGAGGGTACTGCGAAGACCGTGCCGGAACGATCAGTGGATGCCCTTCATCAGCTTCCGGACGAAGGGGGAGAGGGCCACGAGCACCAGGCCGGCGATCAGGGCGTACATGCCCAGCTGCAGGTAGCCCGTCGTGTAGCTCTCCAGTTTGGCCATGTTGGTGGCGTTCTCATCGGCAATGCTCATGCCGGCCCCGAGCAGACCGGCCACGTACTGGCCATAGGCGCTGGCCAGGAACCACATGCCCATCATCAGGCCCTGCACGCTGTGGGGGGAGAGCTTGGTCATCAGGGATAGGCCGATGGGGCTCAGGCACAGCTCGCCGAAGGTGATCACGAAGTAGCCCAGGGTGAAGATGTCCAGGGAGGTCACGCCATCGGCATCGGCGAAGAAGATCGTGGCATAGAACACATAGAAGGCCAGGGCCAGCAGCAGGAAGCCCAGCCCGAACTTCACCACGCTGTTGGGCTCCATGCCGCGCTTGCTGAGCCACACCCACAGGATGCCCACCGGCGCGGCGAAGAGGATCACGAAGAGCGAGTTCGAGCTGTTGTTCACCACGTTGGGGTCCATGGGGATGCCCAGCAGCGTGTGCTTCAGGTTGTTCAGGGCGAAGAGGCTCAGTGATCCACCGCTCTGTTCAAAGAAGGCCCAGAACAGGATGGAGAAGAGGATGAAGACCAGGGCCGCGCCCAGCCGCTTGTTCTCCTGGGCGTTGAATTTGCGCATCTCCCAGGCCAGGTACACGAGCGTGGCCGGACCGATGATGTACATGAACAGGTCCGTATAGCGCGTGTTCGTGACGAGCAGCAGGATGAAAGGGATGGCGATCAGCGAGCCGATGTAGGTGGCGATCTCCATCAGCTTCCGCTTGTTGGCGGGCACATCCGGGTGGATGGGGCTGAGGCCGATCGGGCCCAGGCTCTTCCGGGTCAGGACGAAATTCACCAGGCTGATGGTCATCACCACGGCCACCAGTGCGAAGGCCCAGCTCCAGCTGTGGTACTTGCCCACGTACACCATCAACACCCCGCCCAGCAGGGCACCCACGTTGATGCCAGCGTAGAACAGGCTGAAACCGGCATCGCGGCGGCTGTCGTCCGTGCGGTAAAGCTGGCCCACCATGGTGCTGATGTTCGGCTTGAAGAAACCGGTGCCGATGATGGAGAAGCAGATGCCGATGTAGAACATCTCCTCCGGGGAGAAGGCGACGACCAGACCACCGGCGATCATCAACAGGGCACCCCAGAACAGCGATTTCTGAAAGCCCAGGACCTTGTCCGCGAACACGCCGCCGATGAAGGTGAATGCGTACACAAAGGCTTGGATGGCGCCGTACTGGAGGTTCGCGGTCACGTCGTCCAGCCCCAGCTGGCTCACCATGAACACCGTAAGCATGCCGCGCATGCCGTAGAAGCAGAAGCGCTCCCACATCTCCGTGAAGAAGAGCGCCCAGAGCTGCTTCGGGTACTTGCCCTCGAAGGTGCGGATCTGGTCCAGCGTGAGGTGTTGCGACATGGCAGGGTCAGTGTTCGGAGATGGTCCTGTTGAGCCAGCGGAGCATGAGGAACATGCCGATGGCGGCCGCGCCGAGCAGGGCGAAGTTCACCAGGAAGAAGGTGCTCTTGTGGGGGTAGGTGTCCCACAGCGTGGCCAGGATGCCGCTCAGCTTGTTGCCGATGCTCGTGCTCAGGAACCAGCCGCCCATCATCAGGGCGGTGAGGCGCTTGGGGCTCACCTTGCTCACCAGGCTCAGGCCCATGGGGCTCAGGAACAGCTCGCCCACGGTGACCACGCCGTAGCAGGCCACCAGCCACCAGGCGCTGGCCTTCATCTCCCCGTTGTGGCACACGTACACGGCCGCCACCATCACCAGTGTGCTCAGCGCGCTTATCAGCAGGCCCCACGCGATCTTGGTGGCGGTGTTGGGCTCGCGACCGCGGCGTTTCAACCAGGCGAAGAAGGCCACCACCAGCGGGGTGAGCAGGATCACCCACAAGGGGTTCACGCTCTGGAACAGCTCGGTGTTGAAGAGCCAGAGGGTGCTGCCCTCCGCAGGCATCAGCTCCGGCTGCAGGTTCTTGAAGTACACGGGTTTGCCGAGCTCCTTCACCTCCTTGCCGTCCACCTTCACCACCTTGAAGTTGTCGTCGTAGGACGTGACGGAATCGGTCGTGTTCACGACTTTTTCGGCCAGGTAGAGCGATTCGGTGGCCGGTTGCACGGCGGCGGGCACCTCGCGGTCGGTGTAGAACTGGGCCCAGGTGGTGAGGGCGGTGCCGTTCTGCTTGAACACGGCCCAGAACATGATGCTCACAGCGAAGATGCTGAGCAGAGCGGACAGCTGGCGCTTGTCGTCCACATTGGCTCGGATCCACAAGCCCACGTAGAAGATGATCACCGGGATGGTGGCGAAGATGAAGGCGTCGGTGCTGTCGCTGCCCAGCAGGTTGCCGGGTATGCTCCACGCCGCGATGCCCACGATGATGGCCGGGAGGAACACGGTGCTGAACACGCGGGAGAGCGGCATGTCCTCCTTCTGCGCGGGCTTCTTTACATCCGCATGGCGGTAATGCTTCAGCCCGATGGCGAACACGATGAGGCCGATGAACATGCCTACGCCGGCGGTGAGGAAGGCCTCGCCCCAGCCGTACTTGTTGCGCATGTAGGCGGCGAACAGGTTGCACACGCTCGCGCCCACGTTGATCCCCATGTAGAAGATGTTGTAGCCGCTGTCCTTGTGCGCCTTGTAGTGCGGGTCGTTGTACAGGTTGCCGAGGAGGGTGCTGATGTTGGGCTTGAAGAAGCCGTTGCCCACGATGATCAACAGCAGCGACACGTAAAAGGCGGTCATACCCGGCAGGGCCAGGCCCATGTAGCCCAGGCCCATCAATGTACCGCCGATGAAGATGCTTCTTGTGTAGCCCAGTACCCGGTCGGCGAGCAGGCCGCCCAGGAAGGGGGTGAGGAACACGAAGGCGATGAAGGTCCCGTAGATGTCGGCCGCGTCCTTGCGGTCCATCGCCATGCCTCCCGTGCTCAGCGGATCGGTGAGGTACAGCTGGAAGATGCCGATCATCAGGTAGTACCCGAACCGCTCCCACATCTCGGTGAGGAACAGGTAGGGGAGACCGGTCGGGTGTTTCCCGGGGGCCTTCGCTGCGGTCGCCATGCGGGAGCTTATCGGATGCCGTGGAAAAGACGATTCACCAGCGGGCTCACCAGCACCAGGAACAGACCGATGCCTACGGTAACATAGCCCATGGTACTGTACACATCCGTGTATGTGGCCAGACTGGCGGCAGTGTCCACCACCTGGTCCTCGCCACTGCCATGTTCGGCGCCCGTGAGCTTGGCGAGCATGCCAGCGGCATAGTTGGCACCGGCGATGCTCAGGAACCAGGCCCCCATGGCCGTGCCGGTCATGTCCTTTGGCACCAATTTGGTCACCATGCTGAGGCCGATGGGGCTCAGGAAGAGCTCACCCGTGGTGTGCAGCATGTACAGCAGGGCCAGGGTCCACAGCGGCACCTGGTATTCCACCGCGAGGGGCGCGGCAATGAGGATCACCAGGTAACCAAGTCCCAGCTGGGTGATGCCCAGACCGAACTTCATGGGGATGGTGAAGTCTTTGTCCGCTTGCTTGAGCTTCACCCACATGATGCTGAAGAGCGAGCCGAAGAGCAGGATGTAGGCGGGGTTGAAGAACTGGGTGGTGGCGGCGCCCATCTCCCAGCCGAACACGTGACGGTCCACGTTGCGGTCGGCGAAGAGCGTGAGGCTGCTGCCGGCCTGCTCGAAGCAGGCCCAGAACACCACGTTGAAGAGCATCAGGATGATGAAGCCGAACATCTTGTCCAGCTGCTCTTTGCCATCCTTCACGCCACGCATGATGAGGCTGCCGATGACGAAGGCGGCCACGGCCAGCAGCACATAACCGGCGATGGTGGTGTTGCGCAGGAGGAAGTAAAGCACGGGGATCAGCGCCAGGCAGAGGAGCAGCACCGCATTGAACGGGCTCAGCGGTCCGTAGCTGGGCTTGTGCAGCGTCTCGGGTGAAGGGGGGGCGCTGAGGTGACCGTAATGCTTGCTTCCCAGTTGGAAGATGAGCACCCCGAGCAGCATCCCCACGCCGGCCAGCGCGAAGCCAGCCTTGGCGCCGTAGATGTTGCCCACTTCGGCGCATACCGTGGTGGCCAGCAGGGCGCCCAGGTTGATGCCGATGTAGAAGATGGTGAAACCGGAGTCCTTGCGGTGGTCGCCATCGGGGTAGAGGCGACCCACCATGGTGCTGATGTTCGGCTTGAACAGACCATTGCCCACGATGATCACGGCCATGCCCCAGAACAGGAGCATCTCCGTGCCACCCACGATGATGAACTCACCGATGGCCATGAGCAAGCCGCCCAGCAGCACGGCCAACCTGGAACCCAGGATCTGGTCGGCAATGCGCCCCCCGATCACCGGCATCACATACACCAGTGCGGTGTAGGCGCCATAGACGGCAAAGCCCTTGTTGTCCCCCATCGCCAGTGACTTCACCAGGTACAGGAGCAGCAGGGCGCGCATGCCGTAATAGCAGAAGCGCTCCCACATCTCGGCCATGAAGAGCCAGTACAGGCCGGGAGGGTGACCGGTGGTCGGTGCGTTGGTGTGGGTCATGAATGAGTGAGGGTTATGGCGCCCAAGGTATTAAAGCCCCCGATCCGCCCAAGCGGGAGGTCCACCAACTACAGCTTCTCCAGCAACCAGTCGGTCATCATCTCATAGAGGTGCAGGCGGGTGCTGCCCCCGTAGATGCCGTGGTTGCGGTCGGGGTACATGAACTGGTCGAAGGGCTTGTTGGCCTTCACCAAAGCGTTCACCATCTCGGCGGCGTTCTGGTAGTGCACGTTGTCATCAGCCAGCCCGTGGATGAGGAAGTAGTTGCCCTTGAGCTTGCCCACATGGCTCACCGGGCTGTTCTCGTCGTAGCCCTGGCCGTTCTCCTGGGGCAGCCCCATGTAGCGCTCGGTGTAGATGGTGTCGTAGTAGCGCCAGTTGGTCACCGGGGCCACGGCGATGGCCGCCTTGAACAGGTCAGCACCCTGGGTGATGCACAGGCTGCTCATGTAGCCGCCATAGCTCCAGCCCCAGATGCCGATCCGCGAGGCATCCACATAGGGCTGCTGCCCGAGCCATTGGGCGGTGGCGAGCTGGTCCTCGGTCTCGTAGCGGCCCAACTGCCCATAGGTCACGTGGCGGAAGTCGCGTCCCCGATGGCCGGTTCCACGTCCGTCCACGCACACCACGATGTAGCCCTTCTGGGTGAGCAACGTATGCCAGAGCTGGCCGCGTCCGTCCCACTGGTCGAGCACCTCGTTGCTGTTGGGGCCGCTGTACTGCACCATCAGCACGGGGTAGCGTTTGGCGGGATCGAAGTCCTTCGGCTTCATCATCCAGCCGCGCAGGTCGAAGCCGGCCTTGGTGGGGAACTGGATGAAGCTGCGTTCCGCAAGGCCATATTCCTTGGCGGTGGTGGCCAGCCGGGCATTGTCCTTCAGCACCTTCACTTGGCGTCCGTTGCCATCGTGCAGGGTCACCACCGGCACCGAGTTCAGCGTGCTGCGGGTGTTGATGAAGTAGCGGAAGCCGGTGCTGAACTCGGCCTCGTTGTACCCGCCTTCGGGGGAGAGCTGCATCACGCCCTTGCCGCTAAGGGGCACGGCCAGCACGTCCTGGGCCTCCGGTGCGCGCTTCGCGGCGGTGAACACCACGCGCTTGTTCTTCTCATCGATGCCCTTCACGGCGATCACATCCCACGCACCGCTCGTCAGCTGCCGTGGTTCGCCGTTCATCGGCACGAAGTAGATGTGGTTCCAGCCGTCCTTCTCGCTGGTGAGCACGAAGCCCGATCCATCGGCCATGAAGTGGAGGTCGTCGGTCACCTCGATGTAGGTGAGGCTCGTCTCAAAGTACACCGGGCTGGGGATGGGGTCGCGGCCGCGCTGGGACAGGTCCACCGTGGCGATGACCTTCTCGTTCTGCAGGCGGTTCATGCGCATGAACCAGAGCACGTTGTCGTTGTTGGTCCAGCCCATGCGGGGGATGTAGAGCTCGCCCTCCGGACCGAGGGGGATGGTGGTGGTGGTCTTCGCCGCCACATCGTGGACGAAGAGCTGCACCGTGCTGTTGGTCTCACCGGCCTTCGGGTACTTGAAGCGGTACTCGCTGGGGTAGAGCTGGCCCTTGTACAGGGTGAGGTCGAACTCCTTCACGGCGCTCTCATCGCTGCGCAGGTAGAGCAGCTTGGTGCCGCCGGGGCTCCACGCATAGCCCTGCACCAGCGCGAATTCCTCCTCATACACCCAGTCGGTGGCACCATTGAGCACCTTGTTCCAGGCGCCGTCGTTCGTGATGCGCGTTTCGGCCATGGTGGTCAGGTCCACCACGAAGAGGTCGTTGTCGCGTACAAAGGCGGCCTTGCTGCCATCGGGGCTGAAGCTGGCCAGACGCTGTTTCGACTTGGTCACATCGCTCAGGGGGACCAGCTTCCGGGTGGTACGGTCGTAGATGTAGTTGTAAGCGAAGTAGCTATACCGGTAGATCGGCTCCTGCCCGGTCTCGAACATCATCTTCTTCTCGTCACCGCTGAAGCTGTAGCCTTCAATGGCGATGGGCTCCTTCGCACCGGCGGGTACCAGTTCGCCACCGCGCACCAGGGTGGCCACCTGTTCGCCGGTCCGGTAGGCATACTGCACGATCACCGGCTCACCATTGTCCTCCTCCAGGGCGGTGTAGTGGAGACCATCCTTCATACTGGCCAGCCCCCCCACGAACTCGGCATTGAACAGCGGACTGGCCCAGATATCCTTGTTCGACAAGGTCTTCTGGGCGTGGATCGGGCCGGTGAGCAGGAGGGTGGCGCACAGGGCGGCCGGTGCAAGGCGTCGTAGCATGGTGCGAATATCGGGGGTGGGGGGCAAGCGCCGCACCACGGTGAACAGCAGGGGTGGGGATGAGCGGTGTGCCACGAGCTGACCGTTCAACCCAGCATGCCATTCACTCCTCCACGTAGTCCATGTCCTTGTGAAAGGTCTCGTGCACCCGCGAGGTGGCCCAGAAGGCGGCCCCGATGCAGAGCACGCCCACCACCAGCGCACTGGTGACGTTGCCCAGTGGCATGGCCAGGAACTTGAACGCGTTGGTCACCGGCAGCACCGCCCCCCGCACGAAATTGGGCGTTGTGGTGGCCACGGTGCTACGGATGTTGGTGCCGAACTGCTCGCTGGCCACGGTGACGAAGATGACCCAGTAGCCCGTGGCGGTGCCCAGTGCAAGGCACATCCACAGGTAGGTGTCGATGGTGGCACCCTGCATGCCGAAGAGGAAGACGAGGGTGAGCGCGAGGTTGGCCGCGAGGTAGCCGTAGATCACCTTCTTCCGGCTGCGCACGATCTGGCTGAGGATGCCGCTGAGCAGGTCGCCGAGGCTGAGGCCGATGTAGGCGTAGCGGATGGCCAGGCCGTTGATGCGCTTCTGGTCCTCCGGGCCCAGGGCGCTGATGTCGATGCCCAGTTCGGGCACGAACACGTCCTGGCTCAGGTTCACCAGCACGCCGATCACATACCACACGGGCACGCCGATGAGGATGCAGCCCAGGTAGCGGAGCAGGCGGTCGCGGTCGTTGAAGAGCATGCGCAGGTCGCCCTTGCGGACGGTGGCCTTCCGAGTGCGCTCGAACAGCCCGCTCTCGAAGGCCCCCACGCGCATCACCAACAGCAGCAGGCCCATGAGGCCGCCCACCAGGTAGGCCACCTGCCAGTCCATCAGTACATCGCCGGTGAAGTGGGTATAGACCTGCCCCAGCACCTGGCCCTGGCGCACCACTTCATCCGCGAACACCGCGCCCAGTGCGCCGAAGGTCACCACGATCATGGTGCCATAGCCCCGTTTGCCGGCGGGCATGGTCTCGGTGATGAGCGTGATGCCGGCACCCAGTTCACCCGCAAGCCCAACGCCAGCGATGAAGCGCACGATGGCATACGAGGTGACATCGAAGGTGAAGGCATTGGCCACGTTCGCCAGGGAATAGAGCAGGATGCTGCCGAAGAGCACGGTGATGCGGCCTTTCTTGTCGCCCCACACGCCCCAGAGGATGCCGCCCACGAGCATCCCCATCATCTGCCAGTTGAACAGGTCGATGCCGATGTCCTTGATGCGCGGGTGGTCGGCGCCCAGGATGAACTCCAGGCTCTCCCGCTTCACCACATTGAAGAGCACCAGGTCGTAGATGTCCACGAAGTAGCCGAGCGCTGCCACGGTGATGAGCAGGGCGGTGCGCCGGTCGGGGAAGATGGCTGTCATGTTGGGCCCCGCGAAAATGGTGAACGGCATCCGAACCCCGAAGAAGGCCATCCGCAGGTGCCCGCTATCTTCGCCGCACCGGCGGTCATCCGCCGGACCCACGGATGCGACCGGTCACCATCCTCGATGCCAAGGCCTTCGGGCTCACGATCACCCGGCTGTGCCATCAGCTGATCGAGGACCATGGCGACCTGTCCGGGGTCGCGATCATTGGTCTTCAGCCGCGTGGCATCCTGCTGGCCCGCCGTCTGCGCGAGGAGCTCAAGCGCATCGTTGGCAGGGAACAGCTTTCCTACGGTGAGCTGGACATCACCTTCCACCGCGACGATTTCCGGCACCGCACCTCCCTGCCTTCGCCGAGCGCCACCCAGTTGGACTTTGGTCTCGATGACCGCCGTGTGGTGCTGGTGGACGATGTGCTCTTCACCGGGCGCACCATCCGTGCCGGGCTGGATGCGCTGCTCGCCTTTGGCAGACCCGCCAGTGTGCAGTTGTTGGTGCTGATCGACCGACGGTTCAGCCGTCAGGTCCCCATCCAGCCCGATTACGTGGGCAAGTGGGTGGACAGCATCGCCGATGAGCGGGTCACCGTCGAATGGAAGGAGAGCGATGGCAAGGACCAGGTGCTGCTGCATCCCGCCACGCGCGACAGTCGCTCCGTACGCCCCCTCAACGCCGCCACCGACCAATGACCCACACCCTTTCCGTCCCCGATCCAGGTGCCGTGAGCGACCAGCTCAGCGTGGAGCATCTGCTGGGGATCAAGGACCTCAGCGCGGCCGATATCGACCTCATCTTCCGCACCGCCGATGGGTTCAAGGAGGTGCTGAACCGGCCCATCAAGAAGGTGCCTTCGCTGCGCGACATCACCGTGGCCAACCTCTTCTTTGAGAGCAGCACGCGCACCCGGGTGAGCTTCGAGCTGGCGGAGAAGCGCCTCAGCGCCGACGTGGTGAATTTCAGCAGCAGCGGCAGCAGCGTGAGCAAGGGCGAGACCCTGGTGGATACGGTGAACAACATCCTGGCCATGAAGGTGGACATGGTGGTGATGCGCCATCCTGACCCCGGTGCCGCGTTGTTCCTGAGCCGGCATGTGAACGCCCGCATCGTGAACGCCGGTGATGGCACCCACGAACATCCCACGCAGGCCCTGCTCGATGCCTACAGCATCCGTGAGAAGTTGGGCCGGGTGAAAGGGGTGAAGGTGCTCATCGTGGGGGACATCCTCCACAGCCGTGTGGCCTTGAGCAACATCTTCTGCCTGCAGAAGCTTGGAGCGGAGGTGATGCTATGCGGTCCCACCACGCTGATGCCGCGGTACATCACCAGCCTCGGTGTGCGTGTTGAACACGACCTGGACAAGGCCCTGCGCTGGTGCGATGTGGCCAATATGCTGCGCATCCAGCTCGAACGACAGGGCGGTGACGGGGTGGCCAATTTCCCCAGCCTGCGGGAGTATGCCATGCTCTATGGGCTCGATCTGGAGCGTTACCGACGCATCGGCAAGGAGGTGGTGATCATGCACCCCGGGCCCATCAACCGCGGGGTGGAGGTGAGCAGCGAGGTGGCCGACCATGCCAACAGCATCATTCTGGACCAGGTGGAGAACGGGGTGGCCGTGCGCATGGCCGTGCTCTACCTCCTGGCGGCCCGGATCCCACGATGAGCTGTTGCTAACTGTCGATGGATGGCCGGTCGTGCACGATCGGCGCCGCTGATTATCTTTGACCGGTATCCCTACCGAACCATGAACTTCACCATCGAGGACAAAGGGCGCTACACCCTGGTGACCAGCAACGTTGACAAGCTGGACACCACCTGCGCGCCCGAGCTGAAGAGCGAGCTGGTGTACCTGAACAAGACCGGCGTGCGGAACGTGATCATCGACGTGTCCCGCACACGGTACTGCGACTCGTCGGGCCTGAGCGCCCTGCTGGTCGCCAACCGGCTGTGCAAGAGCGTGAACGGCTCGCTCGTGGTATGTGGTTTGCAGGAACCCGTTCAAAAACTGGTGCAGATCTCGCAGCTCGAGTCCGTGCTGTCGATCACGCCCAGCATGAACGAAGCGGTCGACCTCCTGTACATGGAGGAGATCGAGAAGGACATCAATAAAAAACCTTGATCGCATGCTGCGAGCCCTACTCTCTTCCATTGCTGCTGTTGGCGCTATTGCCGTCATGGCGCAGCCCTGCACGCCTGACCCGCTATACGCCGACAGCCTGTTCGGGGTATGGCCCGACACTACGGAGAATTTCGCGTCGGCCATCATCGGAGTGCCCTATCAACAGATACTCAACCTGAAGGTGCCACAGGATGCCGGTACCATCGATCCGCAGTTCGAAGGTGTCGTGCTGGATTCGGTGGCCTTCAATGGCGTTGATGGCCTGCCGCCCGGTCTTTCCGTGGCTTGTGCTTCCCAGACGGCGGCCAGCTGTTCATACATCACCGGCCAGTTGGGATGCGGCGTGATCCAAGGAACACCGACCCAATTGGGCACCTTCGATCTCACACTGAACGTAACTGCCTACTCCACCTTGGGCTTCTTCGTTCTGCCCATTCCTTACTCATTCTCAGGATATCGCATTGTGGTCACAGAGGACTTCACTTCTATCGAGGATATGTCCATCACGGGTCTGGATCAGGTCCGCAACGTGCCCAACCCCTTCAACACTCGCACCAACATCGAGTTCCAACTGGTCAAGGCAGGCACCGTCAAGGTGCGCGTGTTCAACCTTGTGGGTGAGGAGCTGTGGGTGACGCAGGTGCAGGGCAAGGCGGGCATGAACCGCGTGCCCTTTGAGAGCGGTTCCCTCCAGGAAGGTGTCTATCTCTACAAGGTGGAGAGCGGCAAGGAGAACTTCACAGGCCGCATGGCACTGTACCGCTGATGCACACGGTGCGATCATCGAACCTGAACGAAGGCCTCCGCTCGCGGGGGCCTTCTTCGTCCATGCCATGACACTGCGCCGCTTCGAGGTCACCACTCTGGGCACCGGGGCCGCCCTGCCGGCACGGGGGCGCTTCCCCACGG
>Ga0315900_10004148_pt1 | contig 20585 bp, 12 predicted proteins | sample LakEriMetagenome_FD_203521 | JGI IMG/M metagenome (GOLD analysis project Ga0315900, IMG submission 203521) | Freshwater fungal communities from buoy surface, Lake Erie, Ohio, United States - Buoy 12 MA114 | ecosystem: Environmental > Aquatic > Freshwater > Lake > Lake biofilm | place: USA: Lake...
GATCAACTTATGGCTGAATTCGAAGAAGCCATGGGCGGGTCAGACATGGGCGACGGTGACGATTTTGGCGCAGACGAAGGTGGCGATGCCATTGAAGTTGATGACACAGAAGAAATGATGCCAATGGCCGAAGCTGTGTCATTGAAAGCAGCCCCCAAACCAGTGACTTCTGAAGAAGGCGGTGTCAACAAGAAATCAACTGTTGCTGCCAACAGTGGTGCTGCTGGCATGGCTGCCAAACCAGTGCATGCCACAGGTACAGAAGCCAAAGGTCGTCCAGCACCGACAACCAAAGATCTTATCACTGATTTTCAGAACAAAGCAGGCGCAGGTATGAAAGATTTGTCGGCTGCTACCAAACCGCACTTGGCACAGGCCACAGGTGTAAACACCAAGAGCCCATTGCCCGGCGGCCGTAAGGGTTGATTAGATGTCAAGATACCTAAGAGAAGATCTTACCTTTAGCCAAGCCAACATTCAGGTTTTGGAAGAATCCGATGTGGCTGGTGGTAAGAATCTCTATCTCAAAGGCATTTGCATTGAAGGCGACAAGCGCAATGCAAACGAGCGCATTTATCCTCGCCACGAGATTTTGAAAGCAGTTGAAACAATCAATGAGCAGATCCGCAGCGGCAACTCCGTATTGGGTGAAGTGGACCATCCCGACGATCTAAAAATCAACTTAGATCGCGTGTGCCACAATGTAGAAGGCATGTGGATGGACGGACATGCAGGCTGCGGCAAACTCAAAATATTGCCTACTCCCATGGGCAATTTGATCAAGACACTGCTACAAAGTGGCGTGAAGTTAGGCGTGTCAAGCCGAGGTTCAGGTAATGTAGACGACAGAACAGGACATGTTAGTGACTTTGAAATTGTCACTATTGATGTGGTTGCTCAACCCAGCGCACCTAACGCCTATCCCCAAGCAATCTATGAAGGACTCATGAACATGCGTCATGGACATCGGATTATGGAGATGGCTCGTGAGAGTGGCGAGAGCGACAAAGTGCAGAGATACTTGAAGCAGGAAATAAAACGCCTGATCAAAGATCTCAAAATCTAAGGAGAACCAGGCATGTTTGATGCTATTAAACCGTTGCTAGAAAGCGGCCTGATCAACGAGGAAGTCAGTAAGGAACTCAACGAAGCTTGGGAAAACAAACTGAACGAAGCTCGTGAATCAGTGCGTGCAGAATTGCGTGAAGAATTCGCACAACGCTATCAGCATGACAAGGTAGTCATGGTTGAAGCCCTAGATAAGATGGTAACAGAAGGTCTGCAAACGGAAATTGCTCAGTTAGCTGCTGAAAAAGCGCAGTTGGTTGAGGACCGTGTGCGTTTCCAAGCCAAAATGAAAGAATCGGCTACCAAGTTCAACAGTTTCTTGGTAACCAAATTGGCAGAAGAAATTGGCGAGTTACGCCGAGACCGCAAGATGCATGCAGAAGGATTGTCAAAGCTGGAAGGCTTTGTGGTCAGTGCTCTTGCCAAAGAAATCACAGAGTTTGCTAAAGACAAGCGTGACATTGTGGAAACCAAAGTACGCTTGGTACGTGATGCTCGTGATCAACTGAATTCACTCAAAACTAGATTTGTCAAAGAATCCAGTGCCAAAATGAGTGATGCTGTTAGCCGTCATTTGAAGGCCGAACTAAATCAACTTCAAGAAGATATCCGTATTGCTCGCGAGAACAATTTTGGACGTAGAATTTTTGAAGCATATGCAGCTGAATTTGGTGCCACTCATCTCAATGAGAAAGCCGAAGTTCGTAAACTGCATGATTTAATTGCTCACAAAGATAAAAAACTTGCTGAAGCAATTCAACTCAGTGAGAGAGCCAAAACTCTCGTTGAAAGCAAAGAACGCGAACTGCGTGTGATTCGTGAATCCAATGAGCGTCAAGGCACAATGGATGAACTGCTGCGCCCTCTAAACAAGGACAAGCAAGAAATCATGCGTAATTTGCTGGAAAGCGTTCAAACAAATCGTTTGAAGTCAGCTTTTGAAAAGTATCTACCAGCCGTGCTGGAAGATCGTTCTGCCAAGAGCCGCAAAGTGATTGCAGAATCGGTCACCGAAGTCACTGGTGATAAGACAGTTCCAACCCAAACAGCAGCTAGTGAAGATAGTCGCAGCAATGTGATCGATCTCAAGCGTCTGGCCGGACTGTAATTTTAGGACATATAAAGGAGACTTAGATGTCACAAGAACTACTTGAAAGTCGCTGGGGCGAGACCAAAGAAGCTCTGCTCGAAGGTTTGAACGGTAACCGGCGCAATTCTATGAGTGTTATTTTAGAAAACACTCGTAGATACCTCAAAGAAAATGCTTCTGCAGGTTCTACAGCAGCAGGTAACATTGCCACACTGAACCGCGTTATTCTGCCAGTGATTCGTCGTGTAATGCCAACAGTTATTGCTAACGAGTTGGTTGGTGTTCAACCCATGACTGGTCCTGTGGGTCAAATTCACACTCTGCGTGTGCGTTATGCTCAGAGTTTGACAGACAACAGCCTGGCTCAAACTTCGGTCACAGCTGGACAGGAAGCATTGAGTCCGTTCCTGATTGCCACTGCATATTCAACTGTGCCCCAGGGAACTGGTACAGCCACAGCCTATACCGGTGGTAACACAGCTACCATGGAAGGCAACGGCGGTAAGCAGATCTCTGTGCAGATCCTGAAGCAAGCTGTTGAAGCCAAAACACGCAAGCTCCAGGCTCGTTGGACATTTGAAGCTGCTCAAGACGCACAAGCCATGCACGGCATTGACGTTGAAGCAGAAATCATGGCTGCTCTTGCACAAGAGATTACAGCTGAGATTGACCAAGAGATCCTGTTGAGCCTGCGCTCACTGGCTGCCACTGAGTTCACATATAACCAAGCTACTGTGTCTGGTACAGCCACATTCGTTGGTGACGAACACGCCGCTCTGGCAGTTCTGATCAACCGTGTTGCTAACCTGATTGCTCAGCGTACACGTCGTGGCGCTGGTAACTACGCTGTGGTTAGCTCAGCTGCTCTGACTGTGCTGCAAAGTGCAACCACTTCTGCTTTTGCTCGTACCACCGAAGGTACTTTTGAAGCTCCAACAAACACCAAGTTTGTTGGTACACTGAACGGCAGCATGAGAGTGTTTGTTGACAGTTATGCTTCTGATGTCACTCCTGTACTGGTTGGCTACAAAGGTAGCTCAGAAGCAGATGCGCCAGCATTCTACTGCCCATACATTCCTTTGATGAGCAGTGGTGTTGTTCTTGATCCAACAACATTCGAACCAGTCGTGAGCTTCATGACTCGTTACGGATACATCGAACTTACCAACACTGCCAGCAGCTTTGGTAACGCCGGTGATTATGTGGGCGAGATCGCTGTAAGCAACTTGTCTTTCAGCTAATCACTGCAAGGCTTTGTCAAAGCAACAAAAAAGCACCTTCGGGTGCTTTTTTGTTTGCTCAGGATTATTTCTATAATTAGATGTGCCACTATGATTCATTTCATTCACGAACCACGACGCTTTTGTCACACTGATAGATCTTATTTGACACAGTGGTTTCATTCAGATACCTTGATCATCACAGATGTTGACATAAACGAAGAACAACATTTACAAGAATTGGTTGACAGGCATTGGTGTAAAAACGTTGTGGTTGATTTGAGTCACAACGCCATGCCTATTTCTATGGTACCGGATTTTCTAAAACGTGTGCCAATTTTGTGTACCGAATACAATGTTTGGTATCTAGCAGACCATAATAATCTGCATTATTTTCCTTTGTGGTTATGGATGTTCAGTCTGAGATCCAATCAATTTTTTGGTCCGGTGCCTTTTGATGCAGCAGGAACCAAAATCAAACCCATGATGTGTTTGAATCGAAATCCCAGGCCTCATAGACAAACACTCTTACAACATCTTGACCCAATTTTGTCTGGCATTGAATACACTGACAGAACCAAAACTCTACCCGGTGATAAACTCGAAGTCAACGGGTGGTCCTATGTTGATATTGGAGTGGGACACCGCGTTTACAGTGAATGTGCAGTGAACATAGTCACAGAAACTGTAATGGATCGTAGATCTTTGAGTGAAAAAAGCTGTAAACCTTTTGTAGCCCGACAGATTCCGCTGATCGTGGGACCAGTGGGTATAAATCAATTTCTAACCGACATAGGGTTAGACCTGTTTCCTGACCTTGTGCCATGGAGTCAATGGGACGCAGAACAAGATGAAAATGTCAGGGTCAGTGCGATTGCCGACTTTGCTAACTTTTGGTTTGAATCGGGAAAAATTCTTCAAGATTACCACCAAGTACGAGATAGAGTAGAACGTAACAAGCAGTATTTTCACAGTGACAGTTTCAGGCAAATCATTCTCAAACAAATGCCTTATATTGATCCCTATCAACGCCAATAAATATCTTTTTTACATATTATCAATGCCTCTCATAATATCATCGGGAATAACCATAGGTGGCGGAGTCACTATAAGCAGTGGTGCGGACCCAGTGGGTGATATTATCTATGATGTTGCCGGAACTTATAGTTGGACCGCTCCGGAAGGAGTAACATCAGTTTGCGTGGTATGTGTAGGCGGCGGTGGCGGCGGTTATATGTATAATAGTGGTAGTAGAGATGGTGCTGGTGGTGGTGGATTGGGTTGGAAAAACAACATTCCAGTTACACCCGGACAATCCTATGCAGTTGTGGTGGGAGCGGCCGGACTAGGAGATACCATATCTACTTTCCCCGCCAACAACACCGATGGTGGAGCCAGTTGGTTTATTGACGCCACAACAGTTTTTGGAGGTGGCGGCGGCAAAGGAGCAGCAGCATTCGGCTTAGGCGGCGGTTATGTAGGAGATGGTGGCGGCAACGGCGGCAACGGCGGCAACGCTACCAATGGTGGCGGAGGAGGTGCCGGTGGATATAGTGGAGCTGGCGGTACACAAAGCTCAAGTAGTGCGGATCCCACAGATGGTTCAGGCGGTGGTGGCGGTGGTGGCGGCGCAGGTACCAGTATAAGTTCAGGTGGTAGTTCCGGCGGAGCTGGTGGCGGGGTAGGCCTTCACGGACAAGGCGCCAACGGCGCCGGAGGTACTAGAGCTCCTAATGTCTCTCCTTATACCACTCCAGGCACCGGCGGTGGCGGTGGTTCTGGCGGCACCGCCGGAGAAAATGGGCAGTTAAACAATAATGTAGCTGCAGGCGCAGCAGGTGGTAGTTATGGTGGGGGTGGTGGATCTGGTCAGGGCAATTTGACAGGTGGCAACGGCGGTGGCGGCGCTGTGAGAATTATGTGGGGACCAGGTAGATCTTTCCCCAACAATGCAAGTTAGGAGCAATAATGCCGTTGATAATCGGGTCAGGAATCACAATTGAGGGCAATATTTCGGTATTGAGCTCGCCTACCTACACCTATACAGCACCAGCCACTGGTACAGCAAATGAAGGACAATCAATCACTTACAATATTACCACTACATTTGTGGGATCGGCCACACTGTATTGGACCATAGAATCAGTGACTGGTACAGTGAACGATGCAGATTTTAGCAGTCCGGCATCAGCTGTAACTATGGGCGGTTCGGTGGTGATTACGAATAATGCAGGCACATTTACGTTGACCTTGGCCAGCGACGTGTCGGTTGAACCTACAGACAGTTTCCGGGTAAATCTTCGTACTGGCTCAACCACAGGTCCTATTGTGGCTACCAGTAATGTCATAACCATTGGTGACATTACATATTCTTTCAGTGGACCCGCTACATCAACGGTAAACGAAGGAAGTACAGTGACTTACACTGTGGCAACAACCAATTTTGGTTCGGGAACTTTATATTGGACCATTGAAGCAGTGTCCGGTACAATAAACAATGCAGACTTCAGCAATCCGGCCAATGCTGTCACTGCTGGTGGTTCTGTGGCTATTGTGAGCAATTCGGGATCGTTTAGTCTAACTATTTCCAATGATATTACCACAGAGGGCACGGAAAGTTATCTTGTAAGGTTGAGAATTACATCTACCGCAGGCACTATTGTGGCAACCAGCAATACTATAACCATCACAGATTCGTCTAGGCCCTTTGATGGAGCCACTTGGAGAAGCAGCAACAATATATTTGCTGCCCCAAGCTTCTCAGTGGCCAAAACTTCCAACGCCGTCGTTCAAGGGTCTACTTTTGGTACGATTCGACGATCCACTATTGCGCCTGGTACTTTGACCAGTGGATGGACCAATATTTCATTATCCGGTGGAGGTGCGGGCGACGTAGGTTACTTGATCTGGATACAAGACAACGGCTCTGTGACTTTAACAGGTGGAATAACCGGTTACGGTGGTGTGCATCGCAGCGCCGACGGTGGAGCTACCTGGACATGGCAAAGTGGCCTGTACAGCACTTGGTTTTCTTCAGCATTTTGTTGTGCCTGGAATGGCTCTTTATGGTGTATGGGATCTGACAATGGCCGAATCGGTACCAGCCCTGATGGCATAACCTGGACCAATCGAACCAGTTTGAGTTCTTCGGCATGGGGAAGCAGCTCCTCTGTGCGCTCTATGATCTGGGGAGGAGACCGATTTGTAGCACTGGGAACCAACGGTAAGTGTGCGACCAGTTTCGATGGAATTAACTGGACCAATCAGACTCAGCTGGCTACCACAGCCTGGGGAACCAGCCAAACTCCTTATTTTTATACCCTTGCTTACAGTGCGAGTTTGGGATTGTTCATGGCTGGTGGCAACAGTGGCCAGGTAGCATACAGTTCAGATGGAGCTACCTGGACAGTGAATACCACTGCATTGAACACAGCCTGGGGCGCCACAAGAACTGTACAGGCCATGGTTGGTACAACCAGTCACTTCATTGCTTTTGCAGACAATGGTTATGCAGCAAGGTCAACCAATGGATCTACCTGGACCAATATAACCTCGATTAGAAACCTTTCTAGTGGTACGTTTTTCAATGCTCAACAGGCAATTTTTACGGGATCAAATATTTTGGTAGCAGAAAACGTGGGTGGATCAAGTGGAGCGATTATTGCTAGCCCGTAAAGTGTGCTATACTTTGAACCAGTTGAGATATTGACTGACTCGCACTAGTACCGAATCCCAATCATCCTGTGCAGGCTGTCTAAAGATTCGCATGCTGGGGTACCAGGGAGAATCTTCACGTTGTATAAGCCAACGCCAGCATGCAGCAAACCAGTTCAGCATGAGCCAAGTTGGTCTGCCCAGAGCACCGCTGAGATGTGCCACGGCTGTGTCAACAGAAATCACTACATCGCAATGCGATATTAGTGCAGCACTATCAGCAAAGTTGCTGATCTCGTTGGGAAACATCCGTACTCCCAATGATGCCAGTTTTTGTTGTTGTTCTTGATCTGCGTCGGCTTGTAAGTTGATCCATTCGTAACGGGAGTTTTTTTCAATTAGGCTCACCATTTTTTCAAATGGCATACCCTTGTGTTCGTTGAGCCAATTGTCTTTGCGGCCACTCCATGCAAAGCCAACTCGCATGCCTGTCTTGGGTCCCAGTTTTTGCTGCCATTTACGGAACAAATCTTCTTGGGGATTGAGGTAACTGATTGCAGACGGAATATTATCCAGAGTTATACCAAGTACACCGGGCACACTCATCAATGGAGTCCAATAATCAAAATGATCTGGGGTTTCATTGTGACCGATTACTTTGTGGATAATAGAATTTCGAGAAAACATGGGAACCAATCCATCGGTGGTTGCAAATACGATTTTGGCGCCGGCCACATGTAAGTTGTAAAGATATCTTACAAATTGGATGTTGTCACCGTGTCCTTGTTCTCCGATTACAAAAATAGTTTTGCCTTGGAGGTCTTGACCAGTCCATCTTGGCGCATTGTATTTGGGCAAGGTATTGGCCAAATGCTCAAAATTCCAACGATGTTCATACCACTGCCACCCCTGCTTCCAGTCGCCCATGGCCAAATAAGCCACTGCAAGATTGAACAAGGCTGTGGAATTTTTGGGATCAAGAGCTATGGCATGCTGTAGAAAAGGTATCGCTCTGGTGGGATATCCACATTCACGCATGACATTGCCATAGTTGTTCCAGGCATGCACGTTGTCTGGCTCTTGAACAAAAGCTTGGGCGTAACACTGCAAAGCAAGATTTGGTTGATGTTTGGATCTAAATTCATTGCCTTGATTGATCAAATGGTTTGTATTCATAAAAATATTTATTGGTCAAATATGGGTATTTTATAATATTCATAAATAATGTTCAACGCAATTCGGCGTTTTATGCAGGACACCACCTGCGTAGCGGCTAGAACCCGCATTGGACTTCTGTAAGGAGAAAACAAAATGGGTCGTCCTCTAAAAATTCAAAAACTTTCAACTGGATCAAGTATTTCTGGTGGCAGTGTTTCTGTTGATTTGGCCTATCCGCCATTTAGCGCATTGACCAATCCTGTGGTCAACTCTGCAGACACGCTGGACTCTGCGCAGTTCTTGGGCGTAGTAGGAGGTGCTGATCCCACAGACACACCCAGCGCCACTTATCCTCGAGTTGATGTCATTGTCAACATTGCTGATCCGGCTGGATCGGGTCTAGGCGTTCACACAGGTTATATTATTCGCCAGAAAGGTGCACACAAATACCTAGTAGGTGATGCAGATGCAGCCATTGATCCCAACACATTCACAGTGGGACAGGCCTATCAAATTGTATCAGTGGGCGACACACCATGGTCAACCATTGGTGGCGGTAACAATGCTGCTGTAGGAACAATTTTCACTGCCACAGCAGCAGCAGATGCTGGTACCACAGGCACAGCCTATCCAGTGGGCGTGTGTGTGCTACAGGATGATGTTACACCAACTGCTGGTGGCATGGCCATCACCTATACAGAATCAACAGGCGACAGTACAGCAACCACAATCAGCAAATTGACCAACAAATTCTTGCTGAACTGGGCAGGTGGCAGCGATTATGCAGCTACCAGTGTGGTCAATGATGAGCGCTATGTAGCCAACTTCTTCACTGACGAAGGCACCGTGATCAAATCCGGAACAGCTCAAGTCACAGTGCCATTGGCCATTGTGGACAATGTGACATCCTAATTTGGCGTTGACACGATCCTCCCAGAATACATACTGGGAGGATTTTTTATGGGCGCAGCATTTGTTCTAGGCAATGGACGCAGTAGATCAGTGATTGATCTCAATAAATTACGTCCCTATGGCAAAATATACGGGTGCAATGCACTGTATCGAGAATTTGTTCCAGATGTATTGGTAGCGGCAGATCGTGCTATCAGTGAACAGATACAAAGATCTGGTTACAGTCAGCAGCATGTGTTTTATACTAGAAAACCAATTTCAGGTCTGGGCGGTTTGAGAGTTCAACAAGAATACTGGGGGTATAGTTCAGGGCCAATGGCATTGGCACTGTCTTGCATTGATAGACACAGAATGATTTACATGTTGGGGTTTGATCTAGGGTCCAACAATGATAGATTCAACAATGTCTACGCTGATACAGAATTTTACAAACGCAGTTCAGATCGTTCGACCTATGCCGGCAATTGGGTAAAACAGGTCATTCGGGTGACCAAAGACTATGCAGACTGCGAATTTGTTAGAGTTATGGGACCAGACAGCGCTCCGGTACCTGAATTTGAAAGATGTACCAATCTTAAGTCAATGGCCATGGAAGATTTTCAAAAAAAATTCGCCGTTTGACATCTGGGTTCGGTGTGCTAAATATAGCATAGGATACTTTGAGCAAAAATGAGCACACCACAACAAGTTATCAATACAGGACTGAGTCCTAACGATGGCACCGGTGAATCACTGCGCAATGCATTTGAAGCAGTAAACAATAACTTTGCTAATGTATGGGCAGCAGGTCCAGTTGACAGTAATGTTGCTATCAGCAACAATGTTATTTCTACCACAGTTACCAATCTTGACTTGAAATTGGCGCCCAAGGGTCTGGGCAATGTTGTGATCACACAGACCTTGCGCCCCAGTTATGATACTGTATACAATTTAGGTACAGCGGAATATCGGTGGGCCGAAGCTCATGCCACCTACTACTACGGCAATGGTTCATTTCTCACTGGCATTGCTGGTACTGATGAAATCAAGAGTGGCACATCCAACGTAAAAATTGTTGCACCAAACGGCAATGTAGCGATATCCGTAAACGGCACACCCAATGTCGCTGTTTTTTCCAATGTAAGCTTGACCACTGGCAATGTCATTGCTACCAGTGTTGACGCAAACACCGCAAGCTTAGACACCATTGCCAGTGGAAACATTGTCAATTCTGGAGCAATTACCAGCAGCACTGCCAACCTCGGCAATCTTGCGATTGCCAATTCTACCATCGGCGCAGTGCCTGCCAACACATCGATTACGTTGGCGCCCACTGGTACTGGAATCGTTTCTTCCACAGGCAATGTTGTAGCACCTTACTTTATTGGCAATGTCATTGGCAATATCAGTGCCAACATTTTGGCTCCCGGGTCCAACACCCAGGTCATGTTCAATGACAACAATCTGGCCAATGCAGTTCCGGGTCTGACCTTCAACAAAACAACTTCGCAGTTGAATGTTGCTGGCAATGTCAATGCCACAGCATTCAATGGAGATGGCTATGGTCTAAATTGGACCATGGTTGATCGTGGTGGTGATACCACCAATTGGAACCTGCTCTTTCAAATGGGCACATATTTGGTAAATAGATTGAATTGGGGCGGAGTGACAGGCGCACCTTTAGATAGCACTGTATATCAGGGACTGTTAGAGGTAAAAATTGCCAACACTCAAGGGTTAGTGTATTCAGTAACACAAAGTTATTTTCCGGGAACCGTAGACAGCAATGATCCGAAAATACAATGGAACAGGAATTTTTGGAACGGTACTTGGACGCAATGGATAAAAATGACCAACGATGGACAGGCCATCGATGGTGGATTGTACTAAAAGGGTAAACCATGTCAAATACATTATTAATCAAAAGATCAGCCGTGCCGGGCAGCGTGCCAACTACTGCCAACTTGGCATTGGGCGAATTGGCTGTCAATACCTATGATGGTAGGCTGTTTACAAAAGTTGACACTGGTACTCCCAGTATCTTCGAACTTACACAAAATCAACCTATCACTGCCACGGGTAATGTTACCGGGGTTTCAACCAACGGTGTTGGGAACACTACATTAGACTTGACACTGTCAAACACCGGTGTCAGTTCTGGCACATATGGCGGTAGCAATGGACCAATTACCAATGTAGGTGTTTTCACTGTTGACCAGTACGGTAGAATTACCAGCGCATCTAATTTGGCTGTTTCTACCTCAGGATTGGCCAACGGCAATGCCAATATTGCTATTTTTGCCAACAGCAACATTGCTCTAAGTCCCGGCGGCACAGCCAATGTTGCTGTGTTTGCCACAGATGGTCAATATTTGACTGGACTGCTCAGTGTCAGCGGAAATATCACTGGTGCAAATATTGACACAGCAGGCCTAATCACAGCCACAGGCAACGTCACAGCAGGTAATTTGAATACTGGAGGATTGGTATCCTCAACTGGTAATGTAATTGGCGGTAATTTGAACACAGCTGGTTTGGTCAGTGCTACCGGAAACTTAATTGGCGGCAATGTCAGCACAGCAGGTAACGTAGACAGTGGCAATCTAAACACAGGTATTGTTAGTGCGTCAGGTAATGTCATAGGTGGAAATGTTACCACAGCAGGCAATGTAACTGGTGCAAACATCAACACCGGAGGCTTGGTCAGCGCAGTAGGCAACGTGATTGGTGGAAATGTATCCACTGCTGGTGTGGTAACTGCCACCGGCAATGTGATTGGTGGAAATGTCAGCACAGCTGGTGTGGTAACAGCCACAGGCAATGTGATTGGTGGTAACTTAGTCACAGCAGGACTGGCCAGCGTAACTGGCAATGTAATCAGTGGTAACGTAGAAACTGCAATCGTATCAGCCACAGGCAATGTAATAGGTGCCAATGTCAACACCGCAGGATTAGTATCAGCCACAGGCAATGTGGTTGGTGGCAATTTGGTTACAGCAGGATTTGCAAATGTAACAGGTAACATCATAGGTGGCAATGTTAGCACAGCAGGTAACGTAGCAGCCAATGGCGTACTCACTGACAATTATTATTATGCCAACGGTCAGCCAGTTGACTTCATGCAGCCAGCGGGTGCTAATACTCAGATACAGTTTAATAACGACAACGATTTTGGAGCGTCAGCCAATTTCACATTTAACATTGCTAGCAACGCCTTGTTTGTTGGTGGTACAGCCAATGTTACAAACTCTGTCACTGCTGGATCGGTAACTGCCACTGGTAACATTTCTGGTGCCAATCTTGAAATTACCGGTAATGGCAACATAACTGGTGCCAATGTAATATCAGGCACCACTGTCACTGCCACAGCCAATGTAACTGGCGGCAATATCAACACAGCTGGGTTGGTTTCTGCCACTGGCAATGTCATAAGTGGAAACGTTCAAACTGGTATTGTCACTGCTTCGGGCAACATTATCGGTGCCAATGTCAACACCGCAGGTTTGGTATCAGCCACAGGCAATGTGATTGGTGGAAACGTTGAAACAGCAGGTCAAGTTACAGCGACCGGAAACATCACTTCAACTGCCAATGTGATTGGTGGTAATGTCAACACTGGCGGATTGGTATCGGCTACAGGCAATGTGATTGGTGGTAACATCAACACCGCAGGTCTGGCTAGCGTCACAGGTAACGTGATTGGTGGAAATCTAAACACCGCAGGTTTGGTATCGGCCACAGGCAATGTTATCGGTGGTAACATCAACACCGCAGGATTGGTCAGTGTAACTGGTAATGTCATAAGTGGTAATGTTGAAACTGGTATTGTTTCTGCCACAGGAAATGTGATTGGTGGAAACATAAACACCGCAGGTTTGGTCAGTGTCACTGGCAACGTAAATTCCGGCAACGTCAACACTGGCCTTGTGTCTGCCACAGGCAACGTAAATGCAGCAGCAGCGTCGTTCACGGGCAATGTGTCGGCAGCCAATTTCATAGGTAACGTCACAGGCAATATCACAGCCGCTGGTGCCAACACTGAAATTTTGTTCAATGACGGCGGTTTGGTTGGAGCCAATGCCAACTTTACTTTCAACAAATCTACTGCCACTCTGTCAGTCAATGGCACCGTACAAAGCACTACACTGTCTGCAACAGCCAATGTAATTGCTGGCAATGTTGAAACTGCAGGTCAGATCACAGCTACTGGAAACATTACTTCCAACAGCGCAGTTGTGGCCAACAGTGTGCATGCATCAGGCATAGTCACAGCCACTGGCAATGTAACTGGTGGTAACCTCAATACCGCAGGGTTAGTGAGTGCAACCGGTAATGTTATTGGTGGCAATGTTGCAACCGCAGGTTTGGTCACAGCCACTGGCAATGTGATTGGTGGCAATTTAGTAACCGGCGGACTGGCCACGGTGACAGGAAATATCACTGGTGGCAATTTGATAACAGGTGGTTTGATTACAGCTACCGGTGGAATCACATCCAGCGCAAATGTAACTGGTGCCAATGTCAACACTGGCGGATTGGTATCTGCCACAGGCAATGTGATTGGTGGCAACGTATCAACTGCTGGCGTGGTCACAGCCACAGGCAATGTGATTGGTGGCAACATCAACACAGCAGGGCTGGTCAGCGCAACCGGTAATGTGGTCAGTGGCAATGTTGAAACTGGTATCGTAACAGCATCGGGTAATGTAATCGGTGCAAATGTCAATACTGGCGGCTTAGTCAGTGCTGTTGGCAACGTTATCGGTGGTAACATTATTGCGATTACCACCGTTCAAACCGGCAACATCAACGGGGTCACAGGATTGACTGTGACCACCGGGTCAGGCGATTTGGTACTCACTCCGTCTGGTAACATCAATGTTGACAGTAACTGGATCAACAATGTTTCAACTCCGGTACAGGCCTATGATGCAGCTACCAAACAGTATGTGGATGACGCTGTTAGCTCTGGCATCACAGTGCACACGCCAGTGTATGTCGAAAGCCCCACAGCTCTCAATGCTACCTATCTTGATGGTGGAACCACACAAACAGTAACTGATATCACAGGCGGAAAAACACTGCAATTCAGCAGCAGTCCTGCTTTGACTGTGAATGATGTCATTGTGTTTACATCCACTACCAATGGGTTGACTGCAGGCACTGCGTACTTTGTTTACAGCACCAATGGCAGCAATCAGGTCACACTGTCTAATGCATATGATGGCGCAGAAATTACCACACTGACCAACGGCACAGGACTGTCAATTGGTTCGCGGGCTAACTCCGGTGTTGGTGCAACACTGACCAATGCTGGCGCATTGGCAGCAATTCAAATTGATGGTGTATTGCTCTCAGCGACTCAGCGTGTGCTGGTTTATCAGCAGGCCAATGCTGCACACAACGGTGTTTATACCGTAACCACAGTTGGTGATGGATCAACTGCTTGGGTGTTGACCAGATCCGCAGACACCAATCGCTATGGTCCCAAGTCTCCAAATGAGCTTGACATCGGCGATTATTTCTTTGTTCAAGCAGGCAACACTGGTGCTGGCGAAAGTTATGTGCTGACATCGCCAAACGGTGTGATAATTTTTGGCACCACCAATATAACATTTACACAATTCAGTGCCTCCCAGGTCTACTCAGCCAACACTGCTGCAGGCCTCACACTGGTAGGCACTGTGTTTTCGGCCAAAGTTGACAATGATACCACAGCTTTTGATGGTACAGGCAACATCATTGTCAAGGCCAGTGCCAACTTGATCACACCTAATATTGGTGCTGCAGTTGGTAACAGTGTAAGTGTAACAGGCAATGTTGATGCTGCCAATTTCAACACAGTTGGATTGGTCACAGCCACAGGCAATATCACTGGTGGAAACTTTATCACCGGCGGGTTGGCCACAGTAACAGGCAACATCACTGGTGGCAATATTTCAACAGGTGGCTTGGTCACTGCAACTGGTAATGTTACTGGTGGCAACTTTATTACTGGTGGCTTGGCCACAGTCACAGGCAACATCACCGGCGGTAACATCACCACAACCGGCACAGGTAGTATCGCAACACTGACTGTGTCTACATTTGCCAATGTCACAGCTACCACAGCCAGCACCAGCAATGTCACAGGTGCACTGCGAGTAGCAGGTGGCGTGGGTGTAACTGGCAATGTGTATGCAGACGGTATGTTTGTGCTGGGAGACAGTGTGCTCACAGTAAATTCTACCATAGATGGCGGTACCTACTAAGATATATTGACATAGATGACTAATAAAATACTGGTCAAACGCTCTAACACGCCCGGGGCAACTCCGGGCGCAGGGAGCCTGGATTATGGTGAACTGGCAATAAACTATCAGGACGGTAATCTTTTTTATAAGAATGCCTCCAATGTAGTAACAGTTATTGCCAGTAACCAGTTCCTGAGTGTAGCTGGAAACGTTACCGGCGGCAATGTTATTAGTTTGGGTAACATTACCACCTCTGGCACCATTACAGCCAATGCTGTGACTTATACCAATGTGGATGGCTCCAACGGACAGGTGCTGTCTACCTATGGCAATGGCGTTACATATTTCAGAACTGTGGCCAGTAGTTCCGGTGGCAATATCTACGTATATGGAAGATCCGGTACCATAGTAATAGCTATCAGTAACGGCTTTTTGGTTATCGATGGACGAACCGGAAATATAGAGGTTCCTGTTCAACCATAAATATGAAAACAGGATAACCAAATGGCAAACTTTTTCCCGCTCATTGCAAATGCTACTGCAAATACCATAAATGAGTTGCCGGCCGGCGACTTTTTGGATCTAAGCGACAGTGGAATTTCTAATACCGGCAACATCACTGGATCAAACATATCACTATCCGGTTTATTGTCTGCTGGCGGCAACATCACAGGCAATTATTTTTTAGGCAATGGTAGTCAACTGACTGGACTCAGTGCAGCAGTCAGCGTAACCAAAATTGTAAATGGCACGTCTAACGCCGAAATCAATTCGTCCGGCGGCAATCTTGCAGTAACCATAGGCGGTACTGCCAATGTCATGGTGGTCAGTGCCGCTGGTATGAATGTGACAGGGGCAATCAGTGCGTCGGGAAATGTAAACGCAGCAAACATCAATGTAACAGGTAATATTGTACCAACTGCCAATGTCACATATGATCTTGGTACAACCGACAAAAGATTCAATGATTTATATCTAGCTAACAGCACCATTTATTTGGGCAATATCGATCTTAGTGCCACAGCGACCACACTGTTGGTCAACGGAACACCAGTGGTAACCAGTACCGGCAACACCATATCTGCATCAGGCAATATCACTGGTGGTAATTTGATTTCAGATGGTACTGTATCGGCTGTGGGCAATGTGACAGGCAATTATATTTTAGGCAACGGAGCATTGTTGACCGGTGTAATTACTTCGGTTGCAAACATCAACAATGGTACCAGCAATGTAACTGTGGTGTCATCGGGCGGTAATATCACCGTGGGCGTAGGTGGCACCGGCAACGTTGCCGTGTTTGCACCGGATGGAGAATATGTAACTGGAGTAGTGTCAGCATCAGGCAACATCACAGGCAGTAACATCAACACAGGAGGCCTTGTGTCGGCCACTGGTAATGTCGCTGGTGGCAATGTATCAACTGCCGGTGTAGTTACAGCCACTGGTAATGTGATTGGTGGCAACGTATCAACTGCCGGTGTAGTCACAGCCACTGGTAATGTCACAGGTGGCAACGTATCAACTGCTGGTGTGGTAACGGCCACTGGCAACGTGATTGGTGGCAATGTATCAACAGCAGGACAGGTAACGGCCACTGGTAATGTCACAGGTGCTAATCTAAACACAGCAGGAGTTGTCAGTGCCACTGGCAATGTTACCGGAGGTAACATTACAACTGCAGGACAAATTAGCGCGACTGGCAATGTAACTGGCAATAATGTCATTGCCACTACTGCGGTAATTGGCAATGTTGATGTCGGCAACATATCAGTTTCTGGTAACATTGCAGTTGAATCAGTGACGGCTAATACTACAATCAGTGCCGCAGGCAATGTCACCGGCGGTAATTTGGTCACAACAGGCACCATATCAGGCAAGGACGGATTACTGACAGGTAATCTTACCATTGGCGGTAATCTAGTCTATGTCAATGTAGAAACTTTCAATGTCGAAGATCCAATTATTGGACTGGGCAGAGGTCCCAACAACACTGCATTGACCAGCAATGATGGAAAAGATCGTGGCGAACAGTTGTGGTACTACACCACAGCAGAACAATCGGCATTTATTGGATACGACAATTCTGCAGGCAAATTGATTGCAGCAGCCAATGTAAGCATTGCTAATGAAGTAGTAACAGTAAATGAATACGGATCTATGGTTGTTGGCACTTTGGAATCAACAACTGCTAGTGCTTCGGGCAATGTCACAGGTGGCAATGTCAATACAGCAGGTTTGGTTTCGGCCACAGGAAATGTGGTTGGTGGTAACATCAGCACAACCGGCAATGTCACAGGCAGTTTTATTTTAGGTAATGGATCTTTGTTGACTGGTATTGATGCGACATCAATTCAAAGTGGCAATTCTAATGTACGTGTAGTATCTGCAGGAGGCAATGTATCTGTAGGTATTGGCGGCACCAGCAACGTAGCTGTATTTTCCAGCACAGGATTATTTGTAACCGGTACAAATTCTGCATCCGGTAATGTGACCGGCGGTAACTTGACCACTGCAGGGCTGGTCACAGCCACTGGTAACATAACTTCAACTGCCAATGTAACCGGCGGTAACTTGACCACTGCAGGGTTGGTCACTGCCACTGGTAACATAACTTCGACTGCCAATGTCACAGGTGGCAACATTACCACAGCAGGGCGAGTCACAGCCACTGGCAACATTGTATCTGCTGCTAATGTAACTGGCGGAAATCTAACAACAGCGGGGTTAGTAACTGCCACAGGCAATGTCAATGGCGGTAACTTGGTCAGTGCTGCACTGGTACAAGGAGTTACTGTCAGTGCCACAGGAAATGTTATTGGTGGCAACGTTTCAACAGCAGGGCTGGTCACAGCCACTGGCAACATCACATCCACTGCCAACGTCACAGGTGGTAATATAACGACTGCAGGTCGAGTTACTGCCACTGGCAATATTGTGTCTGCAGCTAACGTAACTGGCGGTAATTTGACTACAGCAGGATTGATCACCGCCACTGGTAATATCAATGGCGGTAACTTGATCAGTGCTGCATTGGTACAAGGGGTAACTGTCAGTGCTACAGGCAATGTCATTGGTGGCAATGTTAGTACTGGAGGATTAGTAACTGCCACTGGCAATGTAACTGGTGGCAATCTAAATACTGGCGGACTGGTTAGTGCTACAGGTAATGTAATTGGTGGAAACATTTCCACAGCTGGTGTAGTTACTGCAACAGGCAATATTACTGCTGCTAATTTTATTACTTCAGGGGTAACAGGCAATATCACTGGTGCCAACGTGATTTCAGCAACAACTGTTACGGCTAGCGGCAACATTACTGCTGCAAACTTTATTGGTAATATCACAGGCAATGTAACGGCTGCTGGTGCCAATACTCAGGTTCAATTCAATGACGGCACAATTTTGGCTGGTAGTGCAGCCTTTACTTTTGACAAAGCGGCTAACACCGTCAGTGTTACCGGCACTGTACAAGGAACTACCGTTAGCGCCACTGGAAATGTAATTGGCGGTAATGTAAATACAGCAGGTTTGGTATCAGCTACAGGCAATGTAATTGGCGGTAACGTTTCAACAGCTGGCCGTATTACTGCGACTGGTAACATTGTGTCTGCTGCCAATGTCACTGGTGGCAATATTACGTCTGGCGGTATTGTGACTTCTACTGGTAACATTGTGTCTGCTGCCAATGTCACTGGTGGTAACATTACTACTGCAGGCCTGATTACTGCCACTGGTAATATCGCAGGCGGTAACATCAGCACTGCAGGCCTGATTACTGCCACCGGCAACATAACTTCAACTGCCAATGTCACTGGTGGTAACATTACCACAGCAGGGCTGGTCACTGCCACCGGCAACATCAATACTACAGCTAGCTTCAATCTTGGCGGCAATATTGTAGATTCAGGTGCATTGTCGGTGATTACTGGTGCATCTGGTAACATTTCTCTTGCACCTGGCGGTACAAATGTTCTTGTAGTTACAACAACTGGTGCAAACATCACTGGTACAGCTAGTGCTTCGGGTAATGTCACAGGTGGCAACATAATCACTGCAGGGTTAGTAACTGCCACCGGCAACATCAATACTACAGCTAGCTTCAATCTTGGCGGTAATATTGTAGATTCGGGTGCGCTGTCAGTTATTACTGGTGCATCTGGCAACATTTCTCTTGCACCTGGTGGTACAAACGTTCTAGTAGCTACTACAACCGGTGCAAATATCACTGGTACAGCTAGTGCGTCGGGTAACATTACAGGTGGCAACATAATCACTGCAGGGTTAGTGACAGCCACTGGAAATATCACTTCAACTGCCAATGTTACTGGTGGTAACATTACCACAGCAGGGCTGGTCACTGCCACTGGCAATGTCACTGGTGGTAACTTAAACACCGCTGGATTGGTCAGTGCAACAGGCAATGTGATTGGTGGAAACGTTGTAACCAATGTGGTTGATGGAACAGCTCTAACCTTGCGTAGCACAGGCGATTTGACGCTGAGTGCCACCGGCAATATCAATGCCAACAATGAATATATTACCAATGTAGCTACCCCGGCATCGCCCAATGATGCTGCTAACAAACAGTATGTGGATGATGTAGCGCAAGGTTTGAATGTACACGATGCTGCTCGAGTAGCAACGCCCAACACCTTGGCCAACATCACTGGTGGTACTATTACCTACAATAATGGTACAGCAGGAGTAGGGGCTACACTGACCACAACTGGTGCTTTCAATCTAATAGACACAGTAAATGTTCAAACTGCAGGCACCAGAATTCTAGTGCTCAACGAAGCCAACGCTGTGACAAATGGTGTGTATGTATGGTCAAATGCCACAGCAATCACTCGTGCAACTGATTATAACAGCGTGCCTGAAGTTGAAGCCGGTGACTTCATCTTTGTTACTTCTGGTAACGTGTATGGCAACACCGGTTGGGTACAGACTTCTACTGTGTCTGCAATTGGTACAGCAGGTAACAATATCTCATTCACACAGTTTTCTGGTGCAGGCACTTATACAGCAGGCACAGGACTAACGCTGACAGGTACCACTTTCTCGGTCAACGCTAGCCAGACACAGATTACTTCAGTGGGCACACTGACATCGTTGTCAGTTTCGGGCAACATCACATCTGGCAATATTGCAACTGGTGGGGTGGTTACTGCAACCGGTAATATTCAAGCAGCAGGATTTACCTACGCCAATGGTGTGCCAGTGCAAGGTTCTGGTGCACAGGGCACAACCGGTGCACAGGGCACAACC
>Ga0315900_10004150_pt1 | contig 20579 bp, 18 predicted proteins | sample LakEriMetagenome_FD_203521 | JGI IMG/M metagenome (GOLD analysis project Ga0315900, IMG submission 203521) | Freshwater fungal communities from buoy surface, Lake Erie, Ohio, United States - Buoy 12 MA114 | ecosystem: Environmental > Aquatic > Freshwater > Lake > Lake biofilm | place: USA: Lake...
ACTCTTTCATTAAGAACGGGCGCTGTGCGCTTACCGTTATCATCAATGATATCAAGCCTTCTTAAGACTGCATCAGAGAGCATTGCTTCGCAGTAGCCTGGCCTTGCCGCCTCCGGAACAATGATAGGGGGAGCAGCTGGCGCCGGGGGTTCAGCCCTCGAGTTCTTTTCCACTTTTCTTATTGGTAGGCGCGGCGCAGCTTGGATTGCTTTTCTTGGTACCATGGAGGCATGGATTACTTCCAAGACTGCGCGAAGATCTGTTTCTATGCCTAGCTTATCATAGAATCCGGCGCGTATCAGACAAGCATTCGTAGGGGGTTGGAACATCAGACGAGCATAGTATGCATCATCCGTGACGGCCTTTTTAACATCGTCATCAAGCGGCCGTTTTGCACGCTCATGAAGGCTGGCCAGAAATTCCAGAACCTGACGAGCCATTTGAGGCCCCACTTCATTTTGAGACCCCGGATTATAGTTTGCATTAGTTAGCTGCTCCACGATGCTGGCTTGAATGTGAGAATTTATTGTAGATCGATTATCTTTATCAATGCTGATGTAATTCTCGGGCTTAACACCTGCCTCAACAAGGCTGGCCTCCAAGTCGTTCATCAATGTCGGGTTTTTATTTATCATAGGAAGGAATCCGCACAAAGTAAGTTATTAATTAAAGTTATCATAGCGTCGTGACGCTTTGAAGGCTAGCGGCAATTTACTGCAATTGCATATCATTCTTACCGATGATACGGCTTACTCACGACCCTGATAATCACTCCTATTGATCTGGAGATGCCATGCGCCTTGCGCCCCCTTGCCTTACCACCGCCCTCTTATCTTCCACCAGCGCACTGGCGCAATATGGCGCGTGACTAGGCGATACAAACGTCAGAAGGCGTTTGGCGTTATCAATAAAGACGCAAAAAGCCTCCTGACTTTTTGCTATTCTGGATCCCGGATAAATTTTGCTACTGCAACTTTTTCCGGGATGACGCGGCTGATCCGGGGGCGTGAAGTTTTTCCTCGAGGCGCGTCATTTCGTCGCGAAGGCGGGCAGCTTCTTCAAACTCAAGGTCGGAGGCGGCTTTTAGCATCATATCGCGGAGCGCAGCAAGGTAGCTTTCCGGATTTTTCTTCGCATTATCCGAAAGCTTCACCTCGTATTTTTTCAGCTTGGTGGCAACCGTCACATAATCTTTTTCCGCCACCGACTCGATAATCTCGCCGACATGTTTTTTGATCGTCTGCGGCGTGATGCCGTGCTTTTCATTGTAAGCCTGCTGCTTGGCGCGGCGGCGATCGGTTTCGCCCAGCGCGGCCTTCATCGAATCGGTGATGCGGTCGGCATATAAAATGACCTTGCTATCGACATTGCGCGCAGCCCTGCCAATGGTCTGGATGAGCGAGGTGGTCGAGCGCAGGAAGCCTTCCTTGTCGGCATCGAGAATCGCAACCAGTCCGCACTCGGGAATATCCAGCCCCTCGCGCAGCAGGTTGACCCCGATCAGCACATCAAACTTGCCAAGGCGGAGGTCACGGATGATCTCGATGCGCTCGAGCGTTTCGACATCGGAATGAAGATAGCGAACGCGGATAGCCGCCTCGTTCATGTAATCGGTGAGTTCTTCGGCCATGCGCTTGGTGAGCGTGGTGACCAGAATGCGCTGACCCAACTTAATTTTCGCATGGCACTCCGCCAGCAGATCATCCACCTGCGACGCAACCGGTTTGATTTCATAAGGCGGATCCGTGAGACCCGTGGGGCGAATCACCTGCTCAGCAAAGACGCCGCCTGTGCGCTCCAGCTCCCATTTGCCGGGGGTTGCGGAAACAAAGATGGTGGGCGGGCGCATCGCGTCCCACTCTTCGAATTTCAGCGGCCGGTTATCAAGCGCGCTCGGCAGGCGGAAGCCAAACTCAACGAGCGTCGATTTACGCGAGCGGTCGCCGCTATACATCGCGCCAATCTGCGGCACGGTGACATGCGATTCATCGATGAATAGCAGCGCGTTTTTCGGCAGGTATTGAAACAGCGTTGGCGGTGGGTGGCCTTCTTTAGTGCCGGCCAGGTAGCGCGAATAGTTTTCGATACCCTTGCACATGCCGGTCTCGGTGAGCATTTCGAGGTCAAACTGCGTGCGCTGCTCGAGGCGCTGCGCCTCCACTAACTTATTATTCGCGCGCAGCCAGTCCACGCGTTCTTTCAGTTCCGCTTTGATTTCCTTGATGGCGCGCTCCAGCGTCGGGCGGGTGGTGACGTAGTGGCTGTTGGCGAAGATCTCAATCTGTTCATGCTTTACTTTCGATTCGCCGGTTAAAGGGTCGAATTCGCTGATCATTTCCAGCTCGTCGCCAAAGAAAGAAAGCCGCCACGCCGCATCATCATAATGCGAGGGAAAGATATCCAGCGAATCGCCGCGCACGCGGAAGGTGCCGCGGTGGAAATCCATGTCGTTTCGCTGGTATTGCAGCTCAATCAGCGTGCGGATGAGCGCTTTGATTTCAATACGCTCGCCGACTTTCAGGCTTTTTACCATACCCTGATAGCTCTCTGCCGAGCCAATACCGTAGATGCAGCTGACCGACGCGACCACAATCACATCCGGCCGCGTGAGCATGCTGCGCGTCGCGCTGTGGCGCATGCGGTCAATCTGCTCGTTGATGGAGGAATCTTTTTCAATGTAGGTGTCGGTTTTGGGAACGTAGGCTTCAGGCTGGTAGTAGTCGTAATACGAGACGAAATATTCCACCGCGTTATTCGGGAAAAAGGCTTTCATCTCGCTGTAAAGCTGCGCCGCGAGCGTTTTGTTATGCGCCATCACCAGCGCCGGGCGCTGGGTTCTGGCAATCACCTGCGCCATGGTAAACGTCTTGCCGGAGCCGGTGACGCCAAGCAGCACCTGATCGCGCTCGCCCGCATCCAGCCCCGAAAGCAGCGTTTCAATCGCAGTGGGCTGGTCGCCGGCGGGCGCAAAATCAGACACTAATTCGAATTTAGTCATTGTAAATCAATTGCTTAAATATTAACAAAATCTTCATAAAAAGATTCGCGCTGTAGTTTACAATGAAGAATCAAATGACTAAAGGTGAATCATGGAAAATAATTTCAGCAAAAAGTGGGATTTAAGGCGCTAAGAAGAATTCGACAGTGCTCGTAGCGAGAATTCTGTATTCAATAAAATATTTCATACTGCTGCTAAAGACCTTTACAAATCAGGTGAGCCTCAGAAAGCAATCCATACACTTGAAATGAGATTGCAGCGTATTGCTGAAAAATACCAGAAAGGTTCATCGCCTAAGCAGGATGACGCTTTTATTCGAAACGATCTGATAAAGATGTATCGGCTGGAAGCCCTGAAAGCTGCCGACCCCGAAGAAAAAAAGAACCTTCTGGAAAAATCTATGGAGCATGCGCGCATTGGCCTTGAGCATTTCTCAACAGATCCCTTTATTTTGCAAAATGCTGGGGAAACGGCTTTTCAGCAAGAAGCTTATGAGGAAGCCAGCGGATATTTTAAAAAAATATTACTCGATACGTATGCGCTTGATTGGTCTGTGCGCTGCCAATTGAAGCTAGGAAATTTTGAACAAGCACTCGAATATGCTGGAAGATTAATGGCCAGCGACAAATTAATAGATAAGTCCCATGGTCTACATTACGCGGCCAAGGCTGAATTGGGGCTTGGCCATGCTAAGAAGGCACTGGAGTACGCGACGCGTTTAAAGAGCATTTCTCCAAACGATCCCCGCAACTTGTCCAATGGCGCAATCATAGCCTCGCTGAGTATGACCGATCTTGAAAGGTATGACGAGGCAGTGCAAATTGCGGAAGATCTTAGCAAGTCCTTTTTAAAAAAGGATCAGATAAGTGCGCGTGCTGTCGCCGCCTATGCACGGCTTAAACGTTATGAAAAAGATCATAAGGCAGGTGATATTGAAAAAGCCCAAGAGCGCCTGGAAGAAATCAAACTACACCTACCCGAAACCAACCCGATCGTTCGGTCTTTAAAAGAGGCGATTGATAATGTCGGAGATGGAAAAGACAGCCTAAAACTCAGTTCATTTGAACTGCAGGAACTGATTTCGATGCCCATGGATCAACATCAGAAAAATCGATCCACGAACAATCAACCCGCTGGCCGAGGGCGATGATCGCCGCTTTGAGCCATCAGCGTCCGGATCCAGCATCCCGAACCTGAGCGGCGCGATCACCAAAAATGCCGCCCTGCTGAGAGATTTGAATGAATGGCGGCCCGAGGATAATCATCACAAACGCGGGCATGACGCAAAAAATAAGCGGAATGGTAATTAATACCGGGATTCTTGCCGCACGATTTTCTGCATCCATCAGCCGCGATATTCTGAGATCATCGGAAATGACGCGCAGCGTATCAACCAGACTGGTGCCGAATTTTTCTGTTTGTATCAGCGCGGAAACCAGCGACTTGAACTGCACAATCTCCATGCGATCCGAAAGCGCCTGAAGCACCTGCGCGCGATCACTCATAACCGCCAGCTGGGCACGGGTGCGATCCAGCTCTGAGGTGATGATGGGGTGAGTGTCGCGCATTTCGTTGCATACGCGTGTCAGCGCCGCATCAAGCCCAAGGCCGGATTCGATACAGACCAGAAGCAGATCCAGCGTTTCTGGAAAAGAACGTAGAATAATCTTCTGCCGGCGCTGCTTGATGTTCGTAATGTATATCCTGGCGCCCCTGAGACCAATGATGGCACAAAGCGCCGCCATGATGATGATTTTGAGCTTATCGGACAAGGTTTTGGGATCCCCCGGTGCGACGAGCTGGTAAGCGAAATAAGCAGCTGCTAAAAGAAAAAGAGGCTGGATGAACCGCTGGAAAAAAAGATAGTAAGTCGTTGCATGAGGAGAAAATAAACCCGCCTGCGAGAGCAGCATCGTGGTTTCACGAAGGCGAGCCTCACTCTTGCCGCCAAGCGCCAGAAACGCCTCAATGAACGAGATCATTACCGGTTCGCGCGACTCTTCCTGCACCAGATAATCGCGCTGGAAACCTTCTGCCTCAAGTAATTTTCTGGTGCGCTGCTGTTTGACGATGTTCAGAACCGCCATGTAAGCCGTGAAAATCCCCACCACGATCAGAACATAAATCAGATAATCTAAGTTCAGATTGTCCATGGCTCAGACCTCGATATTGACTAGCTGGCGAACAATAAACACCCCAAGCAGCACCATCCCTACAGCGCCTGCAAGCACCATATTGCCGGCTGTTGTGGTAAAAAGCGGCTCGAGGTGATGCGGCGCCATGTAATAGATGAGGCCAAATTCAAAGAGCGGCAAAAGCCCAAGCACCCAGGCGGTTGCCCTGCCCTCGGATGACAAGGCCTTGATTTTCAGATAAAGATTTTTGCGCTTACGGATGATCGACGCAAGGTTGGAGAGCACCTCCGCCAGATTGCCCCCTACCTCCTGCTGCACCGCAAGCACGACCACAAAAAAGCGAATATCCGGCTCTTCAATGCGCTGACTCATTCGCTTGAGGGCATCGATAAGAGAGCTACCGTAGGATGTCTCGTCAACCACCTGTTTGAACTCGGTTGAAACTGGTGCTGGCATGTTTTCTGCGACCATTTTAACCGCGGCATTGAGCGGATAGCCGGAGCGAACACTGCGCACAATGGTATCAAGCGCATCCGGAAACGCCGCGACAAAGGCCTGATTGCGCTTGTGTATCTTTCGGTTGATGAAATACCACACCCCCATCGCTGTCAGAGGAAGGGCAAGCAGGATGCCTATCGCGCCCAGGCGGCTGAGCAGCGCCATCACCAGCAACGCCGCAATCAGCGATGTCATCACAAACTTCTCAAGATTCTCCGCCAGACCTGCTTTAAGCAGCCGCGGGTAGATTATGCCCGCCCCAGGAAACCTCAGAAAAATACGCGTAAAGCCGGTCGATGCATAGGCCTGGTCGCGAAAAAGGGATACCTCTTCTTCCACTCGCAGCCCAAGCGCTGCCTCCTCTTCCAGCTTGCGAAGCATGTTTTGCGTGTAGCTGGTTTCGTTCATCAGACGTTTCGGCATCAACGCGACCACGATCACGTAACACGCTATACCGATGCCTATCGCGATCACAATTTCCATTACGCCACCCTCAACGTATCCAGCATATCGGCTTCACGGCCAAAATACGCGGCCTGAGAAAGAAAATGGGGCGTAGCTCCTGTGGCAAAAAACTCGCCCATCAGGACACCCTGTTCGTTCATCCCCGCAGGACGGAATGCAAATAATGTTTGCGTAATGATCTGATCGTTCTGAATGTCAATCACCTCTTCTATCTGCGTCACACGGCGCTTGCCATCGCGCTGACGCGCCACCTGAATGATGAGATGCACCGCGCTGGCAATCTGGCTGCGCAGGCTTGGAAGCGACATTTTGATAGACGACATGCCCACCAGATTTTCAATACGGCTAAGGGCATCGCGCGGGGTGTTGGCATGGAGCGTGGCCATGGAACCGTCGTGACCTGTATTCATGGCGGATAATACTTCGATGACCTCTTCACCGCGAATCTCGCCAATAATAATGCGATCCGGGCGCATACGAAGGGCGTTTCTCAGCAGCTGGCGCTGCGTTACTTCGCCGGCGCCTTCCATGTTTGGCGGGCGTGATTCCATGCGCAGCACATGCGGCTGCTGCAGCTGAAGTTCGGCAGCATCCTCGATCGTAATCACACGCTCACTGCGGCCAATGGTGCCGGACAGCGCATTAAGAAGGGTGGTTTTACCGCTGCCGGTGCCGCCGGAAACAATGATGTTGAGGCGTATTTCACCGCAAATAGCAAGAAAACGATGCATCGCATCGCTCATCGAACCCCAGCCGACATAGTCATGAAGTGACATTTTCTGCTTGCGGAATTTACGTATGGAAACCAGACAACCATCGAGCGCCAGCGGCGGAATAATGGCGTTAAAGCGCGAGCCATCCGGCATGCGCGCATCAACCATCGGGCTGGATTCATCCACACGCCGCCCCACTACGGACACAATTTTCTGAATCACGTTAAGAAGATGCTTTTCACTGGTAAACACCACGTCAGTGAGAAGGATTTTACCATCCATTTCCACAAATATGCGGTTGTATCCATTGATCATGATGTCCGAGATTTTCGGGTTTCTCATCAGGACTTCGATCGGCCCAACCCCTAGCAGGTCGTGCACTGCCTGCTCTTTCAGCAGCGCAACCTGCGCCGCTGTAAGCGGCATCTGCAGGTCATGGTAGAGCAGGTAACCCGCCGCATCACGTATGCGGTTTTTTTTGCCTTCTTCCGTGAGTGCATCCATGGTTGAAAAATCAACCTTTTCCAGAAGAAGCTCTGTCAAACGGTACTTAGCCTGCTGGTATTCCTCTGTTTCAAGCTTTGGGTCAGTGAAAAAAATATCTGGCTGGTCGCTCGCAGGCCGAGTGGTGGCCACGACAACAGGCTCAGCAAAAATAGATGCGTCCTGCACCGGCTGAGAGGCCTTTTTACCCCGAGCTGAGGCACCTGAAGCATCACTCTGCTTTTTGCCGAACATCAGCTGCCCTTACGTAATTTTGTAAATGGAAACAGGCTCTTTTTATCCGCCGCCTGTATGCGCGGTAGATCGCCCGCATAGCGAAGCGCAAGGCTCGCCGAAAAATCAAGCAGCTGCTGCTTGATCATCGTCGCCTGTTCAATCTCGAACAGGGTTCGCGCGTTGTTTTCCGCTTGCGAAATGGCCTTCACATCGTTTTGCAGCGACGCATCAATCGGTCGGTGGTAAATGCGCTCAAAGTCCTGCGCGCTCACCGCTTCTTTAAACTTGGCACCACTACGATTAATAACCAGCGAGGTGCGATCAAGATTAACCCCTATCGTCTGCCAGGCGCCGGCCAGACGCGTTGCATGAGTAAGCGAACGCAGCCAGAGCTGCGCCACTAATATCGAGTGATCAGAATAGCTGATGGCAGCTGCCGTCCACTCCGTCCACAGGTGAGGGACATCAATGACAATGAATTGAAATTTTCTTCGTAAAATCGTTATCAGCGAACGAAGCGTCTCGGCCCGAATATTGGGAAGAATCCGCAGCTCACTTGGCGCCGCAATGATGCTCATGCGATCACGATAATTGAGCAGCATCTTGCTCACCAGCAGATCATCCAGTCCGCGATCAGGGTGATCAAGCACCTCGCGCATGCCAAACGGCGCAGCAAGATCAAGGTTCTTTGCGACCAGCCCAAATTGATAATCCAGATCAATCAGAACCGTAGGCTTACCATACTGCTCCGCCAGCGCATAGGCGAGGTTGAGCGCTACCGTACTGCCGCCATCGCCAGAGGCCGCACTCATGCACGAAAATACAATGCCGCGGCGCCCCTTCTCCTCCTGCGAAGACGATGATGCCGCACTGGCAAGCACCGCCAGAATATCCGCAGACTTAACCGGATAGGCAAAATATTCAACGATACCGCGCTGCTTCAGCTCGCGATAAAAATGGATGTCGTTGGTTGCACCAACCACCACAACCTTGGCATACGCATCGCAGTGAGTCGCAAATTCATCGAGCTGCGGTAATATCTCGCTGGCATGACGCCCGATATCAATCAGAATATAATCAGGCGATGTGCTGCGTAAGGAAAGTGCACGCACCGCACCGCTGAAACCATCTTCTACAAGATGCGCATCAGCAAAACCGCACTCCGTTGCCAGCGTGTTGGTTGCCGCTAAGCGTTCCTCATCCAAGGCAACAACAAGCAGCGGACTAAACAAGCTCATAAACGATCAACTATTTACTGTGAGGTGGATAGCGTTTCGATCAGCGAATCATCGTTCGCGTCAGATGGTTTGGTAGGCTGCTGCGAACGCCGATAACTCTGAACGGCCTTGCTTGCATCTGGCAGATCCATCAGGCTTGGATTAGTCAGCTGGCGCCTGTCGCCAATCATCTGGATAGTATTTGCCACCGTCGCACAGCCGAGCGCGGGATGATTCAGGTTATCTGCATTCTGCGTGTTATCGATATAACGGCTGTCGCAATCACGAGCCTGAATGCGATCATAGACCAGCGTAACTTTTTCATCAGCATTCGCGGTGAACTCGAAGGAAACCGATCGCGCCGAGAGAATTTTCACCAGCTGGCGACACAGCGGCTTGCTTTCATCACACCCAAGCATGACTTTACTTGGCGGATCGCGCCGGATCATCGCCTCGAGATCAGCGATGTCTTCTTTAGATTCCAGCCTGATCGTCAGCTGCTCAGCGGTTTGATCGAGGAGCCTCTTCGGATCACCCACATTACGGTAGGCTTCGTTCGGCGGACGATGCGACACCGGCGCACTCGCCGGCTGATCTGACACTGGCGGTGGATAAAGCGGAACCTGACTGGGCGTAATGGTGACCGTGGTTGGATTAGTACAAGACGCGAGCGCCAGTAAACCAACAGTTGCCAGAAGTGATGCTCGAATCATAAATCAATCCACCATGTATCCAACAGGGCCTTCAGGACCAGCAGACGGCGCGGATGCCGCCCGGTCGATTCCACCCAGTTTGCCATAAAAAAACATATCCATCTGATTCGCCGGACGGAAGTTATCCGTGGGAAGCTTAATGTCATCATTTCTCACCGGATCGACAAGATAAGGTGTGACCGCTATCACCAGCTCCGTCTCATTACGACGAAACTCATTGCTGCGGAACAACGCGCCAAGCACCGGAAGCTCTTTCGCACCGGGCACCTGATCAATCGTCGCTCGCATCTGATCCTTAATCAGCCCCGCAATCATGAAGCTTTCGCCGGGCGCAAGCTCAATCGTGGTTTTGGCTCTGCGTGTGGAAATGCTAGGAATATCAAAACCGCTGATTCTAATCGCGTTCTCGGTTGATATTTCTGAAACTTCCGGCTGAACTGCCATGCGAACCCGGTTTTCTGAAAGCACGAAAGGCGTAAAGCGAACAGCCACACCAAACGGCTTGTACTCAACGCTGATATTGTTGCTGCTCGAGCCCCCCTGAACAACCGGCACCGGAATTTCCCCACCGGCAAGAAACTCTGCCTGCTCCCCAGAAACCGCAACCAGATTCGGCTCTGCAAGAAGTTTGAAGAGACCGTCGCGCTCTAGCGCTTTGACCAGACCACCAAACGTACCGGCACCAGGCCTCCATACGCCGGAAAAAATACCGCGCGTATTCGTTGGTGTGCGCCCGCCCGGCAGCAGGAACTGCCCAGGCAGAATGGTTGGTTCTGATGAAGAGGCTGGCGCTACCAGCGATCCAATACCCCCGCCCGTACCAAGAGCGATGGTGTTGACGCCATCAACAATGCCCACCGCACTTAAATCAATGCCAAGATTTTTAAGCGCTTCACGATTGATTTCCCCCACACGTACTTTGAGCATGACCTGCTGGCCTGAGGTGACCTGCATCATGTTCAGTATGTCGGAATCACCATTATCAATCAGCGATTGCGCGCTTTCCGCGGCAGCAGCGCCGCGATCTGACGCTGAGTGCATAAAATCCTTAACAATTTTGATTGCCTTCTCTGCCGATTCTGCACTGCGTACACGCCCCGTCAGCGCGATGCTGGTATTGACCATCTCAACGCCAATTGCCTCATCAGGAAGAAAGTTTTTGAGTGCGCGGCGAATCGCAGGAAGATCATGGCCGACCTGCACATCAATTTCCCTGATCAGTGCGCCTGTTTTATCAAACACACGCAGGTTGGTCTGGCCAAGCTTTTTACCCACCACAGTGAGATGATTTGGGCCGCTTGCATGCACATCCGCAATATCAGGATTAGCAACCGCCACCTCTGCCATTTCTGAAGGGAAACTGACGAGAGCCGAACGATTCACCGGCACCGCAAGTGTTTTAGCCTCCAGCCGGTGATCCATCTTAGCAGCAGCGGCGGATTGAGCCTCGGATTTATCTGGCTGCGCAGCCGCAGGCATTGAAGCGGTAACCAGCGCGACACTCGAAAGTAACATCCATGTTAAATGCTTCATCTGGGGCTTCCTATTGGGCTGGCATTGAAACAGTGGGGGAGGCTAGGGGCGAAGTTGGATCTAGATCCGCAGTAACATCACGCGTTACGACACCGCCGCCCGATTCACTGGTGCCACGAATAATTCTCACGCCGCCAAAGCCGGAGCCTGTTGAATTGTTAATCTGGGTCAGGCTGGGCAGCTGAACGGGCGCTGGCGCTGATTCTCCATCATCGCGCAGCGGCCTTAGCGCAAGAGAAATTGATCCTACTTTTTCTGCAAGACGAATGGTCTGAGCATCTTTCTCAGTGACAGCCACCGTAATGCTGGAAGGCGTAGAACTGGAAGCCTCCCTGCCACTGGGCTGGCGCACATTCACCGCAAGTACACGCACATCCGCAACCAGAACCTCCGATACATCGGGTTTTTCGTTTGGCCGGAATACACGCTGGGCGCGATTGCGAAGATCGGTCGGAATGTTGTGTGTCATCACGATATCAATACGGTCGCCGGGGAAAATATACCCTGCGACCCCTGAAATTGCATCCGTTGCAATCGTAATCGCGCGCATGCCCTCAGGCAGGTTAGCCGCAAGGAAACTCGGATCGTTTGGGTTGGCCACTTTGCTGCGCGTAATGGGTTCATTGACTTGAAAAGATGCGCGCGCCACCCTTCCCACCAGATTGCTATCCGCACTGCCCGCCACAATAAAACCATCCAGCACCAGATGGGAAGGCCAGGGCTGTTTGTCGATCATGGCTTCTTCCAGGATGGTGCCTACTTCAACTGGCTGGCGAGCCACCAGCACTTCCACGGTGGTGACTGCAGGCCCCTGCTGGGCGCCAGCCGCCTTCTCTACGGCTACATCCTGCGTTTTTCTTGAAAGCTGGAGCGCGAAAATACCCGCCACGACCGCAACTATTGCTGCCACCAGCAACGCAACAAAACGCATAATGCCTACTCAGATGATGTTAATTAATACGATATTCGGACTACAGACCACGTTATATAGTATGACATACGCAGCTGCAAACAAAATATAGTTTAATCCGAGTTAATTAACCTGCTTTTTTTGCACGGGTGATTTTTTTGCGCTCGTTGGAATCCAGCGCCGTTTTGCGAAGACGCAGCGATTTCGGGGTCACCTCCACCAGCTCATCCTCCTGAATGTAGGAAATCATCTGCTCCAGCGTCATGCGAAGCGGCGGTGTGAGGCGAATCGCCTCATCTTTACCCGCAGCGCGGATATTGGTGAGCTGCTTAGCACGCAGCACGTTGATTTCCAGATCGTTATCACGGCTATGCTCGCCGACGATCATGCCTTCATAGACTTTATCGCCGGGATTGATGAACATGATGCCGCGATCCTGCAGGTTCCAGATGGCATAGGCCACCGCCTCGCCCTTATCGAGCGCAATGAGCGCGCCGTTACGGCGCCCGGCAACATCCCCCTTGTAAGGCGCATAGCCATGGAACAGACGGTTCATGGTGCCGGTGCCACGCGTATCAGTCAGGAACTCGCCCTGATAACCAATCAGCCCGCGCGAAGGCACGTAAAAAATAATGCGGATTTTGCCGCCGCCTGACGGCCGCATGTCGATCATTTCACCTTTACGCTGCGAAATTTTCTCCACCACCACGCCGGAATGTTCTTCATCCACATCAATCACCACCTCCTCGATCGGCTCGTGGCGTTCGCCGGTCGCCGCATCCGTGCGGAAAATCACACGCGGGCGCGACACCGAAAGCTCAAAGCCTTCGCGGCGCATGGTTTCAATCAGCACGCCAAGCTGGAGCTCGCCCCTGCCCGCGACTTCAAACGCATCTTTACTATCCGCCTCGGTCACACGAATGGCCACGTTGCCTTCTGCCTCTTTGAGCAGCCGTTCGCGGATCATGCGGCTGGTGACTTTGCTGCCTTCCTGACCGGCCAGCGGCGAATCATTCACGCTGATGGTCACCGACATGGTCGGCGGATCAATCGGAGTGGATGGCACCGGACTATTTAAATCCAGCCCGCCAATCGTGTCGGATACGGAGGCATTTTCAATGCCGGCAATGGCGATAATGTCGCCGGCCACCGCCTCATCCACCGGCACGCGCTTGATGCCATCAAACGCCAGCAGCTTGGTCAGGCGCCCCTGCTCCAGCACTTCGCCCTTCAGATTCATGGCTTTAATCGGCATGCCGACCTTCGCCGTGCCGCTGTAAACACGGCCGGTCAGGATGCGCCCCAGAAAGGAATCCGACTCCAGGATGGACGCCAGCATGGCAAACGAGGCATCCGGATCCACATCCGGCGCCGGCACATGGCTGATGATTTTATCAAACAGCGGATCGAGCGTTTCTCGCGGCGCAGTGAGGCTTTCTGCCGCCCAGCCGTCACGGCCTGAGGCATAGAGTGTCGGGAAATCCAGCTGCTCTTCGCTCGCATCCAGCGCGGCAAATAAATCAAACACTTCGCTGTGCACCGCATCTGGCCGAGCATCACCGCGATCGACTTTGTTGATCACCACAATCGGCTTCAGGCCAAGTTTCAGCGCCTTGCTGAGTACAAATTTGGTTTGTGGCAGCGGGCCTTCCGCCGCGTCACACAGCAGCACCACACCATCCACCATCGTTAAAACGCGCTCCACCTCACCGCCGAAATCGGCGTGGCCTGGCGTGTCCACAATATTGATGCGTACATCGCCGCGCACCACCGAGGTGCATTTGGCGAGAATGGTAATGCCGCGCTCGCGCTCGAGATCACCTGAATCCATGACGCATTCAGCCACCTGCTGGTTGGCACGGAACGTGCCGGACTGGCGAAGGAGCTGGTCAATCAGGGTGGTTTTACCGTGGTCAACGTGGGCAATAATGGCGATGTTACGAATGGATTTCATGACGCTACAGAATAAGAGAATTAAAAAAAACGAAAATATATCTAACCAACAAAATACTGACGTATTTTGACGCTGCCTACGGCGCGGCCAGCTTTGCTTTTCGCCAAAGCCGGCATGGCCAATAACAAAGTTTATTTATTGGCTATAAAAGAATGAGAGATGAAGATGAGCAGCGCGCAGGCGCTTGCCGCTTATCTATCATCGCTCATCCGTTCATCCGTGAATAAGTGATGATACTGGTCGTTAGATCAGCTTGAGGTTCACCGCTGAGGTTTTACCTTTGCTGTCGGCCAGATCATATTGAATTTTCTGATTTTCATCGAGCATGGAGAGGCCAGCCGCTTCCAGCGCGGTGATGTGCACGAATACGTCCTGTCCACCGTCATCAGGCTTGATAAAGCCAAAACGTTTTGCGGGATTAAACCATTTAACGACACCGGTAGCCATTGTAGTACTCCAATTGATGAATGAGATATCCGGCCTGAGCCGGGAGAAAGGTTTTAGACGATTTTGCCCCGAGTAGCAAGCGGGAAATTGGCCTTCAGCGCCGCCACACCCCTTCCATAGCCGCACCGCCCGCGCCGTAAGCCGCTAATAGGTAAACTGCTCTTTAATAATGCGTTCTTCGAGGTTGTGCTCAGCATCAAACAGCAGTGTGACGCCGGATTTACGCTGTTCGCTGATAATCACATCGGTCACGTTTTCAATTTCAGTAAAGTCCGCCACCGCATTCACCGGCCGCTTATTCGCTTCCAGAATCGTGAAGTTGATGCTGGCATCATGCGGCAGCAGCGCCCCACGCCACCGGCGCGGACGAAATGGCACGAGCGGGGTGAGCGCGATCACGTTCGCGCCGTGCGGTATGATCGGCCCGCCTGCCGAAAAATTATAGGCCGTGCTTCCGGCAGGGGTTGCGACCAGAATGCCATCCGCAATCAGCTCTTTCAGGCGCACCACATGATCAATCGACACGCGGATTTTGGCCGCCTGCCTGCCATCACGAAACAGCGACACCTCATTAAACGCCAGCGCCTGAACGGTTTTGCCGTTGGCACGCTTGGCAAACATATGCAGCGGATAAAGCACCGAGGAACGCGCCGCATTCATGCGCTGCATGATGTTTTCCAGATTGAACTGGTTCATCAGAAAGCCGACCGTGCCGCAATTAATACCGTAAAAGGGCAGCTTCATTTTCATGTATTCGTGAAGCGTTTGCAGCATGAAGCCATCGCCACCAAGAACAACAATCGCTTCTGCGCCCATGCGCCGCTTAGTGATTTCGACAATGTCGTAGCGTTTTTCAATTTCTTTCAGCGCGGACTGTGCCTTAGGCGAATCATCCGCAACGACGGCTATCTTCTTCATGGACATAAAAACAAATCGTGATGGTTAACTGGTTAATTCTATGCGAACGTGGCATAAAAACCACGCAGTGTCAAAGCGCTTATGCCGGCATATCTGCGCGGCAACTTAATGCGCTACACGCCGCACCAGCGCGATGATGTAGGAGAGGTTGTCCATCGGCGCATCTTCCGCATGATGAAGGATACGCTCGACAATACGATTCGCATAGCGTGAGCCGCCTTTTTTCTCGCCTTCGCTATCAAGCTCACGCACGATTTTCAAAAGCAGCTTCACGGCTGGAAACATCGCCTCCGGCAGGCCGGACTTGTTGTAAATCGCTCTGAAGCCCAGCTCGCCGCGATCCGTAATCAGCTTGCGCGCATTGGCGACCGGAATGTTGGAAAGATGCGCCAGACTGTTTTCAAAAAAGCTGAAATCGCCCTGACACAGCGCGCTGAGAATGATGGAGGGGGTCAGCCTTCCTGCCGCATGGAGCTGGCGAACCAGTTTTTCAATCTCACCTTCTGAATGGGTGTGGCGGATGAGATGCAGTGTTTCATTTTCACGGGTTTTTTCTACCTCGCGATCAATCACAACATCCGGCGACCTGTATTTCTGTTTCAATGTGTCAGCAAGTGCTGATGACACGACGGATATCAGCTTTTCCACCGTTGCCACCGGCAGGTACGAGCGCTGCGAAACCGCCTGCATCATCGCCTCGTTGCCCTTGTGATCATGAATGATGCGCTCAAACGCAGGCTCGGAGATGATGGCACCCGCATTGGACACCAGCGAACTGATGACCTCTGCATGGTTTTTTTCAATCAGCAGATCGGAAATGCGATCGGACACCACACGCCGCCGTGACACCGCAAGATAGCGTGAAACCTCATCTTTCGCAGAGATCAAATCCATCAGGTCATCATCCGTCAGCACTTCGGAAAACTGCAGGATCGGCAAGGCGACCTCTTCCACATCCCGCGCCATTTTAATGACGATATCGTGAGGAATGGTTTTGGAATCCTTGACATAGTTCGCAAGCGAGGAACGCACCGCCAGCTCTGTATCACGCACCAGTAAACGAAAAATCTGCTCGGCAATGACAATTTCTCGCGCACCCAGCGGCGCAGACGCCTTGCCGTTATAGGCGGTGCCAATCTTGTGCGTCATTTCAATGCGGGGGGCGGCGCTGGTGTCCGTCAGCAGACGCTGAACATCAGCAGCAGAGAGCACCAGCTGAGCAGTAGCAGCAGGGTTAGGCTGGGACAGCAAGCTTACCTCCGATAATAGATAACAGGTAGGACATGTTTTCCACACCGCGATGATGACCATCCATATAGATGCGGTCGATCACACGCTTGCGGAAGTCATGTCGACGGGTAAAACCAAAATCCGTCTCCTCCAGGCTGATGCCAAGCAAAATACGCACCGCCTCGGTGAACCCCTCAGGCATGGAGGCCGCCTTGTAAATCGCCTGAAAACCAAGAATGCCGCTATCCATCAGCAAAATGCGGGCGTTGACGCGTGGAACGCCAGCAAGCCTGGCAATGCCCGCCTCGAACACACTGATACTGCCCACACACAGCGCGCGGATGAGCAGCGAGTGAGTCAGACGCCCACCCATATAAAGCTGATCCACCAGATCTTCCACCTGCTCGTCATTATCGGGATCAATCGCGCCGTCGCTGGGGATGATGCCGAGCATTTCCCACTCACGCGTATCGCTCGCCGCTTTCTGCGCCACCGGTGTGCTGAGCTTATACTGACGCGTCAGAATCATCTTCATGTCATCAGTCACAACATGGTAAAGCTTCTCGGCTACCGTCAGTGGCAAGCCGCCACGATGCACCAGTGTTTCAAGCAGCGAGTGATCCTGAGCGATATCCTGCCAGGCAGAAAGCAAACCCTTTTCAGACATCTGTGAGCTTTTGTTACGAAACAGATCCCCAAGCACAGAACTGTTGCGCGTCTCAAGCAGTGCGCCAGATACCGCCGCCGATACATTTTCTCGGCGTGCAACAGCGCAGAGTTTAATCACCTCTTTCGTGCTATTGATGATGGACAGCAGGTCTTCATCAGTCAGAACCGGGGAATACTCCAGCACATGCTCGGCGATCTCCGGCTCGTCATTGGCAAGCTTGATCACAATGTCGTGCGGCACCTGACCATAATCACCAAGATGATCCGCCAGTGTCTTGCGAACATTTCTCTCAACGTCTTTCAGCAGAAGACGAAAAATATCAGCGGCAATATCCGCCTCAGCTTTCGAAAAAGCGCCTGTTCTGTAGTCCTTCGCCAGCTTGGACGCGAGTACCCCGCGAACCGCACCAGACGGTTCTTGAAACAGCTTTTTAACGTCCATAATTGACACGTTCATGGGGATGAATACGAATCGGGCAAACAGGATTGATTAGGCGAAATATATAGCTAAAACAATTCATTAAATCAACACCTAAACTGTTTGTCGCGCATAATAAGAATTAATGTTTATTAACAAAATCCTAGACGATTAAAATGAATTTTTAGTTAATTTTTTCTCAAATATATTTAGATTGCACGATAATAATGGATAATGTTATGGCTGCTGGCGTATTTTCAACTTGTGGCAGCACGTTATGAATAAACTTTATCCTGATGCAACTTCGGCTCTAAGTGGCCTGCTTTTTGATGGCATGACCATCATGTCCGGCGGGTTTGGTTTATGCGGTATCGCCGAACACTCGATCGTCGCGATCCGTGATTCAGGCGTGAAAAACCTCACCGTTATCTCCAACAATTGCGGCATCGACGATTTCGGCCTTGGCATTATGCTGAAAACGCGCCAGATCAAAAAAATGATCTCATCTTACGTTGGTGAAAATAAAACCTTCGAGCAGCAATATCTAAACGGCGAGCTGGAGCTGGAATTCAACCCGCAAGGCACACTGGCCGAGCGCATTCGCGCGGGCGGCGCGGGCATTCCTGCGTTTTACACCAAAACCGGCTATGGCACCATCGTTGCCGAAGGCAAGGAAACCCGCGAGTTCGGCGGCCAGCATTATGTGATGGAAACCGCGCTTAAAGCGGATCTTTCGATCATCAAAGCCTGGAAAGCCGACACCGCCGGCAACCTGATTTTCCGCAAAACCGCGCGCAACTTCAACCCGATGATGGCGATGGCCGGCAAGGTCACCGTGGCGGAAGTGGAAGAGATTGTCGAGGCCGGGCAGCTGGATGCCGACAACATCCATACGCCGGGTATTTTTGTGCAGCGGCTGTTCAAAGGCGCCAAATTTGAAAAACGAATTGAATTCAAAACCGTGCGGGAGGCGGCGTAACATGGCCTGGAACAAAGATGAGATGTGCATTCGCGCGGCGCGCGAGCTGAACGATGGGTTTTATGTGAATCTTGGTATCGGCATGCCAACGCAGGTCGCCAACCATATTCCCGCCGGCATGCATGTGACGCTACAAAGTGAAAATGGCATGCTCGGCATGGGCCCCTTCCCCACGCCCGACAAGATCGACCCCGACCTGATCAACGCTGGCAAACAGACCATCACCCAACTGGCCGACAGCAGCTTTTTTGACTCCGCCACCTCCTTTGCCATGATCCGCGGCGGCCATATCGACCTTTCGATTCTCGGCGCGCTGCAGGTTTCACAAGCGGGCGACCTCGCCAACTGGATGGTGCCCGGCAAAATGGTCAAAGGCATGGGCGGCGCAATGGACCTCGTGGCCGGCGTGAAACGTGTGGTGGTGCTGATGGAGCACAACGCCAAAGATGGCAGCGCCAAACTGGTGAAATCATGCACCCTGCCGCTGACCGGCAAACGCGTGGTGCATATGGTGATTACAGAACTTGGTGTTTTCACCATTGATGCTGCACGCATGTCACTGATTGAGCTGGCGCCGGGCGTGAGCCTTGACGAGCTTCGCCAGCGCACCGAAGCGGAATTCCATGTTGCGCTTCAGCAGCAAGCCGCTTAATTACCAGTTGAAAAGCACGAAATTAAATCCAAAACTTTTTCCAAGCCACCATGCGCCAGCTATCTGAAAAACAACGCGATGATAGAAGTAATAAGGCAATGTATTTCTACTGAGCACCGTCACGATTCGTTTGCTGCGTGATGTATCCCAGATCTGCCATATTACCCGGTTAGGACAACGTTCAAGCCAGCTAACCACCCACGCTGTTCCCACCACTACATAAAGCCATTGAATAGCATCAAAATCAAATTGCAGAAACTGCCACCCGATAAATCCAAGGTATGCCGATACAGCAAGCATAATTCGGCGGTGGCGCGATTCATTATTACGAACCAACCGACCCAGTATTGCAAATAAAAATGCAATGCTACCATACTCGAATATGGGCATCGTTATCAGTGAAATCATCAATGAAGAAACTACAACTTCTGGCAGCCGCTTTGAAAGCCAGCCTTTGTCTTCACACCAATTGATTGCAAGCCTACACAGAATCACCGTTACAAGAGCATTCATTGCCAAAAATGGCGTCGCAATAAAAGGATGCAGTACTACAATAAGCAAGGCATAAACCCATAGCTCACGACCAATATCTCGCCCCCGGGAATATCCCACAAGAAAAAACCACACGGGAAAGGTGATGCGCCCAATGGCTCTGAGCCACTCTATTTCGGGAAAGAAATACGCGCCAAGATGATCAATGGTCATATTAAAAATGGCAAAAAATTTCATTGCATCAAGCGCAGTGAATGACTCGCCTTGTTTTTGCGCTTTTTGATACCATCTTTGCCAAAGCATCCAATTAGCCGATCTCAAATATTCCATCCACCTCGACCGCGACGTTAAACGGCAGCTGGCTCACGCCGACGGCGGCGCGGGTGTGCTTGCCGGCATCGCCGAACACTTCCACGATAAAATCCGACACGCCGTTGGCGACTTTTGGCTGGTCGGTGAAATCTGCACCGGAATTCACAAACACGCCGAGCTTCACGCAGCGTTTCACACGGCCTAAATCACCGCCGCACGCTTCTTTCAGATGCGACAGCATGTTGATGCCGCACTGGCGCGCCGCCGCCTGCGCCTCTTCGATCGTGCAGTGTGTGCCCACCTGCCCGATCGCGACCGGCCTACCCTCTTTCATGGGCAGCTGACCGGAGATAAAGACCTGATTGCCGGTAATGACATAATGCACGTAATTGGCGACCGGCGGTGATGAAGGGGTGATGGTAACACCAAGACGAAGCAGCTGTTCTTCAACACGACTCATAAAATATCCATATACAACAAGTGATTAAAAATAATGGCCACAAACGGCAGCAACCGATAATGCGCGCAATAGTAGAATTAATTCAGGACGATTATCAACCGATTCTTCAGTGTTTTTTGCCATCATAGAAAAAATGTTGTTTTTTA
>Ga0315900_10004151_pt1 | contig 20576 bp, 16 predicted proteins | sample LakEriMetagenome_FD_203521 | JGI IMG/M metagenome (GOLD analysis project Ga0315900, IMG submission 203521) | Freshwater fungal communities from buoy surface, Lake Erie, Ohio, United States - Buoy 12 MA114 | ecosystem: Environmental > Aquatic > Freshwater > Lake > Lake biofilm | place: USA: Lake...
GCCGGATACACATTGCCTGCAGATTTGAATATTCCTACCTACTGGATTCGGCCTCAGGAAAAATTATCAGGAGAAAGGGGGGCACATCGATTTGTTTGGGACCTGCGCTATGCGCCACTGGAGTCAACCGTCTCTTTTCCAATCGCCGCTGTATATAACAACACCGCACCGGAGACCGCATCGCCCTGGGTGCTGCCCGGCAATTATACAGTAACGCTGATCGTTAACGGACAAGCCTATACACAGCCACTGGTTGTCAAAATGGACCCGCGCGTAAAGCTTTCACAAGAGCAATTATCGCAGCTGCATACCGCTTCGCTTACATGCTATCAGGCCAGACAATCTGCCTTGATGAATTTGCAAGAAATAAGCGTGGTCAAAAAACAAATCAAAGAGTGGTTATCAGGTGATCGCTCCGACAAAGAAAAAATTGCACTGCTGGAACAGCAGGTGGCAGAAATAGAGGGTGCTGGCGGAGGCCGCAGGGCGCGCACAGTTGCTGCTGCACAACCGGGTTTTGCAACGTTGGAAGGTCAGCTGTCTTCTATCGGCAGTATTTGGCAAGAAGCCGACCGGCTGCCAACGCGGCAATCAATGGAAGCATTACAACAAACACTGCAAGCACTGGGGGCGCTTCAGATCAAATGGAATAAACTAAAAGAGGATATAGGACAAATAAAATAGTAGTCCGGCTTTTGTGTCAAGGCCCTGTTTATTAATTAACCGACCATTTTTTCGCGCTCTTTCTGTAAGCGGAACATCTCGTCGCGCAAGCGGGCGGCTTCAATAAAGTCCATGTCGCGCGCCGCCTTTTCCATTTGCTTTTTTGTCTGTGTAATGGCTTTTTCTATTTGCGGAATGGTAGCATACGTTATTTGTTCTTCCGCTGCCGCGGTTACCAAAGGCTCATCTTTCTGAAGTGCATACGGTCGTGATGGGTCATATCCTTTGATGTCGAGCACAGAGCCTTGTGCCCTGATCTGATCAATGCTCTTTTTCACAGTTCGGGGTACAATTCCGTTTGCCAGGTTGTAAGCCACCTGTTTCTCCCGGCGCCGAGTAGTTTCGTCAATGGTCCGCTGCATGCTTTCCGTGATCTTGTCGGCATAAAATATAACTCGCCCCTCTTCGTTTCTTGCTGCGCGCCCTGCCGTTTGAGTCAACGATTTTTCATTTCTTAAAAATCCTTCCTTGTCTGCATCCAAAATCGCCACCAGGGCCACTTCTGGCAGATCAAGTCCCTCCCTTAATAAGTTTACACCCACCAGCACATCAATTTCACCCAGCCTAAGTTGTTGTAAAATTTCTACCCGCTCTAAGGTGTCGACATCGCTGTGAATATATTTAGACCGAATTTGAATCCTGCCCAAATATTTATGCATCTCTTCCGCCATACGCTTGGTGAGCGTTGTCACCAATACGCGAAATCCCTTCTTCACGGTTACATCGATTTCCTCCAGCAGATCGTCTATCTGATTAATGCTGGGACGTACTTCAATGGGGGGGTCGAGCAAGCCGGTCGGACGAACAATCTGTTCCACCACAACACCGCCGGTTTTTTGTAATTCATAGTCGCCCGGGGTGGCGCTTACAAAAATAGTTTGTCCCGTGACTGATTCAAACTCATTAAAATTCAGCGGACGGTTGTCGAGCGCGCTGGGGAGCCGAAAGCCATAGTCGACCAACACCAGTTTACGACTACGGTCACCGCCATACATACCCGCCACCTGTGGAATAGTTTGGTGACTTTCGTCGATCACGCATAAAAAGTCGGAGGGGAAATAATCGAGCAGACAGAATGGTCTTGTGCCGGGGTGTCTGCGATCAAAGAAGCGGGAATAGTTTTCGATGCCATTACAATAACCCAGCTCGCGAATCATTTCAAGATCATACTCTACTCTTTCCTTTAGTCGTTGTGCTTCCACGAACTTGCCCTGTGAAGAAAAATATTCGATCTGTGCCATCATCTCGTCCTGAATGTCGTGCATTACCTGCACGATCATTTCTTTGGGTGCCAGGTATATCGTAGCAGGAAAAATGGCAGCATGCTCCATTGTATCCATCCTCTTTCCGGTGTTGGTATCAATGCTCTCGATCGATTCTATTTCGTCGCCGAAAAAGGTAATGCGATATCCAAAATCTACATAGGGTAGATTGATGTCTACCGTATCGCCTTTCACACGAAAAGTGCCCCGTGTGAAATCGCCTTGCGTTCGATTATATAAAGAATTCACGAGCGCATGTAAAAATCCCTGGCGGGAAATGATTTGTCCGCGCTCCAGCCGAATGATGCCGTTGGCATATTCTGTCGGATTACCCATGCCATAAATACAGCTGACGCTGGCCACCACGATGATATCGCGCCGTCCGCTGAGTAATTGGGAAGTGGCTTGCAAACGCAATTTGTCGAGCTCTTCGTTGATGCTTAAGTCTTTCTCAATGTATACATCGCTCACCGGCATGTACGCCTCCGGTTGATAATAATCGTAGTAGCTGACAAAATAACCAACCGCGTTATCGGGAAAGAACTGCTTGAATTCGCCATACAGTTGTGCTACCAGCGTTTTGTTGTGTGTGAGCACGAGCGTTGGGCGCTGTGTCTGCTGAATCACATTGGCGATTGTAAATGTTTTTCCGCTACCGGTAACGCCGAGCAGTGTCTGATAGCGTTCGCCACTGTTCACGCCTTCTACCAGCTCTTGTATGGCGCCGGGTTGGTCGCCCGCAGGCTGATAGTCAGTATGAAGCGAAAAGGGCATGGGTAGAACAGTTGAGGAAAGTCGGGTGGTGCAAAGTAGATTGTTACAGCAAAACTATGTTGTAAATCGGTACGGGAGGGCGAAAGTATTGCTCCGACTCGCGCTGTCGGTATATTTTACGTACGACCGACATTCCTTTCACAACGCGACCAAAAGCGGCAAAGCCTTGTCGGTCGGCAATGTTTTCTCCGCCCGCATCCAGCCCTTTTTGCCTTCCGATACAAATAAAAAATTCTGATGCAGCTGTTCCGGGTGCACCACGCGCAAGCGAGATGGTTCCGTCTTTGTGCTCGATGCCGGTCTGGTCGGTGGACTCATGCGGTATCCCCGGCAGCGTGGATGCAAGCGCATAGTTGGTTTTCCAGATGCCCCCTTGAATGAGCTCCGTCTTCGGCGCATTGCTGGGCTGGTTGTCAATGGTGAGCACGCGATAGAACTGGCTGTTTTCATAATACCCCGAATCAACATATTGCAGGAAGGCTTTCACCGTTTTTGGCGCCTGTTTTGCATAGAGCTCTATCTCGATCTCGCCATATCCGGTTTGTATCACCACATGAGGCGTATCTGAATTGCGCGTTTTGGCACCACAGCTAAACAGCAGCGGCAGTAAAAAAAACAGCACGATAGAGCGGGGGCGTAGCATATTTAATTACCAGCTGGGATTTTTTTTCTTTTTCTTCGACATCATCCACGGCAACAGGTTGGATTCGGCAAAAGCATTGTCCCAGCTATTATGATTAACTCCGGGATACTCCGTATACTTTACGGTGCGTGCACCTTTTTCCATAAGGCCCTTGTGGAGCTCTCTGTTGAAGGTCGGCGGCACCACCGCATCTTCTGCACCATGAAACATCCACATCGGTACCGGTCCGGCCTGCGCGAGGAAAGCGTTCACATCGGTTGCACCGCAAATCGGAAAGGCAGCGGCAAAATATCCGGGATAGCGCACCAGCATATCATAGGTGCCCATGCCGCCGAGAGAGAGGCCGCCGATGTACACTCTTTTTTTATCCGCCTTGCCTGAAGCGATCAGGCTGTCCATCAATTTTTTTACCAGCAGGGCCGGGGTGGTTGCTGTAAGCGTGGCATCGTATATCCACTCGTTGATTTTTGGTCCGCGCTTAAATCTTGACCAGGCGCTGTCTTTCGGACATTGCGGGAAGACAACGATAGCAGCATGGCTGTTGCGTATGTCTTCGCGCACAAAAAGCTTTCCGCCGTGAATGAGCTGAATTTCATTGTCGCTGCCACGTTCACCGGAACCGTGCAGAAAAACAATGAGCGGATAACTTTTTTCTGGGCGATAGGCTGCTGGGTACAGGATGCGATAGCGGAGCGTGTCAGCTCCCGATACATACTGCTGCTTCGCAAAAAGTGAAAGGTCCTGTGCCTTTGCAGTAAAAAGCAACAAGAGCGACAGACAAGTAAATAGACTTTTTTTCATTTTTTCTTCCTATGTATTTGTGTTGTTTATTGCTTTACCCACTCCGGATGCTGTTGGTGCCAATCGGATAGTTGCTGATAAGCTTCGGCCACAGATAACAATTTGCCTTCTTCATATAAGCCCGCGATAAAAGTGATGCTGGTGGGCAGTTTTTGCCGGGCATCGAATCCTGTTGGAACACATACGGCCGGATGCCCTGTCAGGTTCGTGATCGCGCTTTGGTTGCCGCTACCGCGTGTCGGACAAATCAAGACGTCAATTGTATTCATTACATCGTTTACTTTTTGCATCAGCAGGTAGCGGTGTCGATTGGCGTTGATGTATTCGACAGCGGGCATCAATCTTGATACCCGAAACGAATTGGGCCAGTCATACTTTCCCTGACGCGTCATTTCATCGTCGATATTGTTGCGTGTAAAATCGTCAAATGCTGCAGCGGCTTCGGCGCTGATTACCACGTCCATGATGTTGAAAGGATATGCAGCACTGTCAGGAAAATCAACGGGTATTAGCGTATAGCCGGCATCCTGAAAAGAACGTAACACCTTCCATTCGCTGCGCGTCGTGTCTTTGATCCGATCGAAATAATTTTTTGTATAGCCGATTCGAAGTTGGCGAGCATCACCAGAGGGTTGATAATTAAATCGTGCGTTAATGGCGCTGGGGTCTACCCCGTCGGTGCCATGAATGAAGGCGAAAACAATGGCGGCATCGGATGCACTTCTGCAGATAGGACCGATTTTATCGAGGCTCCAGCTAAGTGCCATGCCACCACTTCTGCTGATGCTGCCAAATGTCGGGCGTAATCCGGTGAGGCCACAAGTGGAAGAGGGTGATATGATAGAGCCCCAGGTCTCCGTACCAATAGCAAAGGGAATCAGGCCTGCCGCCGTTGCAGAAGCGGAGCCTGCAGAAGATCCGGAGGACCCTGTATTGATGTTCCAAGGATTGCGCGTTCTGCCGCCATACCAATAATCGCCCATTGCCAATGCGCCAAGCGTAAACTTCGCAATCAAAACTGCACCGGCTTCCTGCAGTCGTTGGTAAACATACGCGTCTTCCTCAATTACCTGGTCTTTATACGGCGCAGCGCCCCAGGTTGTTTTGGTGCCGCGAACAGCAAAAAGGTCTTTTAGTCCGTAGGGAATTCCGTGAAGCGGTCCCCTGTATTTTCCCGCAGCAATTTCCTCGTCGGCTCGGCGTGCTTGCTGCATGGCCAGCTCTTCCGTGAGCGAAATCACACAATGCAGGGTATCGCCATATTTTTTCAGTCGGCCGATAAAGAAGTTTGTCAGCTCGACGGAGCTGATTTTTTTATTCCGTATGAGATAGGCGAGTTGCGAAACGCTGTAGAAGGCCAGCTCATTGATGTTTGTCGGCAGGGCGGTCTTTGGCAGCTTCCATCGTATGTTGTCCTTTTGGGTATCGATGCGCATCCCCGGCAGCAGTGGGCTCTGCCACAAGCTCATGGGCACGCTATTGGAGAGCTTTTGTTTGTGCATGAGCCGGTAGTTTGCCAGGTTCTCCTGTATACCCTCATACATACTGTCGAGCTCCTGTTGAGTAAACTCCAGATCAAAAATCCGCGCTGCCGCTGCCATGTCGTTGGTTTTAGCGGCAGGAGAAGTTGTCTGGGCTGCTGCTGAGAAGCAAAGCAGCACGGCACTTAACACCCAGGTTGAAATCTTTTTGTTATTCATGGTTACTCATTTATTTCATTCTTCAATTTAACCCATACCTGATCGTCCAGCAATTCGTTGTTTTTATATGCTGCTTTGCGAAGGGTCGCTTCCAATTCAAAACCATTTTTTTCGAGCACCCTTGCGGACGCCGTGTTATTACTAAAAACTTGTGCGTGAATGCGCACAAATTGATCAAGCGACCAAATATATGCTGTCAATAATTTTACCGCCTCGGTTGCAATGCCCCTTCCCCAATATGGCTCAGCAATAAAATATCCTATTTCGCAGGATTTCCTGTATACGTCTGTTCCAGGTACAAATCCAATACTTCCGACCAGCTCTCCCTCGTACTCAACTGCAAAACTCTCCGGCGGTTTTTTCTTAGCGGCATTGGAAATCCACTGTATTGCATCCGTGTGTGTATAAGGTGATGGAAAGGCGTCTCTCACGCGCTGAAAAATAAGAGGGTTGTTGGCAATGACTGCCAACGAAGCTGCATCCGACATCTGCCATGGTCGCAACAACAAATCATTCATGTTCGGTAATCTGTCTGTTTAAATATCCCGAGTAGTCCGGTATAGTCGCTTCGTATTCGTCGTGCATGAAAGGAGAGGTCATAATAAAATCTGCTGTGGCTCGATCACAGGCCATGGGAAGATTCCAGGCAACACACAGTCGCAGCAGCGCTTTTACGTCGCTGTCGTGTGGCTGTGCCTGCATGGGATCCCAAAAGAAAAATACCATATCTATTTCTCCGTTGGCAATCATCGCTCCAATTTGCTGGTCGCCACCCAGGGGTCCGCTTAATAATTTTTTCACGGGCCTGTCCAGTTTTTCTTCGATCAGTTTTCCGGTGGTGCCGGTTGCAATCAGTTCGTGCTTGGCAAGTGCTGCTTTGTTGTGCATCGCCCATTCCAGCAGATCGATCTTTTTATGGTCATGTGCCACGAGAGCAATTCGCTTTCTTTTTCCCAATAACTTTTTTTCCTGCATGGATGTTTGTTTGTGGTTGATGAAGATACGGCTTGCTATTTATAATTCAAATGCAGTCTGGCAGACAGCACATATATAGCTGAGGCAGGAACAATGGCGGCACAGATGCCGGCAGCCAGCCATGACATGCCAAGCCACTTAAGCAACGCAACCAGTAGAATACAATAGAGGGGATAAGTAAAAAGGAGTACTGCAAAAAGTACAGAGTCATAAAATACCGTTCCCTTTGTCATCGCGCCCACCCAGCGACTAGCCGGATAAAACAATGGCAGGTTCAACCATTTTGCTAGGGGCATAATAATCGTCAGGATCCCGGTGGGCTTGTCAATGATGTTGGCGGCCGGAGGCCGGATCAACTCTTTGAGTTGCGGAAAAATAATGCGATTAAATTGATGAATGTTAGACTGTTCATGTGTAAAATGAAACAGCTCCTCGGGAAACAGCGGCTGTCCGAAGCAAAGGGTCACCGCCTTGCCAATTCTTTGAAAGCCGCTATAAGCAACGCCAATAGGAATAACACGAAATCCGGGCAACTTACTTGCCTCCAGCGCGATTCTGCCGGCTCCCTTTTTAAATGGCTGAAGCTCGTGGGTATTCAAACAGATCCCCTCAATGAAAATGAGCAGCGTCCCTCCTTTGCTTAGTACCTCGTTCGCATATTGGAAGGTGGTTCTGTTCAGGTGCACGTGTTGTCTGCCCTCACGAATGCGATAGACCGGATACATGTTGAGCAGGCGCAGGAGTGTTCGATGCCAGGGTCGATTAAAAACATCGCCGCGCGCCAGGAAATGAACGGGGCGGTTACAGGCAAGCGCTATCAACAGGGCGTCTAAGAAAGAGTCGGGGTGGTTGGCAACCAGCAGTGTTGGGCCGGCACGACCCAGGCGCTCCGCGTGGTGAATGGCAAACAGGGGCGCATACCAATACATGGTAAGTCTCACCCACGATTTCATGATACCAAATAGCAATGCCTGTTAGTTTGCAATAAATATAGTATTTCTTGTTTTGATGTTGTTTTGGACGGGGTCGCGCGGTGAAATAAAAAACCGCCCTGGAAGACCAGAACGGTTTTACTAACTAACCCATCCGAAAGAACTCGTTTATAAGAATGACGCTTGTTGTCGTTTTTATTTTTCTGCTTCTGTGGCTACCAGTTTCTGCTCGCTTACTTTCGCGCGGATCTTTGCTTCAATTTCTGCGGCCAGCTCGGGATTGTCGTGCAACAAATTCTTTACAGCATCGCGACCCTGACCAAGCTTGTTGCTGTCATAGCTAAACCAGCTGCCACTTTTTTGCACGATGCCCAGCTCTACGCCCATATCGATGATTTCGCCCAGCTTGCTGATGCCTTCTCCGAAGATGATATCGAATTCTGCCGCGCGGAATGGCGGAGCCACTTTATTTTTTACCACTTTTACTTTTACATGGTTGCCAACTGCAGCGTCGCCGTCTTTGATTTGCGACATGCGGCGGATGTCGAGACGCACGGATGCATAGAATTTCAGGGCATTACCGCCAGTAGTTGTTTCGGGGTTGCCAAACATCACGCCGATTTTTTCACGCAGCTGGTTGATGAAAATACAAACGGTATTTGTTTTGTTGATGGTGGCAGTTAGCTTGCGCAATGCCTGGCTCATCAGCCTTGCATGTAATCCCATTTTGCTATCCCCCATTTCTCCTTCCAGTTCGCTCTTGGGTACAAGGGCCGCCACAGAGTCGATTACCACTACATCCAGTGCGCCGGATAATATCAACCTGTCAGCGATTTCGAGTGCCTGTTCGCCATAGTCGGGCTGGGATATCAGCAGGTTGTCTACATCAACACCTAGTTTTTGTGCATAGGAGCTATCAAATGCATGTTCCGCATCTATAATAGCACACATCCCTCCTTTTTTCTGTGCTTCTGCGATGACGTGTATTGCAATGGTTGTTTTACCAGATGATTCCGGTCCGTATATTTCTACAATTCTTCCCTTGGGCAATCCGCCTACGCCAAGTGCGGCATCGAGACCGATGGATCCGGTGGAAATAATTTCCATGGGGTCCTGGCTCTTTTCGTTCATCATCATGACACTGCCCTTGCCATAATCTTTATCTATCTTGTCAATTGTCAGCTTCAGGGCCTTCAGCTTTTCTGCGTTGCTCATGTTCTTTCTTTTTAAAGTAGGTTAGTCGTTTGTCTTTACAAAGATAGGGTCTTTCCCAAAACAAACTAATTTTTTTAGTATTTTTTTACTAACGTCATTAGTTTTTGTTTTATTGCGCAAAAATACGAGACAGGGGCTCGGCCGATCGGGTAGTTGTACTCGTTTTATGCCCGTGTTTTCCCCTTTTTTATCAGATTTTCGGCCAATGTGGGGGGTGCTTGCTGGGGGAACTACCAGCCTATACCATAATCCTCGCCGTGGTTAGAGGAGCCGCCCCAGAGTGTTCCGTGCTTTGTATCAAAGAAGATGGCATTGATCGGACCACTGCTGCGCTCGGTAAAGCTTAGCGTGTAACCCATTTTTTTTAGCGCCTCACGAGTAGCCGGCGGTATGCGGTTATTCAATAGCAGCTCGCCGGGTCGAGGTTTTCTGTCCGCAATCCGGGTTCCGCCCAGCGACAACCAAAGTTGATTGGTATTAATATTAGCCGCTTCCGCAGCCTGCTGAACGGTCATGTTAAAATCGACCATGTTGACAAAAAACTGTAACAGGTTTTGGTCTTGTGTGTCTCCGCCCTGCACCGCAAAAGAAACGAAAGGCACTCCGTTTTTGAGCGCAAGTGAGGGCGTGAGCGTTACCCTGGGCTGCTTGCCGGGAGCGACCACATTAAATGGGTTAATAGCCGAATCCAGCACAAAACTTTGCAGTCGCTGGCTCATGCCTACGCCCGTATTTCCCGCAATGGTAGCGGGAATCCATCCGCCACTGGGTGTAATGGACACCACCCAGCCTTCTTTGTCGGCCGCCTCCACGCTGGTGGTACCCAACCAAAGCCTTTCCATATATGCGTCTTCGTTCATGGCCGTGCCGGTACTATCGTGTGCGGGAACAAATTGCCGGCGAGAAGCGCTGTCAGACATTTGTTTTCTGGCTTCCAGCAAATCGCGGAAGGGGTTTTGCTTTCCTTCAAATGGATAGGGGTCGCCCGGCTGCGTCTGTGGATCGTTGGCGTCCTTGCGCATCTCCGCCAGGCGCGCCCTGGCATATTCCTTGCTGAGCAAGCCCCGCATAGGTTGGTTGCTATTACGGGCAGGGTCTCCATAATAGAAGTCCCTGTCCGCAAGCGTCATGTTCATCACCTGATATAGGGTGTGAATGTATTCCGGCGAGTTATATCCCATTGCTTTCAGATCGAGCGGCTCAAGCATGTTCAGCGATTGTAACAGCATGGGTCCTTGTGTCCATTGCGACAATTTATATACGTCAATGCCGCGATAGTTGACCATGAGCGGCTCCTCCTCTTTGGGTTTCCAGTTTGCCAAATCTTGTAGCGTAATCAGTCCGCCCTGTTCCTGACAGCCCCGCACAAACTCTTGCGCAATGTCTCCTTTATAAAAACGATCGCAAGCGGCCTGAATGGCCTCTTTACGGGACTTCCCCCTTTTCAACGCCTGCTGCTCTGCTTCCACCATTTTAGTTAGTGTGTTGAGCAGGTCTTGCTGTACAAAAATTTCGCCCGCCTCCGGCGCCTCTCTTTTTTCACCCAGGTGGGGAAGAAACACCTTTTTGCTGTAGGGCCATTGTTTGATGCGCTCTTTGCCCCTTTCGATGCTATTCGCCGTTTCTGCTTCTATTGGATAGCCGGCAGCCAACTGCATGGCCGGTGCCAATACTTGCTGGAGGCTCATGGTGCCATATTGTTGTAACATGTGGCAGAGGCCGCCCACCGTTCCGGGGGTAACAGCAGCAAGCGGACCATATTCCGGAGGAAAGCGATAGCCCTTGTCTTTGAAGAAGGCCGGCGTTGCGCCGGTGGGTGCCACACCCAGGGCATTAATGCCAATAACTTTTTTGGTGCGCGGATTATAGATCAGCGCTTGTGTTTCTCCTCCCCAGCTAAGTACATCCCACATGGTACAGGTGGCCGCCAACATGGCGCAAGCAGCGTCTACTGCATTGCCCCCTTGTTGAAACATCATAGATCCCGCTGTTGCAGCCAGTGGCTTGCCGGTAATGGCCATCCAATTCTTTCCATGCAGCGGTGGCTTTTGTGTGCGCTGCGCAACGGCAGCTAAAGAAATGGCCAAAAGAAAAACGAACAGAAGGGATGGCTTTTTCATGTGCGGGGTTTTGCAGCAATTTACTTTATTCTACTCATGTCATGCAATGTTTGGTGCGGTCTCTAGCCGAGCTTTACTTCAAATAGCGACTCACCTTTTGGCTGATTGTTTTTTTCACGCCCGCCCATGTTTGATTTTTAAGCCCAAGGGGCTCTTCATCTTCTTCTGCCTCGGCGAAATATGTCAAAGCCTGTGGCACCGTAATCAACAAGTTTTGAGTGCTGTATTTTTTTTGGTGAAATGAGACAAAATCCTCTATGGTGTAGTGTTCCAAAAGTTCGGCTATGTCCCAGAAATCTTTCTTCTTTGCTCGTCCAAAAATGGGCTGCACCTTCATTGCAATGATGTCTTCAACCGAAAACATGCGTACGCCTTCAACGGCTTTTGTAGCAGCGATAAGCGGGTGGCCGTGTTCGACGATGTCTACTTTTACATTGTCTATGAAACAAAAGATGCCAAATTTGGGGTTGTTGGTGTGCACGCTCATTCGCTCTTTAAAAATCTCGGAAAGCTTTTGAACTACCTGTTTGTTATCAATCCTTTCGGTGGCAAACAAATCAAGGTCTTCAGATTTTCTATGTCCATACAACAATGACAGCGCTGTTCCTCCCACCAAAAAAAGATCGTGAAGGTCCGGCTCCCGCATCAGCTGCTTTAGTAGGGAAAAAGTGTGGGGTTCGACTGTCTCAAGGTGTAGCATCTGAAATCTTTTAGGGGCCGATCAATTACTGCGCTGGCTAAATACAAAGTGACCTCCGATAAAAACTTGGCGCCCAATAGCACCTCCGTGACTTTTTTATCTCCATAATAGCGCCGGCAGTTTCTAATATCATCCACGTCACCTCGTTCAAAGACCCGCTCTATTACAAAACTGGCCTTTGCTTCGTAATCAATTTTTTCGAAGTCCACATCCCAGAAAATCCGGCGATGAAGCATCGGCGCCTCTCTTTTTTCCATATACTAAAAATACAACTATTCCTTGGATGGATTATCGTGGCTCTTTTTTATCAACGCCTGCCCTTTCGTTATCCCATCAGACTGGCATTATGTGGACACTGCAATAGAAAAGATGGCAGAGGTCCGTCTGATTTTTCGTAGCTTTAGTAGTTACCATTTTCTTGCTTATGCCTACTTATCAACTTTCCATTAATGGAAAATCTCAATCGGTGGATGTTCCGGCCGATATGCCCCTGCTTTGGGCCTTGCGCGACTCCCTGGATCTCACGGGAACCAAGTATGGCTGTGGTGTTGGATCCTGTGGCGCTTGTACTGTGCTGATCAATGGCAAACCCGTTCGCTCTTGTCAATATCCGGCCTCGGCCTGCACTGGCAAGGAGGTGATCACAATCGAGGGGTTGAGCGAAGAGGGTACACATGTTGTTCAGCGCGCATGGACCGACCTAAATGTGCCACAGTGTGGTTATTGTCAGTCCGGACAAATCATGACGACCGTTGCGCTGTTGCAGCAACATCCGCAGCCCAGCGAAGATCAAATTGACGAAGCGTTTACGGGTCTCGTTTGTCGCTGTGGCACTTATGCAAGAATAAAAAAGGCTGTTCTCCGCGCATCGGAGTTGAATAAAAAATAATCGTATGAAAAGAAGAAGCTTTATACAACTCGGTTCTTTTTTGTCCGGAGGATGGGTACTATCTCAATTTCTACCCGTGTCGGCACTTGCCAGCGAGGGGGGTCCCGACTGTTTTCAGCCCAGTCCGCTCATTAAACTTTGTTCCGACGGAAAAATCATTGTATATGTATATAAGCAAGAAATGGGGCAGGGAGTGCAAACATCTTTGCCGCTGATTGTTGCAGAAGAGCTGGAAGCAGACCTGAACAGCGTGGTGGCAGAAGCCATGCCGTTTGTTGCCGGAGGAAAGTTCAATTATTCTACGGGCGGAAGCACCAGCGTTTTGTATGAATATACACCGCTGCGCAAGGCAGGTGCTGCTGCAAGGGAGATGTTGATTTCGGCAGCCGCTGCGGAGTGGGGTATTTCGCCCGACAATTGCAGAGCCCAAAAAAGCCGCGTCATCAATACCATCACCAATCAGTCAATCGCATACAAAGACCTGATTACAAAAGCTTCGGCGCTCCCGGTACCGAAAGATCCTGCATTAAAAAATTATAAAGACTTTTCGCTGATAGGTAAGTCAGGGATCAAAAAGAGCAACCTGAAAGAAATCATCACGGGAAAATTAAAATACGGCTTGGACTTAAAATTACCCGGCATGTTATATGCCGTTATTGTTCGGTGTCCGGTAATGGGTGGTAAGGTGAAATCTTGGGATGAGTCTTCTGTCAGCAAGATTGAGGGGTTGGTGAAACTTTTTGAGATGAAAGAAATGGGCAGCCAGCTTGAAACCAGAAGTGGCGTTGCCATTGTTGCAAAAAACAGATGGGCTGCGCTACAGGCACAACGGCAGCTGAAAGTGGAATGGACATACCCTCCCGGGGCGTTACAAAAAACCTCTGCCAGTTATTTTTCCGAGCAGACAGCCCGCTTACAAAAAGCCCCCGATGTTGTTTATGACGAGAAGGGGAATACTGTTCCTGAATTACCGCCTACCGATAAAGACTGGATAACTGCCAGTTTTCAAATCCCTTTTGTTGCGCATGCGGCTATGGAGCCGCTGAATTGTATTGCTGAATTCAAAGAGGGGAAGTTTGAGTTATGGGGTGGTTTTCAAAATCCCGGCAAAACCGCAACCGTAGCAGCCAAGTTTTTTGGGTTAACGCCCAAAGACGTTTTTATTCATCTGATGCCGATTGGCGGCGGGTTTGGTAGACGGCTGGGGGCTGATTATAGCGCAGAAGCCATGCAGGTAGCACATCAAATAACGGGCCCTGTGCAGCTGATGTTCACCCGGGAAGATGATATGAAATTCGACAACTATCGGCCGGCTTCTACCCACCAGTTAAGTGCCAAGTTGGGAGCGGATAAAAAGCCTGTCGGCTGGCAACATAAGATTGCCATTGCCCCGGTAGCTGATTTTTTATTAGGGATGAAGGGAAGTAAAAACTGGTTGTCGATGGAAGCGGAGGGCGGGGGCGCCGGAGATATGTATTATAACATTCCTTCCCTTCGCAGCGCCGTGAGCAGAACGGAATCTCCGCTGGTGGAGGGTTGGTGGCGTGCCGTTAATTTCACTTATAATAATGTGGTCATTGAGTGTTTTGTTGATGAGTTGGCTAAAAAGGCGGGGATAGATCCGGTTGAATACCGATTGTCTTTGCTTAAAAATATGCCGTCCGGAAAAATCAAGGGTGGTGCGCTTTATGAGCCAGATCGACTAGCGGCTGTTATTTCTTTGGCAGCCGAAAAAATAGAGTGGAAGAAAAAGAGAGCAGCTGGTCGGGGTCTTGGTATTGCTTGTTGCTTTTATAATCACGCCAAAGCATATACGGCCCATGCTTTTGAGGTAAGTGTGAATAAGGATAAGAAAATTACCATTCACCGAGCTATTGTTGCAACCGACGTGGGAACTGTTATTGATGTGGATGGTTTCAGGAACCAGGTTGAAGGAGGTTTTGTTTGGGGCTTAAGTGCCGTTCTAAAAAGTGAGATAACGGTTGCTAGCGGAGCCGTGCAGGAAAGTAGTTTCTTCGATTTTCAGGTTTGTCGTTTGCCCGACGTGCCGGCGCTTGAAATACATGTAGTGGAGAGCGCTCGAGAACCTGGCGGTGCCGGAGAAACAAGTGTTCCTTCCGTTATGCCGGCGCTTATGAATGCCATTGCAGCTGCTACCGGTGTTCGCCTACGCTCCCTACCAATTAAAAACAAAGGATATACCGTTTAATTTTTTTCAACCCGCTCAAAGCGGAGGTCGTGAAAATCGTAGCTGAAATCTGTGAGGGGGGAAATCGCTCGCATGCGAATGCTTTTTGCCCTACCTTCTTCATCAAGACCAAAGTTGACAAATGCATCTGCGTCCATACTCCTATCATTCCAGCGCACTACCATTGTTGTTCCTTTGTACGGAAATAATTTTCCGGTTAGCTTCGGAGATCGTTTCATCTGCAGCCAGGGTTGCCCATCTTTTTCTTGTACCGTTACTTCCCCCATCCACGGATCTTTATATGTTCCAAGAAAAGACTTCCAGTTTTGTGACGAAGACTGGGCTGCTTTTTTGATCAGGGCATCTACAGAATCGGTTATTTTTTCTGCTTCCTCTATTTCTCTTTTTCTATTGGCAAACAATCTAGTCGGCCAATCAATGCCGGTTGGCCCTAAAAACTTATCTTTTATGCTATTGGAAATTGCCATAAAAGCGGCTCCCTCCTGCTGATTAGTTAATACAATAATGCCCAGTTTTAATTCAGGAATCATGGTTATCTCTGTGACCATTCCTTCTAAGCCTCCGGTATGGGTAACCTGTAGTTTTCCTTTTGTGTCTGATAAAAAGAAGCCAAGACCATAAGCAGAAAAATGAACATTATAAACACCCCGATAATAAACAGGAATAATGGTTTGTGGCGTCCATAATTCTTGAACTGTTTCTTCAGATAAAATACGCCGCCCGCCAGCGGAAACACCTTTATTCATTAAACAAATCAACCAGGCAGATAAATCATTGATATTAGAATAAACACCGCCTGCTGCATGACCAACACGCAATGTATTTCGTGGAATTACTTTAACCTGACCCTCTACAGGAGCGTGCCCATCTATCACATCCTCTTTTACAGGAAGTCGCTCATATGATCCTGCGCTTGTTTTCATTCCAAGTGGCTGAAAAATATTTTTTTCTACAAAATCATCCCAGGATTGACCGGAAACCCTTGATATCACTTCGCCGGCAATAATGTAGAGATTGTTATCATAATCGAATTTAGTTCTGAACTCAGATTCCTGGGGTAAAAAACGCAGGTTGTGAATGATATCTGTTAATGTAAAGTCACTGGAATCAGGGAAGAACATTAGATCACCGGCTCCTAGTCCCATTCCACTCCGGTGTGTCAATAAGTCTTTAATGGTAAAATGCTCTGTTACATAAGGGTCGTACAATTTAAATGCTGGAATATAGTCCCGCACATGATCTTCCCATTTTATTTTTCCTTGCTCGACAAGAATTCCTAAAGCAGCTGCGGTAAATGCTTTACTGTTAGAGGCTATACCAAATAAAGTATTCGGTGTGGTTGCTTCTTTGGTTTTTAAAGAACGAACGCCGTATCCTTTTGCATGTATGATCTTTCCGTCTTTTACTACGCCCACCGCAATTCCCGGAACACGGAAAGATGTCATTACTTTTTGTACCAAAGAATCGATTTCCGATGGTGAAAAGTTTTGTGCTTTTCCCAGCACTGTAGATAAAAGAAGTAAAGAGAGAATCAGCTTTTTCATAGTTTTTTGTTTATCCAACCAACCCGGCTTTTCTACTTATTTCCATCATTCTGTCCATTGGAACTTTTGCCGCCAGACGTAGAGATTCTTCCATTTGAATTTCAGGAACCTCATACAACAAAGCGTTGTATAATTTTTCGAGGGTATTGAGCTTCATGTGCGGACATTCATTACAGGCACATAAATTATTGGGGGGCGCCGGAATAAAAGTTTTATCCGGAGAAGATTTTTGCATTTGGTGTAATATGCCTGCTTCGGTTGCTACAATAAAAGTGTTGGCTGTATCGGATTGTGCAAATTTTAATAACTGTGTGGTGCTTCCAATAAAGTCAGCCTCCGCCAATACTGCCTCTTCACATTCCGGATGCGCAATGATCTTTGCTTCGGGGTGACGAACTTTTAAACGAACTATTTTTTCGCGGCTGAAAATTTCATGAACCATGCAAGCACCATCCCAAAGTAACATATTCCTTCCGGTCTTTTTATTTAAGTAGGCTCCCAGATTTTTATCCGGAGCAAAGAGTATAGGTTGTTCAGGAGGAACACTTTCAATAATATGAATAGCATTACTGCTAGTGCAGATAATATCACTTAGCGCCTTTATTTCCGCAGTGCAATTGATGTAGGAAATAACAATATGGTCAGGATGTTTTTCTTTAAACTGACGAAACAGAGCAGGAGGGGCACTATCAGCCAAGGAGCATCCCGCTTTCCAATCGGGTACTATCACCTTTTTGGTGGGGTTGAGAATTTTTGCCGTCTCTGCCATAAAATGAACCCCTGCAAAAAGAATAACGGAAGCTTCTGTTTTACTGGCCTGTTGTGCTAATCCTAAACTATCTCCAATGTAATCTGCCACATCCTGAATATCCGGCTCCTGGTAGTAGTGAGCTAAGATCACTGCATTTTTTTCTTTTTTCAGCCGGTCTATCTCAGCAAAAATATCTAAGTTGGGGTCTACAGGAACATCTAAAAAACCTGCTGGTGGAAGTAGTGTTTTTTCGAGTATCATATCCCTGATTGTTTTTTGTAAAACTAATGGCTTTGTTTCATTTTTTAAGAAGATTGGATGTGGATTACTTCCGTAGTATTTAATAATCAATATTTATTTAAAACCAACTACTACTATTACGGGTGTTAATTCGTGCATATTCATTCTTTCCCCATTTTTAAGGTTCTTATATCCCCAGAGAATTCACAAAATTGGACAAGAAGAAATCTAACAACAGCGTTACTTTTATCACTTATCAACAATCAACTGTTTAATTTTTTCCCGTAGACAAGAAAAGAAATCCACAGGACTTACACGGTTAATTAACGGGGATAAAAGACCCTCTTTTTCACGGTTCCCCTTTTTTTATCTTTTTTATCCCGCGGGGTATCCACAGGAAAGTAGTGAGGGATCCAGTTTTTCCACCGTTTTATTTATTTATAAACAGGAAAAAGTGGATATTCTCTTTTTAAAATCGTTTTTTCTAAAAAAATTAGCTAAAAACCCTTTTTCTTCTCTAGTTTGTGGGGAACGGCGAATACATTATTTTTGCCCTCCCGTAGCCGGAAAAGCTATTAAATTATAATATTTTATTATGTCTATTATTCAAGGAATCCGTGATAAAGGTGCCTGGGTGATTTTTGCCATCATTGCCCTGGCTTTGATTGCTTTTATTTTACAGGACGGCGTTCGCCAAGGTGGAGGTGTTTTTTCTAATACCACCGTTTTAGGAGAAGTGAATGGTCAGCAGATCATGAAGCTCAATTTTGATGAAAAATTGAAAGACCTGGAAACAATGGCTCAGGGCCAGGGTGGTCCCAGAGAAGAGTTGATGGAACAACTTTGGAACCAGGAAGTCGATCAACTGCTGTTGAAAGAGCAATACGAGAAATTAGGAATCATGGTTTCTCCGAAAGAGTTATCAGATATTTTGTTCGGCCCTAATTCTCCCCTTAAAAACGAATTTACCGACCCTACCACCGGCGAATTTAATGCTGCCCGTGCCCGTCAGTTTATTGCTGAATCAAAGCGCAGCAAGAATGTAGAGCAAACAAGATTATTGAACACAGCATATATTAACCCAGCCGTTGACCGCCTCCTTCGAATTAAATATCAATCTTTATTATTACAAGGTTCTTATTTACCCAAATGGCTGGTTGAGAAACAACAGGCAGATAACAACAGCATCGCATCTATTTCCTACGTTTATTACCCATATACAGCCCTTCCGGATTCTGCAGTAAAGGTGAGTGATGATGATATAGCAGCTTATGTAAAAAAACATGCCAACGAATACCAGAAAGTGGATGAAACGCGCAACATTACTTATGTTGCTTTTAGTGCGGCTCCTTCTTCCAGCGACTCGGCTAATGTTTACAACGAACTGACGGCATTGAAAGATAGTTTTATTGCCAGTAAAGACCCGGGATTGTTTCTGGCAAAAAATACCTCAGCCCTACCTTACTACAATAGCTATTTCAGCAAAAGCAGAATACAACAACCTAACAAAGACACACTGGTTCGGATTCCCGTTGGGCAAGTGTATGGACCCTATATTGATGGAGGGAACTATGTGTTGGCGAAAATGATTGCTACAAAAACTTGGCCCGACAGTGCTAAAGTTCGGCACATTCTCATTGCTTTTAATGATTCCAGAACCGGAGAACTTAAAAGAAATGACAGCACGGCCATGCAATTAGCAGACAGCATCAGAAATGCCATCATCACAGGTGCCAACTTTGATGCTTTGTGCGCCCGATATTCAGATGATCCCGGAAGTAAAGACAAAGGAGGCGTGTATGATTTCTTTCCACAGGGACAAATGGTAGCAGAGTTTAATGAATTTGCTTTTGATAAGCCAGTTGGAACAAAAGGTGTGGTAAAGACTGACTTTGGATATCACTATATGGAAGTACTGGGACAAAAAAATCCCAATCCGGCATATAAAATCGCATACCTGGCGAAACCCATTCTGGCAGGAACAGAAACGGAAGCCGCTGCCTCCACCGCAGCAGCACAATTCATGGCAGCTGCTAAGAATGCTCGTCAGTTCTCCGATGAAGCAACTCGCCTGAAGAAACCACTACAAAGTGTTTCAGAGATCAGACAAAGCGATTATGTATTAGGAACTTTAGGACAATCCCGCACGATGGTGCGCTGGGTTTACCAAAACGGTGTTGGCGATATCTCTGAGCCAACCATTATCGGTGACCAGGTAATCGTTGCGCTCATCAATGGCATCTTCCCGAAGGGAACGATGGCGGTAGCGGAAGCAAAACCACTCGTTGAAAACCTCGTTCGCAATGAGAAAAAGGCGGAGGTAATTGTTTCTAAGAAGTTCAAAGGAACAACGCTGGCTGACATTTCTAAAAACAGCGAAGCTCCGGTGCAAAAAGCTGACACCCTGTTCTTCTCCGCTCCGTTCATCTCTGGTATAGGAAATGAACCTGCCGTTGTTGGAGCCGCCTTCAATAAATCACTGCTGGGAAAAACCAGCACGCCGATTCGTGGCACCACAGGTGTTTTTGCTATTCAACCCGAGTCTGCCGGAGCAAGACCCTCTATGCAGGATCAGGACAGCTTTAAGCAGAGTCTGCTACAAATGCTCCGTTCCGGGTCATTCCGTAGCCAGGATGCGTTGCGCAAGGCCGCGAAAATCAAAGACAACAGATTCCTGTTCAATTAATGAGCAACTGACATCATTAAATACGAGGCCCGGCACCACCGGGCCTTTATTTTTACCTATTGCGAAACATTTAGCCAGTAACAACCATTAATTTTGCACCATCAGCAGCAACATGGAAGAGCCATTTGTAAATAAAGTAGCAGAAAGTGGACTTATCACCCTTGATCCGGCGGAATTTTATCCGACCGAAAACATCCGGATTTTTGATCTGAAGGATCACCTGTTCATGGGCCTCATTCTGAAGGAGAAAGATTTTCGCGCTGCCCTACAAAGTACCGACTGGACAGTCTATCAGGATTGTGCTGTAGGAATCATTTGTTCCGCTGATGCCATCATCCCGCTCTGGGCTTATATGTTGGTGGCGTCTGCCCTCGAGCCGTATGCGAACTTTATCATAAAAGGAAACGAGGAC
>Ga0315900_10004153_pt1 | contig 20565 bp, 19 predicted proteins | sample LakEriMetagenome_FD_203521 | JGI IMG/M metagenome (GOLD analysis project Ga0315900, IMG submission 203521) | Freshwater fungal communities from buoy surface, Lake Erie, Ohio, United States - Buoy 12 MA114 | ecosystem: Environmental > Aquatic > Freshwater > Lake > Lake biofilm | place: USA: Lake...
ATGCTCAACAATATGTCCGGCCTCTTGCAGGCCCTTTTTTACAAAGCGGGCGACTTCGGCATCATCCTCAACAAGCAGGATTTGCATGGCAGATAGACTCCAAGAACATCGTAGCTAAACCGGCGGTGGGGACGTTACGCCGCTTTGCCGCAAAGTCCAAAAGCGGCACCTTGTTTTCGCCTGGAAGGTTTGGGGCTGGGCCCCGCTATCCCCTGTTGGGGAACAGGTGCCACAGCGCATACCATTCACATGATAAACGCTATGGCCCTGGAAAACTGCCTTTTTCACCTATCAGGCGGCATGCCTTGCGCGGTCAGGCCTCAGCGGCAGGCCGTGACCATGATTTCCACCAAATGGCGCGGATCGGCCATATTGGCTTCGACGCAAGCGCGCGCCGGGGCGCCACCGGCCGGCAGCCAGGCGGTCCAAAGTTCATTCATCGCGCCGCGGTCACGGATGTCCTTCAGCCAAATCTGTGCAGACAGCATGCGGGTCTTGTCGGTGCCATTGGCTTCCAGCGCGGCATCAATCTTCGCCAGCACTTCGGCCGTTTGGCCCTTGATGTCCTTGGCAAGGTCATCAGCGGTGAGGCCCGCAAGGAAGACGAAGTTGTGGTATTCAACAGATGAGGAAAGGATCTGGTTGGATCCTTGACGATTGATCTTGCTCATTTCCGGCCTTTCAGAAAGGTTGGTCAGCGCCAGGCGCTGAGGGGATTACTAGAACAGAAAGCGCGGGGCGCGAAATCATCCGGATCAACCGGTCAGGCCACCCGATAAGTGCTGCCCGATGCCGCCGCGCCGATCATGGCTTCAAACACTGCAACGCCATGGATCGCGTCTTCAACCGGCAGCGGATAGGCAGGGCCACCGGTAATGGCAGCGGCAAAGGCCGCAAGTTCGGCATGTTCGATATCGGTCTTGGGGAATTCCTTGGCCCAGCCCTCACCCTCACGCGGGGTGAAGCTCAGTTTCTCATGCCCGTTCAATTCCAGCGCCGCATCCGTGCCATACAGCGCCACGCGCCAGACCCGTGGTGCGTAAGCCAAGGTCGCAAAGCCACCCGTGGCGCCAGAGGCGAAGGAAAACAGCCCCGCCGTTGTGTCATCCATGCCATTGGTGAGCGCACGGGCCAGGGAGCGCACGGTCACCTCAGCAATCGGGCCGGCCAGATTGATCATCATGTCGATCATATGAATGCCCATGCCGCCCATGCCGCCCAGCGGGCTTTCGTGACGGTCGGCGCGCCACATGCCGGGCTGATAGGAAATTGCGCCCGGCCCGCTGAACTGGCCTTCAACATGCAGCAGCGTGCCGAGCGCCCCGGCGGCGATTAGCTTCTTCATCTCGGCCACCGCTGGCAGGAAGCGGCGGTTATGGCCAAGCGCCATCACCACGCCCGCCTGCCGGCAGGCGGCCACAGCGGCTTCTGCGCTGGCTTTCGTCATGGTGAAGGGTTTTTCGACAAAAACATGCTTGCCCGCGCGCGCCGCCGCGATCACCTGTTCGGCGTGCATCTGGTGTGGGGAGGCAATGACCACAGCCTTCACGCGTGGTTCCGCCAGAATGGCATTCAGATCGGGCAGGATCTTCACGCCCTGGCGCGCGGCCCATTCGGCAGCGCGTTCCGGCCTGCCGGTGCTGCCGGCGATGAAGCGGATGCCGGCATCATTCCGGTTCTGCACACTATCAACCAGGGTCTGGCCCCAGCGCCCCATGCCCACTATGGCCGCTTCAATCATTCTCATGCCTCATTCAGGTTCAACGTTTTGCGGGATCGCTCGCCCCATCGCCTTCCAGCACCCGCGCCATCGCGGGAAGGCGCCGGATACCCCAGGCGATGGCAATGGCCGAAAGCAGCACGGCGGCAAGGGTTGGTAGCGTCATGCCGAAGATTTCTCCGGCTGCGCCCAGCAAAAGTGCGCCGAGTGCTGGAAAGGCGCGCACAATCAGCCCCCAAAGGCTGAGCACGCGCCCACGCATGGCGGGGTCCGAGGCTGATTGCGCCAGTGTTTGCGCACAAATCCCATGCACGGACATCGCCGCGCCCATGATGGCGGCGCAAAGCACGCCAAAAGGAAACCAGCTTGTGGCGATGAAGCCGACCATGGCGAGTGAAATCGCCGCTGGCGCAAAAACCGCGAGTTTGGTGGTGCCATGCATCTTGCCGCGGGCAGAGACAAAGATGCCCGACAATAAGGCGCCAACGCCGAAAGCCGCCGTCAGCACCGCAAGCGCTTCCGCCCCCAGGCCGAATTGCCGTTCCACATAGGGCGGCAGAATCTCCGGCAGGCTGCGCAACAGCAGTGCGACAATCGCTGCATAGGTCAGAATTGGCCCCAAGCCAGGATGTCCAGCCACATAACGCAGCCCATCGCGCATTTCGCCCCATAGGGATTTTGTTTTCGCATGCCCCTGCCGTTCCTCGGCCGAGACCTTAAGCAAGGGCGTGGTGGCGGTTGCGATGAAATAGGCCACGGCATTGGCCGCGATGGCCGGCCAAACCCCGGCAACTGCAATCAATGGCCCGGCGAGCGCCGGCCCCACGAAACGCGCCACATTGAAGCAAAGCGAATTGAGCCCCACCGCCGCTGTCAGGTCACTGCGCGGGACCAAGCCGGGCATCAGGGATTGGCGGGCCGGCTGCGCGAAGGAAGATGCGATGCCGTTCAGCACCTCCAGCAGCAGCAAGGTGTAGATATCAAGCTTATCAAGCGCCACCAGCAGCGCGATCACGGCGGCCATGACACCAATCATCGCCTGGCTCCAGAAGGTAAGCTTCAGGCGGTCGGTCCGGTCCGCAATGGCGCCTGCTATGGGGCTGACGACAACCGCCGGCGCCAAATCGCAAAACGCCACCATGCCGACCCAGAAGGCGCTACCGGTCAATTCCCAGGCGAACCAGGAAATGGCGATGCGATGCATCCAAAGTCCGGTCCAGGAAATCAGGGAGGCAGTGAAGAAAACCTTGGCGTTACGATGGGAAAGTGCGCGCGTCAGGACCGAAAGGGATGCCATACGCGCGGGCCGCCTTCAGCGCCGTGCGCGGATGTTTTGAGGGCGCTGGTTCCCCGGATCAACCGGTGGCTGACCGGTACCGGCATTGCGGATGCATTCGCGGATCAATTCGTCACGCAAGGTTTGTTGCCGGAAACTATCGGAACGCAGCCGCGCAACCGGCACATCATTCGTCATGTCGCTGTCACCGAAATTCGAATCTGCCCGCATCAACTGGCCGCGTTCGCGGAAATTGACGACACGCTCGGCTTCCTGGGTGCAGATGCGCTGCAATTCCGGCGTGGCCCCGGCTGTGGCGGCGCGTGGGGAAGGCGGCGCTTCCCGCTGCGCACAGGCGCCAAGAACAAGAAGCAAGGGCAAAAATCGGATCATGAATGGGCTCCCGCCGGAATCGCCCGCGACAATAGCGCGGTCAGCCCGGCTTCGTCGAACCGGCCAGCCGGATCAAGCGGCACACTTGCGGCGGCGCGGAGCAGCGCAGGGTGCAATTCTGCCCCGGTCGCGCGGATTGTGAAGAACCCCTTGAGCCGCGCAATCCGCCCCATGGCTTCAATCAGCGCCAGAAGCCTGAGGCAAATCGCAAGGCCCTGAGGGGTGGCAAGCCCATGGCGCGCATCCACCGCTTCCGCCCAGCAGGCAGCATCGGCATCAGCCAGCAGCAATTCCATCGCCTCCCCATCCGGGCGGCGAAACACCAGCCGACGCGGGCTGCCCCAGATCTCCGCGCCCGCGGCACCGCGCGCCGCTTCCCAGGCGCCGAGCAAATCGCGCGCGGTGACGGCGGGCGTTTCCTCCGGCGGGAAGGGGATGGCGTAGGTCAGCGCCCCATCCGGGGTCGGGATGATCCTGATCGGGCTGGTCATGCGCCCCCTTTCTGGACCGGCTGGCGTCGCCGCGCCAGTCGTGATCTGCGGGGCGCGGCTTGACGCGGGCCATGGGCGCGGCACTCTCTATATCATGACCGAAATCGCAGACCTGACCGCTTCTGAAGCCGCACGGCGCATCGCCGCTGGCACCCTGACCGCATCCGCCCTGGCTGAGGCTTGCCTTGCCCGCATCACTGAGCGCGAGCCTGAGGTGCGCGCCTTTGCGTGGCTGGACCCGGCGCTAGTGCGGCGCGGGGCGGCGGCCATGGATAAGGGCGGGCCGCCCGCGCCGCTTAAGGGCATTCCTTTTGGCGTGAAGGATGTGCTGGATACCGCCGATATGCCTTCCCAATACGGCTCACCAATTTGGGCGGGGCATCGGCCGCGCAGTGATTCGGCGGCCGTTGCCATGGCGCGTGCGGCGGGTGCGCTGATTATCGGCAAGACCATCACGACAGAATTCGCCACGCGCCATCCTGGGGCGACGACCAACCCAGCCAATAAGCATCATACGCCGGGCGGGTCTTCATCGGGTTCGGCGGCGGGTGTGGCGGCGGGGTTCTTTCCGCTGGCCTTTGGTACGCAAACCGGCGGTAGCATCATTCGCCCGGCGGCGTTTTGCGGCATTGTCGGCTTCAAGCCGAGCTTTGGTGCCATCCATCGCGGCGGCATGAAGGTGATGAGCGAAAGCCATGACACGATCGGCGTCATGGCACGCAGCGTCGCTGATTGCGCGCTTTCCATGGGCGCGATGACGGGGCGTGATTACGGCAATCCGGAAGCCAAACTACCGCGCGCGCCGCGCCTGGCTTTTACCCTTGGCCCGCCCGCTGCAAAGGCCGCGCCCGAGACGCTGGCGCTGATGGAACGCGCCATCGCGGCCTGTCGCAAGGCTGGCGCTGAGGTGGTGGAAATCACCCTGCCCGAGGTGATGACCGAAGCCTTTGAAGCGCATGAATATGTGACGAATATGGAAAGCCTGCAGTCGCTCGGCTGGGAATTGGTGGCAGCGCGGGCGCAGCTTTCCGATGTGATCAAGGAAAAGCTTGATTGGGCGAAGCGTTTCCCGACCGCGCAGTTGGATGCCTGCAAGCTGGTGCAAGCCAATGCGCGCGCCGCGCTGCCCGGCGCGATTGAAGGTTTTGATGCGGTGATCACGGCTTCTGCGGCCGGTGAGGCACCGGCCGGAATTGGCTGGACAGGCGATCCTTCCTTCAATTCGCTCTGGACGCTGCTGCATGGGCCATGCGTGACCGTGCCGGCGGGGGTGGGGCCGAAGGGCCTGCCGCTTGGCGTGCAAATTGCCGGGCGCATCGGCGAAGATGCCAAGGTGCTGGCGATTGGGGAATGGGTGAGCCAGGCGCTTTAAGGCGCCTGAACGGCCAAAAAGAATAGGCGCGCTACCGCACCATACTATACCCCGGCACGCCTTTCAGCGCCTCGGTCGTATCAAAATCGCGCAGGACCGCGTCATCGGCCATTTCAACCTCAACGCAGCGATCGGCGTATTTGCCGGCCAAGTGCCGCGCGCCGACATCGCCGGTGATCGCCAGCATCTCGGGAAGAAATTCGCGTGACCAGAGCATGGGATTGCCCTGCTTGCCACGGAAGGTCGGCATGACAATCGCGCGGCCTTCTTCCGGATCAAACGCTGCCATCAGCCGATCAAGCATGGCCGCACTCACCAGCGGCATATCGCCCAGGCACACCATAAAACCTTCGATATCTTCCGGCAAAGCGCGCAGCCCTGCCTTGAGTGACGCGGAAAGCCCCTGCGCGTAATCCTCGGCAATGGCGAATTGCACGGCGCGGCCGGCAAGGGCTTCTTCTACCCGGTCATGCTCATGGCCCGTTACAACAATGATTGGCCGCGCATGGGAAGCGAGCACCTGTTCCACCACGCGCACCACCATCGGCACGCCATCATTATCCGTGACCAGCAGCTTGTTCAGCGGCGCCATGCGCCGAGACCGCCCGGCAGCCAGCACAATGGCCCCCACACGGCGCCCGCGGCGCGGGGCAAGGGCGGGCGGTGGCGTGCGCGGCGCCTGTTCGCGCGGCAGGGGGCGCAATTCGATTTCCTTGAGCAATCCACCAACGCCCATTGCGCCGATATCCTCCGGCGTTACCTCAAGCCCCGCGAAAAGCCTTTGCAGTACCCAATCAAAGCCATTCAGCTTTGGGCTGCGCGCACAACCAGGCAGCACCATGGCGGGGATTTTGCCGATGTGGCCGAGGCAGAGCAGATTGCCGGGGTCAACCGGCATGCCGAAATGATCAATCACGCCGCCGGCGCGCACAATTGCGGCGGGGCCGACATCGCGCCGATCCACCACCGCAGAAGCGCCGGCCACCAGCAACATCTCCGCACCCGCGCGGCGCAGCCGCGCCAGCGCATCGGAAATCGCGACCGTGTCATGGCGTACGCGTTCAACGGGCAAAAGCGTGCCGCAAAGCCCGGCGATGCGTTCTTCTGTCGCTTCGACCGCGCCTTCCATGACGCTTTCCTTGATGCCGGGCAATTCAGACAGCACCAGCCCAACCTTCAGCGCGCGGAAGGGATGAATGGCAAGCACCGGCCCCGCGCCGCTTTTCGCGACAGCCTCCACCACACCCAGCATTTGTCCCGGCACGGCGAAGGGAATCACTTTGATGGTCGCGACCATTTCCTTGGTGTTGACGGGCGTGAAATTGGGCAAAGTCGCAATCGTCAGGCTTTCATCCACGGCATTCATGCGCGCGATGCGCTTGGTATCCAGCACCAAAAGCCCAGCCGTTTCGGCGAGGATATTCACGCGCCCCGTGGCGGCGCGGGAACGCGCGAGTAAAGGCACGGCCAGCACTTGGCCCAGCCTTTCAGCGGCTTCATCTTCCGGCACATCGCCCACTTCAAGCCGCGCGGCAATGACTTCCCGATGGCCGCCGTCTCGCAGCGCGGTGATGGCGCCATCATCCAGCACCGTGCCTTTTTTCAGCACCCGGCCGGTCAGGCGCATGGTATGCGCCAGGATCGCGCCTTTCGCTTCTTCAAGCCGCGTGGGGCCGAATATCATACCGTGACACCAGGAATGGGCCGCACCGCGCCAAGTGCGGCACCGCGCCGGGCAGCTACGATTTCCGCCATGATGGAAAGCGCAATTTCCGGCGCGGTGACGGCTTCAATATTCAAGCCAACCGGCGCATGGATCCGCCCCAGTGCCGCCGCATCATAACCAAGCTCAGTCAGGCGCGCGACGCGCTTCGCGTGTGTGCGCCGGCTGCCGAGCGCGCCGATATAAAACGCCTCGCTTTTCAGTGCGGCATCCAAGGCGGGATCATCCAGCTTCGGGTCATGCGTCAGGGTCACCACCGCCGTGCGCGCGTCAGGCGCCAAAGCTTCCATCGCCTCATCCGGCCAATCTGTGGAAAGCGTGACACCGGGCAGGCGTTCCTCGTTGGCGAAGGCGCGACGCGGGTCCACCACCACCATGGAAAAGCCAAGCGGCGCGGCCATGGGCGCCATGGCCTGGGCGATATGCACGGCGCCGACAACAATAATCCGTAGCGGCGGGTTATGCGGATGGACGAACCAGCTCTCATCTCCCAGCGTCACATTGCCCGCTTCTTCACTGCCGAGTGCGGCCTTGGAGGCTTCCACCAGCTCTGCCGGCATTTCATCACCGGGCCAAAGCAATTGCGCGCCATCGGAAAGCCGGGTCAGCAGCACCACCGGGCGCTTCGCGGCGCGTTCGGCTTGCAGCCGCGCGAGGGTGGTGGATTTCATGACAGCGGCTCCACAAACACCTTCACCTTGCCGCCGCAGGATAGGCCGACTTCCCAGGCGCGTTCATCGGAAATCCCGAAATCGAGCAATTGCGGCGCACCGCTTGCCATGGATTGCCGCGCCGCATCCGCAACCGCCCCTTCAATACAACCGCCGGAAACGGACCCCGCCAGCTTGCCCGATTTGGTGATGGCAAGCCGCGATCCCGCCGGGCGCGGTGAGGACCCCCAGGTTTCCACAACGGTGGCGATGGCGACATCTTCTCCCGCTGCCTTCCAATTGGCGGCGATGGCAAGGATATCCTCGGCATTGTCGTTCTGGGTCATGCGACCATCATCCTTCTGCTTTGGCCGGTGCGCGGATCGGATAAGGTTTGGATCAGTGCGCGCAGGCTTTCAAGATTATGCACGGGCCGGAAATCATCCACATGGGGCAGCATGGCACGAATGCCCTGGGATTTCGGTTGAAAGCCTGAAAAACGCAACAGCGGGTTGAGCCAGATCAGACGCGTGCAGGATTGCCGGAGCCGATCCGTCGCTTCCGCCAGCCCCGCCGCGCCTTCGCGGTCCAGCCCATCGGTGATGAGCAGGACCACGGCACCTTGGCCGAGCACGCGCCGGGCCCAAAGCTTGTTGAACAGGCCAAGGCTTTCGCCAATCCGCGTGCCGCCCGACCAATCGGGCACGATGTGGGACACCATCTCAAAGGCGAATTCCGGATCGCGATGGCGCAATTGCCGGGTCACGTTCGTCAGCCGCGTGCCGAACAGGAAACTATGCACCCGGTCCCGTTCATTGGTGACGGCATGGAGGAAATGCAGCAGGATTTGCGCATAACGCGCCATGCTGCCGCTGATGTCACACAGCACCACCAGGGGCGGCGGCTTTTCCTGGCGCTGCTTATGTTCAAGCTTCAGGATATCGCCCCCCAGCCGCAGGCTTTGGCGCAAAGTGGCGTGCAAATCCACAACGCGCCCAGCGGGATGGGTGCGAAAGCGCCGCGTTGGTTTTTCATCTAAGGGCAGGGTCAGCTTGCGGATTTCCTGCTTGGCCGCGGCGATTTCAGCCGCCGACATGGCCTCAAAATCCAGCTTTTGCAGTTTTTCCCGGTCACTGACCGTGAAGCTCATATCCTGGCGCGGCGGTTCTGGTTCGGGCGGGCGGGGCTTTGGTTTTTCGCCCTGCATGGCTTCCGCCAAACGCCGAGACGCGGGGGGCGGCTTTTCCGCTTGCGGCTTATGGCCATCCAGCGCGGCCATGGCAGCGGCATGGGCGGCGGCTTCCGGGTCGCGCCAGAATAATTGGAAGGCCTGGTCGAACAGCTCAAAATGCTCACGCCGATGCACCATCACGGCGCGGAGCGCGGCATGGACTTGCCTTCGATCCCCAATCTCAATCGCATTCAACGCGGCAAGGGCGCTGAGCGCCTCACCGGGCCCAAGCGGCAGGCCGGAACGGCGCAACAAGCGTGTGAAGGCCAGCAAATTGGTCGCGATATACCCGCCCGCGCTGTGCGCCGCTGCCAGCAAGGGCTGGCCGCCGGCGATGATGCGGGCAGGGTCGCGATCTGGCGTCACCCGGCCCGAGCCTCCGCAATCAGCCGCGCCGCTTCCTCGCCCTTCAGCTTGGCGATGTCATCCTGGTATTTCAACAAAACGCCGAGGGTTTCATCCACCGCGCCTTGCTCAAGCGCCTTGGCATCAAGTGCGGCGAGCGCCTGCGCCCAATCAATCGTCTCAGCGACACCGGGCAGCTTGAAGTAATCACCCTCACGCAGCTTTTGCACGAAAGCCACAACCTGGGCGGAAAGTGCTTCCGGCAGGCCTGGTGCGCGCAGCTTCAGAATGGCGCGTTCGCGCGCTGCATCCGGGTAATCCACCCAATGATAAAGGCAGCGCCGGCGCACCGCATCATGCACTTCGCGCGTGCGGTTGGATGTGATGATCACCACCGGCGGGGTCGCCGCCTTTACTGTGCCAAGCTCAGGAATCGTGATTTGGAAATCGGCGAGGATTTCAAGCAGGAAGGCTTCGAAAGGTTCATCCGCGCGATCAAGTTCATCAATCAGCAGCACGGCGGGGCTGCCTTCCAAAGCATCGAGCAAGGGCCGCGGCTGGAGGAATTTGCGGTCATAAATGCCGCGTTCCAGCGCGGCGCGATCCGCTTCCCCCGATGCTTCCGCAAGCCGTATCGCCATCAATTGCCGCGCGTGATTCCATTCATAGGCGGCGGCGGAGATATCCATGCCGTCATAGCATTGCAGGCGCACCAGCCGACGCGGCAGCTTTGCTGCCAGCACTTTCGCGATTTCCGTCTTGCCCGTGCCCGGTTCGCCTTCCAGGAAAAGCGGCCTTCCCATGGTGAGCGCCAAATGGATGGTGGTAGCCAGCGCGCGGTCTGCGACATAGCCACCAGAGCCGAGCAGCGCCTGGGTTTCGGCGACGCTTGCGGGCAAGCTCACTTGAACATCAACGCGACAATAACAAGCCAGATCGCGCCCCCCACCCAGGCGAGCAGCGGGATGCCAAGCGGCGCTTCCGGCAGCAATTCAAAGATGGAAATGCCACCGCCGGTTACGGGCGGGGCGGGCAGGGGGGCCGCGGCAGCGCCTGGGGCGGCAGCAGCGGGTTCGGCGGCAGCCACGGCGGCGGCGAAACGATCAAAGAACTGATCGGACATTTGCTTGGCCGTCGCATCAATCAGCCGTGCGCCAAGCTGCGCCATCTTGCCGCCGACCTGCGCCTTCACGGCAAATTTCAGCAAGGTCTCGTTGGGGCCTACTTCTTCCAGGGCAACATCAGCGCCACCCTTGGCGAAGCCCATGGCGCCGCCATTGCCTTCACCCGAGATAGTGTAGGAAGCCGGCGCCTGGATGTTTTCCAGCTTCACCTTGCCGCCGAATTTTGCTGCCATGGGGCCGATCTTGACAGATACCTTGGCCTCAAACGCGTCATCGGCGGTTTTGGTCACGCTTTCGCAGCCGGGAATCGCGGCCTTCAGCATTTCGGGGTCATTCAGCGCGTCCCAGACGCGCTGGCGGGGCGCGGGGATGCGGCGCTCGCCATTCATATCCATGGGGTGTTCTCCTGCTGCCCCCCAAACTAGGGGCGCAAAGCCAAGGGGGAAAGGGGGCGCCCCCTTGTGGCGGGGCGGATCATACGGCAATCACGGGTGCGACGGGCATAAGCCCGCAACATTTGAGGGAGTCCCTGGCCCATGAAAACGACCAGCTTCGCCCTGATGCTGTTCCTGGCGATGAGCCTGCCGGCGGAAGCCGCCGGGGTTTCAGGCGCGGGCATGAGCCTGGCCTGGGGCCTGCCCTTTGCCGGGCTTTTGCTGTCCATCGCGCTGATGCCCTTAATCGCGGGTGCCATCTGGCATCATCATTACGGCAAGATCGCTGCGGGCTGGACCTTGCTGCTGGTGCTGCCGTTTGCAGTTGCCTATGGCCCGGAAGTCGCGGTGTCCGAGGTCTGGCATATCCTGTTGCAGGAATACATCCCCTTCATTGCCCTGCTGCTGGCGCTTTACGTCACGGGCGGCGGCGTGCTGCTGAAGGGTACGCTGATCGGCACGCCTGCCACCAATACCGCTTTGCTGGCCTTCGGCACCGTGATCGCGAGTGTGATGGGCACGACTGGCGCTTCCATGCTGCTGATCCGCCCTGTTTTGCGCGCCAATGCCTTCCGCCAGCGCAAAATCCATACCTTTGTGTTCTTCATCTTCCTGGTCAGCAACATCGGCGGATCGCTGACGCCGCTGGGTGATCCGCCGCTTTATCTGGGCTTCCTGAAAGGCGTGTCCTTCTTCTGGACGACCACCCATATGTTCGGCGAATTCTTGATCTGTGCGGTGCTGCTGCTCGCCGCCTATTATGTGCTGGATAGCTGGGCCTGGTCGCGTGAAAAGCCTGTGGCACCGGTCATTGAAAAGCGCGAAAAGCTGTCCATCGAAGGTTATGCCAATCTTTGGCTGATTGGCGCTGTGGTGCTGATGGTGCTGGCGCAGGGCTATTGGCGCCCGGGCGATGTTGCGCTGTTTGGCGAGAAGATCGGCCTTGAAAGGCTGGTGGGCGTGGCGGTGTTTGTCGCCATTGCCGCCATTTCCATCTGGGTCACGCCCCGGCAATTGCGCGAAGACAATGGCTTTGCCTGGGGCGCCATTTTGGAAGTGGCGAAGCTTTTCGCGGCCATTTTCGTGACCATGGCCCCCGTTCTCGCCATTTTGCGCGCCGGCACGGCGGGCGCGGCGGCGCCCTTGGTGGCGCTGACCTCCGGTGCGGGCGGGGAGCCGATCCCATGGGTCTATTTCTGGCTGACCGGGGTGCTTTCTTCCTTCCTGGATAACGCACCGACCTATTTGGTGTTCTTCAACCTGGCCGGCGGTGATCCTGCTTTTCTGATGACGGAAGGTGCCCTGACGCTGGCCGCGATTTCCTGCGGCGCGGTCTTCATGGGGGCCAATTCCTATATCGGCAACGCGCCGAATTTCATGGTCAAGGCGATTGTGGAAGAACAGGGTGTCCGCATGCCATCCTTCTTTGGCTATTGCGCCTGGGCTTTGGTGGTCTTGATCCCGCTTTTCGTGCTGGTGACATTCATATTCTTCTGAGGAAATTTCCATGCCTTACGTAATCGCCGATGACCTGCCCCATGAACCCGCTGGCGTGCGCTTCCGCCGCCTTCTGGAACGCCCGCAAATTCTTGAAATGCCGGGCGCGCATTTGGGTATTGCCGCCTTGCTCGCGAAAAAGGCAGGGTTTGAGGCGCTTTACATGTCAGGCGCCGCCATGTCGGCCACCATGGGCCTGCCCGATCTTGGCATGATCACGGTGGATGACGTGTCCTGGCATGTGCGCCAGGTGGTGCGCGCTTCTGCCCTGCCCGTGCTTGTGGATGGCGATACCGGCTATGGTGAGGCGCTGAATGTCATGCACATGGTGCGTTGCTTTGAAGAAGCGGGCGCCGGTGCGGTGCATTTGGAAGACCAGTTGCTGCCCAAGAAATGCGGCCATTTGAACGACAAGAAACTGGCCCCGGTGGATGAAATGGCGGCCAAGGTCGCGGCCGCGCGTAAGGCACGGCGGAATCTGGTGATCATTGCGCGCACCGATGCGGTCGCGAATGAAGGGATGGATGCGGCGGTTGATCGCGCCAAGCGTTATCTGGAAGCCGGCGCCGATGCGATTTTCCCTGAAGCGCTGACCACGGCCGAGATGTTCCGCGAATTCGCATCACGCATGCCGGGTGTAAAGCTGCTCGCCAATATGACCGAATTTGGCCGCACGCCGTTTTTCACCGCCACTGAATTCCAGCAAATGGGCTATGCCATGGTGATCTGGCCGGTTAGCCATTTGCGCATCGCGGCCAAGGCGATGGAAGACTTATACGGCGCGATCAAGGCTGATGGCGGCACGCATAACATGGTCGGGCGCATGCAAACCCGCGCCGCACTTTATGAGACGATTGGCTATCACGCCTATGAATCGCTCGATGCCAGCCTGGTGCGGACCATTGTACCGGAAGGCATGCCGCAGAATTGAGCAGCCTTGGTGCGTAGGGGCGGGCCAGTTACGCTGATTTTTGCCTCGGAATACCGATAAGGGAAAAGGTAATGCCCCAAAGCTTTCGCGAGGCCTTCGAAGCACAGGCGGGTCGGGTCACCGACAAGTGGGATAGTTACCTTGCCATCTATGATCGGACCTTCGCGGCATATCGGGACCGCGAAGTCTCCCTACTCGAAATCGGTATTCAGAATGGCGGCTCGCTTGAGGTTCATTCAAGGTATTTCGCACGCCACAAGCTGATCATCGGCTGTGATATTCACCCCCGTTGTGGCGCATTGAATTTTCCAGGAAACGACAAGATAAAGGTCGTGGTCGGCGATGCCAATGCTGCCGAAACGCGTGCCACGATCACTTCCCTGAGTGCCGATTTTGACATCGTCATTGACGATGGTTCGCATAAGTCGAATGATATCATCCTCTCATTTCTCTATTTTTTCCCGAAATTGAAGCCGGGCGGTATTTTTGTGATTGAGGATCTCCACGCGAGCTATTGGCAAGCTTACGATGGGGGGCTGTTTCATCCCTCCTCAGCCATGGGTTTTCTGAAGGACCTGGTTGACTTGCCGAATCTGGAACATTGGGGGCTTGCGATGACGCCACAGGAATACCTTGCTGTGCGGCACCCAAGATACGCCCCGGTCATCAGCGCCGGTGATCTCTCAGGGATTTATTCAGTGCAGTTTTTCAATTCGGTATGTGTCATTGAAAAGCACCTTTCCGATCCTGTTGCCAGCTTGGGGCAAAGGCGCGTGCGCGGGACGCGCGCTGAGGTATGGCCGGGGGCTTTGCAAATGGATGGAACGCATTCCATGCCGCCCGACCAGTCCAACAGCAGATGGTCACGGCCTGCATGAGCCGCCGCCTGGCGGCGCCCTGCCAGACAGTTCCCTATCCCCCGCGCCCGGAAAAGGCGTTGAAGGTTTGCAGCGTATAGGTGTCCTTCACGCCGGGCACGGTTTGGATGGTCTCCACCACGAAAAGCCCGATATCGCGATCCGCTTCCAGATAGAATTTCCCGAGCAGGTCATATTGGCCGGAAATGGAATGCATTTCCGAAAGCTCCGGAATGCCATCAGCCATCTCGCGCGCCACGCGATAGGCTTGGCCCATCTCGCATTTGATCATGACGAATATCGCGCGCATGGCTTTTGCCCTCCTGAACCATAAGCATGGTAACGCGGAACCCGCCCGGCGGGAAATTGAGCACTGAAGCGGGCCGGGTTAATTTGCAAAGAGCATGGCATTATGACTAAGTTTTAGGCGAAAAATCGCTCAAAAGCCGGTCGGGTGCCCTCTCCAGGCGGCATGAGGCTTGCTAGCAAAGGACCATGGTATTGCCCCCTCCTGCCCCAGATCACGGCGGCGCCGCTCAGCCCTTGCTCGAAACCCGCGGTCTCGTGAAGCATTTCCCCATTCGGGGTGGCCTTTTCGGCCGCCAGATGGGGGAGGTGCGTGCAGTGGATGGCGTCTCCCTCAGTGTGCGCAAGGGTGAAACCCTAGGCATTGTGGGCGAAAGCGGCTGCGGCAAATCCACCACTGCCCGGCTGCTGATGCGCCTGCTCGACCCCGGCGCGGGGGAGATGATTTTTGATGGCGAACCCGTCGGCCGGGATGATCTGGGTGGCGGCATATCGCTCAAGGAATATCGCCGCCAGGTACAGATGGTGTTCCAGGATTCCTATGCGTCTTTGAACCCCCGCCTGCCGATTGAAGACAGCATCGCCTTCGCGCCCGAGGTGCATGGCGTGCCGGCGGCGGAAGCCCGGGAAAGAGCGCGTGAATTGCTGGCCGCAGTGGGCTTGGCGCCCGCGCAATTCGCCCGCCGCTACCCGCATGAATTATCCGGCGGTCAGCGCCAGCGGGTGAATATCGCCCGCGCACTCGCACTCCGTCCTCGTCTGGTCATTCTGGATGAACCGGTCTCGGCGCTTGATAAAAGCGTGGAGGCGCAGGTTCTTAACCTGTTGGTGGACCTGAAGGAAAGCTTCGGCCTGACTTATGTTTTCATCAGCCATGATCTGAATGTGGTGCAGTATATCAGTGACCGCGTGCTGGTGATGTATTTGGGCCAGGTGGCTGAGGAAGGTCCGGTGGATGAAATCTATAGCCGCCCGGCGCATCCCTATACCCGCGCGCTTTTGGCATCGCGGCCTTCCATGGACCCGGCGCAGAGGCGCACTGAACCGCCGCTGACGGGTGATCCGCCCAATCCTGTGAACCCGCCTTCCGGCTGCCGTTTCCGCACGCGCTGCCCCTTTGCCGAGGCCGTTTGCGCCGACATCCCACCTATCGCCGCCACCCTCAGCCCCGGCCATACCGCCGCCTGCCATATGGCGCTGCCCGGGAGTGGTCACAGTAAAGCCGGGGGGATCGCGGCATGAGTGCGGCTTTGAAACCAACGCCTGAAGCGCCGCTGATCCGGCTACGCGACCTTCATGTGAAGTTCGAAAGCCGCGACCGCACCGTGCATGCGGTCAATGGCGTTGATCTGGACCTTGCAGCTGGGGAGGTGCTGTGCATCCTGGGCGAGTCAGGTTCCGGCAAGTCAGTGACGCTTCGTGCGCTGATGAAGCTTTTGCCCAAAACCGCGAAAGTCACAGGTGAAATTCAGGTGGCCGGGCGCGATGTGCAGGCCATGAATGAAAGCCAGCTTGCCGATTTCCGCGGCGGCGATGTGGCGATGATCTTCCAGGAGCCGATGACGGCCCTCGACCCCGTTTTCACCATTGGCCGGCAAATCGCTGAGACCGTGCAGCGGCATGAGGGTGCCAGCCGGAGCGCTGCTAATGCCAGGGCCTTGGAATTGCTGGAATTGGTGCAAATCCCCTCCGCAAAGCGGCGGCTTTCGGCCTATCCCCATGAATTGTCTGGCGGGCTTCGTCAGCGCGCCATGATTGCGGTAGCGCTGGCCTGCCGGCCCAAGCTGCTGCTGGCGGATGAACCGACCACAGCGTTGGATGCCACGGTGCAAATTCAGGTGCTGCTGCTGCTGCGTTCCTTGCAGGAACAGCTTGGCATGGGGGTGGTGTTTGTGACCCATGACCTTGGCGTTGCTGGCGAAATCGCTGACCGGGTGGCGGTGATGTATGCTGGCAAGGTGGTGGAAGAAGGTCCGGTTGGTGCACTGATGGCAGGCCCCCTCCACCCCTATGCGAAGGGCTTGCTTGGGGCGACGGTCCATGCCGGCATGCGCGGCAAGCGCCTGACGACCATCCCCGGCGCGCCGCCGATGCTGGATAAGGTGCCGACGGGCTGCGCCTTCGCGCCCCGTTGCCCAGAAATGATTGATTGCTGCCTTAACGGTGTGCCCGTGTTACGCCAGATTGTCCCTGGGCGGCAGGCGCGGTGTATCAGGGTAGCGTCGGGTGAAGGTTAGCCCGGTACCTAAATAAAGTGAAACTTGCCGCGGCCTGATTAGCACGGCAGAAGCTTTTCTAGCTTGGCGATCTCGCCTGGCTATTTCCTGCGGGTCGTGGCCACTTACGCGGTCGCGTCCTGCCATGGTGCCGGTCCTTTGGGGGCGGTTTGGGTTGGAATGATATGCGCACGATTACGCAGCTAGGCCTTTTGGCCCTGATCGCCGGCGCTGGTGCGGCTTGGCATTTCAAGGCGGAAGAATGGGGGCTGCCCAAGCCATTGGAATTGGCTGGGCTACAATCACCCACCAGCCAGGGCCCCGCACGTGGCGGGCCATCTGGCCCCATTGGCGTGGTGGTGCAGCCGGTACGCAGCGGCATGGTGGTGGATAAGGTTGAAAGTGTCGGCACGGTGCGCGCGCGCGAAGCCGTCACCATCACCGGTAAGATCGTTGGTATCGTCACGCATATCCGCTTCACCGAAGGCCAGAAAGTGCAGGCGGGTGAAACCCTGGTGGAACTCGATTCAGGCGCCGTTTCGGCCGAGCTTGATCAGGCCCGCGCGCTATTGGACGATGCGCGCAACCAATTGCAGCGTGCGCGTGGTTTGCAGGCCGGCCAGACCATTGCGGCCCAGCGGCTGGATACGCTGGAATCGGTGGCACGCCAGGCGGAAGGCCGTGTGCGCCAATCCGAAGCAAAGCTTGAAGAATTGCGCGTGACGGCCCCCTTCAGCGGACGGGTGGGCTTACGGCAAGTGAGCCTGGGTGCGTTGATCCAACCTGGCGTAGCGATCACCACCTTGGATGATGTTTCACGCGTCCGCGTGGAATTTTCCGTCCCTGAAGTCCATCTGGCTCGGGTACAGTTGGGGCGCCAAGTCACCGCGCGCAGCACCGCCTATGGTGAGCGCCGCTTCCGCGGGCAGGTCGCGATCATTGATACGCGTATTGACCCCGCAACCCGCAGCGTGCGCGTGATCAGCGAATTCGACAATGCGGATGAAGCGCTGCGCCCCGGCCTGTTCCTGAATGTGGAAATGGTCCTGGAGGAACGCCCGACCGCGCTGCTGATCCCGGAAGAAGCGATAGACCCGGTCGGTGACCGCGCCTTTGTCTATGTGATCCGCGATGGCCGCGCGAGGCGCCAGGAAGTGAAGCTGGGGCTGCGTCTGCCGGGTGAAGTGGAAATTCGCGAAGGGGTTGCTGCCGGCGAAGCAGTTGTGGTGCGCGGCATTCAACGCTTGCGCCCGGATGCGCCGGTGCGCATCATCGAAACCATCGCGCGTCCGACAAGCTGAGCAGGGCTGAACCCATGGTCCTTTCCGATATCTCGATCAAGCGGCCGGTTTTCGCCACCGTCATCAGCCTTATGTTGATCGTGCTTGGCATCGCTGCCCTTTATAAAATGCCGATCCGGGAATACCCGAAGATTGACCCGCCGATCATCCAGGTGGTTACCACCTATCGCGGTGCCTCGGCACCCGTGGTCGATAACCAGATCACGGAAATCCTGGAAGGCGCCGTGGCGGGGATTGAGGGGATCAAATCCATCCAATCCCAATCGCGCGATGAACGCAGCCAGATCACTTTGGAATTTCGCCTGACGCGCGATGTTGATAGCGCGGCCAATGATGTGCGTGACCGTGTAGCGCGGGCGCTGGCACGCCTGCCCGATCAGGCGGATACGCCCATTGTGCAAAAGGTGGATGGCGATAGCCGACCCATTTTGTGGATTGCGCTGAATTCCGAAACCCTGTCACCACTTGACCTGACAGATATCGCGCGCCGACGGATTGTTGATCGCCTCGCGATTGTGGAAGGGGTCGCGCAGGTATTGGTGCTGGGTGAACGGCGCTTTTCCATGCGCATCTGGCTGGATCGCCAAGCCTTGGCCGCGCGCGGCCTGACCGTGCAGGATGTGGAAGACGCGATCCGGCGCGAGAATGTTGAATTGCCCGGCGGGCGGCTTGAAAGTTCAGCCCGCGAATTGACGGTGCGCACCGACACGCGCATGAGCTCGCCCGAGCAATTCCGCCAGGTGGTGGTGGCGCGCGGCAGCGGTGGCGCGCAGGTACTGCTTGGCGAAGTGGCGCGGGTTGAGGTTGGCGCGGAAGATACGCGCGGTGGCTATCGCATCAATGGCCGGCCTTCCATCGGCCTTGGCATTCTGCGCCAATCCACCGCCAATACCTTGGCGGTCGCCGATGGTGTGAAGGCTGAGATGGAACGCATCAAGCCCACATTACCGCCCGGTGTGGATGCCATCATTGGCTATGATGAAAGCCTGTTCATCGCGCAATCCATCTATGAGGTTGAGCACGCGCTGATGATCGCGCTGGCGCTGGTGGTGGGGGTGATCTTCCTGTTCCTGCGATCCGTGCGCGCCACCATTATTCCCGCGGTTGCCATTCCCGTTTCCATCGTGGCGTCCTTCATTCCCATGGCGGTTTTCGGATTTTCGGTGAATGTGTTGACGCTTCTGGGCTTGGTACTTGCGATTGGCCTTGTGGTGGATGATGCCATTGTGGTCTTGGAAAACATCCATCGACGGATAGAACTTGGCGAAGATCCTTTGCTTGCTTCCTTGCTTGGCTCACGTGAGATTGCCTTTGCAGTTATTGCGACAACGCTGGTTCTGGTTTCGGTGTTCCTGCCGCTATCCTTCATGGGGGGCAATACGGGGCGGCTGTTTACGGAATTTGGTATCGCACTTGCGGCATCAGTCTTGTTTTCAGGGCTAATCGCACTGACGCTCACGCCCATGATGTGTTCCAAGCTGCTCCGTGCGCATGAGGGCGAAAGCCTGCTGGTGCGGATGACCGAGCCCTTTTTCGTTGCATTGAATGAAGGGTTGCGCTGGACCCTTGATAAGGCTCTGCGCGCCCCGGTGCTGGTGATGGGCGTATCGGCGGCCATGTCGCTGTTTGCTGTGGTGCTGTTCAATGCTTTACCGAAGGAATTCGCACCGACCGAGGATCGTGGCGTTGTCATTATCCCGACCACGGGGCCTGAGGGCGCATCCTTTCCCTACACCATTGAACATGTGATGCGGCTGGAAAGCCTGTTGCAGAAGTATATTGATAATGGTGAGGCCTATGCGGTCTTCGCAACTGTAGGCGGCTTTCAGCGCCCAGCTGTTGGCAATATCGCGAATGTCTTTGTGCGCTTGGCACCCTGGAATGAGCGTGATCGCAAGCAGCAGGCCATTGCTGCCGAGATTTTCCCACTGGTGGCAGGCATTCCGGGTATTCGTGGTTTTGCGCTGAACCCGCCATCGCTTGGTCAGCGTGGCTTTCAGCCACCGTTGCAATTCGTGATCGGCGGGCCGGATTATGACACGCTAATCGCTTGGCGTGACACCTTTCTGGAAAAGGCAAGAACCAATCCACGCTTGCTCAACCTTGATCATAATTTCAAGGAAACCAAGCCGGAAGTGCGCGTGGATATTGATCGGCGCAAGGCTGCCGATCTTGGCATTTCCATCGCCGCCGTGGGCCGCACCATTGAAACCATGATGGGATCGCGCGAAGTCACCACTTATGTCGTCGGTGGGCAGGAATATAAGGTCCTGTTGCAGGCCCCCGAATCGGCACGGCTTTCGCCATATGATTTGCAGAATGTCTTTGTGCGTACAGGAAGTGGCGGGCTCGTGCCGCTTTCCAATGTGGTGACGCTGTCAGAACGGGCGCGGGCGCAAACGCTCTCGCGGCAGGATCGCGTGCGCGCCATTACCATCACGGCCTCTCTCGCCCCCGGCTATTCCTTGGGCGAGGCTTTGGATTTCCTTGATAGTACAGCGAAGGAAGTGCTGCCGCAGGAAGCGCGCATTTCCTATCTGGGGCAGAGCCTTGAATTCCGCGAAAGCTCTGGTGCGCTGTACATTACCTTTGCGCTGGCACTGCTGGTGGTGTTCCTGGTGCTGGCGGCGCAGTTCGAAAGCTTCATCCACCCCTTTGTCATTCTGCTGTCCACGCCGCTCGCCGTCACTGGCGGGTT
>Ga0315900_10004154_pt1 | contig 20562 bp, 40 predicted proteins | sample LakEriMetagenome_FD_203521 | JGI IMG/M metagenome (GOLD analysis project Ga0315900, IMG submission 203521) | Freshwater fungal communities from buoy surface, Lake Erie, Ohio, United States - Buoy 12 MA114 | ecosystem: Environmental > Aquatic > Freshwater > Lake > Lake biofilm | place: USA: Lake...
GCGCAGTTTGGTAGCGCGCTTCTCTGGGGGGGAAGAGGTCCCGGGTTCAAATCCCGGCGCTCCGACCAGAAATCAGGTTCAAAAACGGCCATTTACTTCGGCACCCTGATTTCGTTTACCCCACGCGTACCCCACGAAATCTGGCCTTCGAGGCCGAGTGAGTTCTCCCATTTCGTGAGCCAATCCCGTACATTTACCGGGGTCGGATGCACGTAGAGATCGCCGATCTCGTGCGTTACGGATTGCCCCATGATCGCCATACGCACCGATCGCGGCATTCCCAGCAGCTCAGCGCCGGTCGCAAAGGCATGGCGCAGGCCGTGCTGAGCCGCGTAGGGCACGCCGGACGCCGCGTAGAGCGGCCGCAGATCCCTGGTGATGTTGTCGCGCAGGTAACCGCCCATCGAGTTGGCGCAGAGGTACCTCTCCTGATTGCTGGCGTAGTGGTGGAGCACCGCGCTGATCACCGGCGAGAGCGGGATGGTTCGGTGCGCTGCCTTCGTCTTGGTGCCTGGCACCAGGAGCGTGTCCTCGCCCAGCATGTCGAGCGTGATGGATCGGGCCTCGCTCGAGCGCATCCCGAGCACGAACTCACAGAAGAGCAGAGGGCCAAGGTAGTGGTCTCGGTGGTCAAGCCACAGCCGCATGGCTTCATCGGCCGTGGGCACGATCTCCTTTCGCGTAGCGGCAGGCGCCTTGATCTCGCGGGTGTAGTCGTAGGGCGTGATGCCGGAGCGAGCCCACACGCCGCAGGCACGCACCAGGAACTTTCGCAGCGTGCGGCGGGTGTTGGGCTTGGCGTAGCGGCGGCAGGCTTCGCGCCAGATCCCGAGCACCGCGCCGAGGGTGAGGTCATCGGTGGCCAGATCCGCAGGAGTGCAGTCGCACAGCGTCTGAATCGCCCAGGCGGCTTGCTCTCTGGTGGCGGGTGAGCTGTCGGCGTAGAGCTCGCTCAGATCGCGGGCGAGCCAGATGATAACCAGGCGGCTACGCCGCGCCTGGCTTTCGGCTTCGCGGACGGCCAGGACGGGCTTCAGTCGAAGGATGGCGCTCTCTACCGCTTCCTCCCACGTTTTGCCGTAGCAGGAGAACCGCTTCTTCTCGAACGTCCATCTCGCCTCGATCTTCCCGCTCCGGTGAAGCCTCCCTTTGATCCTGATCCCCTTGTATGTGCGTTCCATTCGTGCTGTTCTGTTCCTTCTTGAGTGTGTGAATCAAGCCCTCTAAATCGGACACCGCGTAGGTGCCGAGATAAGGGAGCGGGCGGACTTGGCCCGCATCTACGAGGCCCTGGAAGGTCTCTTTCGAGACCCCCAGGATCGTGGCCGCGTTGGCGGCGCTGACGGCGAGACGGGGAAGCGGCTGGGAGGACACTAATCGTCCTCGAACGGATCGAAGTCGTCGTCATCATGCCGCTGGCTGGCCGGTTGCTTTGCCTTCTGCGTCGATGGCTTGCCCTGCGTAGCTCCCTGGTCGGTCTCCTGGCGGGAGCCAACGCCCTGGATGCTTTCTGCGATGATCGTGAAGGCTTCGCGGTTGATGCCCTCACGGTCTTCGTAGCGGCGTTGATCTAGCCGCCCCGTCACAACGACCTGGCGACCCTTCTCGAGGTACTGGTTTGCGAATGCGGCCGAGTTGCCGTAGGCTTGCACTCTGAACCACATGGGCTCCTCATCCTTCTTGCGGCGATCAACGGCCAGCGAGAACTCCGAAACCTCGGTGCCGCTGGTGGTCTGGCGTTGCTCGGGGTCTTTGCCGAGGCGTCCGCACAGGACGACGACGTTGGTCGACATTAGGCTTGCGCCTCCTGAGCCATCTCGGGCGCGTCGTAGGCGACATAACCCATAAAGAGAAGTTCGCAGATGATGTCCCAGAACTGGCGACTCATCGTGATATTCCAGGGGCCAGCTTCGATGTGACCCGCATCACACCACTTCTTGAGGATCGCGTTGTCTTCTCGATTGACCTTCTTGGCGTCAACTCGCCTGTCATTCATCATCACGTATTGGATGTAGGGCATAAGCCGGTATTCAACTTGGTCAATTTCGTAACCAAGAAGTTCCTTCGACCGTGCACGAATGGCATCGGTCAGATGTCCTCGCCCAGTCATCAGGCTTGCACCTCCTCTTCGAGCAGGCTCCGCTGCCCGCTGTCGAGTTCCTCGAGCATTTGGTCAAGCTTGCGCTCTTGAATCTTGCACTCCTGCAGGAGGCCCTTGTCGCCGTTGTAGAAGTCTCGCTGAAGTTGCCGGACGAACCGAGCTTGGATAACGATAGCTGTGTCAGTCATTGGTTTTGGCCCTCCGTTCCTCGGAGGAGAAGTGCCACGAGTGGCAGTGCGAGCAATGGTAGACATTGCCGCCATTGGGGAATCGCTTACGCCGCATGATCGAGGCGTCTTTGCGTGAGGAGTAGCGGTCCTTGCCTTCGACAGGGCACTTGCCCAGCTTCGGCACGAACTCCAGAAGGCGGTGGCGGCGTTTCACTTTGGCTCCACCACCTCTCGCGGAGCCCGTTCGATTTTCGTCAGCTTAAGCGCCATCTCAGCCGCCATCTTCACTGCAACAAGTGCAGTCATGCGCACGAACGCGATGCCACCAGTGTCCATCCCGGTTGAATTGCCGTTCTGGTGCACAATGTCGTACTCGCCTCCTGGCAACTCAACCAAGGAGTAGTTCTTATAGCGATACAGCTCCTTTAGCTGAACCTGTCGAGTGATGAAACGGGGATCGCTCACGCCGCCAACACCTCCCAGTCGGTAGCAGTCAGATCTCCATGAATGAGCGGGATAGTTTCGACAATCTGTACTCCACCATCATTGCCACAGAGGAACCAGCCTTTGATGTCCGGGTCGAGTGCAAGGAAGCCGCCCGAGTCTGCCCACGGAGCGCGGCGAATTGTCTTCCCTTCCAGCAGGGCCGGGATGACCTCAACAAAGGTCACGCCCGCACCCCGTTACTGGTTTGTGAGTCAGTGGTCGCTTGCTGGGCCTGGTCGATGAACACCTTCATGGTCTGGGCGTAGTGCTCCCAGGCGTTGGCAGCGCGAATATCGCCCCGACCAACCGCCTCGTCACGCTTCGCCCATCCATAGGCTTGCCGCTCCTGCAGGTAGAGGACCAGCATCGGCCAGGTGCTCATCCGGCCACCTTCTTGATGCCGGCCGCATACACTTCGATGGCCTTGGTGGCAATCGTTTCCCAGTCCTTGCCGCCACATTCAATGGCTGACTTGATGAGCCCGCAGATTGAAGGCGAGTGGATCTCGGCCGGAGTCTTGGGCGGGTTCTGTCGGTAGCCTCCTCCACCACCCTTGCCGCCCGCGCTCGCAGGCTTCGGCACCTCCATCCACCATTCCAGTACTGGCTGGCCTTGGTATGTGTCCTCCTTGACCTCGATGGTGAGGTCAGGAATCTCCTGCTCCACCTTCAGCAGCCCGCTTTCACCGAGCAGAGAGCGCCATACCTTGATGAAGCCCTTATAGCCTTCGATCTGGAACTGGACGACCTTGCCGCCCGTGTCTTTCACCTTGGACACGACGGCCTTGCCGATCTTGTGGGTGCCGACTTCGATCGGCAGATTCTTGATTTCGCCTTCGCTCATTAGGAGCTCACCCCCGTCTTGATGCTCACGGCTTCGCTATCTGCGGCCACCGCGAATCCTCGCTCTGCAAGGTCCTCCGGTGAGCTAACCAGCAGATCCTCTCGCCAGTTATCGGGCAACTTGGTGATCTGGAAGCTCTCGGAGACCTTCACAGATTCCGGCGCATATTGCTTCGCCCACTTTAGAGCCGCTTCAGGATCGCTTACTCGAAGGCCGCCCTTGACGCTTCGGAAGCTGATGCTTCCCCAGGTCATCTTGAGAGTCTTCGTCTTGGCGCCTTCCAATCGCACTCGAGCGAACTCTTCGAGCTCGGTGCCAAATCGGCTGCGGAACCACTCTGCTCGCTTCTCACTAGCCTTGATTGCCGCCTCGAGACGTTCTGCCACGGCCTTGAGCTTCAACCGATCGCGCGCCGCATCGGCTTCGGCGTTCATGATTCGCTCGAGCACCCATTCTGCGGATGCTTCATCGGTCACACGGAACTCCGGCTGCTCCTGCCCGACGACCTCGCCGGTTTCCAAGTTGATGATGAGGCCGTCAATGATGGCTGTGATCTCAGTTGTAGGTTCGAGTTGGTTCATAAGGGGTTCCCTCCAGTGAGGGCGTGGAAGACGCGCCCGGCCAAGATTGCGTCTTGGAGTGCGTCATGGGCTTTGGGGCGCGGCGGCAAGCCAAGCCCCTGAGAAACGATGTCGAGCCCGAACGCTTTCGCGCCTTTGAAGTGCGGGTGGTTCTGGGCGATCTCTTTTGTGCAGAGCCAAAGCGGGCCAAGGGGCGATCTAAGGCCGCACATCACCCGCCAGGTGAACACCCATTGACTGAAGAATCCCCAGTCGAAGGAGGCGTTGTGGGCAACAACCGGGAGATCTCGATAGCCACCCTCAGAAGCCCACGTGATGAGGCCCTGCATGGCGGCTCGGCTTTCCATGCCGTCCTTGTGCAAGGTCTCCCACCACGCTTTGAGGGCTTCACCGTCCGTTTGCCCTGCTTGGGTCTCGAGGGCTTCCCGCGAGATTTTGAACTTAGAGCCTGGAATCACCCGGGTGTAGTACGGCTCGCCGGCGATCTCGCCAGCCTCGAACGGCACGACAGCCACCTGAAGGATCTGGTCGTAGCTCGCGCTGAGCCCTGAGGTTTCGAGGTCGATGGCGACGTACTTCGACGGCCATGCGAAGGGGGCGGGCATCAGGCCATTCCCTCCTTGGCATCTTCGTCCTCGATCCCGCAGGCCCGCTCCATCTCATAGAGAGAAGGCAAGCTGTCCAAGGACCAGGCGCCTGCAAGGTTGACGGGGCGGTATCCATCCTCATTCTTGGTGTCCTCGAACTCGGGCGGCACCGTGCCCCCAGCTCCGTATCCGCCGCTGATGTAGATCTCGAAGACGTTTCGGTCGAAGTCGATCAGGTAGCAGTACTCGCAGAAGAGCCCGTCTGTGGCGAAGGCTCGCCTGTCTCTGAGTACATCAACCGGGCCAACCCAACTGGGCTGCCCGAACCGTTGCTTGATCGTCTCCCCGAGGAGAAGCCTCAGCAGATCATCGCCGGCGCAATCTCGACTGAGCCAGGGCCACTTCGCGCAGAATCGATCTCCGTCCCCGGCAACCGACTCCCATCGCGTGTCGATGTCGTCCGTAGTGGCAAAGGTGCAGCCTTCGACGGCCTTGACGATCTGCTCGCTCGGATACTGGCGCAAGACCGAAGTGAGGGCGACTCCGAGCGAGTCCAAATGGCCATCAGATTGCCCGTACTGGGCGATCTTGTATCGACCGCCCAGTCGGACCAGGGTGAGGTTTCGGGTGCCCATGTTAGGCCACCTCCTCCTCATCTTCGTCTTCGCTCGGAATCTCCGCGCTCTCGGCCAGGCCGTTCACCCGGTAGTAGGCTTCTCGTAGGGTGCCCTCGAGTTGCTCGAGCGCATCCACCTCCTCCTGCGTCGTGGGGTTCTCCCAGGTCAGGTGCTCTACGAGCAGGTGCTCGATCTTGGTGTTGAGAAGCCGGGCGGCGCTGGCGCGGCGCAAAGACTCCACCATCGCCTCGCCCTTGGCTTCCAGGGCGGCTGGGCTCATCGCCCCACCCCCGTCAAGGATTCCTCGTGGAACGGATCGAACTGAGGATCGTTCTCGCCCGGTGCCGGTCGGCCATCTTCCCGAACGAAGGCCGGGAGCATGGCCTCAGCTTCGACTTCGTAGCCGCAAGTGGGGCACCGCATGCTGTCCACTTCGTCAAAGGTGGCGTCGGGATCGTTCGGACATTTGCCGTTGTTCACGACCTCCATCACGTCCTCGACCAGCGCGACTCCGCAACCTTCGGGGCAGTGGCCGTTCATCGGGCTTGGCCCTCCAGTGCGGCGATCTTGGCCTCAATGCGGGCGTCGTTGGCGTCCAGGTACTCCTGGTCATTCTTGATCCCGGTGCTGAGGCACCAGGCGAAGTAGGCGAGGGCTACTGCGGCTCCGAAGCCGCTCAGCAATCCTTCCGTGTACTTGTTCATCTGTCTCCGTCGCTGTTGTGGGGCGACGTTGATAATGTACCGTGATAGTTGATAAATTGTCAACTCATAAACAGAAGATTTTTAAACATGGGCACAGTGGGCCTGCTGGTAGCTTCGGGGCATGAATCGGCCCGAAGCAAAGCCAGGGATGCCGTGGTATCTGAAGCTGATCATCTGGGCGCAGATCGCTCCGGTGCTGTTCTTCGGCTACCTGTTCATCAGTTGCAAGATGAGCGAGGGCAAATATAAAGCCGACCGAACCCGGATCGAGGCCCTGGAGCAAGACGTGGTGGCCGCCCGAGAGCAAGTGGTCTGGCAAATCTTCAGTCTAAGCGACAGTGAGCGCCAATGGCTTCTTCAGGGTGATCCTGAGAGAGTGCGGCTGCGCACCCTAAGCATGTGCTCATTATCAGCGATGGAGGCGGACAGGAAGTGGCGCGATCAGTACATGGAGGTGTGCAATGTGCTTGGCCGCGCAGACCGCGCTTTGCATGATGAGGAGCGCCGACAGGGGTATGAACCTTCGCCGCCCAGCACGGACGGCTTCTAACCAAAAGCAAGAAGCCCCTCCGTAGAGGGGCCGAACCTCCCTCCAGGAGAGGCGAGTCGTGCAGGCCCTTGGTGGTCTAGAGCGGAGAGGTCAAGTGCCGGGGCCTCAAGCCAAGCCCGGACAGGTGTGAGGGCCTCATTTCAGCTTGGCAGGCAGGCTAGATTCTGCGGGAGATAGGCTGAGTTCCCCCGGGTACCATCTGCTGAAAGATGGGTGGAGGTTACAAAGGCGCGGCGCATGACCTCTATTTGAAGTTGCGCGGAAAAAAGTGTACCGGAATTTCTAGGGTTGAAATGGAGACCTTGCTCACTCACCCTGCCATCGCCAAAGATGTGCGCATCCCAAGCAAGGGCAGCCATATATATAAGATTTTGAATAATTTCGATAAATACGGCATCAAAAACCCGGACGACTGGGATGTCGGCCCGGAGGTCAAATGGGCGTTAGGTGTTGGGCGCGAAATCTCAGTAGTGATCAAGAATGGGAATTGGGTCAAGGAACACTACGTCGACGACGTCGTCAAGTACATCACAGCCTGCATTGAGTATGGGTCGGACTAGCTAAAGGCCCTTTCGCGCAGGTATGTTACTAGTTTCGGAGTAAGGAAGTTTGTATGTGCAGCCGACAATTGGTTGAGATGGATCGCAGCTCGTTCCCCGCGCTGGCAGCCCTTCCGTACCAGATCGTTACGGGTGAGGGGTCGCTGGTCGGATCAACCGCGCCATACGTGGCATACGCTCCAGCGTTCGGAAAATGTGGGTTGCGAGCATATGGCTCCTCGGTCGAAGAAGCGCTGGCCGACTTGGAGGAAATGACGGGCTCATTCATTTCTTCATGGATAGACCAGTACGGTTGCTTGCCGCCTCCTGACAAAGGAGCGAAGCAAACCACTGGTTCACGCAAAGCAGAAGCCCGATCTTCGGATCGGGCTTCTGCCATAATAAGACCACGGAATGGATCCAGCACGGTACAACAAGGTTCTCTCCGAGGCCTCTATATCCAACGTCATGCTGAAAAACTTGATGGCGAGTTGCTTCAGCGAGTCGGTCGAGTGGACCTTTGCTGGTACGCCTGAAGTCAATACTCAAGTCAGGTCAGAGGCCAAAGGTGACTCATTCCACCTGTTCCAGCAGTTCATCGCGCAATACCATTCAGCCTCCGATCCTGAGAAGGCGATCCTGTTTGTCTCGGCTGAGTTCAGCGTCGTAGTTCGTCCGCGGAATGTCGACGAGGCTGAAGTCCTCGCTGAGTTCATCGATGAGTTCCAGATTCGACAACTGACTCTTCTCACCAGACCATATTTTCGTGAGCTCTGCGCATCAATTACTTCTCGGGCTCAGATCATGGCCCCAACGCTTCCAACGCATATCATCCCGCCACTGGTCATTGAAGTGGAAGATTCGACCGATGAAGTCGACTTGCACATTCAAGATTCAAGCGGCCCAGCAGATGGTGCGCCCCATTCGTAGCACAAAGACGCCGACCTAAGACTGTCACTGTCTAAGGGAGGAGTTTAGGCGATTAAGATGAAGTCAACTGAGCAGCGTCAAGTGCCTCGGCCGGATTCCCTCGGGCAGATACCACCGCATCTCCAGGCCGTCGATCTTCCTGATCACTGCGACCAAGCGCGCGATTGCCACCCACCCACCTTCTGAGCCTGCGGGCTCATGGTCCGGGTTCACCGGCCGCAACACTGGCTGATTCGCTTCAGCATCCCAATCGAGGACCTTGACCGTGCAGGCATGGTCCTCCTTTCTTTGTGCCAGGACCAGCATCCCGTAGGGCGGTGATTCGTCGTGATGCCAGATCACGAGGTCGCCAGGGTGCAGGGCAGGGTAGCAGCTCGGCCCTACCACCTTGGCGGCGTACCGTTTGGAGTGAAACAGCGCAGGGTCCACCTCGATGAAGTCCTCGCTCGCTAGTGGATCTCCCCAGTCCCCTGCCGGCACCTCACCAGCGTAGCGCATCGGCTGTGGCTCGAAGGTGACCGGGATGCGCGGGCGGTCGAGGATGCTTGCGCTTGCGGCAGGGGTGGCGGTTGCTCCGGAAGTGATCACGGCCTCAGCCTTTTCCCAGAAACGATCGTCAGTCGGCTGCCGCTGGCCATTCACGTACAGGTTGAGCCGCTGGGGCGAGATGCCCAATCGCCTGGCCAGCCATGACTGGCTCAGGTCGCGTTCAGAAAGCAGTCGCAGAAGGCGTTCAGCCTCGCTGGTCCGGGCCATGGCGAGGAGCATACGGCACATTTTATCTGACATGTTGACAAATCCTCTACTAGTAAAGGTACTGTGCTGTTGTGACTGTTGATAAATCTTCAACTCACCCGGCAGTGGCTGAATATCTGGCCGCCAAGGCGCACAGGAAGCAGAACTCGCCGGAGCAGATCGCGAAGCGACACGGCATGAGCAAGGCTTATCTCTACCGCCTCGTGAGCCAGTTTGAGCAAGAAAATGGCCTGGAGCCCACAACGACTACCAGGCCGGAAGTGACACCCCTCTCAGAGACAATCGGAGCGCACGCTGACCCGATGGTACCTGAGGCCGAACCTGGGCAACAGGCGGCCGTTGAGAGTGCGGCCACCCAAAGCTGATGAACACCCTGAAGCAAGACAAGCGTGACGCCACCATCGTGGGCGTCCTTTTGGATTGGAAGCCTCTAAACGAAGTCCACTGGTCTGTGGTCGGAGCACTCGAATCGGAACTCCGCGAGAACAAGGAATGGCCGCGCTGCCGAGTGCGCCGAGCCATCGCCGCCTACCGCACCCATCGCCTGGTGATCCGTCAGATCATGGGCCTGAATTTGGTCAATGAGGTGGCGGCTTGAGCCAGGTCTACAAGCTGGCCACCAGCCCGCTACGCGTAGCCATGAAGCTGCTCGAGCAAGAGGATCAGTTCTCGCGCTTTCGTGAACACGATGAGCTGTACCAGAAGCTCCTGCAGAGCACCTCGGTTCTCTTCGTCGCCGAATCAGAGACGGAGAAGGGCATGCCGTGTCTCGCGCGCATCCGAGTTCTCTCGGGGCTCAGTTCCTTCCTTATGGGGATGGATGAGCTGGATGGTGAGCCTGTGCCGCAGCGGATCATCATCACCGTCTGGGAGCAAGGCTGGGAAACGCTGGAGGAAGACCAACGCGCCGCGCTGATGTTCCACGAACTGTGCCACCTTCGAGCGAAGCTCGTGGAGGGCGAGTGGCGATTCTCGCTGGTCGGGCACGACCTCGAGGAGTTCAACGCGGTGGTCCAGCGATTCGGCGTCTGGATGCCGAACATCCACAAGTTCATTGAATCCTGCAGATCTGGCCAGAAGAGCCTGTTCGGCATAACTGAGGTTGAACAACGCGGCAACACGACTCACATCACGATGAAGCTTCCCAGTTCGGAGGAAGCCTCGTGAGCGCCCTCGAATATCTCCAGCCGACAGAACTCGTGCTGGCGCCTTACAACCCGCGCCGAACCGCAAGTGATGAGAGCCTGCGTGAGCTGGCCGAATCAATTCGGAAGCAGGGGCTCCTACAGCCCGTGCTCGTGCGGGAAGTAGCTGGCCAGCTTGAGGTGGTGTGTGGATCTCGACGAACCCGCGCGGCCATCATTGCTGGGGCCGACCGAATCCCGGCCATCGTGAAGGAGATGTCCGACCAGGAGGCCATCGAGGCGGCCCTGACGGAGAACATCCAGCGCACCGACGTGGAGCCGATCGAAGAGGTCGAGGCCATCGAAGGGCTCTCCCGCTTCTATGGCACTGACCAGGCGATTGCCGACCGACTCGGCCGCTCTGCTGATTGGGTTTCTCGCCGGCGCAAACTGCTCGGCCTCACTGGCTCCTTGCAGGAGTCGCTGCGGGCGAAGGAGTTCCCGCTCGGATGGTACGAGATCGCTTGCCGACTCCCTGAAGCAGACCAGAACAAGGTGCTGGAGTACGCGCGAGGTTGGAGTGGGCCAGAGACACCGGCCAAGCTTCGGAGCTATCTGAACTCCCAGGCCGTACTCTTGCACACAGCCAAGTTCGACATCTCCGAGCCGATGGGAGATCGACCTTCCTGCCACGGGTGCCAGCATAACACGGCCAGCCAGACCGACCTATTCGGGGGCGATGAGCCGCCCCGATGCCAGAACCGGACCTGCTTCGATCACAAGCAAGCCATGTTCGCCGAGCGGTTTGCTGAGGAGAACCAGCTTCCGCTCATTCAGGTCGACTGGAGCAAACCGACGATTCGGGGTGAACATTACGACCCTGAACGATCACCTGGCTACACCAAGGTGGTGGCAGGAGCTGGGTCAGCTCATTACGTGGTGGGTGAGGTCTTCTATGTGAAGCTCCCAGGCGCCAACGGCGAAGACGGAGCGGATCCGAAAGCCGCCCAGCGACGGGAGTACCTTGCCGCTTGCAAGAAGGAGAACTTCATTCGGTTTGAGCTTCTTCTTGAACTCGCTGGCGAGATCCGCGAATTCGGTGAGGTCGATGTGGAGAAGTGCTTCGAGGCACTCGACTACATCCTGTGGCGCGTCAGCACACCTGCTGGGCCGAGGATTCAGGACAAACGCAGTATGAGCTTGCCTGAATTCTTGGGGGTCGCTAATGCTCGTGAGTACGAGCCGGGGTGTACAGAACCGGAGAACCGCAGGGCGCTCCTCGCCTTCCTTGTTTGGCGTGCTTGCCATGAAGAACTAGCGTGCAAGGACTGGCCAATGGCCGGACGCGAAATCCAACCTGACACCGCGATTCAAGAGGCGTACTACGCGCTCAGTGGTGATGGTGCGTACCTCGATGCTCGAGGGCGTGCTGAACAACTGTGGGCTGACCTGCCCCAGAACCGCAAGAAGGAAGGTGCGGCGTGAAGCTTTACGACTGTTGGCTCGAAGGGGACATCTACCTGGCTGGAACTCACCTGGAAATCTGGGCGCCAACTCCTTCAAAGGCTAAGGCAAACATGTGCAGTCAGTGGGCTGAAGCCAGCGGTGGTAAGCAAGGTGAAGCATTTGCGCACGCTAGGTGCAAGCGCATCTATCACAAGAGGGATGCGACTGATGAGGAGCTAGGGAAAGAAGGAGCGCTGGCGGACTGGCCAGGATACGGCAGCGCGCAGGTGACCCTCATGGGGCCGAATATCTGCCGCCCCGTTAGCCTTGTGAGCTACTACAGCCACCTTACAGATGCACAAAACTGGGGCGCGGCCATCAGAGAGGCTGCCAGCTATGCGCCGGAAGTTATCGAGTGGAATGGTTGGCCCGATCTGGACCAAGCCATCTATGAATACGTAAGCGCAGGGGGCGAGCTGTGAAGACCCTTGATCCCATCGTGATCCGGGGATCACTGCCGACCCAGGCGATGAAGCCAGCAGTTGGTGCCTCACCTTGGCCGCGAAGGAATGCGGCCGCCTCCATGAGGAAGCAGTGGGCGTACTTGGGCGTTCGAACTGGTCACCATAACCGAAACCACGAGCGATTCCACATCGTGTATCGATACTGCCCGCCTGGCCGCTCCTGGAGCAGCAACGTGGGCAAGTTGATGCCGACGAAGGACAAGCCGTACTGCCCGCGTGACCGGGACAACGCGAGGGCGGCTGCAAAGCCTGCCATTGATGGGCTCAGTGATGCGGGCGTCATCAAGGACGATACGCACAAGAACGTGCTTAGTGACAAGGTGGAGTTCCTTCCCATGCCCACGACGGGGCCTGGGTTCTTGGAGATCGTCATCATCCCGGAGGTGAGTTCGTGAATCGTCACGAGCTGAAGTGCGAGCCTGGTCACTTCCGAGATGTCCAGCTTGGGCTCAAGAAGTACGAGGTCCGATACAACGACCGAGGCTTCAAGGTTGGGGATGAGATCGAGCTGGTTGAAAACAGCTGTGTCTTCGGTGAGTTGGGTGGTCGGCTGAAAGCGAAGATCACGCACATCCTTCATGGCGGCTATGGCTTACAACCTGGCTTCGTTGTGCTTGGGATTGATGATATTCAATTCCCTTGGCCCATACCAAAGTTCTCGGGCACATTTGAAGGATTCACTCTGAAAGTAGGTCACAAGTTTAGTTTTGGGTGGCTGGATCATGAATGCACACTGCCTCCCGGCGAAGTCTTCGTTCTTGAAGAAGCGACCGGGAAGCAAGCCCCGGTTAAGTGCATTGTCTTGCCGCATGGCGGACATGTGCGATACGAAGTGATCGAGGTGTGTGATGGGTCCTGACCGCATTGCTCAACTGAGGGCGCAGTGGCCGGAAGCTGCTGACATCGTAGAGGCCGCCGTGGTCTACGTTCGCGCCGCTGATGCCCGAGACGTTTCCGCCAGGAAGCTCATGGGCGAGCGAGAGCGACAACACGCCAGGGCTGAGGAGACCAGGGCGCTGCACGTACTCAGGCAGGCCGTCAGGTCGAAGCCACAGGTGAAGCAGGAGGGCATGTTCGGTGGCTAACCGAGACGTGCTCTCCTACCGGCCGCACTTCTTGCGGGACTGGGATTCATCAGAAACGGTGCGCCTGATGTCATTTGCAGCGCGAGGCATTTACCAGGCCCTGCTGGATGCACAGTGGGAGAAGGGCAGCATCCCGGCAGAGCCCGAACTGTGCTCAAGGCTTCTTCGGTGTGAAGCCGAAGAGTGGGCTCAGTTCGCCGAGTTCTTCGAGCATTGCTTCCCGAAGCATGGAGGCCGGCGCAAGAACAAGCGGCTTGACGACGAGCGCGAAGCAGTGCTCGCTAAGGTCGCGAAGTGCCGTGAGGTAGGCGCGTTGGGTGGCAAGGCGAAAGCAAAGGCCAGAGCGAAAGCCACTCCCGAGCCAGAAGAGAGTATTGGCGAAATCCTAGCGAACGCTAGCGAAACGGTAGAGCGAATCGGTAGCCATTCAGATACAGATTCAGATTATTCACTTGCTAACGCAAGTGGCGCATCTGACGATGCAGCCTCCAGCAACGTGATTGACCTGGAGGTTCTGCGCTCTGAGCCCAGTGAGCTGCAAGAGCCAGAGGCTATCGAATCTGAGGCAGGGCGGGAAAACCCGTACCCGATGGTCGAGCGGATCATGACGGCAGTGGCCGAAGCTGGCGATCAGCCTTTGCCAACCCCGCCGATGATTCGGAGGCACATCGGGAAGGCGAGCTCGATCCTGAAACTGGTGGAGTTCTGCGGCGAGCGCAAAGCCACCCAACTGCTCGTGTGGTGCGTGATGCACAAGCCGAGACTCGGCTACTCCGATGTGTTTAGCAATGTGCAGTCGCTCCTTGCCGAAGCTGACAAGTATCGCTGGGGGCCGCCTGGCAGTGGGGCTCGAAGTGGCTGGGGCGACCCGGCTGAGGATATCCGCATCATGACCCAGGGCCTGACGGGAGGCACGGCGTGACTGACGACCAATTCACCTCCGCTGTGGCGTCGTGCATTCGCCGCATGTCGGTGCTGAAGGGTGGTCCGACGTCGCCGGAAGCTGCCAGGGACTGGGTGGATGCTTATCGCCGAGCCCTCGAACCAATGCGGAAGGAGCGGTATCCCTTGGAGCCGCGTGAGCTGGTCGCTGCGGTGAATGGGTTTCTTGCCCGATCAGAGCCGTGGTTCCCGACTCCGGGCGAGTTCCTGGGCAAGATTGAAGCTCGCCGGTCGCGTGAGTTCGTGACGGTTTCCCGGGTGCTGGATGATGGTGGTGGCACCGGACCAGGAATCATCACGTTCATCAAGTGCCCGCCGGATCGAGTCGAGGATGCGCGAAGGGAACTCATGGCTAAGGTGCCTGACGCCCTTCCTGCGCCCGAGCGGACAGCCACTGCCCAGCAGATCGAGAAGCTGAGAAGCCTGAAGGTCTTCGGGGCTCCTCAAGTTGAACGCGAGGTGAGCTGATGAGCGACAGCGCCATGCTCAGGATGTGGGTGGACCGTGCCGCCCGCGGCGACCGGGAAGCGGAAGAACGTGCGCTCGAGGCGATGCGAAAGATGCTGAAGGGCATCGCCGATGAGTGGCATATTCCCGGGCTTGAGCGAGGCGATATTTTCCAAGAGGCACAGATCGCGGCCGTTCGCGCGATCAGAGAGTTCGATCCCGCAAAGGGCGAATCGGTGGCGGCCTTCGTGCGGATGGTGGTGCCTCGGCACCTTGGCCACGTAAAGGACTCGGCACTGCGGCGCCGGGCAGAACCGATGGCGGATGAGGTCATCGAACAGGCGGTTGTGGCAGCGACCAGCAGCTGCGAAGATCCGCTCGATCCTGGCGTGCTCCGATCGGTGTGGCCCTACCTGACTGAAGCTGAGCGACGGGGTGTGGTCGTCGTGCTCATGGAAACCGACCACGCGACGGCCGCACACCTCGCTGACATCTCGAAGCAGGCCATCAACAAGGGCTGGAAGACGGCCCAGGCCGTGATCCGGCTTGCTCACGAGCAAAGCCCTGAAGCGGCAGTGCGCGGCCGGCGATTCGTAGGGCCGCTACCCGCGGATTGAAGGAGATCGGCTTTTATATGAGAATGTGGACACGACGCAACACATTCAGCTTGTCCCTCTCGCCTCTCTTTCAGAGTGGCCTGGCAACTATCGCCGTGGCGCGGTGGATGCCATTGCAACCTCCCTTAGTCGTTTTGGATTCAACGGAGCCATGCGCGTTCGCGGTGGCACGGTCTATGCGGGCAACCACGTGCTCAAGGCCCTTAGAGAGCTCAAAACGCAGGAAGAGAAGCCTCCGTCCGGAGTGATCGAGCGAGACGGAGACTGGCAGGTCCCCATCATCAACATCGATCACCTGAGCGAGGAAGAAGCCACGGCCTTCGCCATCGCCGATAACCGCACCTCGGAGCTTGGCTCCAATGACAATGAGATCTTGTCGAAGCTCCTCGCGGACCTGCGGATCTCGGATCTGATGGCCTTCACAGCCTACAATGATGACGACCTGGCCGAGATGCTTCGCGCGTCACCGTTGGTGGAGCAGGAGGTGGTGGACGCCGAGCCCCTTGCCCCTGAAGAGATCACGGACCTGCGAGTTCAGCGCGGTGACATCTGGGAGTGCGGCGAACACCGCATCATGTGCGGTGACTCAGCAAGCCCCGAGGATGTGGCCCTCCTGATGGCCGGCGAGAAGGCGCAGCTCTTTGCCACCGACCCGCCGTACTTCGTGGACTACGACGGCGACAATCGCCCGGGAGAAGGGAAGGACTGGAGCCACCTCTACAATGAGATCAGTAGCAAGGAGGCACCGGCTTTCTTGCGGCAGGTCTTCGAAAACGCTATTGCCCACACCGACGCAAACGCTGGGTGGTACGTGTGGCACGCTGAAACCAGGCGGGGCATCATCGAAAAGCTGTGGGAAGAGCTGGGCGTGCTGTTCCATCAGTGCGTGATATGGGTGAAGCCTGTTCCGGTGATCACCTACTGCATGTATCACTATCAGCACGAGCCCTGTATGCACGGCTGGAGGCGCGGAAACAAGCCTCGAATGGCGGATGCAAATGCCGATCGCCCGAAGTCGGTCTGGTTTGTCGACCACGACGGCCGGAAAACGGTCTCTGGCAATGAGCACCCGACTCAGAAGCCTCTCGAGCTATTCATGATTCCGATGCGGACGCACACCCTTCCGGGGGACATCGTGCTCGAGCTGTTCAGCGGATCTGGCTCGCAGCTGATGGCAGCGGAGAACCTCCAGCGGAAGTGCCGTGCTATGGAACTGCAACCGGTGTTTGTCGACGTGGCTCTAAGGCGATGGGAAGCGGCGACTGGTAAGGAGGCTGTCCTTGCTCACCGACGAGCAGATTGATTGGGTGCTGCAGGGCCTCCGGGCGGGGCTCAGTCGCATCCATGCGGCCAACTTCGCTCAGGTGCCTTTCGCCGAGGTGGCCACGTTCATCAGGGAAGACCCGGACTTCCAGATGAAGTGCAAGCGGGCAGAGGCGGAGTTTCGACTCCGCTGCCTTGCAGCCGTGCAGAAGGCCTCTCAGCCGCGCGACGTGGTGACCGTGACCAGGCGCCGGGCCACTGATGGCTCGACCATCGAGACCACTAAGACGGAGCCAGTGATCGACTGGAAGGCCGCGGCCTGGCTCCTGCAAAACAACGGTTCATAGGAACGCACGGTACATTTAGAGCCATGGGCAGAAAGTTCATCGATTCGTTACTAGGACACAATCCTGATGAGCACTACTTTAAGTTCGTCGATGAGGCTTCTGGTGAAGCATCTGAGACACAAAAGTGGACATTCGTTCCAGCCGTTGGCGACCGGATAAACCTAAGGAATGGAGCGGAGTTCGTAGTTGTGGGCAGGCGCATCGACTACGACATGATTCTTGGGGTTGAAGTGATTGTGCGGATTGAGTATCCGTCCTAAAACACTTCGAGATTGACGATCAGGGGCACGCTCGCCAGCGTGTCTCTGATGCCCACCATTATCCCGCTCACGAAAGAGCTGAAGTCGAGCAAGCGAAAGAAGCCGATTACAGGGATCATCATGCACTCCACTGCCGGTGCTTCGGCTCTGTCCTCCATCGCCTGGCTTCGCAAGGCAACGGTGCTGTCCAGCTACCACTACATCATCGAGCGGGATGGAACCATCTTCAAGTGTGTGCCGACTTCTCGAAGTGCGTGGCACGCGGGAAGGTCGGTCGGATGGATGGGCAAGCTGTGCAACGGTTACACCATCGGCATCGCGTTCGCGAACTGGAATGATGGCCAGGAGCAAGTGACCAAGGCTCAGGAAGAGTCGGCCGCGTGGCTGATCAAGGAGCTGCAGAAGGCAATCAGCACCATCACCCACATCTCCACACACCGCCTGGTCTCGCCTGGGCGCAAGAATGACCCTCGTGGGTGGTCGTTCACTGCATTCTGCAGAAACCATGTTCGCGGGCTTGTTCTGTGGGGCGCATTTCAAAAGGTGGGCTGGGACGGATGATCACTTACCCACAAGTGCTCGCAGCCACCAAGAAGGCGCTGATCGCTGGCCCCACGGAGCTGGTGGCGGCCATCACCCTCGGCGGCCTGGCTTCACTCATGCCTTCCGAGAGTGTGGTGGTGGGCGGCATTGTCATGGTGGCCCTGCTCCTGCTGGATCTGGTGACCGGAGCCGCGGCCGCATGGTACGCAGGGAAGTTCGACGGCAACATCCTCTTCCGTCGAACGGTGGCTAAGATGGTGGGGTACTCGTGCTCGATCCTGGCCGTTTACGCGGTGATCTGGGGCGTCAGCCAGGCCGCCGCGCTCACTCCGACCCTGAAGCGTGACGGTGTGGCCGGAGCGATGCTCACGGTTCTCTCGATCCTCATCCTGCATGAAGCGCGCTCCGTGCTGATCAACTCCGCTCAGATGGACCTCCCGGTCCTCGGCCAGCTCGGGAAGTGGTTGAAGAAAGCAGAGGGCAAAGCCGTCAAAGACCTGCGTTCGGGATGATCAGAATTGGACTCGAGTCGCGCCTTGTTTTTCCTGCCAATTGGGCACGAATTGTTGATACCGTTGACAATCCACAAACGTAATTGCAATAGTAGCTCTGGTTTCAACGACCAAAACCCAGGAATTGGGGCCTGCGCGAACAGACCCCAGTCGAGCCTAAGGCCTGTTACTTCTTCGTATCAGGCTTCGGACGGAGTTTAGTTTCGGGCTTGATGGTTTCCCGAACCGTGGTCTTGGGCCACCGAGCAGCGGCGGCGTCGTTGACGAACCGGCCAGTGATGGCCGAACGGTTGCGGTGATTGTTATCACGCATTTTTTTTTCTCGCTGGGCAGACGGGGTTCTTTTCGACTAGGGCCCCATGCCCGCCCATTCAAGACGCGAGTCGATTAGCAGAGTAGCCGCGAGACTGCTAAAAGGTCCCAAAGTCCTAGACCGCTCAAGCATGAGGCGGAGGGTTCATCGTGCCTACAGGTTCTCAGCCAGGCAAGAAGGCTGAGACCATTTAGCGGTTTTAGATGTCCGTTCATTGATGCCACAACCGCTGCCCATGTCCAAGTCTTCGGGGAAACCCCGACGGATCGCAGAACCGTTGCAATGCGAGGGGGTTCCACTAAAGAATCCTGCTGCAGTCAGCCTTGGGAGACTCGGTGGATTGAAGGGTGGCAAGGCTCGCGCGGCGAAGCTCTCCAGTGAAGAGCGAAAGGCTATTGCCAAGAAGGCGGCCATGGCTCGCTGGGCCAACCGTTAAGAGGGCTGGCCCCTTCCGCGCCCAGCTGGCATACTGCCAGCCAATACTTAAAGTGCACTGGCCGGCGGCCACTATCTGGGAGGGGCCGGAATGAGTGCAGGGCACAGATAGGTTGCTACTGACCTGGCGAATCTGCGATGATTTGGTTACGGGCAGCCATAGCTGTACGCAGGTCATGCGCGCTGAACGTCGCTACTTCCGGCATATCTGGCTGTCGGTCTCCCACTGCTCGGCAGTAAACATTGTCCCCAACCACCCTTTCAACATAGTAGTGCTGGCCTGACGCGGTGTGAACCACCTGATCGTTCACTTGGATTTGGCGCTCCATATCTTGTACAGACGCCCATGCTGCCCGCTTTGTTGACACAGGTAAAGAAGTTTCCCACCAGCCTTCATGGCCAGCGTCCGCATCCGCGGTGACTACCGATTCCGCGCCTTCATCAACCTGCTGATCTTCAAGATCGGCTACACCAAGACAGGCACGGTGGATCGGGTGTACGATCTGCCAGGCGAAGGCTACTACGCGAGGGCCTTACCGCTCCCTGGCCCGTTTGACATCCTTGTCTCGCTAAACCAATCCGAGATTGGTGAGAAGCCCTTCGCCCGAGCCGTTGTGCACCTCGATGGCATCCCTGATCTCAAGATGTTCGAGTGGGCACAAGAGATCGATGTGCAGACTTCCGTGCCGGTGCAGGTGAACGACGATCGGTACGGCAACCACTTCCACGGCGTGATCGAAGTCAAGCTCTGATGGGCACTCGAGCCAAACCCGATTGGCAGAGGATCAGGGCCGACTATGAGACTGGGGCGTACACGCTCCAGGCTCTTTGCGACCTGCATGGCATCAAGCACCGCTCCACGATTCAGAACCGAATCACCCGCGAAGGCTGGGTGAAGGACCCCACGGATCGGGTTAAGCGCATCCGCGCGGCGAAGCTCGCTGAACTCGACGCTAGTGAACAAGAAAGTGAACACGGCGCATCTTGTGAACAGGATGTGAACAAAGTTCATGGCAAGCCGGCGGTGGTCGAGAGAGCGGCCCAGAGACAGGTGGACATCATTGCCAGCCACAGGAGCCTCACGTTGCGGCTCAGGCTCAATGTAGATCGAGTGCTGGACCTGGTCGAGCAGTACCTGAACGGGAACCAAGAGGAGCGTATCGAAGCGATGGTGGTTCTGAAGCTCGGAAGTGGGGATAGCCTGACCGGCCACCTCAGCACGCTGGCGGGCACCATCGAGCGCGTAGTGCGCATGGAGCGGGATTCCTACGGGCTTAGCAATGCAGAAGCAGGAATGACCATGGGCCGAGCGGAGGCCTTGCGTGAGACGATTCACGAGCGACTGGCTCGCCTCGCTGAAGGCCGCTGAAAGGGCGGCCATCCTTGCAAACCTCACGGAAGAAGAGCTTGAGGTTCTGCATTACGACTGGGAGTTCTGGGGTCGCCCTGACCAGCAGGCTCCGAGTGCAGCATGGTTCGCCTGGGTCATCCAGGCGGGCCGTGGTTGGGGCAAAACCCGTACCATCGCCGAGCTGGTGATCAAGTGGGCTCAGAAGCCTGGCACCATCATCCACATCGTAGCGCGCACCGCTGCGGACTACCGAGACGTGATTGTGAAAGGGCCGGCCGGCATTCTCGCCTGGTCGCCACCATGGTTCCGCCCCAAGTGGAATGCCAATGATCGCCGGCTGACCTGGCCGAACGGAAGCACCGCGCTCTGCTTCTCAGCGGCGGAACCTGACCAGCTACGTGGCCCTCAATGCCACAAAGCAGTGGCGGATGAGGTTGCTGCATGGCGGTATCCCGAAGCCCTAAGTAACCTGGTGTTTGGCTGCCGTCT